>Ga0207669_10001127_pt1 | contig 11412 bp, 9 predicted proteins | sample KBSM33metaG_FD_184329 | JGI IMG/M metagenome (GOLD analysis project Ga0207669, IMG submission 184329) | Miscanthus rhizosphere microbial communities from Kellogg Biological Station, Michigan, USA - KBS M3-3 metaG (SPAdes) (version 2) | ecosystem: Host-associated > Plants > Roots > Rhizosphere >...
CGGCGGGCGGGCGAACGAGCGTTCCAACGGAGTCCGGCCGGCGCGTCGCCGGAGCGAGGGCTGGAAATTCTCGCAGGCCGCTCGGGACCGCCGGACACGCCCGTCCCGCGTCGGTCTCGCCTTCCCTCGAGGCAGCGGAACCGGGGCTCTCGACATCCCGCCCACGCGCGTCCGCGCTGACCCCGGCGCGTCTTCCCGAAGAAAAATGGCCGGTCCGCGGCCCCCGGGGGGGAGGGTGCGGACCGGCCAGCGGTCGGGAAGTCCTTCCCGGAGCGCGCCTAGAGAACGCCGATCTTATGGTCCTTGGTCTCCCGGACGAAGATCGAGCCGATGATGAAGGTCATCGACGCCACGATCACCGGGTACCAGAGCCCGTAGTAGATGTTTCCGTTCGCCGCGACCAGTGCCGTCGCCGTCAACGGGAGCATGCCGCCGAACCAGCCGTTCCCGATGTGGTACGGCAGCGACATCGACGTGTACCGGATCCGCGTCGGGAACAGCTCGACCAGGTACGCGGCGATCGGCCCGTACACCATGGTCACGTAAATGACCTGGATGAACAGGATGATCAGGACCGCCCACCAGTTCCCTGCGTTCGACCCGTTCCAGCTGAACCCCGTGAAGTCGAACTTGGCCGGGTAGCCGGCAGCGGCCAGAGCCTCCTTCAGCTTCGGCTCGTTGACCCCGGTGATCTCCGTGTCGTTCACCTTGACCACCGGCGCCGAGCCCGCCGGTCCATCCACCTGCTCGTAGTTGAGGCTCCGCGACGTCAGGAGGTTTCGAACCTTGTCGCAGTCGCTGTAGCGCGTGGTCGGGAGCGCAAAGATGTGAACCTGGCAGTCGGTGGCGGTCAGGGTGACCTTGGTCGAGGCCTGGAAATGCTCCAGCGCCGGATTGGCGTAGTGAGTCATCGCCCGGTACAGCGGGAAGTAGGTGAGTACCCCGAGCAGGCAGCCCAGCATCATGATCCACTTGCGGCCGATCCGGTCCGAGAGGCGCCCGAAGACGATGAAGAACGGAGTGCCGAGCACCAGCGAGAAGGCGATGAGCCCGTAGACGGTCTCGTAGGGGACCTTGAGCGTCGAGCCGAGGAAGAACAGCGCGTAGAACTGGCCCGTGTACCAGACCACGCCTTGACCCGCGGTCGCCCCGAGGAGGGCGAGGATCACGATCTTGAGGTTGCTCCACTGTCCGAAGCTCTCCGCCAGCGGCGCTTTGCTCCCCTTGCCCTGTTCCTTCATCGCCTTGAAGAGCGGCGACTCGTTCAGCTTGAGGCGGATGTAGATCGACATCACCAGAAGAATGCTGGAGAGAAGGAACGGGATCCGCCAGCCGCCCCAGAAGGCTCCGGGGGATCCCTTGAACTCGTCGGCGGTCATCGACGTCCGGCAGAGGAAGATCACCACCAGCGCCAGGAAGAGGCCCACCGTGGCGGTGGTCTGGATCCACGCGGTGTGAGCGCCGCGCTTGTTCTCCGGAGCATGCTCGGCGACGTAGGTGGCTGCGCCTCCGTACTCACCGCCCAGCGCGAGGCCTTGCGCCAGCCGGAGCAGCAGCAGAAGCAGCGGCGCGAGCATCCCGATCTGGCCGTAGGTCGGCAACAGGCCGACCAGGAACGTCGAGAGGCCCATCACCGTGATGGTCACGAGGAACGTGTACTTCCGGCCGACCAGGTCTCCGATTCGTCCGAAGACCAGGGCTCCGAAAGGTCGGACGAGGAAGCCGGCGGCGTAGTTGACGAAGGCGTTGAGGAGGGCAGTGGTCTGGTTGCCTGGAGGAAAGAAGACGCTGGCGAAGAACGGAGCCAGCACGGCGTAGATGTAGAAGTCGTACCACTCGAACACGGTTCCCAGGCTCGACGCGAAGATGACGCGACGCTCTTCGCTCTTGTCGATCATGGGCAGGGACGACGCGGCGACGGCCATCGGTCTGCCTCCTTCAGCAAAGACGGGTGGGCAAGAAGCACAGACCGCAACATTCAAGCCAAGCTGCACACATCAGCGGTGTCACTTGGTTCGCGGTTGACGCGTTGCAACAGCCGCGCAGAACGGTAACAGTCGCCGTTACCTTCGGTAACGCGACCGACCATCCGGTGGCATCAGCGCAGGGACACCGGTCCACGGCGCCCGCGAGCATCACGCCCGACCGATGGGACCTTCGAGCGGGTAAACGTTGCTTCGGGCCGGCGCGGTGAGCGTCGCGAGCCCCGTCGTCGCCAGGCTCCCGTCGGCCAGCTCGCGGCAGCGGAGGCCGGTCCGGTACAGGCCGGGGAAGCGCTCCAGCCGCTGGGCGAGGAAGCCCTGGTGGTCCTGCTCGGCGCTCCTCGGCTGCGCCGGCCAGGAGCGCTTCACGCAGAGCTCTCCCTCCGCACCGGGCCCGCTCGCGCGCCGCCCGAGCATGTCCACCAGCACCGGATCCACCCCGAAGAGCGCCGTGCCCCCGAGGTCCCCGAAGCGCGCGGTGAGCATCCCTCCGCCCTCCGGGCTCCAGACCGGGGCCACCGCCGCGTCCGAGCCGTCCAGCGAGACGCCGAGCACGCCCGGTCCGGCGGCCGCCAGCGCGGCCCGCGGTCCGAAGAGGTGGGTGACGCCGAGCGCCCGCGGCCGCTGCGCGCCATCCCCACGCTCATCGAACACCAGGCATGCCCCCAGCACCCAGCTGCCCCAGAGCACGTCGACCCGCGGTCCGGAGAAGCCCTCGGTGCACAGCACCTGCGCGCCCGGCCCCACCCCCGCCGCCTCCCGCAGGCCGAGCGCCGAGCAGAGGAGAAATCCCGCGAGGCCGTGCACCACCGGTGGCCCATCCTCCAGCCCGGGGACGAGCAGCAGCGGGTCGTCCCCGTCGCACGGCCGCACCGCGCACGTCGGTCGAGCGCGGAGCAGCGCCGAGCCGAGCTCCTGATCCCTCCCGTAGACCAGGCTCACCGCCGCCCCGGTCCGCCGCTCCACCAGCACCGACTCCACCCGGCCCAGGCCGCCGAGGAGGTCCTCGACCCGGTCCCAGAGCGGCAGCCTCCCCTCCGGCGTCGGCGCCTCGTCCGCGGTCACCAGCACCCGGGCGCGCGTCGCGCGCAGCACCCGCCCCAGCGCCCCGCCCGAGCGCGCCGGCACCACCACTGGCACCGCCCCGATGCGCGCACAGCCCAGGTGCAGCATCGCCAGGGTGGGGGTCTCGGGGAGGTGACCCACCACCCGGTCGCCCCACCGGACGCCCTGGGAGAGGAGTACCTGCGCCATCCGCGCCGAGGCCTGCCGGAGCTCCCGGAATGACCAGGAGACCAGATCCCCCTCGGCACGCGCCCACACCAGCGCGGTCCGCTCGGGCGAGCTCACCGCGTGGCGGTCTACCGCGTTCCACGCCGCGTTCATGAGCCCCCCGGCGAACCAGCTGACGTCGCCGAGCTTCACCTCGCCCACGAAGGCCTCGTCCGGCGGGCGCACCCAGTCCAGGAGCCCGGCCTCACGGAGCCAGAAGCGTCGCGGGCTCTCGAGGCTCTCGACGGCCAGCCGCCGGCACCCCTGGAGCCGCTCCTCCAGACTGCATTCGACGAGGCTGCTGCTCACGGTCAAGAGCGACCGCGGCAGGCAAGCCATGCGCCAGCCCGTGCCTCACCTTGCGTTGAGGACTTCGCTGCCGCGGCGCGTGTCGTTCCGGAACGGCCGGTTACCAAAGGTAACGACGGCACGACCCCCGGTCGGCGATGGCCGCCGGAGCGGGATCGAGCTCCCTCCGGAAACGCCACCCCCGTCTCGCGACGACGGGCCAGGAACGACGCCCAACTCAGCGTCAAGTACACTTGACACATTACGAATAGAAACACAAAGCTCCATGCCAGTTTACAAAACGTAACGCGATTGCGTGTCGTACTGATGCAAACCCTGGAGGAAATTCGGGGATCTCCGCGGTCCGCCGATTGCTCCTGCCGTCCAGGTCGATCTGTCCCGGGGGCTCCCGGGGCGTCCGTTCCTCGGCAGCTCTCGTGGGGGTCCCCCGCATGACCTGGAAGCGCTGCAGGCCGTTGCTCTGGGCGATGTCCTTGCTGGTCGCGAGCACCGCGAGCGCCGCGAAGATCTCCTTCAGCGAGAAGGGCTCCATCGACGTCGGGGGCCTGGTCCAGGCGCAGTACCGCATCGAGCAGGACGCGGCGGGTTCGGGGCACGACCCGTCCAACGACTTCCTGCTTCGCCGGGCGCGGCTCATCATCGCCGGCCAGTTCAACGACATCGCCGGCCAGTTCAACGACAACAGCTTCTAGGCAGCGGTCCGGTCCACGACGCGGCCCGTGTCGATCACGCCTGAAGCTTGCTCCTCGGGATCCCGAGCCGGGCCCGCTTCTCCCAGAGCGCCTTCCGGCTGATGCCCAGCCGCCTCGCGATCTCGGTCTCCGACAGATGGCCCTGGTGCTCGAGCACGAAGCGCCGGAAGTAGTCGGTGAGGGCGCCCGAGCCGCCGGCCTCCTCGCCATCCACTCCGTGCCCGGGAGGGCGCGGCCCGTCGATGGCCAGCAGGTCGGGGGTCAGCTGGCCGCCGTCGCTCAGGATGACCGCGCGCTCGATCGCGTTCTCCAGCTCCCGCACGTTCCCCGGCCAGGGATGGCTGAAGATGGCCTGCCGCGCCTCCGAGGTGAGCTCCAGCTGCGGCTTGTTGAGGCGCCGGCACAGCTTCGTCAGGAGGAAGTCGGCCAGCTCGAGCACGTCCGAGCCGCGCGCCCGGAGCGGCGGCAGGCTGATCTCCACCACCCGGAGCCGGAAGTAGAGGTCGTTCCGGAACTGGCCGTCGTACGACATCTGTCGCAGGTCGCGGTGGGTGGCGGCCATGAGCCGCACGTTCACCCGGCGGCTCCCGGTGGCGCCCACCCGCCGCACCTCGCCCTCCTGCAGCACGCGGAGGAGCCGGGCCTGGGCAGGGAGGGGGAGCTCGCCGATCTCGTCGAGGAACAGCGTGCCTCCGTCCGCGGCCTCCACCAGCCCCGGGTGGGCCTTGTGCGCTCCGGTGAAGGCACCCTTCTCGTGCCCGAACAGCTCGGACTCGATGAGCGTCTCGGGGATGCTGGCGCAGTTGACCGCGATGATCGGCGCGTCGTGGCGGCTGCTCTGGTCGTGCACCGCACGCGCGACGAGCTCCTTGCCGGTGCCCGACTCGCCGAGGATGAGCACCGTCGCGTCGGTGGCGGCCACCTTCCGGACGCGCTCGAACACCTCGCGCATCGACGGGCAGCTGCCCACCATCCCGTGCACCGCGTAGCTGCGCTCGAGGTCCTGCTTCAGCGCCGCGTTCTGACGCTGCAGCCGTGACTGGCGGAGCACGCGGTCGACGACCAGCAGGAACTCGTCGTGGTCGAAGGGCTTGGCCACGAAGTCCGCCGCACCCTTCTGCATCGCCTCCACCGCCGCGCGCACCGTCGCGTAGCTGGTCATCACCAGCACCGGGGTCGGCCGGCAGGAGTCGATGAGCGTCGTCCCCAGCTCTCCCGGGAGCCGGAGGTCGGCGATCACCAGGTCGAACCCGTCCGCGGCTCCCGCCGTCATCGCCTCGGGAACCGACCCCGCCTCGACCACGTCGTGCCCCGTCCTCGCCAGAAGCCGGGCCAGCTCGGAGCGGATGATGTCCTCGTCCTCGACCACCAGGATGCGGCTCATGCGCGTGCTCCCCCGAGGGCCTCGGCCACCCTCGTCCCCGGACCCACCGGGGCATCGGCCCCCGGCAGCTCCACCTCCACCGTCGTCCCTGCCCCGGGCCTGGTGTCGACCCGCAGCGTGCCCCCGTGCTCGCGGACGATCGCCGCGGCCAGCGGGAGCCCGAGACCCGTACCCTGCCCCGGAGGTTTCGTCGTGTAAAAAGGTTCGAACATTCGTTCGCGGGTCGACTCGTCCATTCCAGTGCCACGGTCCTGGACGGAGACCTTGACGCCGTGTGTCGTTGCGATCGCTCCGACCGTCACGGGCGTCCCGGGGGCACTCGCGTCACACGCGTTCGACACGAGATTGACGAAGACCTGGATGAGCCGCTGCCGGTCTCCCGAGACGTGCACGCCGTCGGGCACCCGGTTCTCGCAGGGGACGCCCTTCGCCTCGCGGGACAGCCGCACCAGCGTGATGGCCTCGCCCACGCACGCGTGCAGGTCCACCGGGTCGCGGTGCATGCCGTCGGGGGCGCCGGCGTGGCTGTAGCCGAGCAGCACGCGCACGATGGCGTCGATCCGCTGGGTCTCCCTCAGGATGAGCCCCACCCGATCGCGCAGGTCGGCCTCCTCCAGCTCGCGCGCGAGGTTCTGCGCCAGGCAGGCGATGCCGGTGAGCGGATTGCCGATCTCGTGCGCCACGCCCGCCGCCAGCCGTCCCACCGAAGCCAACCGGTCCTGGTGCGCCACCTGGGCGGCCAGGAGCTTCCGCTCGGTCAGGTCCTCCACCAGCACCACCACGCCCGCGGTCTCGCCGGCCGTGCTCCCGGGCTCGCGGACCTGGCTGCGGCTGAGCGAGAAGGCGCGCTCGGTGGCCCCCATCTGGAGGTGCACCTCCTCCTGCGACGCCGCGCCGGAGACGAAGGCGAGCACCGAGGCCGGGAGCGCGCCCGGCAGCGCGTCCAGCCGCGCTCCCACCGCCTCCTGCGCGCCGAGCCCGCTCTGGTGCTCGAGCGCGCGGTTCCAGATGACCACGTCGCGGTCCGGCCCCAGCGCGCAGACGCCCAGCGGCAGGTCCAGGAGCACTCTCCGGAGGTAGCGGCGGTAGGCCTCGAGCTCGGCCGGCGCGCCCTGCAGCTGTGCGCGGCTGACCCGGAGCTGCTCCTCCAGGGCGTGGATGCGGTCGCTCAGCGGGGCGCGCTTGCCGTGATGGACGCGGATGCTCCGGTCCACCACCCAGCGCGCCACCAGCGGGCCCATGAGCCCCGAGAGGTTGCGCTGCAGACGGTCCCGCAGCCGCCCCAGCTGCGCCGGCCGCCGCTCGCCCGGCACCATGTCCAGGTCCGCCAGCGCCTGGGTGAGCTCGACCGAGGCCGCGTCCTCGCCGAGGAGCGGGGCGAGGCGGGCCTGGAACTCCCCGGCGCTCGACGGCTCGAGCATCCACGGGCCGGGCGTCGCGCCCTTCGTGCAGGCCACCGCGGCCTCCTCCTCGCGCGCGGTGGCGCGGGTGAGCAGCGACACGCCTCCGAAGAGCAGCGCGTTGAGCGAGAGCGACCAGAAGGTGGACGCGCTCCACGGTTCCATCCCCGGGCGGATGCCGAACACCCAGGCCAGGTCGAACGCCGCCGGCAGGAGGTGGCCGTGGGCGAGCAGCGGCAGGAAGAGGCTCAGCGCCCAGACGCCGATGCCGGCGCCGAGCCCGGCGAGGAATCCGGCCCGGGTCGCCCCGCGCCAGAAGAGCAGCGCGAGGACCCCGGGGAGCACCTGGACCACCGCGACGAAGGAGATGAGGCCGATCTCCACCAGTCCCTGCCGGGTCGCCAGCAGCCTGCTGAACGCGTAGCCCAGCGCCAGCACCGTCACGATGAGCGCCCGCCGCGCCCAGAGCAGCCCGGCGTAGAGGTCTCCCGACCGCGCCAGGTCGGTGCGGGGAAGGACGAGGTGATTCAGGCACATCGCCGCGAGCGCGAGCGTGTCGACGATGAGCATGCTGCTCGCCGCCGAGATGGCCCCGATGAAGGCCAGCGCTCCCACCAGCGGATGGCCGCTGCTCCGCGCCAGCTCCAGCACGTGGTTGTCCGGGTTCCCGACCGGGAAGCGCACCGTCCCGCTCCAGAGCAGCGGCAGCACCGGGAGGTTGAGCAGCAGCAAGAAGAGCGGGAAGGCCCACGCCGCGACCCGGAGCGCCCGGCCATCGAGCGACTCGGTGAACGCCATGTGGAACTGCCGGGGGAGGAGGAAGGCCGCGGCGAAGGAGAGCAGCAGGAGCGTGAACCAGGGCCCGCCCTGCACCGGCGCGTAGGCACGCTCGAGCGCCTCGGGGTGCTCGGCCAGCCACCGCGACAGCCCGGAGAGCCCGCCGAAGACGCTGGTCACCGCCACCAGTCCCACCGTGAGCAGCGCCACCAGCTTCACCAGCGACTCGAAGGCGATGGCCACCCCCAGGCCGGCGTGGCGCTCGCGGGGAGTGACGTGGCGCGCGCCGAACAGCAGCGCGAAGAGGGTCACCAGCCCGCAGAACATGAGGGCGATCCCGCTCGGCGGTGACGCCTGGGCCAGGACCTTGAACCCCGCCGACACGGCGTGGATCTGCAGCGCGAGGTAGGGGAGGTTGCCGGCGAGCATGAACACCGTCACCAGCACGCCGGCGCCCTGGCTCTGAAAGCGGAAGGCGAAGAGGTCGGCCAGCGAGGTGAGCTGGTGCTCCCGGCACAACCGCAGCACCGGTTCCCACAGCACCGGCACGAGGAGGCAGGCCAGGGTCACCCCCAGATAGATGGTGAGGAACGCGTAGCCCTGCGTCCGCGCGAAGCCCACGCTGCCGGAGTACGTCCAGGACGTCGCGTACACGCCGAGCGACAGCGCGTAGGTCAGCGGATGGCGGACCAGCCGCGCGGGGACGAGACCGCGCTCGGTGGCGTAGGCCACTCCGAAGAGGAGCAGGAGGTAGGCCACCGCGACTCCGAACAGCACGCCGATCGTCGAGGTCATGGCGGCGTGCTCGGACGGTGGACTGCCCAGGCTCCGAGACAGATGACGAAGAGCCAGACGAGGAACGGCGCGAGCCAGCCCCGCTCCGGCGCGGCCCAGAGGGAACGGACCGGGCCGACGAGCAGCACCAGCGACAGGGCGAAGGCCCACAGGGCGGGCTCGGCGGCGCGGCTCTTGTCCGGCGGCGGTGCCATGCGGCGTTTCCGCGCGCGACAGTAGAACGCTCCGGGCTCCCTGTCGCGAACCGAGCAGGCTGCTGCGCAGTGCGCTATGCACCGGCCCTGCACGCTCGCATGACTGCGCTCCTGTCCATCTGGGCCTGGGTGGAGATCGCCCTCGTGGTGCTCCTGGGGTTCGTGGTGCAGACGGTGCTCTTCGTCGTCTGTCTTCCCTTCGACCGTCGGGGGCCGTTGCCGGGCGGGCCTTCCGGCTGGTGGGCGTGGTGGCGGCGCGGCTGAACCCCTTCTGGCGCTTCGGCGTGGTGGGCCCGGTCCCGTCCACGCCGCCGCGGAGGACGGTGGTGGTGGGCAACCACGAGTCCAACGCCGACCCGTTCCTCGTCTCCTTCCTGCCCTGGGAGATGAAGTGGCTGGGCAAGGCCTCGCTGTTCCGCATCCCGGTCGCCGGCTGGATGATGTGGATGGCCGGAGACGTCCCCGTCCGGCGCGGCGATAGCGACTCGGCGAAGGAGGCGATGGCCGCCTGCGCCCGGTGGCTCGCCCGCGGAATGCCGGTGATGCTCTTCCCCGAGGGCACGCGGAGCAAGGACGGCCAGCTCCTCCCATTCAAGGACGGCGCGTTCCGCCTCGCCATCGAGACGGGTGCGGAGGTCCTGCCGCTGGCAGTGGCCGGGACGGGCACGGCGCTGCCGAAGCACAGCTGGAAGTTCGGACGCGCCGAGGGGCGGGTGATGGTGGGCACGCCCATCTCCACCGCCGGTCTCGGGCTCGCCGACGTCGAGTCGCTGAAGGCGCGGGTCCGCGCCGAGATCGAGACGCTGCGCGGCCGCCTCGCCGCCGTCCGTGACGCCCCGCCCGCAGCGGTGGAGACCGGCGGAGCGGGGTGAGGCGGCTGGGCGAGAGGGCCGCCGTCAGACCGGCAGTGCCGGCACCGTCCGGCGGCAGCTCCGGCGAAATTCCGACGGGGTGAGCCCGAACGCCCGGCGGAAGCGGGCGGAGAAGTGGCTGTGGCTGGAGAAGCCGAGCTCCAGCGCGAGCGCCGTCAGGTCCTCGGCGTGCGGCAGCTCGACCAGGGCCTGCGCCAGCCGGAGCTGGGTGAGGTACGCGTGGAGCGGGATGCCCTCCACCGCGCGGAAGAGCTGGGTCAGATAGCCCGGAGACGCGCCAACCGCGCGCGCGATCTCCGCAAGCCCGATCGACCCACCGAGCTCGGCGGCGAGGTACGTCTTCGCGCGCTCCAGGAGGCGCTGGGTGCACCGCGCCGGCAGCACCGGGGGCCGTTCCTCGCCGAGGGCGGCGCGGAGCAGCGACAGGAGCAGCTCCTCCGCCTCGAGCGGCTCGGCGCCGCCCCGGGTCAGCCCGAGGAAGCGGGCCCGGGCCAGCTGGAGGGTCGGGTCGATCCGCCTGGCACGGCGGCGGAAGAGCGGATGCAGCCGGGGGCTCCGGCCCGGCCCACCGAGGAGCTCCTCGAGGAGCGATTCGTCCGGGGTGACGATGACCTCGGCGTACCCACCCGGCACCGGCTGCATCATCCGGAACTCCTCGCCCGGAGCAACGAACAGCGCCTGGTTCGGATCGCCGACCACTGCGTCGCGTCCCACCTCCCAGACGAAGAGTCCACGGTAGGGCAGCACCAGCTGGGCCTCCGGGGAGAATCCCTCCGAGCCCACGCCCCCGGCGCGCGCGTTCGCGTGCACGTCTTCCACCAGGGCCAGCCCGGTCTGCAGAAGAGGGGTGCGACGCTGGAGGACTGTCTCCTCGGTGAGGGCGCGTACCGTGGTCATCGTCGCGGCGAGCGTACGCCGCTCGGCCCCGTGCCGTCGCGCGCACCTGAATTCCGTGACAGTGGCCCTTCAAGAAGCTGACAGCGCGTGTCGCCGCCGCCGCTCCACGCTCCCGGACCTCCACGAAGCGAGAGGGCAATGCCCCGGAGGAGGACGCATGCGACGGACGACGAGGTGGCTGTGCACGGTGGTGGTGCTGCTCGGCGCGCTGGCCTGCAGTCAGGACGCGGCGCCAACCGCGACGAGCGACGCCGAGCTCGGGCAACGCGACGGACCGAGGTACGTGGTCATTCCCCTCGGTTCGCTGGGTGGCACGCTCAGCCAGGGGAACAGCATCAACGACCTCGGATGGGTGAGCGGACTCTCGGCCCAGGCGGGGAACGCGACCGTCCACGCGACGATCTGGCGCGGGCGCACCCCGACGGATCTCGGGACCCTCGGTGGACCGAACAGCGCGGTGCTGTGGCCGTCGAAGAACGTGATCGGACTGGTGGCCGGGATCGCGGAGACCGATCAGGACCAGCCGCTCGATGAGACCTGGAGCTGCCGCTTCTTCTTCCCCTCTCGCACCGGGAAGGTCTGTCGGGGCGTGGTCTGGGAGCACGGGAACATCCGGGCCCTTCCCACCTTCGGCGGCGAGAACGGCTTCGCCACCTCGGCCAACGACTTCCGCCAGATCGTCGGCTGGGCCGAGACCCCGGTGCTCGACCCGAGCTGCACCGGGCGGCAGAAGCGTCAGTTCATCGCCGCGCTCTGGGGTCCCGGCAAGGACGACATGCGGCACCTGCCGCCGCTGCCCGGCGACTCGACCAGCGCCGCCACCGGCATCAATGATCGC
>Ga0207669_10001131_pt1 | contig 11387 bp, 9 predicted proteins | sample KBSM33metaG_FD_184329 | JGI IMG/M metagenome (GOLD analysis project Ga0207669, IMG submission 184329) | Miscanthus rhizosphere microbial communities from Kellogg Biological Station, Michigan, USA - KBS M3-3 metaG (SPAdes) (version 2) | ecosystem: Host-associated > Plants > Roots > Rhizosphere >...
GTCGCGCTTCCACACGATCATGTGCGCGGCGTCGGACGAGTTCACCACGTCGCAGGCGCGGATGTTGCTCGCCGCTTCCTGCCCGATCCGCTGGAACACACGCTCGGCGCCGGAGCGCTCCACCCGTACCGCGATGCCGGAATACTTCGCCTCGAACGCCTTGCCGACCTTTTCGGACAGCGGCAGGTCGACCGAGGTGTACCAGACGACCTTGCCTTCCTTCTTCGCCGCCTCGATTAGCGCCGGCGTCACCGCTGCGCCGGCCGGCGCTTGCGCCATGACGCGGGTGGAAAATGCCGCGGCGCCGAGCGCGGTTGCGCCTTTCAGTAAGTCGCGACGGGACGATTTGCGCATCTCTCCCTCCAGATTGTTCTTCTGACTAACACCGTCGCCCCACGGTTTATGACTTGTATGCCTTATCCTATCAGCACCCGGCAGCGCTGCGGCGGCAATTCCAGCCAGACCTTCTCGCCCTGCGGGATGTTCTGCTCCGGCGACGCGACCACGCGCAGCTGCGTGCCGTCGGCCAGCTCCACCATATAGTCGCGGCTGTTGCCGAGAAAGACATGGCGGATGACCGTCGCCGGAACCGCGTTCGCGGCGGCGCCTTGTTCGAGCGACAGGCGGATCTCGTGCTGGCGGATCGAGATCGCGGCAGGCTGGTCCGCGACCATCGGCTCGCCGATGCAGCGCAGCGCCTGGCCCGCGACCTCCAGATGCGTGGCATCGCGTGCCGTACCCTTTACGACATTGCTCGACCCGATGAAGCGCGCGACGAATTCCGAGCGCGGGCGGTTGTAGATCTCCTCCGGCGTTCCGGCCTGCTCGATCTTGCCGAGGTTCATCACGGCGATCAGGTCGGCGGTGGTCATCGCCTCGGACTGGTCGTGCGTCACGTAGACGGTCGTGTAGCGATACTCGTCGTGCAGGCGGCGCACCTCGAAGCGCATTTCCTCGCGCAGGTTCGCGTCGAGGTTCGACAGCGGCTCGTCGAGCAGCAAGGTCTCCGGATCGACGATCAATGCGCGCGCCAGCGCGACGCGCTGCTGCTGCCCGCCCGACAATTCGCCCGGATAGCGTTCGGCCAGCGCCTCCAGTTTCGTGACGGCGAGGATGGTGGCGACCTTCTGCGCGATCACGGCGCGGTCGAGCCTGCGCAGCTTCAGCCCATAGGCGACGTTCTCGGTCACCGTCATGTGCGGCCAAAGCGCATAGCTCTGGAAGATCATCGACATGTTGCGCTGTTCGGGCGGCAGCGTGCGCGCCGGCGACGACACCACGCGCTCGCCGACCACGATTTCGCCGCCCGACGGCTCGACGAAGCCCGCAATCAGCCGCAACGTCGTGGTCTTGCCGCAACCGGACGGCCCGAGCAGGCACACCAGCAGCCCATGCTCGATGCGCAGCGAGACGTCGTCGACGACCGCGTTCGTCCCGTAGCGCTTGGTCAGCCCGCGCAATTCAACCGACGCCACGTTCCCTCCCTCGCAATTCTTCCGGCCGTTTTTCGTTGTGCATGATCTTATCCGAAAACCGGTTTCCACTTTTCGGGATCATGCGCTGGCCGGTTTCCGAGCCAAGCGCGGGCGCCATCGCAGCGCCGGCATCTCGACCGTCACATGCAGCAGCCAGGCAACCGGCAGGCTGATGAGCAGCGAAACTAACGCATAAACACCGAACTGAAACAGGAAATTCATGCCGGGCAGCGGACCGATGAAATTGAGTGCACCGGCCATGCCGAGCGGGTGGGTCAGATAGAACGGGTAGCTGACCGCGCCGAGGAACTTGATCGGCGCGCTTTCCAGCAGAGGCGGACGCTGCGCGGCGACGCAGCCGACGATCGCGGCCGCGGCAAGGATCTCCAGAAGCCGCGTCACGCCGCGGTAGGAAAACACGATGCTCGGCAGCAGCAGCACGAGCAGCGCCGCGACCAGCAACGCGCGACTCTGCCATATCCGCGCCGGGACATGGTGGATCAACGCGCCGAGGAGAAAAGCCGGCAGATAGACCACGAATTGATTGCCGCGGAAGAACGGCACCGCCGCCGCAACAACACAGAGCGCGATGAACAATTTGATCGGATCGTTGCGGGCGAACAGCCACGCGATGAAGATCACCATGCTGCCGATCATCTCGACCTGCAGCGACCACAGCACTTTGTTCATGCCGGTCGAGAGCAGCAGCATGTTGGCGATGAGCTCGCCCGGCGAGGGTGAGGTGACCAGCCAGTACAGCAGCGTTGTGGCGACCACCAGCGGCAGCAGGCGGAACAGGCGGGCGACGATGTAATCGGGGACGTCGGCGGTCGTCGCCTGCTTGCGCGCGAACGATCCCCACAGCACGTAGCCGGAGAGCACGAAGAACACCATCACGGCGCCGTTGCCGGGAAACAGCAGGTGCATCAGCCGCCCGGCGATCTCCTGCGCCGGCATGGCGGGAAAATCGAACGCGGTCTTCGACCACACATCCATGCCGGCCACGATCAGCATGCAGTGGCCGAGCGCGACCGACAGCGCAGCAAGCCCGCGCACGCCGTCGAGCGCGAGGTTGCGGCCGTCGGACAAGGGTAGATCCCGCGAAGGTCAGGTGCCGGTGAACACCGGCTTGCGCTTTTCCATGAAGGCGTCGCGGCCCTCGATGTAGTCCTTGCTCCTGAAGCAGTCGTTCACGGCCTTCTCGGCGCCGGCCATGTCGCGCTTGCCCTCGTCCTTGAGCACTTCGCCGACGACCTTCTTCACCGCCTTGATGGTGAGCGGCGCGTTGCCGGCGATGGTCTCGCCGTACTTTTTCACATAGCCTTCGAGCTCGGCGTCCGGCACCACGCGGTTGACCAGGCCCATCACTTTCGCCTCTTCGGCGTTGAACTGGCGCGCCGTGTAGAAGATCTCCTTGGCGAAGGCCGGTCCCACGACATCGATCAGCCGCTTGAGACCAGAATAGCCGTAGCCGAGGCCAAGCTTTGCCGCCGGCACCGCGAAGGTCGAATGATCCGCCGCAATGCGCAGGTCGCAGCAGGTCGCGATGGCAAGGCCGCCGCCGATGCAGTAGCCGCGGATCATCGCGATGGTCGGCTTCGGATAATTGTAGAGCGCGCTGCTCGCCTTCTCGACCGTCTCGTTGTAATGCGCGACCGCCTCCTCGTTGGAGCGCTCCGCGCCGAAGCGCGAGATGTCGGCGCCAGACACGAACGCCTTGCTGCCCGCGCCGGTCAGCACGACCACGCGCAATGAATCGTCGCGCGCAAAATCGTCCATGATGCGCCCGGTGGCGGCCCACATGTCGAGCGACATCGCGTTGTGGCGCTCCGGATTGTTGAACACCACGTAGCCGACGCCCGCTTCCTTGCGCGAAAGCACCTTGTCGGTCTTGGCTAGCTCGTTCATCTCTTGCCTTTCCGGCGCTGTTTCTCTCTGCATGATCTTATCCGAAAACCGGTACCCACTTTTCGGGATCATGCATTAAAGAGTTTTTTCCGCGCGCAGCTTGCTGATGTCGTCCTTGCTGAATCCGAATTCGACCAAGACTTCGTCGGTATGCTCACCGAGGTGCGGTGTCGCCGCCACGATGTCGCTCGGGGTGCGCGAGAGCGAGACCGGCTGACCCACGAGGTGGATCATCTTCTGCTCCTGATTGCGCACGCCGCGCGCGATGCCGAGGTGCTTCACCTGCGCGTCGCCGAACGCCTGATCGACCGAGTAGATCGGCCCGCACGGCACGCCGGCCTTGTTGAGCGCATCGACCCACTCGGCGCTGGTGCGCTTCACGGTGTGCGACTCGAGGACCTCGTTGAGCGCATCGCGGTTTTTCAGCCGCGCCGCGCCGCTGTTGTATTTCGGATCGTTGGCCATCTGTGGCTCGCCGATCAGTTCGCAGATCTTGGTCCACATTTTCTGACCGGTCGCCGCGATGTTGATGTAGCCGTCCGAGGTCTTGAACACGCCGGTCGGGATCGAGGTCGGGTGGTTGTTGCCGGCCTGACCCGGCACCTCGCCGCTCATCGTCCAGCGCGAGGCCTGGAAGTCCAACATGAAGAGCTGCGCCTGCAAGAGCGACGTGTCGATCGCCTGGCCTTTGCCGGAGGTTTCGCGCTCGAGCAGCGCCACCATGATGCCCATCGCGCAGAACAGGCCGGCGGTGAGGTCGGCGACCGGAATGCCGACACGCATCGGTCCCTGTCCCGCCGCACCGGTGATCGACATCAGCCCGCCCATGCCTTGCGCGATCTGGTCGAAGCCGGGGCGATTGGCGTACGGCCCGTCCTGCCCGAAGCCCGAAATGCTCGCGTAGATCAGCCGCGGATTGACGGCCGAGAGCGCCTCATAGTCGATGCCGAGCCGATGCTTCACGTCGGGGCGGAAATTCTCCACCACGACGTCGGCCTTCGCGGCCATTTTCTTCAGCACCGCCACGCCTTCCGGCGATTTCAGGTTCAGCGTGATGCCGCGCTTGTTGCGGTGCAGGTTCTGGAAGTCCGACCCCTCGCGCGGGCCGCCCATCGCCTCGCCTTCCATCATGTGCGCCGGCATCTCGATCTTGATGCAGTTCGCGCCCCAGTCGGCAAGCTGGCGCACGCAGGTCGGTCCGGCGCGCACCCGGGTGAGATCGAGTACCGTGAAACGATTGAGCGCGGTCGAGGCGCGAGGGAAGGTCATGCGGAGTTCCGACAGGTGCGGAGAGTGTTGAGAGGGGGACAATCGGCGAAATCGCCCCCCTTTGTCTACCGCCGAAAATTCATGCCGCCTGTGCCACGCGCACGTCCATTTCCCGCTCGATCCGCGCCGCAAGCGCCGCGCTGACCGGCATCATCGGAGCGCGGACTTCGGGACTGTCGATCAGCCCGGCGCGGGCGAGCCAATGCTTGATCGGGGCCGGGCTCGGTTCCGCGAACAGCAGCCGCGCCACATCGACAAGGCCGCGCCAGGCCTGCAATGCAGCGCGGTGGTCGCCGGCAAGCAGCATCTGCCGGATCGCCGCGAAGCGCGCCGTCTCGACATGCGCAGAGGCCAGAATTGCGCCGTCGCCGCCTTGCGTCAGCGCGGCATAGAGCAATGCGTCTTCGCCGGTCATCACCGCAAAGCCATCAGGCCGTGCGCGCATCAGGTCGAAGGACTGCACCTGATCGGCGCAGCAATCCTTGACGCCGACGATGTTCGGCAGTTCGGCGAGGCGCAGCAGCGTGTCGTTCGCGAGGTTCACGCCGGTGCGGTACGGGATGTTGTAGATCATGATCGGCCGCGCGGTTTCCCCGGCGAGCGCCGCGAAGTGGTGATAGAGGCCCGCCTGCGACGGCCGTGTGTAGTAAGGACACGCGATCAGATATCCGTCGACCGGCCAGGGCGCCGTGTGCGCGAGCGCCTTCGCGACCTTGCGCGTGTCGCTCCCCGACAGGCCGAGAAAGACTGGAATCCGGCCGGCGGCCTCGGTCGCGACGATCGCCGTGAGCCGTTCGGTCTCGTCTTCGTCGATCGTCAGCCCCTCGCCGGTCGTCGCCGCGAGGATCATGCCGTCGACCGGTTGACCGAGATAATGGCGCGCGATGCGCCGCAACGAGCGCTCGTCGAGCGCGCCGTCGCGGAACGGCGTGACGAGCGGCAGCCAAAGTCCTTCAATGCGGCGGGATTGCATCGTCCTTCTCCTTCAGTCGAAGCCGGAGGAAAGGGCGCAGCAAAAAACCCCGTCCGAAACCGGCGGGGTTTGATCGTCCTGACGTGGCGGGTGCGGCTAGAGCTCCGGCGCAGCAGACAATCCAATCCCCCGGTGGGAGGATTTTTTGGATTTCAGCGTGCGGCGCGTGTTAGCCATGCGGCGATTATCGAGGGCGGGCGCCTCCGTGTCAACGAATCCGCCAGGCGGATTCACGCGACCGAAACCTCTCCCCGCTACGCTCGCCGCGACCAACCGCAGCACATCCTTAACCATGACCCCTGCCCTTCACATTCGCGGCCTCGCCAAATCGTTCGACCGCCCGGCCGTCGCCGGGCTCGACCTGACCGTGCGGGCGGGCGAATTCTATTCGCTGCTCGGCCCGAACGGCGCCGGCAAGACCACGACCTTGCGCATGGTCGTGGGCCTCCTGCCGCCGGATACCGGCAGCATCGAAATCTGCGGCATCGATGCGCTGCGCGATCCGGTCGAGGCCAAGCGCATCGTCGCGTGGGTGTCCGACGAGCCGATGATCTACGACAAGCTCAGTCCGTATGAATATCTCGAATTCGTCGCGGGCCTGTGGAGCCTCGACTCCGACGTGGCCGAGACGCGCGCACGCGAGTTGATGGACTGGCTCGGCCTTGGCCCTCATGCGCATGAGCGCTGCGAGGGCTTCTCCAAGGGCATGCGGCAGAAGGTGGCGCTTGCCGGCGCGCTGGTGCACGCGCCCCGCGTCATCATCCTCGACGAGCCGCTGACCGGCCTCGACGCCGGCTCGGCGCGGCAGGTCAAGCGCGTGTTGCGCGAGCGCGTGGCCGGCGGCGACACCGTGATCATGACGACGCACATCCTCGAAGTCGCCGAACGCATGGCCGACCGCGTCGGCATCATCGCGGGCGGGCGGCTGATCGCCGAAGGCACGATCGACGAGTTGCGCGTGCGCGCCGGCCAGGGCCACACCAATCTGGAAGACACCTTCCTCACGCTCGTCGCCGAGCAGCAGGCGGCATGACCGCCGGTTCGCTCGCCTGGTTCGCGAGCCACGAGTTGCGCCTTGCGTGGCGCGACTGGCTCTCGATGATGACGGCCGGGCGGCGCGGCCGCGAGAAGGTCGTGGCGGTCGCGCTCGCGATCTTCGTGATCTTCGCGCATGTGCTCGCCTGGTATTTCGTCGCGCGCTACGTCGAGGACAGCGCGACCCCGTCGAAATCCGCGCTGGTGGTGATCACCGGGAGCCTCGTGCTCGCCTGGTCGCTTTTGATCTCGCAGGCGATGGAGTCGGTGACGCGCGCGTTCTACGCGCGCTCCGATCTCGACCTGATCCTGTCCTCGCCCGCGGCGGCGCGAAAGATCTTCGCGGTACGCATCGGCGCGATGGCGCTCTCGGTCATCCTGATGGCGGCGCTGCTCGGCGCACCGCTGATCAACGTGCTGGTCGCGCGCGGCGGCGCGCGCTGGCTCGGCGCCTACGGCGTCGTGATCGCGATGGGCGCCACGGCAGCGGCGCTCTCGGTCGCGATGACGGTTGCGCTGTTCCGCCTGATCGGGCCGAAGCGCACCCGCTTCGTGGCGCAGATCGTCGCCGCGGTGATCGCCGCAGTGTTCATCATCGGGCTGCAAGTCGCCGCGATCCTGTCGCACGGCACGCTGTCGCGCATGGTGTTCCTGGAATCCGACACGCTGGTCGCGCTGGTGCCGGAGATCGACAGCTGGTTCTGGTGGCCGGCACGCGCTGTGCTCGGCGACCTGACCGCGCTCGCAACGGTGCTGGGCATCGCCGCCCTGACGCTCGGCGGCGCGATCCTGGCGTTCTCGGCGCGCTTCGGCAGCCATGCGATCGCGGCCTCGAGCGTCGCGGCGACCGGCGCGCGGCAGGCGCAGCGTGCAGGCTTCCGCCGCCGGGCGCCCGCGCGCACCTTGCGGCAGAAGGAATGGACGCTGCTGTTGCGCGATCCGTGGCTCGTGTCGCAGACGCTGATGCAGTTGCTCTATCTGCTGCCGCCCGCGCTGCTGCTGTGGCGCTCCTACGGCGAGGGCACCGGCGCGCTGGTGGTGCTGGTGCCGGTGCTGGTGATGGCGGCAGGACAGCTCGCGGGCGGGCTCGCCTGGCTCGCGATCTCCGGCGAGGACGCGCCGGATCTCGTCGCAACCGCTCCCGTGCCGCGTTCCCATATCGTGCGCGCGAAGGTCGAGGCCGTGCTCGGCGGTATCGTGATCGCGTTTGCGCCGTTCATCGTGGCGCTGGCGTTTCTTTCGGTTTACGGCGCGCTCATCTCCGCACTTGGTATTCTGATCACCGCCGCTGCCGCCACCGGCATCCAGTTCTGGTTCCGCAAGCAGGCGACGCGGCGCTATTTCCGCCACCGCCAGACCGCCTCGCGCTTCGCGACCTTCGCCGAAGCGTTCTCGTCGATCTCGTGGGCGGCGGCCGCGGCGCTCGCGGCCGGCGGCACGCTCTACGCGCTGTTCCCCGCCGCGATCGGCCTCGGCATTCTCGCCGCCGCGCGCTGGATGAGCCCATACAAATCATAGCGAAAGCGCCGCCACCCTGAGGCAGCGGCGCTTGCATGGCCCCCACCTTCCCTCCCCCGCAAGCTGGGGAGGGAAAAGGAGAGTGAGGCGGCCGGGTGATGACGTCCTTCGGACGTCAGCTCCCCTCGCTGCCGCTGATGACCGGGCCGAACAGCTCCCAGCGCTCGCCGGTGAACTTCTGCATCTGCATCTGCTCGATCGGATAGAAGTCAGTCGGGCTGGTGTTGATCTCGATGCCCGGCAGCAGCATCGGCAGCTTCAGGCCCTTCAGGCTTGCGGCCTGCTTCATCACATTGGCGCGGGTGAGGTCGTCACCGGCCTGCTTGAGCGTCTGGTGCAGCGTCTGCGCCACGGTGTAGCCGTAGACCGTGAAGCTCGAGGTCTTGTCGCCGTCGGGAAAATACTTCTCCATGAAGGCGAGCCATTCCTTCTTGCCGGCATCGTCGTTCCAGGTCGGATCGGTCGGATCCTTCAGGTAGCCGGTCGAGAGCACGTCCTTGGACGCCTCGAGCCCGGCGGGTTTCAACACCGAGCCGACCGAGTTCGACACGTTGTTGAGCAGGTGCACCGGCTTCCAGCCGATCTCGGCTGCCTTCTTGATCGCCTGCGCGGCGAACTTCGGCGTCGTGACGTTGAAGAACACGTCCGCGCCCGAACCCTTGAGCGAAACGATCTGCGAGTCGACCGTCGGGTCTGCGGGTTCGTAGGGCAGCTCGGAGACGATCATGGTCTTGGCCTTGTCGCCGAGACCGTCCTTGATGCCCTTCACGTAGTCCTTACCGTAGTCGTCGTTCTGAAAGAGAATGCCGATCTTGGCGTTCGGGTGGTTCTTCATGATGTACTTGGCGTAGATCTGCCCTTCGGCCTGGTAGGTCGGCTGCCAGCCCATCGTCCACGGATTGCCCTTCGGGTCGCCCCACTTGGTGGCGCCGGTCGCGACGAACAGCTGCGGCACCTTCTTCGAGTTCATGTATTTCTGGATCGCCGTGTTGGACGGCGTTCCGAGCGGCTGGAACACGAGCAGAACCTCGTCGCTCTCGACCAGCTTGCGTACCTGCTCGACCGCCTTCGGCGGCGAGTAGCCGTCATCGTAGGTGATGAAGTTGACCTTGCGGCCGTTGATGCCGCCCTCTGCGTTCACCTTCTTGAAGTAGGCATCGATCGTCTTGCCGATCAGCCCGTAGGCCGAGGCCGGTCCGCTGTACGGATTGGTGTTGCCGATCTTGATCTCGGTGTCGGTCGCGCCGGTGTCGTATTTCTTCTGGGCCAGCGCGGGACCTGCGACCGCGACGAGACCCGCCGCGATCGAGGCGAGCAGCACCCTCTTGTTCAACTGCATGTTCTTCCTCCGTTGTCGGCCGCTCGCGCGGCGATTGATGCACTCACTATTGGTGGAGCATGATCTTATCCGAAAACCGGTTCCCCACGTTACGGGATCATGCGCGCGTTAGCTGCCGATCTCCCCCGACATGATCGGGCCGAACGATTCCCAGCGCTCCCCGCTGAAGCGCCGCATCTGCAGCTCCTCCAGCGGGAAGTAGTCTTTCGGACTGGTGTTCACCTTGATGCCGGGCATCAGCATTTCGAGCTCGACATCTTTCAGGTTCGCGGCCTGACGCATCACGTTCTCGCGCGTGAGGTTGTCGCCGCATTGCTTGAGCACCTGCACCAGCAGCGCGGCGGTGGCGTGCGCGCTCACATTGCTGGAGTTGGTCTTGTCGCCCTCCGGATAGTATTTGTCCATGAAGGCGGTCCAAGCCATCAGGCCGGGATCCTTGGCGAGCGCCGGATCGGTCGGGTCCTTGAGATAGGTGGTCGTTATGATGCCCCTGGCATTCTCGAACCCGGCGGGGCGGAGCACCGATCCGATCGAGGCCGACACATTGTTCAGGATGTGCAGCGGCTTCCATCCAAGCTCGGCGACTTTCTTGATCGCCTGCGCGGCGAATTTCGGCGTGGTGATGTTGATGAAGATGTCGGCCCCGGAAGCCTTCAGCCGCACGATCTGCGAGTCGACGGTGGGATCTGCCGGTTCATAGGGCATTTCGGCAACGATCATCGCGTTCTTGTCGCCGAGCCCGTCTCTGACGCCTTTGAGTACGTCCTTCCCGTAATCGTCGTTCTGGAACAGCACCGCGATCTTGCCGGCTGGATGCTTGTCCAGAATGTACTTGGCGTAGATGCGTCCCTCGCTCTGATAATTGGGCTGGAAGCCCATGGTCCAGGGGAAGTTCTTCGGATCGCCCCATTTGGTGGCGCCGGTCGCGACGAAGATCTGCGGCACTTTCCTGGCATTCATGTACTTCTGGATCGCCGAGTTCGGCGCGGTGCCGAGCGACTGGAAGATCAGGAGGACTTCATCGCCCTCGACCAGCTTGCGCGCCTGCTCGACGGTTTTCGGCGGCGAATAGCCGTCATCATACGAGATGAAGTTGATCTTGCGGCCGTTGATGCCACCCTGCTCGTTGATCATGCGGAAATAGGCGGCTTGCGCCTTTCCGATCGTGCCGTAGGCCGAGGCCGGCCCCGAATACGGCATGATGTTGCCGATCCGGATCTCGGTGTCGCTTGCGCCCGGATCATATTTCTTCTGCGCGCCGGCAGGACTTGTCGAAGAACCGACGGCAATCACGCACAGCGCAACCGACGCAATCAGCGCACGCATGACATTCCGCATGGCTTCCTCCGTTGCGAGGCCGCGGTTTCAGCGGCCCTGTTTCATCAATTTACCCGTAATCAGGCGCGCCAGTCCCGCGGCGCCCATCGGCATGACGAAGATGATCAGCAAAAGGATGACCCCGTAGACCGCGCCGGCGAGGCCTTTGGAGAAGTGCTCGGCGATGTTCGGCACGAACAGCACGAAGAAGCCGCCGACGATCGTCCCCGGAATCGACGCGACGCCGCCGACCACAAGACCGACGAACAGCGCTACCGCGAGCGAGAAGGTGAAACTGTCGGGCGCAACGAACGCGATCGCGATGGCGCCGAGCGCTCCGGCAACGCCGGTATAAAGCGCGCTCACCCCGAAGGTCAGCGACTTGTAGAGCGAGACGTTGATGCCCATCGCGCTCGCCGCCACCGGATGGTCGCGGATCGCGATCAGCGCGCGGCCGGTGCGGCTCTTCACCAGATTGGCGGCGCAGACATACATCACGATCGCGGTTACGACGGTGAAGAGATAAAGCCACTGGTCGGAATTGAGCGGCAGT
>Ga0207669_10001133_pt1 | contig 11379 bp, 4 predicted proteins | sample KBSM33metaG_FD_184329 | JGI IMG/M metagenome (GOLD analysis project Ga0207669, IMG submission 184329) | Miscanthus rhizosphere microbial communities from Kellogg Biological Station, Michigan, USA - KBS M3-3 metaG (SPAdes) (version 2) | ecosystem: Host-associated > Plants > Roots > Rhizosphere >...
GGCCCGCCGGCCTGCTCGTCGGAGCGGGGCTGGCGCCCGATCAGGTCGGTGCCCGGCTCGGCGCTCCACCGGCCGGCGCCCTTGCGGTACTCGCTCGTCGTCGGCCCGCCGGGCTCGATGCGCGTGGCGGCGGCGCTGCCGGGCCCCCGCCCGGGTGCGCCCTCCAGGTCGATCAGCGAGCTGGGGCCGCGCCGCAGGCGCCTCGCGCTCCCGGCCAGCACCCCGCCGGCCAGGCCCATGCCCACCCGGCGCAGGGCCTCCTCGCCCAGCCCCACGTCGCGCCCCGCGGCCCGCTCGGCCTCGATCCGGCGGCGCTCCTCCTCCTCGCCCACCAGGGCCCCGCTGGCCCCCAGCAGGGCGTCGGCGGCGTCGGGCGCCCGGCCCAGGCCGCGCAGCGCCAGGGCCCCGTCCGTCCCCACCAGCCCCGCCGGCCCGCCCCTCGAGCCTGTCTGGTCTGCTTGACGTCCTGGCAGGGTCGGGGCGCGCTCCTCGGCGACGCCCGGGGTGGCGGTCGGCTCGCGGCCCTGCAGGAAGAGGGGCAGGCCCTCGTCGCGGAGCTGGCGGCGCTGGCGCTCCTCCAGGGGCACCACCAGGACGTCGGGCTCCAGGCCGTTCTGGGGGTCGGCGTAGGCGCTCTCGGGCGCCTTGACCATGGTGACGTAGGGCTGCACGCCCAGCCGGTTGGCGAGCTTGGTGGCCGCGTTGCGGACGTCGCGGTTGTACCAGGTGACCAGGTTGCGGTTGCCGGCCCACTCCGCCTCGCCGACGTCGTTGGCGTCGACGGTGCCCTGGGCGTCGCTCAGGTCGTAGTCGTCGTAGTCGCCCTCGAAGTCGGTCTGGTTGGCGTAGTCCTCCCAGGCCTGGTCGCGCTCGACGTCGGTGCGCTCCAGGTAGTCGTCGTAGCTCTCGTCCTCGCCCTGTTCGAGCTGGCTCTCGAAGTTCTCGTCGAAGCGCTCCCGCGCCTCGTCCATGGCGTTGTTGCGGGCGTCCTCCATCCGGGTCTCGCGCTCGCTCTCGACGCGCCACTCGTCCTCCTGGGCGCGCTCGATGAGCAGGTTGCCCAGAGCGTCGCCGACGGTCTCCCGCAGGTGGCGCTCGCTCTCGATCTCGAACTCGTGCGTCATGCCGTTGGGGTCGGTGACGACGAGCTGGCGGGTGCCCGGGGTGTAGACGGCCTCCCGGATCTGGGCCGCGGCGCCCACCCGCTGGGCGGCGATCTCGCCGTTGGTCAACCCGATGCCGTCCAGCCCCTCGTCGGCGGCGACCATCAGCATCCGCTTGAGGGCCACCTGCACCCAGGTCTCCTGGAAGGGGGCCTCGGGCGGACGGGAGAGGTCGGTGCCGGCGGCGCGCTGCAGCTCGGCCAGGTAGGCGCGCTCGGCCTCGGCGGCGTGGCGGGCGTCGCTCGCCGCCGCCCGGGCCTCCCGAATCTCCGGCGGGATCGTCTGCCGGTTGCCCTGGGCGTCGTAGGCGCTGTAGGCCCGGTTGCCGGTGCGCTGCTCCCACTCGTCGGTCAGGCGGTTCTCGTCGGTCGTGGCCCGCTGGGCCTCGGCGGCGGCGTCGGCCGCCCGCTGCTGCTGGATGAAAACGTCGGCCAGCAGGTCGTCCTGGGAGCGAGTACCGGCGTCGGTGTCCGGGGCGCCGGGGACGCGCTCGCCACTGCCGGTGGTCTGCAGGGCCAGGCGGGCCTCGTTCTGGGCCCGCAGGGTGCGGTTCTCCTCGGCCTGCAGGGCGTCGTGCTGGTCGCGCAGGGCGATGAAGCGCTCCAGGTCGGCGGTGCCCGGCAGGGGCGCCCGCACGCCGGCGGTGCCCTCGTCGCCCTCGACCGCCCCCGCCGGCGCGTTGGAGCGGTTGTTCATGTCGTTGACGGCGGCCGCCCGGCGCAGGTAGTCGTCGGCCTCCGCCGTGTCGGCGGCGTTGGGCCGGCGGCCGCCGGAGGCTTCCTCGTAGCGGGCGGTCTGGAGCTGGCGCAGGGCGTCCGCGTCGCCGGCGGCCTCCAGGCGCTCCCGCTCGGCGATGAAGGCCTGGCGCTCCCGCTCCAGGCGCATGTTCATCGCCTCGGTGACGCGGTAGCTGTAGTTCTGCTTCCAGTGGCGCACCACCGGGTCGTTGGCGTAGATCGCGTCGTAGGAGGCGCGGTCGCCCAGGAAGGGGTTCTCCGGGCCCCGGGGGACGCTGGGGGTGCGCCAGGCCTCCCACGCCGCCTGGGCGTCCTTGTAGGCGCCGGCGGCCGCGTCGATGGCCTGCCACAGGGGCAGGCGGGCCCGCACCCGGGGGTCGGCCGGGCTGGTGGGCAGGGCCCCCCAGGGGCGGTAGCCCTTGCGGATCGGCTGGCCCCGGTCGTCGACCATCGGCCGGCCGCTGCGGTCGGTCATCTGGTCGCGGGCGGCCTGGTGCAGGTCGGTCTGGATCTCCTCGACGTAGAGGATGCGCTGGCCGCCGGGAACCTCCCGCACGGTGGTGCGGACGTGCAGCACCGGGTTCTCGATCCCCGACCAGTGGCCGTGGGTGTAGGCGGGGGCCATGCCCTGCCCGATGCGGCTCTGCGGGGGGATGAAGACCAGGAACTCGCGGTAGCCGGCCTCGGCCCCCCACTGGCTGGGGTTGCGGGCCATCGAGCTGTAGCTCGTGTAGCGCGGGGCGCCCTCGTGCGGGCGGCCCGTCCAGTTGGGCTGGTTGTTCGCCGGCCCGCGGTCGACGCCGGGGAAGATGGCGTTCTTGGCCGCCTTCTCGGCGGCCTCGGCCACGTCGATGGCGGCCTGGCTCTGGGCGTGGGCGTCCTGGCGGGACTGGGCCCACTGCTTGGACAGCTCGCGCAGCTCGGACAGGCGGTTGGTGATGGCGTTGCCGCCGGCGCTGCCGTCGTCGTAGTTGTTCCAGAACTGGGTCACGTTGGGGCGCATGCCCCGGGTGACGTCCTCGTGCTGCAGCAGGGCGGACTGCCCGTCGCCGGACAGGTCGAGGTCGCCGGCCCGCAGGTGGCGGCGGGCGATGTCGCGCATGGTCAGCCACCACTGGCGCTGGCTCTCGCGTAGCTCGCCCAGGTCGGCCACCCCGCCGGGGCCCACCTGCAGCTCGTCGGGCATCTTGGAGTAGTAGCCGGCCTCGACCAGGGCCTTGACGAAGTTGATCTCCTGCCGGCCGGCGGCCTGGCCCTGGGCGGCCCGGGCGTCGGCCGCCGCGGTCTGCGCCGCCAGGAACTCCTGCACCCGGGCCGGGTCGGTGCCCAGGGCGATCTCCATCACCTGGGCGCGGTTCTCCTGGACGTGCTGCTTGAGCTGGTCGACCGACAGGGGCAGGTTGTTGACGGCGGCGTCCTCGATCAGGTTGGCCGTGTCCGTCCAGCGCAGCTCCTCCTGGGTGACCCCGGCCTCCTTGAGGCGCTGCAGCACCAGGCCGGCGCTGCCCTGGTTGAGGGCGGCCTGCACCTTGGGCTCGTCCAGCGCCCGTTCGAGCTGGCTGAACAGGCGGATGGGCTGGCCCTCCACGCCCACCCGGGTGACCGGGCCGGGCGCCGCGGCCTCCTCGGCGGCGCGCCGGGCGACGCCGGTGAGCCCCCGGCCGGCCTCGGCGGCGCGGCGCTCGACCAGGTCGTCGGGGCGCAGCTCGGGCTGCACCGGGCGCTGCTGGGCGCGGGCCCCCTCGGTGGCCTCGGCCATCGCCCGCCGGGCGGCGTCGAAACGCTGGTAGGCCGCTGTTACCTCGGGGCTGGCGGTAGCATCCGGCGCGGCGCGGGTGTCGCCCCCGGCGGCGCGCAGGGCCTTGACGGCCTCCTGCATCTCCCGCTGGGCCTGGGCCTTGCTCAGCACGGGGGCCACGCCCTGGGGGCGCTCCGGCTCGGCCGCGGGCTCGGCGCCCTGGGGCGCGGGGCGCTCCGGCTCGGGCGCGTTGGGGTCGCGCCAGGAGCCCCGCTCCTCGGTCAGGAAGCGCCCGGCGGCCCGTCCGGGGGGCGACTCGGCCACCAGCCGGGCGGCGCCGGAGACCCGGGGCGCGGCGGCCCGGCCCAGGGCCAGGGCGCCCTCCGTGAGGTGGACGGGCATGCCGGCCAGCTCGCCGATCTGGGCGATGTTGCCCCCGACCTCGACGGCGGCGGCCAGGGCCTCCTCGTCGCTCTTGCCGGCGGCCTTGGCCTCCTGGTAGGTCTGCCAACCCTTGACCGACCCGACGGCGGTGCTGCCGGCCAGGCCCGCGGTCGAGGCGGTCTCGGCCAGGCCCACGTCGCGCACCGTCTGCCGGGCGGCGCTGGTCAGGCCCTGCAGCAGCCCCCGGCCCTGCTCGACGGCGCCCCCGATCTCCTCGGCGGCGCCCAGGGCGCCCCGGGCGCGGTAGCCGGCGGCGGCGGCCCGGCGCAGGCGGTCGAGGTCGGTGACGTCGACGCCCCCGGGGCCGGCCACGCCGGCGTACAGCCCGGCGACCTCGGCCCCCGTGGGGTCGCCGGTGGCCTGGCCCACGGCCCCCTTCGCCATCTCCGGCAGCAGGTTGAAGGGCGACATCGCCAGCCCGGGGACGACCTGGAGCTGCTGCCAGCCGGTCTCGCCCTTGCTGCCCCGGCCCAGCAGCACGTCCTTCTGCTCGCCGGTCTCGGCCATCCACTTCTGCAGGCCCTGGCGCGGGGGCGCCTTGGGCTGGCCCTCCGGTCCCTCCTCCTGGTAGGCGCCGGCGCCGACGTCCGCGCCCCCGGGGCGGGTGCCCCCCAGGGCGCCGCTGATCCCCGCGCCCAGCATCCGCCCGGCGGTGCCGGCCACCCCGCCGTGCTCGGCCACCCAGCGGTCGTACTCCTGCTGCTCCGGGCTCTTGGGGGTCTGGCCGGTGGCGGCCTCGGCGACCTCGCCGGCCAGGCCCAGCTCCTCGCGCCGCCGGGTGCGCAGGGCGTCCTGGGCGTCCTGGGCCCGGCGCAGGCGCTCCTGCTCCTCGCGGTTGCCGGCGACCTGCTCCTGCACCCAGTCGCGCACGGGCGCGGGGCCGGCGTCCGCGCCGGCCTGGAGCCGGCCCCGCCACTCGCCGTAGTCGCCGGCGGCGTCGGCCATCGCGCCGGCGGCCGCCGCCGGGGCACCGGCCACCGCGTCGAGCCCCCCGCGCACGGCCGTGCCCAGGCCGGAGGCGGCGCCCCCGATGGCCTCGCCCAGGTCGCTCGGGGTGGGCACCGTCGAGGCGGGCCGGTCGCGCTGCGCCTCGGCCTCGTCGACGCCCTCCTCTGCCGGCGGCTCGGCGCCGCCGGCGAGCTGGTCGCGCACGCCCTGGAAGGCGGCGCCGAGCCAGTCCTGGGCCTGCTGCCGGCGCTGGTCGACCCGCCCGACGCCGGCCTGGGCGTCGGCCATGGCCTGGCGGAGCTGCTCGGCGTACTCGGCCCGGACCCGCTCGGCCTCGGCCAGGGCCTTCTGGCGCTCCTCCTCCTCCTTGCGCCGGCGCTCGGCCTCCGCGTACTCGGTGTCGTCCTGGCGCAGCAGCCCGGCGCCCTTGGCGGCGACGTTGCCCGCGATTCCGCGGAAGAAGTCGAGGGCCACGGCGTCCTCCTAGACCATCCCGGCGGCGAGGGCGGGGCGCCGGGCCTGCGGCGGCAGCAGGTTCGCCGGCGGCATCGGGGCTTGGGGCGCGAGCTGGGGCAGTCCGGGCGGCCCCATGTTGGGCGGGGGCAGCCCGGGGGTGGCGAGGCCGGGGACGCCGGCCGTGGCCTGGCCCAGGGCGGGCCCGGTGGGGGGCAGGGTCACCGGCGGCGGGCCGGGGGGCATCGGGGCGCCCAGGACGGGGCCGCCGGGCATCGCCGGCGGCGGGGGCATCATGGCGGGTGGCGGGGGCGCCGGCGCCGATGGTCCCGGCGCCGGCGCCGCGCCCGGCTGGGGCAGGGGGGCAGCACCGACGGGCCCCGCCCCTTGCGGCGGGCCGCCCAGGCCGGTGCCGGTCTCGGCCTGCGGGATCGGGCTGCTGGGGATCTGCAGCGCCGCCGGGCCGGTCTCCTGGGGGAAGGCCTCCCGCAGCACGGTCAGCAGGGTCTCCCGCTCCTTGGCGCTGGCGAAGGCCCAGCGGTTGGCGATGGACTGCTGGAAGTCGGGGCTCTGCTTGAGCAGGGCGACGAAGTCCCGCCGGGCCAGCTTCTTGCCCCCGCCCACCTGGTCCTTGGGGTCGTCCGCCGCCGTGAAGTCGTCCAGGTAGCGCTGGACGCTCTTCATCCGGGCGTCGGCGATCTCGCCCGCCTCCCGCAGGATGCGCGGGATACTCCCCCTCGGCGAGCCAAACCGGGACGGCACGGGGCCAGTGTACGCTACCTGGCGACCCCTGCCATCTGCCCCCCGAGGACAAGTGTCACCGGGTGGCTCGAGGGTCGGGTCTGCTTAACGGGGGATTCGCAGCAGCTACTTACGGCGTGAGTAGCTGCTGAGTAGCTCGGGACCGCAGCGACGCCCCGGCCGCCGAGGTTCACAGGAGTCCCACCCGTAACCGCACGAACCGGGGCGCCGCCGGCAGTCGCGCCCACAGGCGCCCGCTGTCCGGTCGGGAAGAGCGGCCCCCCGGGGCGCCTGACCGAGGCCACGCGAACGACGGGCCTTGATCCCCCGGGGGGCGGGGCGATGTTACGCCAGGACGGTGCTCTTCGCCACCTGGCGCCCCGTGGCGGGGTCGTAGACGCGCCAGTCGCCGGCGGTGCCGTAGTCGCGGACCTCCAGGCCCAGGCGCTTGGCGCTGGCCTCGGCCTTCTCCCGCTCCGTCTGGCTGCCGGTCTCGGCCTCCGGCGCCTCCAGCTCGTCGTCCTCGTCGTCCTCGTCGTCGTCGACCTCCGCCTCGGCGGCGGCCATGTCCTTGGCGCCGCCCGGGTCGTCGGGGCCGGGCGGGACGTCCGCCGGCGGCACCTCGCCGCGCTCCTCCAGGCGGGTGCGCTCGCGGGCCACGGCGTTGGGCTCGTCGCCCCGGGCCTGGCGCTCCTCGTTCTGGTAGCGCTCCCACTCGGTGCGGTAGGCCTCGCCCACCGGCCCGGCCTGCTTCATGTAGACCTCGTGCTCCTCGGGGAGCACCTGGTCGATGGTCACGCCGGGGTCGCCCCAGTGCTTGCCCTCGTTGGGGTCGTCCAGGGGCTCGCCGGAGATGGTGCGGCGGTCGACGTCGGCCTCGTTGAGCGGCTGCGTGGACATTCCCTTACCTCACCGGGCGCACCGTGCGCCCCATGCTGTCCTTGCGCGACCCGTTGACGGCGCCCCGGGAGTCGCGGTTCCCGGGCTTGCGCACCCGCGTGTAGAACTCGGCGGGGGGCGGCGGCTCCCCCGAGCCCTGGTGACCGGCGACGATGGCGGTCGACGGGGACGGTGGGGGCGGCGCGTCCTGCGCCGTGGGGAGCAGCCCCCGCCCGGACATCGGGAGGCCGACGCCCTGGCGCTGCCACTCTTGCACGCCCTGCGCCACCAGCGACTGGAAGTCGGCCTCGCTGTAGGCGTCCCCCTGGCGCAGGATGCGCAGCACGGCGTAGCCGAAGGGCCCCGCCCACTGCAGGGCCAGGCGCTCGTTCTCCTCCTGCATCCGGTTCTGGTAGCCCCGGTCGGTCATGTCGGTGCCTCTCAGCTCCACTTCATCGAGTCAGCTCGCGGGCTGCGCGCTGCCAGGCCGGCGGCTGACGCTGGGGCAGCCCGGCGGTGCTGGGGCTCACCCCCCGCATCGGGGGGATCGCCGCCCCGCCGCCGCCGGCGGCGCCCACCCCCTGCGCCCCGTAGGCGCTGGCGTCGTAGGGCAGCCCCGGGCTGGCGCCGCCCCCCATCCCGCCGTTCTGGAACATCGCCCCGGGGGGCATGTACGTCCCGCCGCCCTGGGCCGGGCCCATCGGGGGCGCGGCGCCGGGCATGGGCGCCACCATCGGCATCCCGGGCAGCGCCGGCACCCCCGGCGGCGGCGCGGGCATCCCCGGGGGCGTGCCCCCCTGCTGCATGGGCAGGGCGTTGCCGGGCGCACCCGGAGCGGGCATCCCGGCCATCCCGGGCACCCCGCCGGGCACGCCCATGGGCATCGGCGTCCCCTGGGGCGGGCCGGGGGGCATCCCCGGCATCCCGGGCATCGGCCCGCCGGGCGTCGGGGGCACGCCCCCCGGCGGCATCCCCGCCGGCGGCGGCACCCCGGGCCCGGCCATGGCCCCCGGCGGCTGGCCGGGCAGCCCGCCCGCCTGGCCCATGGCCTTGGCCTGTTCGAGCTGCAGCAGCAGGCGCGCCGCCTCCTCCTCGCTGAAGGCGCCGATCTGCAGGAGCTGGTCGAAGGCCATCTGGGTCGTCACCTTGAACTGGGATTCGAGCCAGCTCAGCGCCATCTCCGGCGTCAGGGCCCCCTGCCGGACGGCGCCGCGCAGGGCCATGCTTTCTTGAACCAGTGGGTGGGTGTTGATCTTGTCGGCCAAGACTCGAGCCTCCGTCCGCTCGGGGGCGGGGTCGTGGAAGTACCGTTCTCTCATCGTGAGCATGTCGACGGCGCCGGCCTGCTGGGCCTGCACGCCCCGCATTTCGAGCTGGGCCTCGTCGACGGGCAGCAGGGGGTCGGCCTCGACGGCGCAGGCCAGGAAGGGCGTGCCCTGCCCGGCGCCCTTGCCGTCGGGGGCGATGTCCTGGGGGCGCAGGGTGCGCCAGCCCTTCTTGCGGCCCCGCGCCGCGTCGCCCTGGTAGTAGACCGGCACGCCCTCGGGGAAGCGCTTCCAGATCTGCCACCACAGGTACTGGGTCTGCGTCGCCACCTGGGCGCAAAAGTTCTCGATCACGGGGCCGTAGAGCGACCTGGCCGCAATCATCAACTGGGCGATGGCGTAGCCCGCCTGGCCGCCGCCGCCCTGCCCTCTGAGGACGGAGGGGATGCCGATCAGGTCGATCAGCGCCGTGGCCTTGGTGTACAGGCGCTCCAGGTGGACGGTGCTCTCCGCCGGCAGGGTCAGGTAGCGCCAGGTGCGCCCCGCCGGCACGCTGTAGAACTTGCCCGGCTCGATGATCTTGCCGTCGGTGGTGCGGTTCTGGTCGGGGCGCTGGGCCCGCTCGGGGTCCATCACCGTGTCGCCGGAGAGGCCGGCGGCGCCCGGCGCGCCCTGGGTCTTGTCCTCCTCCACCAGCGGGGGCCAGGCGCTCCAGAAGGCGACGTGCAGCTCCATGGTGATGATCTGGTCGAGCAGGTCGATCAGCTCGATCAGGTGCATGGGCGCCGCGACGCCGCGGTAGGTCTCGTCCCCCATCGCGGTGGTCAGCCCGTAGGCCCGGAAGATGGGCAGCGGGTGCCAGTGCGGCCCCCACAGCGGCCCCGAGGCGACCAGGATGCCGTCGACGTAGTGGGCCCAGACCCCGCAGTCCGGGTCGAAGTCGGGGCTCTCCGGGTCGGAGAGGCCCAGCCAGTAGGCCCGCTTGCCGGAGCAGTAGTAGGTGACGGTGGCGACGTGCTCGGGCTCGTAGGGGCGCTCCGGCTCGGCGTCGGAGAGCGGGTAGGCCTTGCCGTAGCCCAGGGGGCCGGCCAGGTAGCGGGCGCCCAGGCTGTCGCCCTTGAGGCCCCGCTCGTCGCCGCTGGGGGACAGGCCGTACTCGGCCAGGGTCTCCCGGTAGGGCCGGTTGACCACCACGATGCCCTCGTCCTCGACGCCGTCGGCGTCTTCCACAAGGTGCATGCTCAGGGGGTCGATGGCCTCCAGGGTGAACGGGGGCGTGGCCCGCTTGAAGTTCTCGACCGCCTTCAGGTACTTCTCCGAGCCGCTGCGCCCCTTCCGGCGGCGCCGGGGCTTGCGGAGGAAGTCCTCGACGGCGGCGCCCAGGTCGCCGCCGTCGGCCTCGGGGGCGTCGCCCAGCTCCAGCTCGTCGTCGTCGTCGTCCTCGAAGTCGTCGAAGCGGGGGTAGCGGGGCTGCCAGGCGCTCCACCGGTCCAGCCGCTCGGTGAGGGACCAGCAAGCTCGACCAGCGCTGACCAGATTGTCCACGCAGTCACGCCACACACTGGTCTTGCCCGCGTCCAGGATCGAACGCCGTCCCTCCATCCCCAGCAGCACACTGGTCGTCCACTCCTCCTTGAGCGTGGCCGCCTCCTGGGCGTCCTCGTCGTCGTCCACCGGATCAGCAGAAACAGTCATCGGCTTTGCGGTGAGCACCGCCGGCAACCGGTGAGTCAGGTCTGCGAAGAGGGCCTGTCCTGCGCGCACGACCTGAGTCGTTTTGCGGTAGCCCGGTGGGATCGGTGGGGTGACGAGCAGTTTCCGGCGGCGCCGGACCTCGCGCACGATGTCGGTGAAGCTGCGGCTGCCCACGTTGGCCTGCTTGGTGCCGCTGTCGCGCACGCTGCGGGCGCCGCTGGAGCTGGCCCCCATCTCCCGCTCGCGCCCGCGCAGGAGGCGCAGGACGTAGCCGTAGGGCGGGGCATGCACCCCGTCCGCCGGCGGCGCGATCTCCGGCAGGCCCTCGTCGACCGAGCTGTCCGGGCTGCGGGGCGGGTCGCTCTTGCGCTTGCGCCGGGCGTTGCGCCCGGGTGAGCGCATGGTGTCCTGGTCGCTCACCGCCCCGGCCATCCCGCCGCGGTTGCCCCCGCTCACGCCGTCCAGGCTGTTGCTCATCGCTCCACCTTACCCCCACCCTCGAGGGTGTCTGTTCTGCGTGACACTTTCGGCCGTCCCTCGTAGGGGAGATGAAACCCCTCAGCAGACCAGACACGCCTCACCAGCGGCTCTCCTCGTTGGCGCCCGAGCTGCCGAAGGCGCCGCCGGCGTAGGTGTCGACGCCGACGTTCTCCTGGGTGGGGCTGTCCAGGATCTCCCGCCCCGTGCGGGTGTAGCTGGGCGCCGCCGCCGGGTTGACGCCGTAGCGCAGGGCGTCGGCGGCGTGGTCCTCCTGGCCGTCCTCGACGTCCTCGGGGTCGTCGGGGTCGGCGGTGAGCCGGGGCAGGGTGCGCACCAGGTTGGGGCAGGCGCCCTCCAGGATCACCAGGCCGGGCAGGCCGTCGTCCCGCTCCTCCAGGGCCTCCAGGATGCGGCGCCAGCCCATCACCCGCTCGTTGAAGGCCTTCTGCACCGGGACGCCGGCGCCGGCGTAGATGGTGGCGTCGCTCACCCCCACGTTGGCCCGGGGCACGAACATCGAGGGGTCGACCCGCAGGCTGTCCAGGTGCAGCACCGCCGTCTTGGGGGCCACCGTCTTCACCCGGGTGACGGCGCCGTTGACGTGGTCGACGCTCCACTCCAGCCAGCGGCCCCCCACCGAGGCGATGCGCTGCTTGACGCGCTCGGCCTGGCGCTTGGGGGTGACGCCCGTGCCATACAACTCGTCCCAAACCACCACCCGCCGGCGGTCCGGGGAGCGGGCGAACCAGAGGCAGCACCAGGGGTCGCGCACCCCGCCGTCGACCGCCGCCCAGAGCGTCCAGCCGGCGGCGCCCGGCTCCCCCGGCAGGGGCGGG
>Ga0207669_10001142_pt1 | contig 11351 bp, 10 predicted proteins | sample KBSM33metaG_FD_184329 | JGI IMG/M metagenome (GOLD analysis project Ga0207669, IMG submission 184329) | Miscanthus rhizosphere microbial communities from Kellogg Biological Station, Michigan, USA - KBS M3-3 metaG (SPAdes) (version 2) | ecosystem: Host-associated > Plants > Roots > Rhizosphere >...
CTCTGCTGGCGCCAAGCACGGCGGTCTTTCATAGAAAATAGAGAATATCCGTCTAACAAGTGCGCCGGCTTCGTTATCATGCTGTATAGCAGGCTATTTCGAGATCCATTGCAGTGCCGATAATATACGGTGGATGTGTTGTTAACTCTCCCAGCGGTTCTCAAGTCGGTGACATGATGTACATCGGCCGCACGGTGAGCGGTATCAGCAGGTAGTGGCGATCTTCGCCGTTAGAGAATCAGCCCATGAAGGAGACCGGAACCCGTGCATATCGGCGTTGTGTACCCCCAGATCGAACTCGGTGGAGATCCGAGCGCTGTTCGTCGGATCGGAGAAGCGGTCGAGGACTTGGGGTTTGACTACCTACTGGCCTACGACCACGTCCTTGGGGCGGTGCACGCCGATCGAACGCCGCAACTATCCGTTCCCTTCACCGAGCACGACCCGTTCCACGACCCGTTCGTCATGTTCGGCTACCTCGCCGGCATCACCGAGCGGATCGGTTTCGCAACCGGAGTACTTGTCCTACCGCAGCGCCAGACCGCGCTCGTGGCACGCCAAGCCGCCGATGTCGATCTGCTGTCCGGCGGACGGCTGCGCCTCGGTGTGGGCGTCGGCTCAAACCCCGTCGAATACGAAGCCCTCGGCCAAGACTTTCGCACCCGTGGCGCACGCGAGGAAGAGCAGATCGACCTCCTGCGGCGACTGTTCAACGAACCCGTCGTCGACTTCTCGGGACGGTTCGACCGAGTCGACAGAGCCGCACTGATGCCCAAACCCACACGGCCCATCCCGATCTGGCTCGGTGGATCAGGCGAGAAAGCGTTCGAGCGGGCCGCCCGACTCGCGGACGGCTTCATCTTCGTCGGTGCCTGCGGCATCGACCACGCCGTCGACGCCTGGAAGTCGCTGCGCGAACGAGTCAGCAGCCACGGCAGGTCAGTCGAGGACTTCGGCGCGGAGTACGTGGCGTTGAGCCAAGGCGTAGACGACCTCTGCGAGGACGTCGAAACATGGCGTGCCGTGGGCGGTACCCATCTGTCAATCGCCACGATGGGCTTCGGGTTGGATTCCGTCGACGCCCATATCGACTACATTGCCTCGGCAGCAAGTGCGCTCAGATTGTCATGATCATGAAGTCCTACAACGCCCGGTCGCATCGACGGGCGGTCCGCAGTCAGTCCGCAATAGAACTGGCGCCAGCTCTTCGTAACCGTCACAGCCAATTGACCGATCTCTTCGATGGGTGCCAACGCTTTTGGGTTAGGGCGTCGGTTCTTGGCGAAACGTCGAGGGCCCCATGCTCGTATTCCGCGCCGGCTTCCTACGGTGGATCGATGAGGTTCCGGAAGCTCTCCGCTGGGTAGACGGATGCACCCGCGGCATTCACGGGATTGATGAGCGTGTTATCCGAAGTCACGACACGGATCTCCTGCGGTCGGGCATCGTCGCGCACCAGCCGCACGATCTCATCGTCGGCCGAGTTGGCGGCGGCCTTAGGCGCATGGACGACCATGATTGACGATGGTTTGGATTGGCGGGGATGGCGGTCGCTTGAACACCACTATCGGCGGCAGGCGTTGCGAATTGGTTCATGTTGTGCCGCAGTAACAACTCACGGGTCCTCCAGTCCTACGCCTTGGAGAATTTCAGACCTGGCGACTGGGTCCAAACGCAGCGAGCTGCCTTCGTGGACGGTTCACTTGATGCCGACCGTCAACGCCGACTTGAGAAACTACCCGGCTGGACTTGGTGCTGTTCTCACCTCGGGCTCTGCCGCGCCTCCTGCATAGGCTGTTGCGCGACGGTCCGCCGTCTTCAGCGATCGCGATCGGCCTCTAGAGCTTCACTGTTGCGATCTGGTGTTGACCGTGCAGTGGCGGCAGGTTCTAGGGTTTCGCCGCTAGGCCGCGGCCTGAAATTGGACATCTGGATGAGACGGATCACTGTGGTCAACGGTGCTGCGCGAGATGCGTGCGAGCTAGGTTCACTCCGTCGTCTCGTCACTCTCCTCAGAAGGCTCGATAACGGCATCTACGAACAGCGCATCGACGTCGCCCGTCCTGCGTATGCGTTCGTATCTGACCAAACTGTCATCGCGGTAATCGGTCATGCTAGAAGGAATGTCGCGGCCCGTGAGGATTGCTTTTATCGTCTCGTTCAGGCATCGATGGCCGAGCCAGGATGCAAAGGCATAGACCGATTGGCAACCGGCTTCCGAGAGCGGTCCGCCATGAATTGCGGAGTTGCGCAGGCGCTTGAGGCGATTGAGCTGGCGGTCGAATCGCCGACCCTGATCCTCAAGCTCCTTGTACATGCTGGCGGGTGTGGCCAATATGCGGTCGAGTTCTCCGAGTCCGCGTGCGAGCCAGTGAGCGAAATAGACTTGATGAACGACAGAGACGTGGTCGGCGGCCAGGCGACGGTTGTGCATCTCATGCGGCCAAACGAACTTCTTTATTTCGGAACGAATTTGGTTCACTTGTTGCTGCGCGGCAGTGTCACCGTGGAGATCGCCGACGTGGTGAGTGATGGCTCTCACCGTGTAGTAGTCGATCAGGTCGATAATCCGCATCCGGCTTTTGGTCTTCTTGAAGTAGTGGGAAGCGAAGTCGGCCCAGTACTTCTTGCCGTTGGTTGTCCAGACGTTGACGTGCTCAATGGCGCGAACCGCCGCCATGACGGTGGCCTGCGGGCTCTCGGCTGTGGCGAGCGTCAGTGACGTGCTCATGCCTATGGCGCCTTGAATGTCATGGAGCGACTCGGCATTAAGCAATCGGTTGTTCAGCACCATCAGTTCGATATCTCGACCCATCCGGTCGTTGTCCGCATAGAACATCTCAGGCATGTCTTCCTTTGGGCCCCAGGAAAACAACGAGTGGCGATTGCCGTTGATGAACAAGATCGATCCGTTTAGCAGTCGCCACGTGTTCTTGTCGGCATGGTTGACCGCGACCAGCGCCTCGACCAGCGCTCTGGCAGTTGCTTCTGCCGCGTGAAGCTCAACACCGCGCAGCTCTACTCGCGCGTAGGCCATGTTCCATTCGTCTTCCCACTCCTCTTCACCCTCTTGAAGCACCGGATCTGTGTCCGGAGAGGTGGCCAGCACTTCCATCGGCTGGACCTTGAAGCGATCCGCGAGTTCAGGATGGCCGACGAAACCTCTCAGATATGATGCGTTGTAGAACGTCACTTGCCCGTGGGAAACTTCGTACTGCGGCAACGAAGTTGGAGCGAGGCGGAGCCAGACGATGCAGTCTCCTCGAGCCGGCTCGCGGATTAGAACGTTCTCGCAGAGCTGTAGGCGTCGCCAGGCCGGCACTCCGCTGGGAGTGTGCTGCGGCGGGAAGATGGGCGCATGGTCGCGACCAGCTTCGTTGTCTAGCTCCTGCTGGACTGCATCAGGCACGTCGGTGAGCAATCTGCGCAGGTCTGCGGAGACACCGAAGGGACCGACGGTGTCGAGGTTTCTGCGCTCTGCGATGGCATACAAGGTGTCGCGGCGATAGGCCAGCTCATCTACGGTGCGATTTAACTTTTCGGCGGAAGTGACGAGGTCTCTCCACGCCTCGATGATTGCCGCGTCGGCGGCTAGCTCGGTGTCAAGCTGTTCAAGGTGTTGCTTGACGTCCGTCCGCACGATGGGATCGATTGTGTACTCAGGGGTCACGTCGGAGCCCGCAGTTTGTGGCACGACTTTCTGCAGTAGCGATTCGATCGGTTGAGCGATTCGATCAGACGTTCTGCGCGGCAACGCTTTCTGTAAGAACTTAGAAATGGGTGATCTCGGCGGTTCAGGGATGAAAGGTGAAATCAGTCTGTCCAACAGCGACTCGATCTGCTTCGTGGTCGGCGCGACAAGCCTCCTGAGCTTCGGGCCACTCTCCTGGACGCTAGCGCCGAAGTCGTCAATGAAGCATCCAGTCGGCAACTTGCTTCGATGAGAACTCACGTTCATCGGTAATCCAGTCCCTGAGGTCCGATGCTGCGGCCGGGAGTGTCATAACGGCACCGGTACTCGTGATCGAATTCTTGTACTGCAGCTGGATATTGAGCTCTTCCACCCAGCGTTCGTGTTGAGGGTTCAGCAATCGCCTATTCCTAAGTCGTCCTGTACGGCCCGCCGCTCGACAAGTAGTTCATCAGCATGATGGCTAGATGCCTGGCCACCGTGCTACCGGATCGACCAGCGCATTGTCGCTAGAAGCTGCAGTTCCGCGTCTATCGTGTCGAGGTCGCGCATGGTGCAAGCGTAAGACGGTATCCATCCTCGTCCCGTCACTTCCTCTTCTTCCGTCGCGTACTCGTCCTCTGTTGGCGCCTCGATTTCAATTTCTTCAATACGCCCACGAGATAGTCGTCGTCTGCCATCGGGCGCGGCGGGCATCCATGGCTCCAAGCGGGTTGCTTTGGTCGGTCATCGCGGAGTTCGCCGGTACCTCCGGGGTCTTCAGGCCGCCACCCTAACGAGGAGCTGACGAAGACTGCGGGTGCGTGATGCCAGGAACCGACGTGACCAAGGTCGTGGGGTTCAACCCTGCAGCTGACACAACCGTACGGTTATAGGATCCGCCACGAAGATGAGAAGAACACGTCCGCCATCTTGATGAGAATTCTGCAAGGCCGCAGCTAGACGCATCGCGATCCGCCACGCAGAGCGAGACCCTACAACAAAAGTCGGTTTCGGTGCCCTCAAAGCATCTCTCGAGAAGTCCTGGACACCGCGGAGGGACGCAGAGATGGGCGGTCCATAGTTGCCGCGGGCCATCGGCGCGACGGCCAGGCCCGCTCCACCGCCTTGTCTGTCCTTTATCCCAGCGGGAGTGCGCAGCATTTCGATGACGACTTCGCGAGCGGGCAGGTGGCACCGGAGGTGTGACGCTCGGGCCAGACAGCGGCGATGCTGCACGGCGCGGACTGCATTCGCGACGGGGCGGCAACCGATGCAGGTGCCAGCGCGTCGATTAATGTCGCCAATCCGATTGCGGTGCTGAGGCAAATCGAAACCAGCAACATCACAATCGTGCGCATCCTTGTCGCCGTTCGCGGCATGCTGGGGTCGTTGATCTCTTCCATAGGTGAACCTCCGGCTTGGGGCCGGGGCACCACCGCCGTCGGCCATTACCAGCTAAGACAACGCAGGCCGCGAGTTCGTGACGTGATTTAGGACACGTCTCCCGACGTGGGCAGCAGCTTCGAAATGGCGTGCAGCTTAGCGGGACTCATCACCCACATCAGTTGGTCGATCCCCTGGTCCGAGGCGCTGATCGCGAGAAAAGCAACGACACCCGCGTCACGCGAGACCAACACCGATGGCCGCCCGTTGGCCTCGATCCAGGTTAGTTTGGTGTCCTGCCACCATCGGGGCGCGACTGCCTTGAGGAAGTGTGCGACCACCGACCTGCCGACGACGGGGATACGAGATGCGCCGCGCATGCCGTTGCCGTCGGTGTAGCTGACCACGTCGTCAGCGAACAGTTTCTCGAGCGCTTCGACGTCGCCCTCCTGGGCTGCCGCGACCAATGCCTCGAACAGCCGCTTCTGCTCGGCTGAACCCGTCTTCTCCCGGCGTCCTGTCGAGATGCGCTTGCGCGCGCGGGTGACGAGCTGCCGCGCGTTCTCCTCCCTGACTTGGACGATGTCGGCGATCCTCGCGTACGGATAGTCGAAGGCCTCCCGCAGAACGTAGGCGGCGCGTTCGGTGGGCGGCAGTTTCTCCATCAGCATCACTGTCGCCAGCTCTAAGGCTTCGCCTCGCTCGGCGCCCAGATGCGGATCGGCGCTGGTGTCAACGGGCTCGGGAAGCCACGGGCCGACGTACGTCTCGCGTCGCGCGCGCGCGGATTGCAGGGCATTGAGGCAGAGGCGGGTGGTGGTCGTCGCCAAGAATGCGGCCGGATCGACGACTGCGCTGCGATCGGCCATCTGCCACCGCAACCAGGCCTCCTGAACGATGTCTTCGGCCTCCGCGCAAGTGCCGAGCATGCGGTACGCGATGCCGAACAACCGGCCTCGTACCGCGACGAACTGCGCCGTCGCCTGCTCGAGGTCAGCCGACAAGGCGTCGCCCGCAGCCACCCAGCAATCCAAGCACAAACGGCGCGCGACGTCCCGAAGTCTTAGGGTCCTAGTGATCCTGTGCGTGAGCAGGCGCTAATGGCCAGGTTGAGGTTCGAGTCCCCTTACCTTCACTCTATAACCGCAGCTCAGCAATGCGGCGCCGTCTTCGAGGCGCACCATGGTGGGCGAAGATTGCGTGTGGTTGCGCTTGCTGGCCCTGTTGGCCCGGGCGGAGACTGGTCTAGTTCGTCGTGGTCGATCCCGATGCCTCAGTGGTGCCGGTGAGCCTGTAGGTCAGCATGGTGGCGGAGGGCTTCCGCGGGAACCGTGGATTGGTGCCATCGAGCCCGAGCGTCAGACTTTCAATCAGTCCCGCCTAGTCGCCTGTGAGCTTGTAGTCGGCAATGATGCGCCCCCGCTCCGCGTCGCCGCGCAAATGCCAAGGCCACCAATAGGTTCCGACGGCGCGCCCCAACAGCGGCTTGTCCGCGGTATAAGTCTTGAAGTGGCCGCGTACCTTGTGCTGCCGCACATCCCGATGTCCGCCGGCACCCTCACCGCCGCCACCGGGGCTGGGCAGCACAATGACGTGATAGTCCAGCTTCGGCGACTGCTTGCGCTTCTTGCGGTCGTGGATGTTGCCGGTGGAGCGCAGCTCGGTGTGGACGTTCTTACAGTTCATCAGCCCGACAGCCAGCGCGGCAGGCTTGAGAAGGGATAGCCCAAAGAGGGCATCGGCGTCGGGCCCGATTGCGCCGAGGCCGTCCAGGAAGTTACCGCCCTCGTCGACCATGCCCAGCATGTGGCCCCGCTCGTTGATATTGGCGGTCAGCATCCCGGCTTGGACCATGACCAGGTCGTACTCCATGGTGGACGGCTGCACCTCCCGCACCTTCATGAGCGGGGTGCCAGCTGTCACCAGCCATCCTCCTTCGACGCGCAGAGCCGTGACAGTGCCTTCCGGGCACGGACGGTCCTGGTAAGGAAGGTAAGCCCGCGACGGGTCCACTTCCTGCACGATCGCGAAGTAATGGCTTGGAGACTCATCTGGGGAGTCACGTGTCCACTCAATCCAGATGAGCGGCAACGGCGCGCGAAGCGGCGGATAATCCGCTGACTTTTCCAAGGTGTCGGCGGCCAACAACAACATGTCGGCCGCGGGCTGCGCCTGAACGAACGTTGCCTCCCTGACCCACGCCCGGACAACATCGGAGCGATCTATGTCCGTCTTCTTAACGGATAGATCGACAATCCTGGCTCCGTTGATGATCGCCGCCGCCACGGGCATCGGGAGAATATTGCTCATGCGAACCCCCTGATAGCTCCGACCAGCCGACGCAGCCGCAGGCGAAGCGCCATCGATCTCGACCACGTCGCCGGCGCTCAGCAGGTTTAGACGCCGTTCAGCAGTCCGCGCTCGATGAGGTCGAGCACCTGCCCCCGCGAGAATTTGATGGCTGCGGCGCTGGTGGGTAACGGCCCGTCGAGCAGCAGGCCGGCTAGGCCGTGGACCGCTGACCAGGCGGCAATCTCTGCGCCCGGCCTGCGGCGTGGATCCAGTAGACCGGCGGCTTGGGCTTCGTCGAGTACTTGGCCAAGGACGTCGAAGGGGTCGGCGCCGGTGGTGGTGTGTGCTGGGTCCTCAGCTGCGGGCGCTGGATTGTGCTCTGCGTCGCGGGATGTGGCGGGATGCGAGGTGAACGCGGTACGAAAAAGTCCGGGTTCGGTGAGTGCGAAGTCGATGTAGGCCGTGCCGACCGCTCGCAACCGGCGGCGGGGGTCCTTTGCCCGCTTGACCCGTCGGCGCATCTCGGCGGCGAGCTCGTTGCGCGCAAAGCGCGACACCTCGGCCAACAGCGCCTCGCGGTCGGCGAAATGGCGGTAGGCGGCCGAATGCGACACTCCCGCCGCCCGGGCGGCCTCGCGCAGGATCACTCGATCCGGTCCACCCGCGCGGGCCAGCGCGATGCTCGCCTCAACCAGGGCCGAATGCAACGCACCGTGATGGTAGGGCTTCTTGTCGGGGGAGTCGGCGCGGACGGAGCTCATGCCATCACAATCCCACGCCAGCCGGCATGTTGACAACGGTCACATCCGAATCGCATACTGGCCGATGTAACCAGCGGTCACATTCGACCGTCCGACTAGGAAGGAACTGCGATGGCAACGACTCGCGTGCTTGTGACTGGCGCTACGGGCAAGATCGGCGGCGCGGTGGCCGCCCAACTACTGGAAAAGGGGATCACGACCAGGGCTCTGGTGCATGGTATTGATGGGCGCTCCGAGCGTTTGCGGGCGTTGGGCGCTGAGATCGTGGTCGCGGATATGTTTGACATTCAACAGGTTGCCGCCGCGGTGGACGGGGTGGACCGGCTGTTCTTCAACCTGCCGTACCACCCGCATGCTCTCGACAGCGCGGTCACCTTTGCCGTGGCTGCGCGCTGCTCGGGTGTGCAGGCGGTGGTGGCATTGGGCCAGTGGCTGGCCAGCCCCGAGCATCCGGCTTTGATGACCCGGCATCACTGGTTGGCCGACAAGCTGTTTGCATTGATGCCCGACACCGCCCACATCGCGGTTGATCCTGGGTTCTTCGCCGACAACTATCTGCAAGTTCTGCCGATTGCCGCCCAACTCGGGGTGTTGCCGGGGCCGACGGGGGGGCGCCGCAACGCACCTCCATCCAACGAAGACATCGCCCGGGTTGCGGTCGGTGCACTGCTCGACCCGCACCGCCATGACGGACGGGCCTACCGCCCGACTGGGCCAACGCTGTTGTCTGGCACCGACATCGCCGACGCGGTCGGTGAGGCGTTGGGGCGGCGGGTGCGCCACATCGATATCCCCCCGTGGATGTTCATGCGAGCGGTACGCGTGGGTGCCAAACGGCTAGGCACCGACCTGTACTTCGAGTCGGGTGTGCGCCACTACATGCCCGAGAACGCGCTGGGAACCTGGGAGGTGGGCGGCCCGACCACGCATGTTCGTGATGTCGCCGGGGTCGAACCAGAGGATTTCCTGACGATCGCTCGCCGCTACGTCAACGCCGCGGACACCCGGCGCACCGCAGGCAATATACTGCGCCAGATCTGGGAGTTCATGCTGATCGGGGTCGTGCCGATGCACCGCCTCGACCGCTTCGACCGACGCCAGCAACATCCCCAACCGGCCGATCCCCGATTCTCGGGCGAGTCCGCGATCTGGCGAGCCGAGCACACCGCATCCGGCGACCCGACTCAGGGCCGGTTCGGTGTGATTGGGGCCGACCCGGTATCGGTATCGCCAACTCGCCCGGGGATCCGTCGGTTGTCGTCCTAACCGCGTGCTGCGACAGCTCGTCCACAAGGCGGATCGCATTACCGCCGTTGAAATTATCTTCCAGCCCCGTTCGCGGTCGGTGGACCAGGCGGCCGTGAGCCGCTTGGTCCGCAAGCTGCCGACCATAAAGAACAGACATGAACGACACCGTTATCCGCATCGGTGAAGCAGTGATGGCGGTATCGGGCTCGCCGGACGCGAAGCCCATCGTCACAGTGACGGAACAGTGACTCGACCCACACAACGTAGACAGCCCGCAACGAGACGAAACTCGAGCAGGACATCAGTGCCGCTCGAAAAAATGACACGAGTTTGAGACAAAACCTAGATGACACGACCTGAGACGACTTGCATCACCGCAGGTCAGGGTATCGCGACATGACATCGGAAATGAGAATCTGATCCGCCTACATATCAGGTTCTCAAATAATAATGAGGAAAAACTGCTGGTCACTGGTCAGCTGCTGCTGTAACTATTTTCCTCTCGCTGGAGCCGCACGTTGCTTGACGCGTCACAGCGTGTCGTAGCCGAGTTCCTCGATCCCACGTGCAGTGGGTCGGGGCTGCGCCGCGGGGGCGCGGACCAATGCGTCGGGCCCCGACCCGTCGGCCGCGCAGTAGTGTGGCCGGCGTGAAGATCGCGGTGGTCGGCGCCGGTGCGATGGGGTCGGTGTATGCCGGCATCCTCGGCGACGCGGGCCACGAGGTGTGGGCGGTTGACGTCTGGGCCGAGCACGTCGAGGCGATCCTGCGGCACGGGCTGACCGTGGAGGGCGCGAGCGGCCGCCGTACCGTGCGGATCCACGCCACGTCCGACCCGGGCGAGGTCGGCGTTTGCGACCTGGTGGTGATCGCGACCAAGGCCCGGGACGTCGAGGTGGCCGCGGACGCGGCGAGGCGGATGCTGGGCACGGCGACGGTTGTGTTGCCGATGCAGAACGGGTTGGGAAGCGCCGACCGCGTCGCGGCGGTGCTGGGCGAGGAACCGGTCGTGATCGGCGTCGCCGGCGGCTTCGGCGCCTCGATCGTCGGGCCCGGACACGTCCACCATAACGGCTGGGAGCTTGTGCGTCTGGGCGAGCGTCGCGGGCCTGCGACCGGGCGGATCCGGCGCATCGTCGAGGTGTGGGAGGGCGCGGGGTTCCGCGTGCAGGCCGACGATGACGTCGACCGGCTCGTCTGGGAGAAGTTGATCTGCAACGTCTGCTTCAGCGGCACGTGCACGATCCTCGAGCGAACGATCCGTCAGGTGCTGGACGATCCGGCCGCCTGGCACGTCGCCTCCATGTGTGCCGTGGAGGCGTACGGGATTGCTCTCGTCAGGGGGGTCGCGCTGGCGTTCGACGACCCTGTGGCGTACGTGCGCGCGTTCGGGGAGAAGATCCCGGACGCTAGGCCGTCGATGTTGCTGGACGTTCTTGCGGGGCGGCCGTGCGAGATCGACGTGATCAACGGCGCCATCCCGCCGGCGGGGCGCGAGGTCGGCTTGAAGGCGCCCGTCAACGAGGTGGTCACGGCGCTCGTCAAGGCGAAGAGTCCGCTCTCGTGAGCAGCCGGCGTTCCCCACGCTCGACGTGCCACCGGTCTAGCTGCTGTTTCGGTGACAATCCGGTGCGGACCGCCAGGCGGCCGCCACCATGTCAGTCCGGCGCAGTTGGGAGGTTTGGGCATACCTTGATGAAGTCGATGACGCGCGACACCCAGTCGTGCCACTGTTTGTAGCTCATGTTCGCCGTGCGGCCCAGGTCGCTGCCGTCGGGCCAGATACCACCTGCAACACCATCTGCCCATCGGGTTGCACTGGATGTTCACGACACGAGAGCCGAGTCAGCGAAAGCGAAATGAGCTGCCGGTTAACGACTTCGAGCTCTGGTTGTCCTTCGACCGGAAGATGGCTCGTCGGATCACCAGGCTGATTGGGCGATTCAGCGTGATCCGTTCAGCGGGATCGGAAAACCAGAGCCCCCCAAGGGAGA
>Ga0207669_10001143_pt1 | contig 11338 bp, 9 predicted proteins | sample KBSM33metaG_FD_184329 | JGI IMG/M metagenome (GOLD analysis project Ga0207669, IMG submission 184329) | Miscanthus rhizosphere microbial communities from Kellogg Biological Station, Michigan, USA - KBS M3-3 metaG (SPAdes) (version 2) | ecosystem: Host-associated > Plants > Roots > Rhizosphere >...
CCCGATCAAGGCGGATCTCGGGCTGAGCGATGGCCAGCTCGGCGCGCTGACAGGGCTCGCTTTCGCCTTGTTCTACGCGACTTTGTCGCTGCCGATCGCGCGGCTCGCCGATCGGCTCGACCGGCGCTGGATCATCGTGATCTCGCTCGCGATCTGGAGCGCGATGACGGCTTTGTGCGGCCTCGCCACCAGCTTCGCCATGCTGGTCGTGCTGCGCATCGGTGTCGCGGTTGGCGAGGCGGGCAGCGTGCCCGCCAGCGTATCGCTGATCGCGGACTATTACCCGCCGCACCGCCGCGCCACCGCGATGTCGACCTGGGGATTGGCGCTGCCGGCCGGGCTGATGGTCGGCTATGCCGGTGCCGGCTGGCTGGGCGCGATGCTGGGCTGGCGGCTGGCCTTTGCGGTGATCGGCGGTGCCGGTCTGGTCCTCGCGCCGATCGTCCTCGCGATTCTGGCCGAACCGAAACGCGGCAGCGCCGATATCGTTACTGTCGTTCCTCCAGCCCCCGCGCTGCCGATCGGCGCGTCGCTCGGCGTGCTGTGGCGCGCCAGGGGCTTTCGCTACGTCGTCATCGCGGGGATGCTCCACGGCTTCACCCAATATTCGATGATGACGTGGAACGCGCCGTTCTTTTCGCGCACGCACGGCCTGTCGCTGGGCACTGTCGCGGCGCTGATGGCGTTGCTGAGCGGCGGCGCGGGTGCTGTCGGGATGTTCGCCAGCGGCTGGATCACCGACCGGCTGACCAGGCGCGACCCGCGCTGGCGCGTGTGGATCATGGCGTTGGTAGTCGGCATCACGGTGGTCGTCGCGCTGCTGCAATATCTGACGCGGTCGACCCCGATCGCGATCGGCGCGGCAACGATCGCGGCGGCGTCGATGATCGCTTATTACGGCCCGATCCTCGCCGCGACCCAATCTGCCACGCCGCCCAACATGCGGGCGTTCGGCAATGCCGTGCTGCTGCTCTGCTTCAATCTGTTCGGCCTCGGCCTGGGGCCGTGGCTGACCGGCTTGCTGAGCGATGCGCTGGTGCCGCTGGCCGGGCAGGACGCTCTGCGCTTCGCGCTCGCGATCATGCTGGTCCCCTCGGCGATCGGGGCGCTGGTTTTCCTCTACGCGGCGCGGTTCTTCAGCCAGCCGCAGAATGTCGTGACGGAGTAGGACGCACATGCACGATTTCGAGGGCAGGACCGCGGTCATCACCGGCGCGGGCAGCGGAATCGGCGCCGCTTTGGCTCGCCGCGCCGCGAACGAAGGGATGAACGTCGTCCTGGCGGATATCCAGGAAGCGCAGGCGCAAGAGGTGGCGACGGCGATCGGCGCCGACCGGGCACTCGCCGTCCGCTGCGACGTGTCCGACGAGGCCAGCGTGACGGCGCTTGCCGATGCCGCTTATGCACGGTTCGGCGCGGTCGACCTGCTCTGCAGCAATGCCGGCATCGTGCCCGGCGGGCGGCATCGCAAGGTGTGGGAATATGGCCTGGGCGACTGGCAATGGTCGCTCGGGGTCAATCTCTACGGCGTGGTCCATGGAATGCGGGCGTTCGTGCCGCGGATGATCGCGGCTGGAAGTCCCGGCCATATCCTCAACACCGCGTCGGTCGCCGGCGTCGTCAGCGGTTCGGGGTCGGCGTGCTACGGCGCCGCCAAGCATGCCGTCGTGCGCGCGACCGAGGCGCTCTATGCAGGCCTGAAGGAAATCGGCGCGCCAATCGGCGTGACGATGCTTTGCCCGGGCCTGGTCAAGACCGGGATCTACGACGCCGAGCGCCACCGCCCCGCCGCCTTCGCCGATGGTGGCGGCCCGATCCGCGAATCCGCCGAGCTCGAGGCGATGCGCGAGGAACTCTACCGCAACGCCACCACCGCCGAGGAAGCCGCCGATATCGCGTTCGACGCGATCATCGCGGATCGCTTCTATGCCTTCACCACCACCGCCTTCGACCCTGCGATCAGGCAGCGCGCCGACGACATCCTGGCACGCGCCAATCCCAGCTTCGATGACATCGTCGCGATGAGCCGCCGCGACGCGGGTCTCGATCGCGAACCATCGGCCAGCGAACCGCACGCGGTATGAGCCGTTTCACCGATCGCATCGTGCTGGTGACCGGCGCCGCGTCGGGCATTGGTCTTGCGGCCGCGCGGCGTTTCCTGGCGGAAGGCGGGCAAGTCTATCTCGCCGATCGCGATGCCGACCGGCTCGCCGAGGCGGTTGCCGGACTGGCGCCCGCGAACCGGCATCACGCCATAACCTTCGACGCGACCGACGAAGCGGCCTGGACGGCGCTGGCGAACCGCATCGCGCAGGAGGCCGGCCGGCTGGACGTACTGGTCAACAATGTCGGCCATACCGTCGTACGCTCGATTACCGAAACCAGCCTGGCGCAATGGCGCGATACGATGGCGATCAATCTCGACAGCGTCTTTCTCGGCACGCGCGCGATGCTGCCGCTGCTGGCCGCGTCCGGGCATGGCGCGATCGTCAACCTGTCGTCGATCCGTGGTATCATCGGCGGCGTCGATGTTGCTGGTTATTGTGCGGCGAAGGGCGGCGTGCGGATGTTCACCAAGGCGACCGCGCTCGAATGCGCGGCGCTGGGCAATGGCGTCCGCGCCAATTCGGTCCATCCGGGATTGATCGAAACACCTCTCGCGGCAGCGGTGTTCGCCGATCCCGAAAAAGCCGCGCAACGCCTCGCCAATATTCCGCTCGGCCGGATGGGACGAGCGGACGAGGTGGCCGATGCGATCCTGTTCCTGGCGAGTTCGGAGTCCAGCTACATGACTGGTGCCGAACTGGTGATCGACGGCGGCACGATCGTGCAATGACGCCGGTCGAGGGCTCACCCTTTCCCCGTCTTTTCTCCCCGCTCAAGATCGGTTCGGTCACGCTCCGCAACCGCATCGTCATGCTGCCCCACGGCACCTCGATGGTCGTCGATGGCGCCCCGACCGACGACGACATCGCTTATTACGAAGACCGTGCGCGATCGGGCGTGGGGCTGATGATCACCGGCGCAGCAGTGGTCTCGCCCGACACCGCGCGGCGCGGACGCAAGCTGATCGAGACCTATAACGACCAGGTCCTGCCCGCGCTCGCGCGGCGTGCGGCGGCGGTGCGGGCGCAAGGCGCGGCAATCGTCGGCCAGATCATCCATCTGGGCCGCGAATCGATCGGCATGGAAAGCGATCATCCGTTGCTTGCGCCAAGCCCGATCCGCTCGCCGCGCGATCCCTTCCCGCCGCACGAGATGGACGACGCCGAAATCCGCCGGATTATTGCCGACTTCGCCCGATCCGCGGCCAATCTGAAGGCGACCGGGCATGACGGCGTCGAGATCCACGGCGCGCACGGCTATCTCGTCGGCCAGTTCCTGTCGCCCGCCACCAATCACCGCGACGATGGCTGGGGCGGCGACCCGGTGCGCCGGACGCGCTTCCTGTTCGAACTGATCGACGCGATCCGCACCGCCTGCGGCGACGACTTCATGCTCGGGCTGCGGCTCAGCGCCGACGAGGAACTCGCCGACGGCCTCGAATTGTCCGACACCAGGCGCATCGTCGAAGCGGTCGCGCGCGATCATCCGGTCGATTATCTCAGCGTCACTTTGGGTACGCGCGGCGCTTATGTGAAGGACGTGACCCAGCCCGAAGCCACCGCGGTCCGCGCCGCCGGCGTGCTGCGAGATGCGTCGGGGCTGATGACGATCGTCGGCCAGCGCTTCACGTCGCCGGCGCTCGCCGAAAAGGCGCTGGCCGACGGGCAAGCCGACGCCGTCGGGTTCGCACGCGCTTTCGTCGCGGACGGCGATTGGGTGGCCAAGGCGGCGCGTGGCGAGGCCGATAGCATCCGCCCGTGTATCGGCCTCAACCAGGACTGCCGGGCGTTCGCACCGCATCTGCATTGCGCGGTCAACCCGCTGGCAGGACGAGAGCGCGACCCGGACTTCACGCGCTTCACGCCCGCCGCCCAGCCGCGCCGCGTCGCGATTGTCGGCGGCGGACCAGCCGGCATGGAGGCAGCAAGGATCGCGGCGCTGCGCGGGCATCGGGTCACGCTTTATGAAGCGAGCGACGGACTGGGTGGGCAATTCCTTTATGCCGCCGCGATCCCCGAGCGTTCGGGGCTGCTGCGGCTGATCGATCACTTGCAGAGCGAGCTCCGCCGCCTGCCGGTCGAAATCCATCTCGGCCGTCGGATCGACCATCCCCGCGATCTCGTCGGGCAGGCGGATGCGATCGTGCTCGCCACCGGTGCCGTGCCCCGGCCGCTCGACCCCGAGCGCGATGGTACGGGCGTGTGCGTCTGGCTCGACATCCTCCGCGATGGCGCGCCCGCACCGTACGGTTCGGGGCAGGCGCTGGTCCAGGACGACGGCAGCGGCTTTTGGTGGACCTATGGCGTTGCCAACGCCCTGGTCGAGGCGGGGTGGCAGGTGACCCTCTCGACCCCATCGACGACGATCGCGGGGGCGATCCCGGCGGAGAGCGTGGCACCGCTGCTGGTGCGGCTCGGCACGGGCGACACACGCTACGAAGTCTTGTCCGAATTGCTCCAGGCGGGGGAGGGGGTCGCCAATCTGATGTCCCTGACCAGCGGCGCCGAACACACGATCGCGGCGGATCTGGTGGTGGTACAGACCGGGCGCTCGGTCGCCGGCCCGAGGCCGGCCGTCTTTTCCGATCGCGGGCTGGAGGTCCACTCGATCGGCGATTGCGTTGCCCCGCGGCGCCTGTCGCAGGCTTTGTTCGAAGCGCACCGGCTGGCGGTGCGGCTCTGAGGGTCAGTCCGCCGCGACGATCAGCGTCCCAGCATTGCGTCCCGAGAACAGGTCGACGAACGCGGCCGGAATCGCGTCGAAGCCGTGCCGTTCGTCAACACGCACCTTGAGCGCGCCGCTATCGATCCATGCGCTCAAGGCTATCCGCGCTTCGTCGGCGCGGTCGACGAAATCACCGACGACGAAGCCTTCCATCCTGAGCCGCCGATAGACCAATTTCATCATGTCGCTTGGTCCCCGCGCCGGCCCGTCGCCGTCATAAGCAGCGATCTGGCCGCACAGCACGACCCGCCCGTGCGCCGCCATCCGGTCGACCGCGGCATCGAGGATCGCGCCGCCGACATTGTCGAAGAACAGGTCGATCCCGGCCGGACATAGTTCGGCGAGGCGCTTGCCCAGGTCTTCGGCGCGATAATCGATCGCCTCGACGCCGCAGGTCTCACGCAGCCAGGTGCGTTTGTCCGCGCCACCCGCGATCCCGATCACGCGTGCGCCCAGTATCCGCGCGATCTGGCAAGCAACCGAACCGACCGAGCCCGCCGCTCCCGACACGAGCACAACGTCGTTCGCGCCGATGCGCCCTATTTCGGTCATCCCGAAATAGGCGGTCAGACTGTTGAGCGAGAGCGGCCCCAATGCCTGGGCAAAATCCATCTCGGCGGGCAGCCGAAACGCCGGCACTGCGGCGGCATCGGGCGCGATCACGCTCCAATCCTCCCAGCGCGCCATCGCGATCAGGCGATCCCCGGCGCGCCAGCCGGGGTGGTGCGAGGCGACTATTTCGCATCCCGCCATGCCCGATATCACCCCGCCGATCGGGATCGACCCGCGATCGCTGCGCCCCGGCGGGTTGAGCCAGTTGCGGATGGTCGGCGCGATCGCGAACACGCGGTTGCGCACCAATATCTCGCCTTCGTTCAGCGCCGGCATATCGAACGGCGCCTCGACCAGCGCGAAATCCCTTACCGCGACCGGCCCGTCCGGACGCCACGCCAGCGTCCAGCGGCGGTTGATCGTCATGCCGCCAGTCTGGCGCGAGCATCCGCCGCGCCGCCGAACAGCCGCGCGAGCACCATTATGCGCCGCAAGCCTCGCCCGACCGGCAATTCATCGGTGACGCCGATCCCGCCGTGAAGCTGCACCGCTTCCTCGGCGAGGAACTGCGCCGCGTCGGCGACATAGGCCTTGGCCGATCGCGCTGCGCGCACGAAGTCCGCATCCTCCCGTCCGGCCGCCGCCGCCTTGATCGTCAGCGAGCGTGCCTGCTCGAGCGCGACGAACATCCGTGCCATCTTGTGCTGGACCGCCTGGAAGGTTGCGATCGCTGCCCCGAACTGCCGCCGTGTCGCGACATAATCGGCGGTCTGCGCGTAAAGCAGCGCCATCACCCCGGTCATTTCCGCGGCATGCGCGAGGTCGACCATCGCCAGCGTCGCTTCGGCGGTGCCCGGCGGCAGCGCGATCCGCGCCGCTTCGCAATCGGTCAGCGTGACGCAGGCGGCCGGTGTCCCGTCGGCGAGCCGCCGCGGCGTCAGCGTGGCGCCATTCGTATCGAGCGCCACGACATAAGCGGCGTCATCCCCGAGCACGACGAGCGCCGAGGCCTGCTGCGCCCAGCGCACGAACTCGACCCTGCCCGAGACCCTGCCGGCCTCCTCGCGCAGCGATCCAACCGCCAGCGCCAGGATCGTCTCGCCCGCCATGGTCGGCGCGACGAACCGCCGGACGAGCAAGTCGTCGCCATATCGCGCTACGATGTCGGCCGCGCCGAGCACGCCCTCGCCCAACGGCGTGATCGCCAGCCCCCGACCCAGCGCCTCCGCGACGATCATCACGTCGTCCGATCCGCCGCCCATACCGCCGGCGCGTTCAGGCAGCAGGAAGCCGAACAGCCCGAACTCGGCCATCGCGCACCAGTCCGCCGCCGGCATCGGTACGGCACCGATCGCCGCCGCCTCACCGCGATCGGCAAGAAACCGCGCGACCGTCTCGCGCAGCATCGCCTGTTCCTCGCTCGGCTCCAGCTGCATGTCAGACCCGCTCGACGATCGTGACGTTCGCGATCCCGCCGCCCTCGCACATCGTCTGGAGGCCGTAGCGCCCGCCGCGCGCATGGAGCGCATGGACCAGGGTTGCCATCAGCTTGGTTCCCGTGGCGCCGAGCGGATGGCCGAGCGCGATCGCGCCGCCATGGACGTTGAGCCTGGCAGGATCGGCGCCGGTCGCCTTGAGCCAGGCCAGTGGGATCGAGGCGAATGCCTCGTTGACCTCGAACAGGTCGATATCGTCGAGCGCGAGGCCGGCGCGTTCGAGCGCGCGTCGCGTCGCCGGGATCGGTTCCTCGAGCATGATAACGGGATCGCCCGCGGTGACGGTCAGGTTGTGGATCCGCGCAAGCGGAGTCAGGCCGTGCGTCTTCACCGCGGCTTCGGACGCGACCAGCACCCCGCTCGCGCCGTCGCACACCTGGCTTGCGGTCGCCGCGCTCAGGCTGCCGCCCTCGGTCAGCAGCTTGACCGACCCGATCGATTCGAGGCTGGCATCGGCGCGGACGCCCTCATCGCGCTCGTGGACCAGCCGGCCGCCTTCGGGCGTCGTCACTTCGACCGGCACGATCTCGCGGGCGAACGCGCCCGCTTCGACCGTGGCAGCGGCCTTGCGATGGCTGTTCAGCGCGAAACGGTCGAGCGTATCACGGTCGAGGCCGTATTTGTCGGCGACCATCTGCGCCCCGGTGAACTGACTGAACGCCGGGACGCCATAGCGCTCCTGGATGCTCTTCGCGAATGGCCCCTCGCCCATCCCCGCCTGCGCCGCCAGCGTCACCGGCGAGCCCATGTGCACGCGCGACATGCTTTCGACGCCGCCCGCGATCACCAGATCCTGGGTGCCCGACATCACTGCCTGCGCGGCGAAATGCAGCGCCTGTTGCGACGACCCGCATTGGCGGTCGATCGTCACCGCCGGCACGCTGTCGGGCAGCGAGGACGCCAGCACGACGTTGCGCCCGAGCGCGAAGGTCTGTTCGCCGATCTGGCTGACGCAGCCGATGATGACGTCGTCGATCGCCGCCGGATCGACGCCGGTCTCGGCAATGATCGCGTCGAGCACGGCCGCGCCCAGATCGGCGGGATGGACGCCGGCGAGGCGGCCGTTGCGGCGACCACCGGCGGTACGACGGGCGGAGACGATATAGGCCTGGGGCACGAATGCGGTCCTTTCGCGAATGTCAGGGCGCGGCTGGGGCGGCGCGCGCGATCAGGTTGAGCTGGATCTCGCTCGTCCCGCCGAAGATCGACCAGGCACGAGCGTTGAGATAGCGGGCGGCGGCCAGCCCAGCCTCGGGTGGGCCGGCGAGCGGCGGAGCTTCGTGCGCGTGGAACGGGCGCTCGACGGGCAGCTGGAGTCCGGCAAGGCCGAACGCATCGACCGCCAGTGCCTCGATCCCCTGGCGGATTTCCGAGGCGATCAGCTTGACCGCGAGGCTGCGCGGGGCGGGCGCCTGGCCGTCCTCTATTTCCAACAGGGTTCGCAATTCGGTCATTTCGAGCGCCTCGGCTTCGAGCCGCAGCCGCACCGCGCGGTCGACCAGCAACACCCCCAGCGGCGATGCCGCCGCAACCAGCCGGTCGAGATCGGCCAGCAGCTGCGGGGCATAACCGGTGCCGCCGCGTTCGTTCTCGAGCAGGAACTTGGCGATGCCCCAGCCCTCGCCTTCCGCGCCGATGCGGTTGGCGACCGGTACGCGAACGTCGTCGAGGAACACCTCGTTGAGCTCATGGTCGCCCGACGCGCTCAGGATCGGGCGGACGGTGACGCCGGGCGAGGCCATGTCGATCAGCAGGAACGAGATTCCCGCCTGCGGTTTGACGGCGGCATCGGTGCGCACCAGCGCGAACAGCCAGTTGGCGAACTGCGCCTGGGTCGTCCAGATCTTCTGCCCGGTCACGACATAATCGTCGCCGTCGCGCACCGCGCGGGTCCGCAGGCTGGCGAGGTCGGAGCCCGAGCCCGGCTCGGAGAAACCCTGCGCCCAGACATGCTCGCCCGACCGCAGCGCGGGCAGGAAGCGCCCCTGCTGCTCGGGCGTGCCGTAAGTGTAGAGTACCGGCCCGACCAGCTTCAGCCCCATGCCGGGCAGTATCGGCGCGCCGGCCCGCGCGCATTCGGTCTCGAAGATCCAGCGCTCGACCGCGCCCCAACCGGGTCCGCCCGCACTCGCCGGCCAGAAATAGGTCAGCCACCCCTGCGCATCGAGCGCCGTCTGCCACGCGCGGTAGACATCGGGCTCGGCGAACACGCCCGAGGTCAGCGCCGCGCCGCGCCGCATCACGGGGGTGAGCATGGTGTCAAGGAAGCCGCGCACCTCTTCCCGGAAAGCGCGTTGTTCGGGCGAGAGTGCGAGGTCCATCAGGCGCGCTCCACGATCGCTACGGCGGAGACGCCGGGCGCGCCATAGACATGGCTGTACCCGATCCGCGGATCGCCGGGCACTTGCCGCGCGCCGGCCTGCCCGGTCAGCTGGACGTAATTCTCATACACCTGGCGCAGCCCGGACGCGCCGATCGGCTCGCCGCAGGCAAGGCAGCCGCCGTCGGTATTGACCGGCAGAATCCCGTCGATCCGAGTGCGGCCTTCGGCGATCCACGCTTCCTGTTCGCCATCGGCGCAGAAACCGTTCTCGGCCATGTGCATGATCTCGGCGCCGCTCTCGGTGTCCTGGAGCTGAGCGACGTCCACATCCTCGGGCCCGACCCCCGCCATTTCATAGGCGGCCCGCGACGCGATGTTGGTGGGCGAGAGGCCCCGGTCGATGTCGAGCGCGGGCGAGAAGACCTCGAACGACCCCGGCGGGCGGCTGCGCACCGACGCCGCGCGCAGGCGGACTGCCGGCAGGCCAAGCGATTTCGCCTTCGCCTCGCTGGCTAGGATCAGCGCGACCGCGCCTTCAGCGGGCGAGCAGAACATGAACTTGGTCAGCGGGTCGCTGACCATCGTCGAGGACAGGATCGTCTCGGCATCGACCGGCTCGCGCCGCCAGGCATGGTCGGCCAGCACGCCGTTCGCGAACGCCTTTTCGGCAACCGCCGCCAGCGTGCCATTGGTGATGCCGTGCATCGCCATGTAGCGCTGAATCTTCATCGCGAAGAACTGCGTGGTCAGCATCAGTCCAGTTTCGCCATACCAATCGGGCAGGCCCCATTCGGCAGGCTTGGGATCGAACGCGCCGCGCGGATGCTTGTCGAAGCCGACCGCGATGCCGAGGTCGAACTCGCCCGACTTGATCGTCGAATAGGCGCCGAACATCGCCGACCCACCGGTCGCACAGCCATTGGCGACGTTGATGAACGGGAGGCCGGTCAGCCCGAGTTCGGAGACCATCGTGTCCGCCTTGCCGGCGGCATCCGACCCGCCATAAGCGAACCGGATGTCGCGCCAGTCGAGTCCGGCGTGGCCGAGCGCCTGGCGCACCGCGAACACGCCCTGCTGCAGCCCGGTGCGTTCCGGCGTGCGCCCGAACGGATGGATGCCGGCGCCGACGATATAGACGCCGCTCACGCCGCTTTCTCCGTGATCGGGGCGAAGGCGAACGTCGTCCGCCGCTCGCCGCTTTCGAGCGTGAACGGCTCGGCGACCAGGCGCATCGGCATGTCGATCGCGAAGCCGTCGAGCGGCGCGCCGGTGAGCCGCCCCTCGACGATGATCGCATCGCCCAGCGCGACATAGCCCACGGCATAGGGCTCGAACGCCTCGGGCCCGGCATAAGGCGGTGATTTGGGGCGGAAGCGCTGGACCGTCCACGACCAGAGCCGGCCTTCGCGCGGTAACAGGACGGGCTCGAAGCGGTCGGAGTCTGCTTCGCTCGGCGCGGGAAATACCAGCCGCCCGCCCTCGCGCTCGCGCGCCGCCAGCAGCGCCAGGGCGCCGTCCGCGTCGAAATGCAGCAGCCGATCGTCGATCGGCGGGGGCAGATCAGGCATATCCTTCCTCCTGCCCCGAAGCCTAGTCAGGCAGGTCGAACAACGCCTCTGTCCAATGGGTCAGCTAGGGTTTTGGGCTAGCGCAACGTCCCGAGAAACCCGAGCTGCGCCGCCTTGAATAACGCCTGGTCGCGGTTGACCGCGTCGAGCTTCTGCGCCGCCGAACGGATGTGGAACCGGATCGTGGTGCGCTTGAGATCGATGATCATCGCGATCTCGTCATTGGTCTTGCCCGCTGCCGCCCAGCGCAGGCATTCGACCTCGCGCTTGGTGAGCATTACCCGGGCGATACTGGCCGGGCGCCGCTCGGTGACCTTGACGTAGCTCGCGACGAAGATGCGCGCGAGCAACGCCAGCGTCTCACCGACCGCCTCGAACGGCGCGGAAAGATCGTCGACCGCGGGATCGGGCGACAGGAAGCTCGCCGCCGCGATCTGCCCGAACGGCAGATGGATCGGCGCGACGATCGCCGCGCTGGTCAGCGCGCGCTCGCGGAAGTTGGTGAGGCCGAGCCCGGCGAGCAACGCGTTGGGCGTGCGGGTGCGGATACCATCCGCGTTGCACCAGAA
>Ga0207669_10001146_pt1 | contig 11310 bp, 10 predicted proteins | sample KBSM33metaG_FD_184329 | JGI IMG/M metagenome (GOLD analysis project Ga0207669, IMG submission 184329) | Miscanthus rhizosphere microbial communities from Kellogg Biological Station, Michigan, USA - KBS M3-3 metaG (SPAdes) (version 2) | ecosystem: Host-associated > Plants > Roots > Rhizosphere >...
CCCTACGCAGGCATAGACAAGCCTGTTTGCGGGGCCGACGCCGGCTTCAACGGACTTGCCGCCTCAAATCGCGCGATCACGCCCTCTGTGACCTTGGCGAGCGCCTCCTCGGAGAAAAATCCGCCCGCCACAAGGCAGCGATCGATCAGCACGCGGCGGAAAGCCGCGAAGGTTTCCGCGTCCGGCTTACCTGGATCACGCCAGAAATCGTCGAGCCGCCCCTGAAAGGTGATGCCCTCGATATCGTAGACCGCCTGGCCGAGCGTGATCACCGGCACATCGAGCGCCAGCGCCAGCGTGCCGCTGGTGCTGTTGATGGTTACCATGCCCTTGGAGCGTTGCGCGACCGGTACGATATCGCCGCTTTCGAGGTAATCGACCCGATCCGCGATGCCGTGAAGCGCGACCAACGTTGCCGTTTCAAGCCGCCAGTCGCGCACGCCGTTGTCGAGTGGATGCTCCTTCACCACGAGCCGTAGGTTCGCAGGGGCGTTGGCTGCGAACGAAGTGATCACCATGCGGAGCGCGTCGGCAATGCCGGCAAAAGAAGAATGCAGCCGAATCTGGGCGTCGGAATCGAGCTGGAGCGGAAACAGCATATAGGGTTCGGCTCGCGCTTCGAGAGACGCGAGCACGTCGTTCGACCGGAGAGCGGCCGCCTTCCGTCGCATCAGCTTGCGCGTCCAGCCCATGCCCTCGACCAGCGGGTGCCAGGGCCGATGATTCTCCCAATAGGGATAGCGCCACCGCGTCAACACATCGGCAGCGTTATAGATCACCCCCTCCGTAGCACGACGGCGGAACGAAGACGGCACCGGATGGTGTTCGGGTGCAGGCGGCAACGCCGCGGCCTGGGCGCGATACCAGACGGGGTCGCGCGGCAAGGTAGAGTGACCGTTAACGCCACCGAGTTCGAGCGTGACCCAGTCGGGGCGAATATAGCCCTCCTCGAACACATGGACGGGAATATGGAGATCGCGACAGACATTGATCGCCACGATATGCATCGGACGGCAATCGCCGAAAAGAACCACGTCGGTGATCTGGCGATCCGCGATCAGCGATGCAAGCGCCGCCGGCCACTCCGCGGGCGATCCGCGATAGTCGATGCCGTTGGGCAATCGCCAGAACAGCCGGTCACCGCCATTGAAATTGACCTTGTGCACGCCGTAACCATCGCGCCGCAACGCCTGCCCAAGACGACGGAACAGCGGGCCCATCAGGCCCTGCAACAGCAGGACGTTACGTCGGGCAAGCGGGCGCCCCCCGCCGGGCGCCGCGACCTGCGGCATCACTTCGGGGCCGTTGGTAAATATTTCTGGCATCGGTGCTTTTCTCATTTCAAACCGGCAGCGACCCCTCACGTGCCGACGCGGCGGATATAGATCGCGGCGCCTATTTCCAAGCCTCCTCTCACGTGCCCGGGGCCGTGACAGCCGCTCGGCTGCCCGCTATGGACAAAATCATCTTTCTGTAACCGCGGCCGGACGGCGTGGCTCAATCGAGACTGACGGCGCGACCATCCTGTGACGAACGGTTTGATTTCATTTCTGGCGATGTTGGCGGCATCGTTGTTGCTGGACGCGACCGTACGTCCGTACTCGGCCCGCTTGCGACGCTGGCAGGGATTATTCCTTCACCTGCTGATCATGACGAGCGTGTTCGCGCTGTGGCTCGTCGTTTTCGGTAATGTGACGGCCGCTTCGGTCCTCGCAGTCGCGGCGATGGCGCTCTTCACAGTCGCCTCCAACGCTAAGTACAAGATGCTGGGCGAGCCCCTCGTCTTTTCCGATCTGGCGTTGGTCGACAGTATATTCCGTCACCCGCGCTTCTATTTCACCGCGATCCCGGTGCGTCAGCGCTGGATAGCGGCTATCGGAGCGACGGCGGCGGTGATTGCGCTTCTGCCGCTCATTTCGACCCGCCCGCAGCCCCATTTGATGGGCATCGGGTTGCTGCTGTCGGCGAGCGGTGCCGTGTGGCAGTTGCTGCGAACGCGCCGGTTCGATTCGATGGCGTCGACGCCCGACCTCGCAGGCGACGTCGCCCGATTCGGCCTGATCGCGACGTTGCTCCTCTATTGGCGACGCTGGCGGCGCTCGCCTGACCCCCGGCCTTGCCCCACGCTTGCGCCGATCAGCGGACTCGCGAGCCCCACGGCCCCCGAGCTCATCATCATCGTCCAATGCGAATCGTTCGCCGATCCCGTCGCGATCACCGACAAAGCACCGCCGGCACTGCCGGAGTTGGATCGCGCTCGGGCGATCGCCTGGCAGCACGGCGATCTTCAAGTCAGCGGATTCGGTGCCTACACGATGCGCACGGAATATGGCGTGCTGTTCGGCCGCAGCGAATCCGCGCTCGGCTTCCGGCGCTACGATCCATTCCTAACCGCGCAAGGCGAAGCATCCTATGCGCTGCCAGCGCGGCTGGCGGGCGCCGGCTATCGGAGTTCTTTCGTCCACCCGCACGACATGCGCTTCTACAGCCGTGATCGCTTGATGCCCGCGATCGGCTTCGACGAGGTGATCGGCGAATCCGGATTTGCGCCGATACCCGCGGGCGGCGGGCGTTACGTCGACGACCGGACGCTGGGCGCGACGCTCGTCAATCTGGCAAGCAAGGCCGCGGCCCCGAGGCTGGTCTATGCCGTGACGATGGAAAATCACGGACCGTGGGAGAGCGACATTGCGAAAGACGCGGCCGGACGGCTGGATGCCTATCTGGGCCGTCTGCGGAGCAGTGACGCCATGTTGGGTGACCTCATCGAATATCTGTCAAACGACGGCCGGCCCGCACTGCTCGTCTTCTTCGGTGATCATCGGCCGAGCATTCCGGGAGTGACTGCACCGGGCGGCGCGCGCCACACGCCTTATGTGGTCGTACGGTTCGACGCCGGCGGAAGGGTCCTGAAGGGCGAATCCGCTGCGATCGATCTCACGCCCGCCGCCTTGCACCATCTCGTTCTACGGTGCGTGCAACCTGATATCGCGACGCCCGATGCCGCGTTCAATCACTCGGAGGAGCGAGGCCGAGCATGAGGCGGTCGCGCAACATCTGTGGCAACAGGCGATCGAGCCATCGCAACAATATGAACGGCCAGGGAAAGATGGCGTGCGCCTGACCACGGGCCGCTGCCCTGGCGATGCGTGCCGCCGCATCCGAAGATTGCAGCGCGAAAGGCCGCGGGCCGGGCGCCCTTCGCCCGCTCGCGGTATCGATGAAACCGGGTGACACCAGCGTGACGTGGACGCCATATTGCTTCACGCCCAGCCGCAGAGCTTGGGCAAAATGCGCGATCCCTGCCTTCGATCCGGCATAAGCGGCGGCAAAGGGTAACGCGTGAAACCCCGCCGCCGACCCTACCAGTACGATCCCGCCCTCGCCGCGTCGCGCCATGCGATTCGCCAGCGCGGCCGCCAGCGCGGCAGCGGCAACGAAGTTCACCAATCCCAATCGTGCGACCTGCGCAGCGTCCTCGACCAGGTCGCCCGGCGCCCGGGTGTCGCCCATTCCGGCGACGAGCAGCGCCAAGTCTATCGCGCCCGCATCATCCTCTTGCTCAACCGCGGCAATCGCTGCCGCGCTGCCGGACAAATCAAGCGAACGAACCGCAACTTGTGCCCCCGCCTCCCGGCAATTCGTCGCGACAGCTTCCAGCCGCTGGCGATCGCGGCCCCACAGGAGCAGCGTGCGACCAGGCGCGGCATAATGCCGCGCCAGCGCCGCTCCCAATCCGCTCGACGCGCCGGTGATCAGGATCCGATTCGGTAATTGCGCCTTCATGACCCGGGTCTATGATCCTTTCGTCGCAGGCATTCCAGGCGATCCGCCCCTGTTTCTGCAGTAGCAGCAGCGTTTTGCTGCATTGCAACTTGACGGGGCTCGACGCTGTGGTCATGCCCGGTAGGTCGATTGGGAAAGTACGACTGTTCGATATGAAGTACGGGTCCGCTTCGCCGCGTATCAGGTTGTTTCGCAACGATTTGATGGAGCAGCTCACGCTGGTTTCGCCGCTGGTGTTCGCACTGACGTGGACGGCGTTCCTCGCTGTTGCCGTTTACGCCAGCTGGGGAGTCGCAAGTCTTCCTGCATCGATCGCGCTCGTATCGCTCGGGATGCTGACCTGGACGCTGTTCGAATATGCGATGCACCGCTTCATCTTTCATTTGAAGCCAAGATCGGCATTTGGCCGCGCGTTCATTTTTCTCGCCCATGGCAACCATCACGCCGCGCCCGGCGATCGCTATCGCAATATCATGCCGCCGCTGGTGAGCGTGGCCATATCAGCCATGATCTGGGCGGCGTTATGGCTGCTGCTCGGCCCGATCGGGTCTGTATTCTATCTGGGCTTCGGGATCGGCTATGTCGTGTACGACGCCATCCATTATGCCTGCCATCAATTGCCGATGCGCAGCCCGGTGCTGCGCCATCTGCGTCGGCATCACATCCGGCACCATCATGCCCGGCAGGAAGGTAATTTTGCGATTACCGCCACCTTCTGGGACCGGTTGTTCCGAACCGAAATTGCCGCCAAGCGGCGTTAGAATTTGCTTCAGCGAACCTGAAAACGACTCTAGAACTCTCGTGGCGGCAGGGTCATAGCCGCAATTCGTCGATGGCCTCGCAGACGATCGCGATATGGTCTTGCCAGGACGGCGGCCGCCATTGTGTCAGGCGCTGCTTTTGCGCCGCATGAAGCGGCCCCGCGCGAAAATGATCGAGGATGTGCGCGGTCCAGCCGGGACCGTCGAGCGGATCGAGAAAGTCGGGAACATCCCCTCCCGCTTCTCGCAGCGCGGGAAGATCGCTGCAGATTACGGGAGTCCCCACCGCCAACGCCTCGGCGACCGGCATGCCATAGCCTTCAGCGAACGACGGCAGAAGCAGCGCGCGCGCGCCGCGCAGCAGTATTTGCATGCGCTGATCCGAACAGCCGTTGAGTTCCTCGACATGCCCGCGCAGCGCCGCGCAGCGCTCGAGCATGTCGATCACCTGCTCATTCTCCCACCCGCGACGGCCGACGATGATCAGGCGGGGAATGGCGTCGCCGGGAAGCCTGTCGGCCATGGCCCTCCATAAATTGAGCAGTAGCAGATGATTCTTGCGCGGCTCGATCGTACCGATGCAGATGAAATAAGGCTCGGCCGGGGCGGCTGCCGGCGGGGCTGGCGCGGGACCCTCATGTGTGCCGAGCAGCGCGACGCGCACCTCTACCTTGTGGCCTGCCCGCTCGAGCCAGGGCCGCAGCGAGTCGCCGGTCGCACCCGAATTGACGATGATGCTGTCGGCCAGGGCCGCGATCGTTTCGATCCGCCGCGTGTGCAGATCGGCGCCATTGGGACGCGCATATTCCGGATATTCGATCGGAATCAGGTCGTGGACCAGGCACAGGAACCGCGCCTGTTCGCGCGCGAGAATGCGTCGGACGAGCGTGGGCCGCGTGAGATGATGCGGCGACGCCTGGACATAGACGCTCCCTGCGGATGCGCGTGGCCGTTCCGGCAGCAGGCCGAGCAACGACGGTAGAATCTCGAACAGCGAGCGCTGTTCGGCGCCACCCTCTTCGGAGTCCCAGCGCCTTTCCAGCATGTCGAGAAAGCGCAAGACCTTCTCGTTCGGGAGCCTGCCGTAAAGGCCGAACGGATGCACCGCGGCGAACCGCAGGCGATCGCCGAAACGGGCGTGCAGCCCACGCGCATAAGCCATCTCCACCCGGTCGACACCCGAAGGTGTGTGATGTCGGGCACGCGACACCAGTCGCGACAGGTCAAGAATGACGTCGCCGGCCATCAGGTCCACCGCCTCGACAGCCGCCCCTGGGCCTGGCGGAGCTTCGTCGCCCAGCCCAGCCGGTTATGCGCGGCGCCATCGCCAAACCGTCGGATCAGGACTTCCGGCGCGCATGGCAGGCCCGTCACCGGGTCGAGATAGCGCGGATAGACGATCAACACCCCAGCGATCAGCTCGTCGAGCGTCAAGCGCCGCCCGCGCCGGTCGGGCACCTTGGCGAGATCGCGCGTTAATCCCCAGCCGGCATAGAAGGGCATTCCATGGCAGGTCACATCACGCCGTCGCAGCAGCGCTTCGAAGCCGGTGAGCGACGTGAGTACATGGACCGCGTCGACCTGATCGAGAAGGGACGCCATGCCGCCGCCCCGAACAATGCGATCGGCATAGCCGAGCGCGTCGCTGTCGCGCACCGCGCCCTTGCGATGGCCGGCATCGACGTCCGGATGCGGTCGGAACCAGATTTCCGAGTCCGGTTCGAGAGCGCGCACCCGGCGCACCAGGTCAAGATTGCTCGACAATCCGCCGCCGCCGAGCCGCACGGACATGTCGTCCTCGACTTGCCCGGGTACCAGCACCAGGCGACGCCCGGCCTGGCGAGGCGGAAAGGCATAAGCGGCGTCATTGCCATATTTGCTGATCCCCGCCGTGACGATGGTCTCGCGCAGCCGTTCGGCGCGCGCGAGCAGCGCCGGCGGGAAATCGGCGCCAGCAAGCAAGTCCTCCAGGTCGCTCGGCCGGCTAGGGTCATAATGGATGCCGCGTCGATCGACGGTGACCGACGCAGGCGGCACTAGGTTGCTGCCAAGCCCGACCGAGCGCACGAACCCATCCTCGACGCGCACCAGCGGGACATGTTTGTCGGCCGCCGACGCCGCCATGCGGTCGGACACGCGCGACGGCCAGATCGCGACGGCACCGTCCTGCCGGGCGGCAAAGGAAAGCGCCTGCGCCTCGGACCGAAAGAAACGCATCGGGTGTTGGGGCGTCCACAGGAACCGTGCGATCTCGCGCCGTTTCCACCAGCTGAAGCCACAAGCCGCAACGATCCGCCGATTGGAATCGAGCATCCGGCGCCAGTCTCCCAGCAGGGCTATTGTTTCGTCGACGCCCGTATCCTTCCCATTGAAGGGGTCGCGATACCGCGCGCGCGCAAGATCTTCGGCGACGATCCGGCGCAGCCGCGCGGCATCGTCCGCGGGTGCGCCAAAACGACCGGCGGACAAGAAGTGAATGCGCGCGCCCGCAATCACGGCGATCGCCGCCCATTCGTCGTTGCCATGCGCGACCAACGTCGCCGCGTCGTCGAGCAACGACCAGGGGTCGATCTCGCGTGCCCCGTCATGAGCCCGGCCAGTATCATCTGCCGGGGATATCCGGACCACGGCACCGCGTTCCGCCTCCGTCAACATCGCCTCTGCCTGCTCGACATCGTCGGCAGAACGGCAACGGAGGATCACTTTCGCCCCGCGCTCGTCGCCCGGCGATGCCCAAAAGCATCCGCCGATCCGGGCATCGCGGATCTCGGCGAGAAGGCGGTCGATCGCCTCGGTCGAAAATGCAGCCACGGCGTCAGCGCACGGCCGCGTAACCGAGGCGTCGATGCCGGGGAATGGCGGCGCGCGGAGAAGCGGAATGCTCATCGGCATCGTCTCGGCCGGCGCGGTGCTGGCGATCGCATCACGCGCACCCGCGCCTTCGTCGCAGCTGGCTGCGGGCCTGTCTCATCGACGGAAGCGAACGGGCACAGCTCATCGCCCGGCTTTCTCTTAATGCCCTTGCCGATGCAAGCCGTCGGTCATGGCCGCCGATCCCAGGCGATCAGCCGGAGCTCGCCTTGCTCGCGCGCGATCGAGCCATAAGCCCCGGTGCGAAGCTTCAGCGACAGCAACGCCGATGCCTGGTCGCGCAGCCGCTCGTCGGAAAGCAAAGCGAACCGTGCCGCGCCGTTGCTGGTGACGATCAGCACATGTCCGCGGCCGCTCTTCCACAAGTCCTGCCAACCCGCGATCCGACGATCGGAATCGACGATCCACCCGTCGGGCGCCCGCGCCTCTCTATCCCAGGCCACGAGCGCGTCGTGTCCGATCCTAGCCTCGACATGGCTCTCGATCTGCCCCTCATCCGGACCATGATCGATTTCCGTCAGCCAATCGACGGATTCGATGGCCGGCGCGTGCGGCTGGCTGGCGAGAATAGCGTCGATCGTCGCTCGCGTCCGTCGCAGGGGCGCCGCCAGCGCCCGGTCGAAGACCAGTCCCTGCTCGGCGAAACTCCTGCCCAGCGCCTGCGCCTGATCGCGGCCGCTCGCAACGAGTGGCAGGTCGGTTCGAGCACCGATCCTGCGCGTTGGTTGCCCGGCGTCGAACGTATTGCCGTGCCGGACGATCGTGACGATCAGATCCACGACAGATGCGGCTCGCCATGGTCGGCGATGAGGCGCTCCGCCATCGCAACATCGGCGGGGGTGTCGATCCCCGACATGGCATGAGGAAGGGCTGCGACTTCGACAGTAAGGATATCCTCGCCCGATTCGAGGAAGCGCAATTGCTCCAGTCCTTCGAGAATTTCGTAAGGCGTCGGGGCCGTCGCCTCGAAACGCCTGAGCGCCTCGAGCCGATAGGCATAGAGGCCGAGATGCCGAAAAACCGGCGACAGCGGACCGTCCTGCCGCAGTTGCGCCTCGCCGCGGATTGCGGGAATCACCGCTTTGGAAAACCATAATGCACGATGGTCCGCGCGCCGGGCGCAGGTCGTCCCGCTGAACGGCGAGGTCTGCTTGTGCTGTCGCAGCGCATCGAGCGCCTCCCACGACAGGCGAACGACCGGTGTTGCCACGCCTAAGGTCGAACCACGCAGCGCCGCGATCAGCGCAGCGATCGTCGCCGGCTGGACGAAGGGAGCATCCCCTTGCAGGTTGACCACCACGGAGGGCGCAATCTCGCGGTCGCGCGCGACCGCCCAGGCACGGCCCGATCCTGAGCTGATCGCGGCGTCGGTGACGACCGCGTCGCATCCCAAGCTCCGGGCGTGATCGAAGATACTCGCATCGTCGGTTGCCACGACGACATCCGCATTGCCGACCCGACGCGCCCCCTCGCGCGCGACAGCGGCGACTCGCTCCAACAGCGTGCGGCCCGCAATCGGAATCAATGGCTTGCCGGGCAGGCGCTGGGACGCGAAGCGAGCCGGAATAACGATCAGTGCGGGCGACTCGTCCTCAGGCAACGCCGACACGAAGGATGTCGTGGAGGTGAATCACGCCGACCAGCCGTTCGTCCTTGCACACGAAGAGCGCCGAAACGGCATTCTCATTGAGGATGCGCAGCGCATCCGATGTCAGCGTATCGGGGGACACCGAAATCGGCGTCGCGGTCATGTGGTCGCGGATATCGTCGCCGAGATGATTGGCCGTGAAGCTGCGCCGAAGGTCGCCGTCGGTGAAGGCGCCGACAAGACGGCCATCATCATCGACCACGGCGGTGCAACCATGGCGTTTGCGGCTCATCTCGATCGTCGCGTCGACCAGAGTGGCGCCGATCCGCACCTTCGGCACATCATCGTCGCGCGCCATCAACTGCGCGACAGTCGTCAGCCGCGCGCCCAGGCGACCGCCGGGATGAAAGGTCAGGAAGTCCGATCTTGTAAACCCGCGCCGCTCGATCAGCGCCACCGCCAGTGCGTCACCGAGTACCGCCTGCACCGTGGTCGACGATGTCGGCGCCAACTCGTTGGGGCACGCCTCTCGAACCCGCGGCAGTACCATGCAGATGTCGGCCGCGCGTCCGGCCGTGCTATCCGCGAACGCAGTCGCGACGATCAGCTTCACGCCGAAACGCCGGCAATAATTGATGACGTCGCCGAGCTCGGTGGTTTCGCCCGACCAAGTCAGCGCCAGCACAATGTCATTGCGGCCGATCATGCCGAGGTCGCCATGGCTTGCCTCGCTGGAATGCATGAAGAGCGAAGGCGTGCCGGTAGAACTCATCGTCGCAGCGATCTTGCGGCCGACCAGCCCGCTTTTCCCCATGCCGGTCACGATCAGGCGGCCCGACAGATCGGCGATCATCGCCACCGCATCGAGAAAACCAGCGCGCAACGGGGGCGTACGCAGCGCCTCCCCGAAAGCTTCGAGCGCTTCGATCTCGATTTGCGTGGTGCGGAGAGCAGAGTGCAGACCGGATTCGGCCAGGAGATTCGCAGCGGGGGCCTGCATAAAATTCCTCAAATGCCATACATCGACAACGGGTCGATGCTCTCTAGTCTGCTATCACATTGACTTCCAGCGATTATGAAGCGCAGGGCGTCATTATGCGAGCATTCGTCGCCCTAGGCGACCGGTGTATCGCGTGGCAAGTAACTTGAGGGTCGAAATGCAGCTTTGCGGGCAAGAGATTGGTCCAAATCGGCGGCTTTTTTTCATTGCCGGCCCCTGCGTGATCGAGAGCGAGGCTTTTGCGCTCGATACTGCGGCGCGGCTTCGCGCCATCGCCGACCGGCTTGGCGTGCTGCTGATCTACAAAAGCTCGTTCGACAAAGCCAACCGCAGCTCGGGCGCTTCCTTTCGCGGTCCCGGCATCGAGGAAGGCCTGCGAATCCTGGAGAAAGTCCGCGACGAGACTGGTCTCCCCGTCTTGACCGACGTCCATTCCGAAGACCAGGTGAAGGCCGTCGCCCAAGTCGCCGATGTGCTGCAGACTCCAGCCTTCCTTGCGCGGCAGACCGATTTCATCGCGGCGGTGGCTGCCTCGGGCAAGCCGGTCAATATCAAGAAGGGGCAGTTTCTCGCGCCGGGGGATATGGCTCACGTCGTCACCAAAGCCCGCCGGGCCGCGGAAGCGGCTGGCGTCCCGGCCGACAATTTCCTGGTATGCGAACGCGGCGCGAGCTTCGGATACAACAACCTCGTGTCCGACATGCGCAGTCTCGCCATCATGCGCGAGACCGAATGCCCCGTGGTGTTCGATGCAACTCATTCGGTGCAATTGCCGGGCGGACAAGGCGACCGTTCGGGCGGCCAGCGCGAATTCGTCCCCGTCCTCGCGCGCGCGGCGGTCGGCGCGGGGATAGCCGGACTGTTCATGGAAACGCATCCCGACCCCGATCGGGCGCTGTCCGACGGACCGAATAGCTGGCCGCTCGACCGACTGGAGCCGCTGTTGCAACGCCTGCTCGCGATCGATGCGGTGGTGAAGGACGGGCGCCTCGAGGAAGCGTTATAAGGCGGAACGCGGTACGGCTGGCGGCGTTCAATCGCCATGTTCGCTCATGTTCCGATTGCGATAGGCGTCCAGCTGATATGCTGGGGGATCGGCCGTCTGCTCGGCGCGCCCGCCCGGGCGTCGGTCTGGATCGGGTGCTTCGCCGGCGCCGCGGTCTGCGTCATGCGCGAGATCACGCAGCGCGAATATCAGTGGATCGAACAGTACGGCAACGGCAAGCGGGCCAACATGCCGGGCTATGCCGGTGTCGAAGTCTGGCAGTGGAATAGCCATTCGATTTCTGAAACGGTCGTCGCCG
>Ga0207669_10001155_pt1 | contig 11254 bp, 10 predicted proteins | sample KBSM33metaG_FD_184329 | JGI IMG/M metagenome (GOLD analysis project Ga0207669, IMG submission 184329) | Miscanthus rhizosphere microbial communities from Kellogg Biological Station, Michigan, USA - KBS M3-3 metaG (SPAdes) (version 2) | ecosystem: Host-associated > Plants > Roots > Rhizosphere >...
GGTCATTGCGCGCCTCTCCTTTTTGCTAGACCAACCGGTCGGACGGTTATGCTAACGGCAGGATCGCGAACACGTCAACGGACGGTTTGGTCAGCGTGACGAGGATCAGGAAAGGCGGCTTTCGGATGTATGATCTAACAAGCAAGGTCGCGCTGGTGACCGGCGCGGCATCGGGAATCGGGCTCGCGACCGCGCGCCGCTTCGCCGCGGCGGGCGCAGCCGTGATCCTGGTCGACCGCAACGCCGACGGGCTGGCCGCGGCGCTCGAGTCGCTCGGCGATGGCCGGCATCGGGGCGTCACGATGGACGTTACCGACGAAGCCGCCTGGGCGAAGCTGGCCGACGAGATCGATCGGGACGCCGGACGCCTCGATATCCTGGTCAACAATGCCGGGTTCGGCGTGTTCCGGTCGATCGCGGACACCACGCTCGACCATTGGCGCGCGATCATGGCGGTCAACCTGGACAGCGTGTTCCTCGCGACCAAACACCTGCTGCCGCTCCTCGCGCGATCGGGGAACAGCGCGATCGTCAACATGTCATCGATCCGCGGGATCGCCGCTGCCGCCAATACCGGCAGCTATTGCGCGGCGAAGGGCGCGGTCCGGATGTTCACCAAGGCGACCGCGCTCGAATGCGCGGCGTTGGGCAATGGCGTGCGCGCCAATTCGATCCATCCGGGCCATATTGCCACGCCGCTCAGCGCCGGCGTTCATGCCGACCCCGCGATCGCCGCCCGCCTGCTCGCCGATATTCCGGTGGGCCGGGTCGGCACGCCCGAAGAGATCGCCGACGCGATCCTGTTCCTGGCAAGCGACGCGTCGAAATACATGACCGGAGCCGAACTCGTCGTCGACGGCGGCTCGACCGCGCAATAAAACCGGAGAGACAGACTATGGAAATCGGGAATGCGGCAGCGATCGTCACCGGCGGCGCGTCGGGGCTGGGCGGCGCGACCGCGGCGATGCTCGCGGCGCGCGGGGCGAAGGTTGCCTTGTTCGATCGCGACGCCGCTGCCGGAGCGGCGCATGCAACCGCGATCGGCGGGCTGTTCGCCCAGGTCGACGTCACCGACGACGCGGCGATCGACGCGGCTCTGGCTGAAGCCGAAGCCGCGCACGGAATCGCGCGGATCCTGGTCAATTGCGCGGGCATCGCGCCCGCGATCAAGACGGTGGGCAAGGAGAATGTCCCCCACCCGCTGTCGGCATTCCGCCAGGCGATTGAGGTCAATCTGGTCGGCAGTTTCGCGGTGATCGCGCGCTTCGCCGCGCGATTGGCCGCCGCCGATCCGATCGGTGAGGAACGCGGCGTCATCGTCAACACCGCATCGGTCGCCGCTTATGACGGACAGGTCGGCCAGGCCGCTTATGCCGCGTCAAAGGGCGGGGTGGTCGGCATGACGTTGCCGCTCGCGCGCGATCTTGCCCAGCACCGGATCCGTGTGATGACGATCGCGCCCGGCATCTTCCTGACACCAATGCTGATGGGGTTGCCCGCCGCCGCGCAGGAATCGCTCGGCACCCAGGTGCCGCATCCCAGCCGACTCGGACGGCCCGAGGAATATGCCGCGCTGGTCGAGACGATCGTGACCAACCCGATGCTCAATGGCGAGGTCATCCGGCTCGATGGCGCGATCCGGATGGCGCCGCGATGAGCGCCGCCGCGATCGCCGCGAACGTGGAGGCGTTCGTCCGCGATGTGGTTGCGCGCTACGAGCGTGATCCCCGCTGCGGCCCGCATGGGCCGAGCGAGGATCTGGTCGCCGAGTTGCGCGGCAAGGCGCGTGCGGCAGGCGTGCTGACGCCGCACATCCTGGCCGACGGCACCCACCTCCATCATCGCGAGGTCGCCGTCGTGCTGCGCGCTGCCGGTTTGTCGCCGCTCGGGCCCGTCGCGGTCAATGTCGCGGCGCCCGACGAAGGCAATATGTACCTGCTCGGCAAGGTCGCGACCGCGGAGCAGAAAGCGCGTTTCCTCGCCCCGATCCTCGCGGGCGAGGCGCGTTCGGCCTTCTTCATGACCGAGCCCGCGGCGGATGGTGGCGCCGGGTCCGATCCGTCGATGCTGCAGACGCTCGCGACGCGCGACGGCAATGGCTGGCGGATCGACGGCCGCAAGGCGTTCATCACCGGGGCCGAGGGTGCGAAGGTGGGGATCGTGATGGCGAAAGCAGAGGAAGGCGCGTCCTTGTTCCTCGTCGACCTGCCCGACCCCGCGATCCGCATCGAACGGGTGCTCGACACGATCGATTCCTCGATGCCGGGTGGCCATGCGATGGTCGCGATCGAGGGGCTCAGGGTCACCGCGGACCAGATGCTCGGCGCGCCGGGAGACGGCTTCAAGCTCGCCCAGGTCCGGCTGGCGCCGGCGCGGTTGACCCATTGCATGCGCTGGCTCGGCGCGTGCACCCGCGCGAACGAGATCGCGACCGATTATGCCAATCGCCGCCACGCTTTCGGCAAGCCGCTAATCGACCATGAAGGAGTCGGCTTCATGCTCGCCGAGAATCTGATCGACCTGAAACAGGCCGAATTGATGATCGATTGGTGCGCGGACGTGCTCGATACCGGCGCGCTCGGCACCGTGGAGAGCTCGATGGCGAAGGTCGCGGTCAGCGAGGCGCTGATGCGAATCGCCGATCGTTGCGTCCAGGTGATGGGCGGAACCGGCGTTTCGGGCGACACGATCGTCGAACAGATATTCCGCGAGGTCCGCGCCTTCCGCATCTATGATGGCCCGACCGAAGTCCACAAATGGAGCCTCGCCAAGAAGATCAAACGCGACTGGATCGCCGCGCAATGACCGCCGACTCGTTCGCCGGCACCGGCGCAGTCCGTCCCGCGCATCGCTTCGACCAGGAACGGCTCGCGGACTGGATGGCCGCCAATGTCCCCGGCTTCGAAGGCCCGTTGCATGTCGAGCAGTTCAACGGCGGCCAGTCCAACCCGACCTACAAATTGGTCACGCCCAGCCGCCGCTACGTCCTGCGCCGCAAGCCGCCCGGCACCTTGCTGCCCGGCGCGCACGCGGTCGATCGCGAGGCGCAGGTCATCCGCGCGGTCGAAGGCGCGGGTTTTCCCGTGCCGCACGTTCATGCCCTGTGCACCGACGACGCGGTGATCGGCACCTTGTTCTATGTGATGGACATGGTCGACGGCAGGATATTCTGGGACGCGACCTTGACCGGCGAAACCACAGCGGCGCGCGCCGCGATCTACGACGCGATGAACGCCGCGATCGCGCAACTTCATACGATCGATCCGGAAGCGGTCGGGCTCGACGGGTACGGGCGTCACGGCCAGTATATCGAACGCCAGGTCGCGCGCTGGTCGCGCCAGTATCTGGCGGATGATATCGCAGGCCGCGATGCCAATATGGACCGGCTGATCGCCTGGTTGCCCGAGCATATCCCGGCGGGTGACGAGACGACATTGGTCCATGGCGATTTCCGTATCGACAATCTGATCTTCGCGCCCGACGCCTTCGCCGTCCGCGCGGTGCTCGACTGGGAGCTGTCGACGCTCGGCCATCCGCTCGCCGACTTCGCCTATCACCTGATGATGTACCGGATGCCTGCGCTCACCATTCCCGGGCTGGCGGATAGCGATCTGGCCAAGCTCGGCATCCCGAGCGAGGAGGATTATGTCGCGACCTATTGTCGCCGGACCGGACGCGCGGGGATTCCTCACCTGGACTTCTACGTCGCGTTCAACTTCTTCCGCTTCGCCGCGATCTGCCACGGCATAAAGGCGCGGATGCTCCGTGGAACGGCCGCTTCCGCGGAAGCGGGACGGCTCGCGGCCGACCTGCCCGTGCTCGCGTCTCTCGCTTGGCAGCAAGCCGAGCGCTCGTGCTAAATCGTGCCGGGCACCTGCCGGCCGTTCCGATCAAGCAGCGGGACAAGGGCTGTCTGAACGGCAGTTGCTCGCGAGCAAAGCTCTTGCCGTCAAAGACTGCCCTGTACCGCCCGGAGACGAGTTCGCCTTAGACTGACAGCACCGCCACGCGCACCCTCTCCCAGGCTCCCCAGAACACCAGTAACATTCTATAAATACGTCAGAATTTTTGGATTAACCGTCCCATCGAATTTACTCAATCCCTCCTCTTCCCACCACAATGCGACGGGTAAAATGGAGGGCATTTCGGGGATTATCGTCATTCTGAATCTGGAGGTTCGCGCACAGGAAGGTACTGGTTCCGCCAGACCAAACTCGCACACCACCTGAGCGGCGCAGCACGAGGTTGCCGTCCGGCTGGAATGAAGCGAACGCGATACCGCCGCCGGGTCGCAGTCGACATGAGCGTCTGTCCCGGTCGTGGTCTATCTGCGCGAGCGCGCAGCACGTAGCGTGCCTGGGAAAAACTCAGTCTAAAATCAGATCGAATCAGGCCAGGAAGTGTCGCCTGGCGAGGGTTCGAGTCCGAGCATGGGAACGATTTTTGGGGTGGGACCACGGAGGGGCCATGGAAACCGGATCGTGCCAAAGCCCTAGGATTTCTGCGGATTTCACGAGGCGATGTGAGTCCTGTAGGCGCACCACAACCCTTTCCAGTAGCGTCGACCGATTGGTTCGGGTGAACGTGCCTTCGCTTGGGTGTCGCATGGGTCGACGTGGCAGGGCTGGGTCGCGCAGCTAATCTGGCAGACATATTCCGAAATGACGCTCTGAATCGCTTCGGCGCTTCCCTTCGATGGTCGAACCAACCGCATCGCTCATAAGCGTTCGCCGAGCGGATCGATCTTTTGCCGACCGCGGTGAAAGAGGCGTGCGGGAAGCGGCTCGCGCCGCGCGGCTAGACCGCGCGGCGCTCGCTGGTTTTCAGGCGGTCTTCGGCTTGCGCGGCGCCCGCTTCGCCGGTGCGGGAGCTGCCGCGGCGGCGGCGCGTGCCGCGCGGCCCTTCTGGCCAAGACCGATCTTGTGCGCCATGGCGCGGCGCGTCGCCGAATAGTTCTCGGCCACCATCGGATAATCGGCCTTGAGGCTGTAGCGCTCGCGATATTGTTCGGGCGTCAGGCCGTGTGTGGACAGATGTCGGCGCAGCGTCTTGTACGGCTTGCCGTCGATCATCGAGATGATGTGATCCTTCGAGGCGAGCGACTTTCTGACCGTGACGGCAGGCGTGTGTTCGCTCGGCGCGTCTTCGCCCGCTGGCGCTTCGACCGATGCCGGCGAAGCGAGATCGCTCACCGCCTGATGCATCTTGGCGAGAAACGCCGGCACTTCATCGGCGATGGCGCGCGTGTTCGGATTGGATAGCCAGGCGATGGTCAGCTCGGTCGCCAGTTCCACCGGATTGAGTGTTGTGTCGTCGCTCATAAATTCTCCCTGAAGCACGGCGCGTTTGATTGCCCGGTTCGAATAGATCCAAAATGGATGTTTCGCCAGCGTAGCGGAGCAAGCGCCTATTCTGGCGCGCCGAATTGTCCAACGTCGAACTCGCGTTTCCAACGCCGGCGCCAAAGCAAGAGGCGGCTTTCGCGCTCTTCGCTGTGCAATATTGCCGCAGTTTCAAGCAGCAATCCAAATATCAGGGCGCGATCGTCATCGATCAACTCGACCAGGCCGGACTTTACGGCAAGCCCACCAAGCTCGATCACCTCAGGCGAAAGTTAAAACAGCGAAAATAAGCTGGGCGAGCGAGCACCTGGTTTGCGGCTCATCCGGGGTCGGCATAACCCGCCTCGTTGGTCTGACAGTGCCCGGCCGGTGAATCACGCGCGGCGACGGAGGAAGGGGGCTCGTTCCTGCAGAGCGTCGCCCATTCCGCGTCTGTGAACGGGAATTTGCGGCGCATCCGGGGTCGCCATAACCCGCCTCGTTGGTCTGACAGTGCCCGGCCGGTGAATCACGCGCGGCGACGGAGGAAGGGGGCTCGTTCCTGCAGAGCGTCGCCCATTCCGCGTCTGTGAACGGGAATTTGCGGCGCATCAGCGCGTAATAGGGCGCGATGCGACCAGGGGCGGCCCAGTCGCGGCCGAGCGACCTGCTCGGGATTGCTGGCGTGGCATCCTGCGCCGCCTCGGCGCCGGCGGCGGCCGTCACCGACGGCTCCCGAACAGCAATGGCGCGAGTTCGCCGACGCCGCCGATCACGGCATGCGCGCGCTGCGTCTCGGGTGCCGCAGCCCATTCGGCGGCGCTGGTCGTGCCGGTGGTGACGCCGATACCGATCGCTCCGCCGGCGCGCGCCATGATCGTCTCCACCCTCGGGTCGTCTCCGACCACCGCTACCCGATCGACCGGCACGCCGAGCCTGGCGGCAACGAAGCACAAGGCGGCTTGCGACGGCTTGCCTGTCACCTCGGGTTCGACCCCGGTTACACGCGCGACGGCACCCCCGATCGCGCAGCTATAGCCGAAGGCGCGGCCCGATTTGCTGGCGAAGAACGGGACGTCCGACGCGCTGTAGAGTGCCGCGCCGTCGAGCACTGCCGCAGCGGCGGCGTGGATATGGTCCATCGTGCACTGCGGATGCCAGGCGATATAGACCGCATCGGCACCGGCATCGCCGGGCGCACAGGTGGCGACGCCTTCCGCCTCCAGCGCCGTGACCACGCCATCGGTGCCAAGCACCATCACCCGCTCCAGCCCGCGCGTCCTGAACAGGCCGGCGGCGACGCTGTTGGGCGTGAACAGCCGGTCGTCGGCGATCGGCAATCCGAGCGCGCGCAGCCGCGGCGCCTGCGCCGACGCGGGATAGGCGCTGCCGTTGGTCAGCGCGACGAATGGCATGCCGCGGCGGTCGAGCTCGGCGAGCAGCTCGACCGCGCCCGGCAGCACTTGATAGCCGCCAAGCGCGCGGTCGCTCAGGATCAGCGTGCCGTCGAGATCGAACATCACGCCGGCGGGCGCGGGAAACGCCTCAGTCATCGGCCGCCTCCAGTTCGAGCCGGAAGCCGGGCCGCTCGACTGTAACTCGCGTCAGGTCGGTCCGTGCGAGCAGTTGCTCGACCAGCGCCATGACTGGCCGCACCGCCGGATCGAAATCGCGCGGCGCGGGGCCGGCTGCCTGCATCGCATCAATCATTGCCGCGGGCATGGTTGCACGGAGCAGAAATTCCTCATCCGACAGATGCGCGCCGACCTTGCGGCGAAGGTCCGGCAGCGGCGCCATGACCGGCTCCGCATCGAGTTCGCGCGCGCGCGGCGACGACAGGATGCGGTCCATCACTTGCGGATCGATCGGGCGATTGGGACGGCCGAACCGGCCGATCGCATAGCGGATCACCTCATCGGGGATCGTCGCATAGCGTTCGGCGCCGGTCACATTCATCACCGCCTGGGTCTGCAGCATCTGCGCGAACGGCGTCATCACGATCGGCCAGCCCAGCTCCTCGCGGACGCGGCCAAGTTCCTCGATCACCGCGCCTTCGAGGTGCGGCACGCGGTGGTCGGCGAGGTGGCGGCGCATCGTGCCCACCATCCCGCCGGGCAATTGGTGGCGGACGTAGCCGGCATCATAGGCCATGGGTGCGCCGGTCGGCAGCCCGTCGGCGGCGGCAAGCGCGGCGAAATAGCGCGCGACCTCGGCCACCGCATCATCGTCGATGGCAACCTCATGTCCCGCCTCGCGCAAATTGCGTATAGTGCGTTCGATCGGCGGGTTGGACGTGCCGTCGGCCGCGCCGCCGCTCGCGCATTGCAGCGCCGACACGCCGAGCGCGGCGCTTTCGACATAGGTGCGGTCGGCAAGGCCGATCGTGCAATGCGCGTGGAGTTCGAGCGGCTTGTCGCCGATCTCCGCGATGATCGCCGGGATCAGCGTGCTCGCCCGCTCCGACGTCAACAGCCCGCCCGGGTCCTTGATGTAGAGCGCGTCGATGTCGGGGCTCGCCGCCATCGTCCTGGCCGCCTCGGCATAATGCGCGTCGTCGTGGATCGGGCTGAGCGTGAAGACCAGCGCACCGACCACCTGGTCGCCCCCGCCCTGCTTCACCAGTCGCGCGGCGTCGACATTGGCGGCCGCGTCGTTCATCGGATCGGCGAGCGCGAAGCGGCGGATGCCGTTGCGCGCCAGCGTGGCGAAGGCGAGCGCCATGAAGTCGGGGCTCGCGGTCTCCCACGAAATGAAGCGGAAGCCGGTCGAGAGGAACTGGAGCGGCGTGGTCGGACAGGCGGCCGCCATCAGCCGGATGCGCTCCCACGGATCCTGCTGCTTGTAGCGCACCGCGACGCCCATATGGGTCGAGGTCGTGAAGTCGATCGCGGCATAGCCGGCACGTTCCATCACCGGCGCGATTGCGAGCGTGCGCGCGGTGTCGATGCCGAGCGCTCCCCACAGGCACTGGTTGCCGTCGCGCAGTGAGGTTTCGACAAGGCGGATGGCGGCCATCAGGCGGCAGCCTTCGCGCCATCGAGGAACCGCGCGAGAAAGCCGGTGTCGACACCGCCGCGCGCGAAGTCGGGATCGGCGAGCACCGCCTGCTGGAAAGCGAGGTTGGTCGCGACGCCTGCAATCCGCACGTCCGCCAGGGCAGTCCGCAGGCGAGCGAGCGCGGTGGCGCGATCGGGACCGTGCGCGATCACCTTGGCGATCATCGAATCGTAGAAAGGTGGGATGCGCGCGCCATCGACGATATGCGTGTCGACCCGAATGCCCTCGCCCGTCGGCCAGCGCACCGCGGATATCGTACCGGGCGACGGTGCGAAATCATGCTCCGGGTCTTCGGCGTTGATGCGGCATTCGATCGCCGCGCCGTCGCAAGCGATGTCCTGCTGGGCCATGCCGAGCCCGAGGCCATCGGCGATCGCGATCTGCTCGGCGATCAGGTCGATGCCGGTCACCGCTTCGGTCACCGGATGCTCGACCTGGATGCGTGCGTTCATCTCGAGGAAGTAGAAGGCGTCGCGCGGGACGTCGTAGAGGAACTCGACCGTTCCCGCGCCACGATAGGACAGCCGCGCGGCGAAGCGGATCGCGGCTTCGTGCATCGCCGCGCGGGTCGCGGGGGGCAAGTGCGGCGCGGGCGTTTCCTCGACCAGTTTCTGGTAGCGGCGCTGCACCGAGCAATCGCGCTCGCCGAGGTGGATCACACGGCCCTCGCCGTCGCCGAGCACCTGCACCTCGATATGCCGTCCCGACCGGACATAACGCTCGAGATAGACCCGCGCGTCGCCGAACGCCGCCTCCGCCTCGGCGCTCGCCATGTCCATCGTCGCGGCGAGGTCCTCCGCTTGTTCGACCAGCTTCATGCCGCGCCCGCCGCCGCCGCCCGCCGCCTTGACCAGCAACGGCACGCCGATCTGCTCGGCCAGCGCCTGCGCTTCCTCCGGCGAGTTCGCCGCACCGCCGGGAATGACCGGAACCCCTGCGGCCCCCGCCGCCGCGCGCGCGCGCAATTTGTCACCGACCGCCTCGATCTGGTCCGCGGTCGGGCCGATGAAGATGACGTCCTCAGCTTCGCACAATCTCGCCAGATCGGCGCGTTCTGAGAGGAAGCCATAACCAGGATGGATCGCGTCGCATGCGCTTCCCAGCGCCGCCTGGACCACAGTCTCGATGCGGAGATAGCTGAGCGCCGGTTGCGCCGGGCCGAGGCACAGCACGCGATCGGCCATCTCGGCGCCAAGCGACCCGCGATCCGCCTCGGACACGCCGAGCACGGTTTCGATCCCGAGCGCGCGGCACGTGCGCAGGATGCGGACCGCGATCTCGCCGCGATTGGCGACGAATATCCGCCGGATCGCCATCGCTCAGCGGTCCGGCCGGACGAACAGCAGCGTCTCGCCATGCTCGACCAGTTCGCCGTTGCGCGCCAGGATCTCGACCACCTCACCGCTGACGCCGGCGCGCGCGGTGTTCATCAGCTTCATCACCTCGATGATGCCGATGATCGTATCGGGCTCGACCCGCGCGCCGATCTCGACGAACGGCGGCTCGCCGGGGCGCGGCGCGCGGTAGTAGATGCCGAGAAGGGGCGATTTCACCTCGACCAGTCCGGCCTCACGCATGGCGACCTCGGTCGGTGGCGGTAGCGCGGCCGGTGCCGCCGGGGCGACCGGCGGCGGTGCAGGCTGAGCGACAGGCGCCGCCCCGTTGCGCACGAGATCGAGCTTGAGCCCGTCCATCTCCAGGCTCAACCGATCGAAGCGCGAGGCGTCGAGCAGCGCGATGATCCGGTCGACATCGGCGGCGGTCAGGGTCATCGCCGCCCCCCGAACACGCCCATGATGTGCCCCAGCGGATTCGCCAGCGGTTCGGCGACGGGCGCCGCCGCCTTGGTCGACCAGATCGTCTCGGGGCGGCTCTGGAGCAGCAGCACGGCACCGTCGCGGTCCACCGCCCATTCGATGTCCTGCGCGGCGCCGTAATGCCGCTCGACGCGCCGCCCGATATCGCGCAGCGCCTGCAGCGTGGCGTCATCCAGGCACGGCGCATGCCGGCGATCATCGGGCACCGGACGCTCCTCGACGCCCCCGAGGGCAAGCGGGCAATGCTCGATATGTTTGTCGGATATCTCGCGGACCGAAATTTCGCCGGTGATCTTGCCGAGCACCCAGTGATCGGGCGTGACCTCGCCCGACACCACTGCCGAACCGAGCCCCCAAGCCCCTTCGATCGTGATGACCGATTTGTCGCCGGTCGTCGGGCTGCGCGTGAACATCACGCCCGCGGCGCGCGCATCGACCATCCGCTGGATCACGACCGCCATCGCCACCCCGGCTTCGGGAAAGGATTGGCGGCGACGATAGGTGATGCTCTCGACCGAATAGAGGCTGCCCCAGCATTCGCGTACGCGTGCGACCAGGTCGGCGGCGTCGATCACCCACAGGAAGGTGTCCTGCAATCCCGCGAAGCTCGCGTCGGCCGCGTCCTCGGTCGTCGCCGAGGATCGCACCGCGACCGGCGCCCCGCGCTCGCCGGACAAGGTGCGATGCGCGGCGAGCAACGCGTCCTCGACCTCGGCAGGCATCGCCTCGTCCTCGACGCGGCGACGCAGGTCGCGCGACAATGCGGTGACCGCGGCCAGATCGTCCGGATCGCACGTCTCGATCCTGGCGCGGACCGGTGCGCGCGCCTCCAGCGCGGCGAGGAATAGGTCGAACGCATGCGTCGTTACGACAAAGCCGGACGGCACCGCGATCCCGGCGCGCGTCAACTCGCCCAGGCTGGCGCCCTTGCCCCCCGCGATCGGGCGATCGCCGATGCCGAGATCGGCGAACCAGGCGATCGCGTCAGCCATGGTCGGTCACCACTTCCTCATCGAGGATCGTGACGATTCCCCTGCCCCCGTCGACCCGGATGCGCTG
>Ga0207669_10001156_pt1 | contig 11247 bp, 8 predicted proteins | sample KBSM33metaG_FD_184329 | JGI IMG/M metagenome (GOLD analysis project Ga0207669, IMG submission 184329) | Miscanthus rhizosphere microbial communities from Kellogg Biological Station, Michigan, USA - KBS M3-3 metaG (SPAdes) (version 2) | ecosystem: Host-associated > Plants > Roots > Rhizosphere >...
CTAGAAGCGAAGTTGCGCGACCCTACTCGCTCACGGCCGGAAGTCAAGACGGCGAGAAACCGACGGGCTGACCTCGGGTAAGCCGTCGCTAATGACCTCCTTTGCATCGGGATCGAAGCCGTGCATGAGCAGAGCCCATTGCAGCGCGACAAGCGCCCCTTTGACTACCGGCAAGATCAGAAGTGCCAGAATAACGGTGAGAGGAAGCCATAACGCGGCATGCAGCCAAAGCGGAGGCCGGTACGCCATCTCGACGGCGAGCACGAGACCCACGACAACATGGCCGACGATAACGATGGTGAAATAAGGGGGAGCGTCGTCGGCCCGGTGATGGTGCAGCTCCTCTCCACAATGGGGACAAGCGTCGACCACCTTCAGATAGCGCCTGAACATAGCGCCCTTGCCGCAAGCAGGGCATTTGAGCGCCGCCCCCCGCCACAGCGAGTCCAGGACCGGGCGAGCGCCCGTCGATCTGCCGCCATGCTGAAAGCTGCCAACTCTATCTTGCATCACCTGGTCCTTGAATTTCGTACTACCGTCTTTTGCCGGAGGAACCCCGCGCTTGCCGCTGAGCCTTGCCCTTGTAGCGTTGCTGCCTGCCCTTGTCATTCCGCCGAGGGGCGGCCTTTGGTCGCCCGCCGATCGAGCGCCCTTCGCTCAACATCTCAAATCTGAGCGCGCCCGCCGTCGGGATCGCCTCGACCAGCCGCACCTCGACCAGGTCGCCGAGCCGGTACGCAAGCCCCGTGTCCTCACCGATAAGCGCGTGCCGCGCCTCGTCGTGATAGAAGTATTCGCGGCCTATGGACGAGGCGGGGACGAAGCCGTCGGCCCCGGTCTCGATCAGCCGGACGAATAGGCCGGTGCGCACGAGGCCCGAGACCCGAGCCTGGAATCGCGCGCCAATGCGGTCGGCAAGGTAGGCGGCGATAAGCCGGTCGGCAGTTTCGCGCTCCGCTGCCATGGCGCGGCGCTCGGTGTCGGAGATCGCTTGAGAGATCTGATCGAGCTCCTCCATCTCTGCGTCAGTCAGGCCGTCATTGCCGAAACCAAGCGCCCGCACCAGCGCGCGATGGACGATGAGATCGGCGTAGCGGCGGATCGGAGAGGTGAAGTGCGCGTAGCGGCGCAGATTGAGGCCGAAATGGCCGAAATTGTCGTCGCTATACTCGGCCTGCGCCTGGCTTCTCAGCACCACCTCACCGACGAGCTCAGCGGTCGCCGTCGCCCGCGTGTCCGCGAGGATGCGATTGAAATGGACGGGCTTCAGCGTCCCGGATTTCGGCAGCTTGAGGCCGATGGTCGCGAGAAACTCGCCAAGGGAGGCAAGCTTCTCCTTCGAAGGTGCATCATGGACGCGATAGATGAGCGGAGCCCGCTTCGCTTCCAAGGTTTCGGCGGCTGCGACATTGGCGGCGATCATGAATTCCTCGATCAGACGGTGGGCATCGAGTCGGGGAGGGGTCACCACGGCGCGCACGCGGCCGCTCTCGTCGAGCAGGATCTTGCGCTCGGGCAGATCGAGATCGAGCGGCGCACGCTCGGTCCGGGCGAGCACCAAGCTCGCGTAAGCCCCCCATAACGGCCTCAGCACCGGATCGAGCAAGGGTCCAGTGATCTCGTCCGAACGTCCGTCTATGGCAGCCTGCGCTTGCTCATAGGTGAGGCTCGCAGCCGAACACATCAAGCCGCGAAAGAAGCGATGTTTGAGCTTCCCTCCGTCCTTGTCGAAGACCATGCGCACGGCGAGACAGGCCCTGGCCTCATCCTCCCTAAGCGAGCAGAGGTCGTTGGAGATCTTCTCCGGCAGCATCGGCACCACGCGGTCGGGGAAATAGACCGAATTGCCGCGCTTCCGCGCTTCCTTGTCGAGTGCGGTCCCGGGCTTCACATAGGAACACACGTCCGCGATAGCCACGATCGCGACCCAACCCCCAGGGTTTGAGGGATCGGGGTCGGCCTCGGCGAAGACTGCATCATCATGGTCGCGGGCATCCGACGGGTCGATGGTAATGAGTGGAATGTGCCGCAAGTCCTCGCGGCGCTTGAGGTCGGGTTCTTTGGCGGCTTCGGCCTCGGCGAGTGCAGCCTCGGGGAACGTGTCCGGAATGCCGTGGGCATGGACCGCGATCAGACTGGTCATCTGCTGCGCGGCGGGATTGCCGAGCCTTTCGACGACGCGCGCGGTCTGCACGCCATAGCGGCCGCCGCGTGCAAGCTCGAAGCGGACCAGCTCGCCGCTCTCGGCATCTCCGGTGTTTCCCCAGGTCACGGGCCATTCTTTTAGCTGCTTGCGCTCGACAGGGTCGATGACGCCCGTACCGCCCGAAAGCGAACGGAATATTCCAAGCATCCTCTGGATCGCGCGCGCGAGCCGCTTGATGGTCCTCGCCTGATATGCGTAATCCGCGTCCGCTCCCAATGGTGTGATGCGTGCCAGCACGCGATCGCCGATGCCGGCGACCAGGCTGGCCTCGCGCTTGTTTTCGGCCATGACAATGCGCGGCGCCGGCCCATGCTCCTCGTCCCAGGTGCCAGGGCGTGCGATGAACTCGCCGTCGGCGTCGCGGGCAACGATCTCGATCACGGTGACGGGAAGCAAGACGCCGGGACGCGTCAGCTTTCGGCGCGAGCCCGCAATGAGACCGTCATCCGCCATGTCGCGTAACAGCTCTTTTAACGCGATGCGGTCGCCGCCTTTGATGCCAAAGGCGCGCGCGATCTCGCGCTTTCCGGTTTCCCGGCTCGCCGTTTGGAGAAAATCCAGAATCTCTTGCCTAGAAGGAAGCTTGCCCACAGTCGTCTTGCGCCGCGCGCCTTTTCTCTTGCCACCGGCGCTGCTCAGCTTGCCGTCTCCTCGACGGCCTCTTTGTTGCTCTTCGACCCTTTACGTGCCGATTTCCTTGGCGTCTTCTTGGTAGGGCCTTTGGCGCTCTTGGCCGCGATTAGCTCGACCGCCTCCTGAAGCTTAACCTGCTCGGGATCGCGATCCTTGGGCAGGGTCGCATTGACCTTACCGTGCTTAACGTATGGGCCATAGCGGCCCGATAACACCTGCACCTTTCCCCCAAGCTCTGGGTGATCGCCAAGTTCCTTGATGACGCTCGAGGCGCGCGGCCTGCGGTTTGCCGCCTTCTCCGCGAGCAAGCTCACCGCGCGATTGATTCCGATTTCGAACACCTCCTCAGGCGCGCTGAGGCTCGCATATTTGCCGTCGTGGTGAACATAAGGTCCATAGCGGCCGAAGCCCGCTACGATGGGCTTTCCGGTCTCAGGATGGAGGCCGACCTCGCGAGGCAGCGCGAGAAGCGCAAGCGCGCGCTCAAGATCGATATGCTCGGGATCCGTGCCCTTCGGGATCGAGGCGCGCTTGGGTTTCTCCCCGCCATCGCTCTCACCAAGCTGAACATAGGGACCAAAGCGGCCGATGCGCAGCGTGATCTCGAGCCCGGTTTCCGGATCGGCGCCGAGTACCTTCGCTTCGCCGGAAAGGGACGCCTTCTCGCCATTGGTGTCGGCGAGCTGCCGGGTGTAGCGACACTCAGGATAGTTCGAGCAGCCGATGAATGCCCCGAATTTGCCGACCTTGAGGCTGAGGCGTCCGTTGGTACAGGAGGGACACGCGCGCGGATCGCCGCCATCTTGAGGTTCCGGGAATATATGCGGTCCGAGCAGCTCGTTCAGAGCCTCGAGCACCTGGGCAATTCTGAGATCGCCGATGTCGTTCACCGCGGCGATGAACTCGCGCCAGAAGTCGCGAAGCACATCCTTCCACTCGAGCTTGCCGGCGGAGATAAGATCGAGCTTCTCTTCGAGGTCTGCAGTGAAGTCATATTCGACATAGCGGCGGAAGAAGCTTTCGAGAAAGGCGGTGACGAGCCGCCCCTTGTCCTCGGGATAAAGCCGCTTCTTGTCGAGGCGGACATATTCGCGATCGCGCAACACATTCAGCGTAGTGGCATAGGTCGAAGGCCTTCCGATGCCGAGTTCTTCCATTTTCTTGATGAGCGTGGCCTCGGTGTAGCGTGGAGGCGGCTCGGTGAAATGCTGTTTGGCCTCGATCTTGCGCGGGTCGAGCGCCTCGCCTTTGGTGAGAGCCGGCAGCGCGCCATCATCACCGACAGCATCATCGATGCCTTCCTCATAGATCCTGAGGAAGCCGTCGAAGCGGATCACCGAGCCAGTCGCTCGCACGCCATATTGCTGGCCGCCCGTCACAGTGATATCGACGGTGGTGCGCTCGATCTCCGCGCTCGAGGCCTGGCTTGCCAAGGTGCGCTGCCAGATGAGCTTGTAAAGGCGCGCCGCGTCATCTTCGAGATAACGGGAGACGGATTCGGGATCTTTGCCGAAATCGGTTGGCCTAATTGCCTCATGCGCCTCCTGCGCGTTCTTGGCCTTCGTCTCGTATTCGCGTGGGGAGGAGGGCACGTAACGATCCCCGTAAAGCCTCGTTACAAGGCGCCGGGCCGCAGCAATCGCCTCTGGCACGATCTGCACGCCATCGGTCCGCATATAGGTGATGAGACCTTCGGACTCGCCACCGAGGTCCACGCCCTCATAGAGCCGCTGCGCGAGCTGCATGGTGTGGCGAGGCGAAAAACCGAGCTTGCGCGAGGCCTCCTGTTGTAGCGTCGAGGTGGTAAAGGGCGCGGCCGGATTGCGACGCTGCGACTTGCTCTCGATGTTTGAGACAACGAAGCGGCCGCCTTCGAGCGCTGCCTTGAGCCGCTCAGCGGTCGCCGCATCGGCGATGCCGAACTTATCGAGCTTCTTGCCGTCGGCTGAGAACAGCCTGGCCTGGAAAGTTTCGTTCTTGCCGGTCGCAAGCTCGGCAATGATCGTCCAATATTCCTGCGGCTTGAATTGTTCGATCTCGAGCTCGCGGTCGCAGACGAGCCTGAGTGCCACGGACTGGACACGCCCCGCGGAGCGGGCGCCGGGCAGCTTCCGCCACAGCACCGGGGAAAGGGTGAAGCCGACGAGATAATCGAGCGCTCGGCGGGCGAGATAGGCGTTGACCAGAGGCCCGTCGATCGTCCGCGGGTGGCGCATGGCGTCGAGCACTGCCTCTTTGGTCACCGCGTTGAACACCACGCGCTCCACAGGAACGCCACGCAGAGCCTTCTTGCGGTCGAGCACCTGAAGCACATGCCAGGAGATGGCCTCGCCCTCGCGGTCGGGGTCTGTGGCGAGGATCAGCTTATTTGCGCCCTTGACCGCCTTGGCGATCTCGTCGAGCCGCTTGGCGGCCTTGGGCTCGACGTCCCAGTGCATCTCGAAGTCCTTGTCGGGCAGGACCGAGCCGTTTTTCGAAGGCAGATCGCGCACATGGCCATAAGAGGCCAGGACCCGGTAGCCAGGTCCGAGGTACTTATTGACAGTCTTTGCCTTAGCCGGCGATTCGACAATGACGATGTTCATTGAGACGTTCCTAGCCGCGCAAATTGCGTCAGGCTGAGGGCGGTGGCCCCTAAAGGCCCCTTGCTTGCGCCCGAAAAATGGTGTCTGGAGCCGTCGTTGTCAAACTCTGACATGCAAGGTTGACAACTTCTACGCGTGTGGACTAACTAAAACAACCGTAGGCTGACAAGGTTAACGGTGTTTCTTATTGTTGGTTCCGGCCGCCCGCGGATCGAGCGGGCTGCCCGGCACGGCAAACACCTCGCGGCCTTGCTCCCCGGCAAACCGCGCCGTGATCAGCGATCCTGAGCGCTCGGCGGCCTTGACCACCACCACGCCAAGCGAGATCCCGGAGATGAGGCGGTTGCGGCGCGGGAAGTCCTTGCCGCGCGGCGAGAAGCTTGGCGCTCGCTCGCTGATGAGAAGGCCTTGCTCGGCGATCGCTCGATGCAGCTCTTCGTTTTCCGGCGGGTAGACATTGTCGATGCCGCAGCAAGCACGGCAATAGTGCCTAGCTCAAGCGCCGCAAGATGAGCGGCCGTATCGATGCCTCGGGCAAGGCCTGAGGCAATCACGAAGCCCTCATCCCCAAGTTCGGTCGCGAGGGTACGAGTGAATTTCTGCCCGACGGCAGAACCGTTGCGGGCACCGACGATGGCCACGATGGGCATCTCGGCGAGCTCCAGCCTACCTTTGACGTAGAGCAGGGGCGGTGGGGCATCGACTTGAGCGAGAGCTGGCGGGTACCGGGGCTCGCCGATGACCGCGAGGCTCGCCCCCATGCTCTCGGCCGTCGCGAGCTCCCCCTCTGCTTCTTCCTCGCTGCAAAGCCGAGTCGCGGATGCGCCCACCCCGGCGCGACAGCGCCGGCAGCGCATCGATGGCAGCTTCGGCGCCGCCGAACTCGTTGATTAGAGCGCGGAACGTGGCAGGACCAATATTCTCGCTCCTGATCAGTCTTAGCCAGGCCAAGCGCTGGCGGTGGCTGAGCCGCGCCGGGAACCGGGGCGAGGGAGCTGCCTTAGAGCTTGCTTTCGCCAATCCGTGTCTCCTCGCCGCGCGCGAGCCGGCCAATATTGGCGGCGTGGCGAATATAAAGAAGCGCGGTGAGCAGCAGGAACAGGCCTGCAAGCCGCCATTGCGCCGTGACTGCGAGAACGCCAACGCTCACTGCGCTCGCGGCTAGCGCCGACAGCGATGAGTAGCGGGTGACAAGCGCGATCAGCAGCCACACGGCGCAGAACACCACCCCGGCAGGCCAATAAAGCCCGAGCAGAACACCGATGAAGGTGGCAACGCCTTTGCCGCCGTCAAAGCGAAGCCATACCGGGAACAGGTGGCCGAGAAATGCGCCCAAGGCTGCAAGCATGGCCGCGGTCTCGCCCCATCGCACGGCAACCAGAACGGCGAGAGTGCCTTTTGCGGCGTCGAGAAGCAGCGTGAGCGCAGCAAGCCACTTACTTCCGGCGCGCAGCACATTGGTCGCCCCGATATTGCCCGAGCCGATCTTCCTGAGATCGCCAAGACCAAAGATCCTGGCAAGGATCAGGCCGAATGGAATGGACCCGAGGAGATAGCCAAAGGCCAAAGCCGACAGGTAGACGAGGGTGCTACTCCAATCGGCAGGAGGAGACATCGAGCACCCCTTGGTGACGCGTCGCTAACCGCTACTCTTGATCAGCGTAGTTGTAGACCGGCCGTCCGGCAACGAGCGTGAGAACAGCGCGGCCCTCGAGCCGCGCCCCGTCGAAGGGTGTGTTCTTGGACTTGGAGCATAGGCGGTCAGGCTCGACCACCCATGGCGTGTCGAGCTCGATAAGCACGAGGTCGGCAGGCGCGCCCTTGGCAAGGCGTCCGCTGTTCAACTTAAGCAGCCTCGCCGGATTCGCGGTGAGCACCCGTAGGAGCCGAAGCAGCTCGACCTCGCCATTATGGTAGAGGCGAAGTGCGGCACCGAGCAGCGTCTCGAGCCCAACTGCGCCGTCAGCCGCTTCGGCAAAAGGCCTGCGTTTGCCCTCGGCGCCTCTAGGGTCATGCGCCGACACGATCACGTCGATATCACCGCTAGCCAAGCCTTCCACCATGGCGCGCCGGTCATCCTCAGACCTGAGCGGCGGCTTCATCTTGAAGAAGGTGCGATATGGGCCGATGTCGTTCTCGTTCAAGGTGAGGTGGTTGATCGAGACCCCACAGGTGACAGGCAGTCCCATGAGCTTCGCGGTTCGGATGATATCGAGCGAGGCACGGCAGGAGATCTGGGCCGCGTGATAGCGGCCTCCGGTCAGGTCGACGAGACGGATGTCGCGCTCGAGCATGATGGTCTCTGCGGCAGCTGGCACGCCGCGAAGCCCTAGCCTTGTGGCCACCTCGCCCTCGTTCATCACTCCGTCCTCGCCAAGCGTGGGATCTTCCAGGTGATGAGTGATGAGGGCACCGAAGTCCTTGGCATAAGCGAGCACGTTGCGCATGACCTTGGCATTCGCAACGCTCGTCTTGCCGTTGCCGAAGGCGATGGCGCCGGCATCGCGCAGGAGGCCGATCTCCGTCATCTCCTGGCCGAGAAGGCCTTTGGTCATGGCCGCCATGGGGTGAACATTGACGAGAGCCGTGTCGCGCGCCCGGCGCAGGATGAAATCGACAAGCGCGACGTCGTCGATCACGGGCTCAGTGTTGGGCATGCAAACCATGGTGGTAACGCCACCAGCGGCAGCGGCTCGGCTCGCCGTCGCAAGCGTTTCGCGATGCTCAAGTCCCGGCTCTCCGGCGGAGACCATCATGTCGATGAGACCAGGGGCCAGCACGCGGCCGCCACAGTCCACGACCTGGGCGTCGCCGATTGCGCCCGCCGCGACGTGGCGGCCCAAATCGGCAATGCGGTCGTCGATGATCAAAAGCCCGCCGAGTTGGTCTAGACCTGAGGCCGGGTCGATGAGCCGCGCATTGACGAGGGCGATATGGCGGGCCGCTGCGCGCTGATTTGGTGCGTTCATGGCATTATTGGTTTGGCAGATGGCGGGCCAAGGCTTGAAGCACCGCCATGCGGACCGCGACACCCATCTCGACCTGCTCGCGAATCACGCTCTGCGGGTCGTCGGCGACGTTCGAGTCGATTTCGACGCCCCGGTTCATGGGACCTGGATGCATGACGAGAGCGTCGGGCTTGGCGCGGGCGAGCTTTTCGTAGTCGAGGCCGAAGAAGTGGAAATATTCACGCTGGCTCGGCACGAGACTCGAAGCCATGCGCTCGCGCTGAAGTCTCAGCATCATTACGATGTCGGCGTCGACCAGGCCTTCCCACATCGAGGTGTAGACTTCGACCCCGAGCCGCTCGATGCCCGAGGCAAGAAGGGTTGAGGGCGCGACGACGCGGACGCGGGCGCCGAGCGTATTCAGAAGCAGGATATTGGAGCGCGCAACCCGCGAATGGAGGATATCGCCGCAGATTGCAACGACGAGGCCATCGATATGACCTTTATGGCGGCGGATAGTGAGCGCGTCGAGCAGCGCTTGCGTCGGATGCTCGTGGCTGCCGTCGCCGGCGTTGATCACCGAACAGTCCACCTTCTGCGATAGGAGCTGGACAGCGCCCGCCGCGTGGTGGCGCACCACCAGGAGGTCCGGCCGCATGGCGTTGAGCGTTACCGCCGTGTCGATCAGCGTTTCGCCCTTCTGCACCGAAGAGGTACTGACCGACATGTTCATCACGTCAGCGCCGAGCCTCTTGCCGGCAAGCTCGAAGGAGCTCTGCGTTCGGGTCGAGGCCTCAAAGAAGAGGTTGATCAGCGTGCGGCCGCGCAGATCGTCGCGCTTTTTGTCGATCTGGCGACTGAGCTTGCTAGCCTCCTCGGAAAGGTCGAGCAGCCCGGTGATCTCGGCGCGCGAAAGGCCTTCGATTCCAAGGAGATGGCGGTGAGGAAAGGAGACGTTTGGGGCTTCGGCCGCGAATGTCATTAAAGCGAACTGTATAAGCCGGCTTTGCTGGAGCGGCAAGCTTGCGAACGGAACTAAGGTAAGCTTGCCCTAATGCGGCCTTGGCAGGCTAAGGCAATGAGCGAGCGACCTTTCCTAGACGAGCAGGCCTTCAATCAGAGCCCGCCTTTTCAGGACGTGAACCTGTTCACGTCGGACACGGCTCTTCAGGAGGCTGTGCGGCGAGAGGGTGCCGCGTCGGCCTACGAAGACCTCAGTACGTTTGGCGCCCTCGCTGGGAGCGCCGCCTCGCTTGAGCTCGGGCGCCTCGCTAATGAGCATCCGCCTCAGCTCGAAAGCTTCGATCCGCGGGGCGATCGGGTCGATCATGTCGAGTTTCACCCGGCTTACCATCAGCTCATGGCGATCAGCACGGCGCAGGGCCTGCATTGCTCGACTTGGGAGCATCTCCTCTCGGGTACGAGACCAAAGCCCGGTGCGCATGTGGCGCGTTGCGCCGGAAGCTACATGGCTGCGCAGATGGAGGCCGGGCATTGCTGCCCCATTACCATGACTCACGCAGCGGTTGCCTCTCTGCGCCACGCTCCCGGCATTGCGCGGGACCTTGTGCCTAAGATCGTGTGCCGCTCCTACGATTCCGGCATCGCACCGATCGGAGAAAAGTCTGCCATCACGCTCGGCATGGGCATGACCGAGCGGCAGGGCGGTACCGACGTGCGCGCCAACACGACGCGCGCTGAACCTATGGATGGGCGTGGCGTCGGCAAGGCTTATGGAATCACCGGCCACAAGTGGTTCCTTTCCGCGCCCATGTCCGACGCCTTCCTAGTGCTTGCGCAGGCTGAAGGCGGCCTCTCTTGCTTTCTCCTGCCGCGGCTTACGACCAATGGCGCCCTCAACGGCCTCAAGCTGCAGCGCCTCAAGGATAAGCTGGGAAATCGCTCGAATGCCTCGGCGGAAGTTGAGTTTGATCGCGCGGAAGGTTTGCTGGTTGGCGAGGAGGGCAGGGGCATCCCGACCATCATCGACATGGTCACCCTGACGCGGCTCGATTGCGCCGTGTCCTCTGCCGGATTGATGCGTCTGGCGCTTGCCCGCGCCATCCATCACGCGCGCCATCGCAGCGTGTTCCAGAGACGGCTCATCGATCAGCCGCTCATGGCGCAGGTGCTCGCGGATATGGCGCTCGACGTTGAGGCGGCAACGGCGCTTGCCTTCAGGCTCGCTCGCGCCTTCGACTGCGAAGATGCGAGCGAGGTTGCCTATCGTCGGTTAATGACGCCGGTCACCAAATATTGGGTGTGCAAGACGGCGCCCTCGCTCGCCTATGAGGCCATGGAGTGCCTTGGCGGCAATGGCTATGTGGAAGATGGTGGCTTCCCGCGTCTCTATCGTGAGGTGCCCGTCAACGCCATTTGGGAAGGCTCGGGCAACGTCATGTGCCTTGATGTGTTGCGCGTGGTCGAGCGCGAGCCTGACTCTTTCGACAAAGTTCTTGCCGAGATCGAGATGGCAGGTGTGGCCGAGCCACGGCTGAAAGAGGCACTCACTCGCATCAAGGCACTCGCCCGGGACGTCGGGCGCGATCAGACTACGGCGCGCACTCTGGTCGAGCTGCTTGCGCTTGCCGGTGCCGCCTCGCTCCTCGCCAGCAATGCTCCCCATGCTATGAGCGATGCGTTCCTCGCTACGCGACTTCAGGGCTCCTGGCGCAATACTTACGGCGCTGGGATAGCACACGCCGACACGCGCGCCATAGTTGCTCGCGCAGCACCTCAACATCAGTGAAAACGCGAAGTTGAGAATTTGTCACATCCTCGGCGGGTGTCGGGGGTGCGAATCTTGCTATGCTGCTGCACCTTCGGAACGCTTCAACGAAGGCACATCAATCGAGCGAGAACGAGACATGCGCAA
>Ga0207669_10001159_pt1 | contig 11222 bp, 8 predicted proteins | sample KBSM33metaG_FD_184329 | JGI IMG/M metagenome (GOLD analysis project Ga0207669, IMG submission 184329) | Miscanthus rhizosphere microbial communities from Kellogg Biological Station, Michigan, USA - KBS M3-3 metaG (SPAdes) (version 2) | ecosystem: Host-associated > Plants > Roots > Rhizosphere >...
AAGAACCCGATCGCGAATACTCCCGAGAACGTCGCCAAGGGAAAGGCCTTGTTTGAAGGGAAGGGCACCTGCTTCAACTGCCATGGCAAAGAGGGGAAGGGCGACGGTCCTGCCGGCGCGATTCTCAATCCGAGCCCACGGAACTTCACGAATTGCAAGTTCCACAAGAAGCGGAAAGACGGCGAGCTCTTCTGGGTCATCAAGAACGGAAGCGCCGGCACTGGAATGGTCTCATTGATTCCGGCCGCGATCACTGAAGAAGAGGCCTGGACCATCATCAACTACGAGCGGAGTTTCTGCAAAGGCGACGAATAATTAGAGGTGATGCCGTTGAGGGGGTGGGGGACGATGTCCTCCACCCCTTTTTTGTTGTGTTCGTTCTCTTGGCGGATTAGGGAAGTTCTGAGGCTCGTACTGCGGCAAGTTTGGTCAGAGCGAGTCCACTGACCGGATCAGTCGCTTTCAGCGGCGGTACCACGGCGGGGCGTTGTTCTTGACCGTATTGCGTTTTCGAGGCCCAAAGGACCTTTTGATTGAGGTAGGCGACGGCTTCCCCAAGGGTGACTTCCCCGTCACGATTCACATCTGATTCTCCTCTCAGGGCACGTAACAGGTAGTACGTGAACAGGCCATGCCGGTGGTCTTCGTCCTCGACGACCCGCCCCACTCCATTCGTGGCGATGAGGTGAACGGTCGAGCTGCCGGAAGGGTTCCATTGGGGAAGCACCGGCTTCGAGCGCCCATCCGTCCCGGCGCCAAGCTTTGAGACCATCCCATCAAAGACAAACAGGGTCTGCTTGGCCTTCAAACGGTTGAGCGCCGCTTCCAAATCCTTCAGCGGATAGGACCGAGACGAACTCGCGATGCTGCCGTCGTAGGGAACGAGAAAGACCTCTCCGTTCGGCGAGACAGTCGCGAGCCCGGCAAAATACACAATCACCACAGCTTCCTTGTTCATATGTCCCGGCAGCCAGTCCAACAGTGCTTCGTCGATATCTGGGCGCAGGGCCTTCCAATCTTGAAGCAGCCGGACGTTCGATGCCGGCAGGCCGCCCAGTGATTGAAAGTAGTTGGTCAGCAACTCGGCATCCGATGCCGCGTATTTTCGGATGGAAAGTTGTTGATCGCGATAGGAGCCGATGCCGATGGAAACCAAATAGGTATGAGGCCGCTTGTATCCGACGGCCATGACCGGGATCTGATCCACGTCGTCGGCCTTCAGGTCGGTCGGGTGGATCGAGAGCGAGAGGGTCTGTGCGGATGGCGTCGCGGTAGCCGGATCTATCACGCTGACTTGTAAATCGGCTTTCTGTGACTGTATCCCCTGCGGCAACGTCGCGACAAACTCAACGGACCGCGACTGTCCCGGGGGCAGACGGCCTGCGGACAGTGTGGTGGCAGGAAATTGCGCAAGCACCAGCGGTGTGCCGGACAGGGTGGCCGTGACGTTTTGCAATTCTTGCGGGCCGGTGTTCACGATGTCGACGCGGACGCGAATCCGCTCGCCACCTTCGAAGACCAGATTGCCGTTGTCGTCCAATACGGTGGCCTTAAACGAAAGCGCGGTTCCTCCCGGGGCGGCCGATCGACCCGGCGCGGGAACGGGGACCGGAATGGCCGCTGGTGCGGCTGCCGTCACCGACGCCGCTGCCACCGGTGCTCCAGGGGGAGTCGCCGCCGTGCCGGTGGGCGCGAGCTTGCGGCGGGTGGCTTCGGACACTTTGTGAGCAAACTCTCGAGCCGCATCCTGAATGAAGTCATCCACGAGGAAGTCGCAGTTCTTTTGAAGCGGCTCAATGCGGACACGCCCCTTCTGGTCGACCCGCACCTCCTGTTCGCCCAAGGCCGAGCCGGCTTGGTCCACCAAGGACACGAGACCGCCGAGCTGCAGATCGGTTTGTGCGCGATCGTAGACGCCGTCCCATCGGAGAGTGAAATTCGAATGAACCAGATTGACGCGCACGATGACGTCCGGCTTGACGCCGGACCCCGGCCGGACGACGGACGCAAACGTCCGGTTCGCGGCTTCGTAAAGCATGTCTTGCAGGGTGGAGCCCATCTGGACGATCTGCATGTGGCCGCAATTATCTGTGTACTCCCCCTTGAATTCCAACAAGGAGGGCGACAACTCCAAGGCGGCGGTCTGCGACAGGCGAGGCCCCAGGTCAGGAAGTTCTTGTTTCGTACAAGCCACCAGGAGGATGGGGAGGAGAAGCGCGGCGAGACCGGCGTTCATGCCGAAGAAACGCAGGCTGAACTTGTCCGGATGCAGACGCACGCTGGTGTGCATGGATAGCTCACGGTACCGGAATCACTGACTGAAAGCAACTTGTCAGGCCGCATCGCCTACTTTATCCTACCTCGCCATGCGCATCCTCGGTCTTTCGAACATGCGAGATGCGGCGGCGGCGTTGGTTGAGGATGGCCAGCTCCTCGCGGCCGCGGAAGAAGAACGGTTTGTCAGGATTAAGCATGTGACCGCCTTGCCGCTCCATGCCATTCGATTCTGTCTGAACAGCACCGGAATTCGCCTTCAAGATCTGGACGCGATCGCCGTGCCATGGAAATATTGGCAGCTAGGCCGGCGCGCGGCATTGGCGATCGGCTCAATGCTGCAATCCCCGCGGCTATTCACCGTCAAAGGCGCGCGTGCGGCCGACCGTTTGATCCACGAATGGAAGGAACTGACCTTCCTGCGCACCTTGCTCTCGCAACGCGTCGATGGCACCAACTGCCCGCCCGTTGTATTTCTTGACCATCATCTCTGCCATGCCGCAAGCTCGATGCTGGTTTCGCCATTCGAGCGGGCGGCGGTCATGGTCGTCGACGGGGCGTCCGAAGCCCACACGACGATGCTCGCTCGCGCCGACCGGGAACAGATCCGTGTGCTCACACGCGTTGCCCTTCCCCATTCGTTGGGCCAGTTCTATGCAGCGATCACGGCCTACCTGGGATTCAGACCGGATCATGACGAATACATCGTGATGGGGTTGGCAGCCTACGGCGTTCCACGGTTTGCTGCGGCGTTGCGCGAGCAGGTGCTTCGCACCGTTCCAGAGGGCCAATTTCGTCTCAACACGAGGGTCTTGGATTTCCATCTGGCGCGACATCGCATATTTTCATCCCAGTTCCTTCAACTCTTCGGACCCGCACGACAACCCGAAGAAGACATCACGTCCCGTCACCAAGACATGGCGGCTAGCGCGCAGGCCGTGCTCGAGGAGACGCTCCTGCACCTTGGACGACATCTCAGGACCGTGACCAACGAAGAGCGCCTTTGCCTGGCCGGGGGGGTCGCGTACAACTGTGTCGCCAACAGCCGACTCCTGCGCGACGCCGGATTCGACGAAGTGTTCGTACCGCCTGCGGCCGGCGATTCCGGAGCGGCGCTCGGTGCGGCCCTGTGGCTGACGCACCGCCGGGGCGGTCTGTCGGCTCCGATGGTCATGCGGACAGCGTCTTGGGGACCCCAGTTCTCCGAAGCCGCGTGCAGGTCCGCACTGGAGGCAGCCGGGTTGGCTGTCGAGCGGCTCGATGATGCGTCGCTCTGTGAAAAGATGTCTGGCGAGCTCGCCGCCGGGCGGTTGGTGTTCTGGTTTCAAGGCCGGATGGAGTGGGGGCCTCGCGCCTTGGGCAACCGGAGCCTGTTGGCGGACCCGCGTCGCGAGGACATGCGGGCGTTGATCAATATGAAAGTCAAGTTGCGTGAACCGTTTCGACCATTTGCGCCGTCGGTGTTGGAGGAGCGGGCGAGTGAGTACTTTGAACTCGTCGGTCCCTCTCCGTTCATGCTTCGGACAGTCGGCGTGCAATCGTCGATGAAAGGCGTCATACCTGCCGTCGTCCATGTCGACGGCACTGCGAGAGTGCAGACTGTCGATCGCGAGTCGAATCCACGGTACCGGCGGCTTCTGGAATCCTTCGCGCGTCGCACCGGCGTTCCGGTCTTGTTAAATACGTCGTTCAACGTCAATGAACCGATCGTATGTACACCTCAGGAGGCGGTCGCCTGTTTCCTCAGAACGGAGGTGGAGTGGTTGGTCATGGAAAATCTGCTCGCACGACGCCGTTCCCCCTCCTCAGGACCTGAGGGCTAGAGGATGATTCGCCGATGAAGGCCCCTCAATCAAGCGCCTGGCCGCCACTGACCCTTCCGCGGGTGGTCCGTTCTCCGTTGGCCGGTATTTCCGCGCTGGGTTTCCTCCTCCTGCTGATTATCATCAATTTTGCCTTGCAGCCGCTGACCGAGCCTGATTTTGGCTGGCATCTCCGGACCGGCTTGGATGTTCTGCAGAACGGCCTGCCTCTTCCGTCGGCAGACCCCTATTCCCACACCATGCCGGATTGGCCCTGGGTGGAACATGCATGGATGACCGACGTGCTGGTCGCCGGCATCTATTCGGCCTTTGGCGCGTTGGGCGTCATCCTGTTCTTTGCAGCCGTGACGATCAGCGCCTGGCTGCTCGGAGCGGCCGTGGCATCTGCGAGCGTGGCCATCCAGTGGCTCGCCTGCGCCATTTCCCTGTGGGTCGCGCTGCCCTATCTCGGTGCAAGAACCCAGCTCATCACGTTGCTGGGGTTGGCAGTTCTTTCGTTGCTGTTGAAATGCTGGAGGGACGGAAACGCCTCCGTCCGATGGTGGATTCCGCCGCTCTTTCTTGTTTGGGCAAATTTGCATGGAGGGTTCGTTGCCGGATTGTTGCAATTGAGCCTCATCATCGGGACATCCGCGATCGTCAGATGGATGTCGGACCGGCAGATCCTCTTCAGCGGCCGTTTTGATGAGCCGCTTTTATCTTGGATGGAAGTGAGGCAGCTGACCGCGATCATGGCCATCTCGGCCGGTATCACCCTTCTCAATCCCTACGGGTGGCGTCTGTACCATGAGATCGTCGATTCACTCTCGAACCGGTTCATGCTCGAGACGCTGCAGGAATGGCAGCCCTTGTCGATGTCCGGTCTCGCCGGACGCAGGTATGCGCTGTATCTCGCAGGACTGATCGTCGCCATGGCGTTGTGGTATCGGAGGATCGAGCCGGTTCGATGGGTCATTGGCGTTGTGTTTCTCGCATTCTCGTTCCGGCACATGCGCAATATTCCGTTCTTCCTGATCGTGAGCCTTCCGTTCTGCGCCCAGCTCCTGTCTGACGGCTATGCGCAACTCCGCCGGCGATGGCCGTCTAGCGAGGTTGCAGCCAACAGGGCAGACTTTGCGGCCGCCGTTCTCACGGCAGCCATATTAATGTGGCTGGGCCCTGAGCATATCCACCGGATCGTGCTCTCCGGCACCAGGCCGGCGGAATATTTCAAAACGACCTCCTATCCCATCGAAGCGGTGGAATGGATGCGGGCCAACCGGGACCAAACCGGGCAACGTTTGTACAATGACTACGCCTATGGGGGGTTTCTGCTCTGGTGGATGCCCGGCACGAGAATTTTTATCGACGGCCGGATGCCGGCATGGCGGAGCGGAGAACGCGTGATCTTTCGGGATTACATGGCGCTCACCGGAGCGCATCCCGACTTGAGCATCCTGACAAAATACTCCGTCGATTGGGCTCTGGTGAGAAAGCAAACTCCCTTGGAAGAAGACTTGGCCAGACACGCGGGTTGGAGCCGCATCTACGACGACCAAAAGGCGGCGATTTATCGGATGAAGGCTACGATGCGGGCATTCTGAACCGGTCGCCGTGCATCAATTCGTGAGAGAAGGAAGGGAGACGGTAGCGACCCTGCTGGTCGTTGCGTCTGATCACGGCTAACTGGCGCAGCATGGTGAAGCCGTCTCGCAGGACGCGGACTTTCGAGCCGGGCTGGTCGGACCAGTTCACCGGGACCTCCGCAATCCGGTATCCGCGCTGCTGGGCCAGATACAGCAATTCGAGATCGAAGCCGAATCCATCGATTGAGGCATAGCCGAAGAGTTCTTGCGCGATAATCCGTCGGAAGAGCTTGAAGCCGCATTGCGTGTCGGCGATGTCCTTAATACCACCCTGCCGCACGGCCGCATTGAACAATGATCCAAGAACGCTCCGATACATTCGGGCATGGACGACGAAATTCGGAAGCCGCGCGGCCAAGGCGCGGGATCCGATGGCCAAATCCGCTCCTTCGGCCAAGGCTTCTTCCAGCCGCGCCAGTTCCTGTATAGGTGTGGCGCCGTCAGCGTCGGCGAACAATTGCAGGCAGCCGACCGCTGATTGCATCCCATACCGCACGGCGGCGCCTTTGCCGTGGCAAGTGGGCAGTCGCAGCAACTGCACGGTTGAATGAACCTGAGCCAGTCTCCCCACGACTAACGATGTGCCGTCCGTGCTGCCGTCATCGACAACCAGCAGCTCATAGGAGCGGCGTTGCCCTTCACAGTAGTCAATGATCTGCCGGAGATAGGGGAGAATGCGACCAGCCTCGTTGTGGGCTGGAATCACGATGGAGAGCTGGGGAGAGCCGTGCGTGTACGGATCGACCATGGGACTCCTGCGATTCCGGAAGGAGGCGCGCTGTGAGTCCGTCTCTTAGACCGTACGGTAGCTGAGCCGGAGGGGAAAATACAAGAGGAAACGTGGACTTGACAGCGCTGGCATAGGGGAGCGAACGTATCTGCAACCGTGCAAACGTGGCGTCCTCAACCGGGAGGTGGGCGATGCGTGGAACCGTGAGAAACTCATTCGGGCTCTTCGGTGCGGTGTTGTTCCTCACCGCGTGTGCATCAGCTGTTCCTCCCAGTCGCCTAGGCGACTACGTCTCCTCTGAGCGCCGGGTGGGTGAGGAGGCTCTGACGCAGATCGAGCAGCGGCCGCTCAAGGCCGGACTCGTCCTCGTCTCTGACACGGCAGAGCATGATGCAGCGCCGAACCTCCCTGATGAGGCGTTCGTGCGACTCGGTGAAACCTTGAGGCAGGACATTAGTCGATCGATTCCCGTCACGATTACGGAGGTGCTCCCTGCAGACCAAATTCGTCCCCAACCGAATGGAGACTGGAGCCAATTTGCGGATTTGGGACGCCAACGTGGTTTGGATTATTTGGCGGTGGTGGTGCTCTCCAGCACTGAGCAGGAGTATCCCCTCACTCTATTTCTCGGATGGACGACGCATTCAGAGCCTGGCCTTCGCCGTGACAATTGGTCGCTTCTGGAATTTGCCTTGCTGGATTTAAAAAACAATGTGTCGCTCATGCAGGCTGAGGGGCGGGGCTGGGCCACGTTGGACCGGCCGACGGCACCCGGCATCGATCAATGGTACCCGGTTATTTATCTGCGGCCTCAGGATCCGGAGCGCAGAATCTGGCCTCCCACCTACGAAGGTGCCCCCAATACCCTACGGGTGGTGTCATTTGACCAGGCAGAGAAGCGGCTGGCGCTAAAACTGCAGAATTCGTATATCGGTCAGCTGCAGGCCATGGTGGGGAAATCCACCTCATAGCCTGGATCGTTGATCATAGCAGTCCGTCGTGGTCGTCCCTTTTGGGTGCTTGCGCGCCCGACGAGGACGATTACTCTTTGAAGGGCTCGGAAAGGATAGTGTACAATGAGTCGTTCATCCCCATAATATTAAGGAACTTGTATAAACCTTCCGGAGGATTACGGTCATGGCTACGTGGAGTGAGAACGGTCGTGCACTCGGGTTCGCCAGTTGTGTGTGTGTGTTTGCACTTGCCTGTACCCTGAACCCACTCGCAGGCGATCCGTCGGCGACAGCTGCGGGGGTGCCCCCGTCAATGGCGCAGGGCTTCGCTGAGATCGTCAAAAAGGTGACGCCTGCAGTCGTCAACATCGCGGTAACCGGCGGCAACGAAGGCGGACGGGGCAGGCGACCGTTGCCTCCAGGTCCGTTCGGTGGTCCTCCCGGTGGCCCGCCCGGTGGCCCCCCTGGCGATGAGCCAGGCGGTGAACTGCCGACTCCTCCTCCGATGCCGCCGCCGGGTCCTCACGGGCGTCCTGATCAAAGCGCCGGTTCCGGTGTCATTCTCGATCCCAACGGCTATATCGTCACCAACAATCACGTCGTGGAAGGTGCGACGCAGATTACGGTGACGCTCAGCGATCGACGAGAGTTTTCCGCCAAAATCGTCGGCGCAGATCCCAAGACAGATCTCGCGGTCGTGAAAATCGAGGCCAAGGACCTTCCCTCTGTCAAGTGGGCGGAATATGAAAAACTGCAGGTCGGCGATTTGGTGCTCGCCATCGGCAGCCCGTTCGGCCTGAGCTCGACGGTGACGTTGGGCATCATCAGCGCTCTCGGACGGGGCAATGTCGGCATTGCAGATTATGAGGATTTCATTCAGACCGACGCCGCGATCAATCCCGGCAATTCAGGTGGAGCGCTCGTCAACATGAACGGCGACTTGATCGGGATCAATACGGCGATTTTTTCGAGGACAGGCGGCTCTGAAGGGATTGGGTTCGCCATTCCGAGCAGCATCGCGCTGGATATCGTTGACAGCCTGCAGAAGACCGGGAAGGTTGTGCGCGGGTGGATGGGGGTAGCGATCCAGGAAATTACGCCCGCTCTCGCGAAGTCCTTCAAGCTGCCCGAACAACGGAAAGGTGTGCTGATCAGCGATGTGAATGAGAACGGCCCGTCTCATGCCGCGGGAGTGAAACGCGGGGACGTCGTCGTGGCCTTCAATGGGAAAGAAGTCCAAAGCGTCAGTCAGTTGCGCAATCTGGTGGCGCGTACGGTCGTGGGTAAGGACGCACAGATCAAGATTCTACGCGAAGGCAAGGAGCAGACGCTCTCGGTGCGGGTGGCCGAAAGACCCTCCGACGAAATGCTCGCGAAAAAGGAACCGGCACCCCCCAAGGAACAAGGGGAAACGATCAAGCCGCCGGACAACGTGCTGGCGTCGCTCAAGGTGCAGTCGTTGGACAATGCCACGATGAGCCAGTTGAATATTCCGTCGAAGACCGCCGGCGTCGTCGTGTCGGCTGTTGAACCGGGCGGCCCCGCGGAAGCCGCCGGCATTCAGCGTGGCGACGTGATTCAAGAAGTCAATCATGAAGTGGTCAAGAACCTGGACGAATATCAAAAGGCGGCGCACAAGATCAAAAAAGAGGAGCTGGCCGTTCTGCTGCTCAGCCGGCAAGGGAACAACCTGTTCGTGGCGGTCAATCCGAAGTAATCGCCGAGGTCAACACGGGGCAGCGCGCGGGTGATGCCGGCGCGCTGCGACTCTGCTGGGGGCGCAGTGCTGAACGATTTTAATCGGTGGCTGCAAGATTCTGTCTTTAAGCCGCTGGAAGATAAGAAAATGCCGGTCATGGAGCATCTGGTCGAGCTCCAGGTCCGGCTCACGCGGGCGGTCATCGGGACGGCCGTCGTCTTCGTTGGGACGTTCTTCTATGCCGACACGCTCGTCAAGTGGCTGCGCATCCCCCTCCAAAACATGTTCGTTCCCGGTTCTCTCTCCTGGGTGCCCACGGATCTGCCGACCGTGCCGTTCGTCTTCCTGGCCCCCGCCGAAGCGCTTTGGCAGAACGTCAAAGTAGCCGGCCTGTTTGCCCTGGTGCTCGCGACGCCATACATCTTGCTGGAGGTGTGGCAGTTTGTGGTGCCGGGCCTTCACTCGCAGGAGCGCCGGTTCGTCGGGCCGTTTGTCATCTTGAGCACCCTTGCGTTTTATGCGGGCGTCGGATTCTCCTTTTTCTTCGTCCTGCCGTTTGCGCTGAATTTTCTCGTATCGTACGGAGTGAGCGCCGGCTTCATTCCACAGCTCTCGATCGCGCAGTACGTGGGGTTTGCGCTGTGGTTTTTGATGGTGTTTGGATTGATCTTCGAAGTGCCGTTGGCCATCACCCTGATGGCCAAGCTGGGCTGGGTTGATGCGCCGTTTCTGAAGCGCTACCGGAAATGGGCCTTGCTGGGCGCCTTCATCGTCGCTGCCATTCTGACTCCCACCCCGGATCCCTTCAACCAATGTCTTATGGCGCTGCCGATGTACATTTTCTATGAGGTCGGCATCATCAGCGCGGGGTTCTTCAACAGGAAAGCGGCGGCAGAACCGGCCACTGCGGTGGCACCGGTCAGCCCCAAAGTCATGACGCCGGCCATGTCGGGTACGGCCGACGGGGAGTACCTCGGTGTCCCCACGGGAGCCGGCAGGCGGCGATAGCAGGGACTGCTTCAGATTCAACGCTAGGAACCTGAGAAAGGGTTGATGACGATGCCTCGCGAACTTAATGTGATCTCCACTCCAACGTCCGGAGGGAGCGATGCCTGCACATACATGTGGGCCTGTGCCATTTGCGACGAGAACGAATCGTGTCAGAAGGACAAGGAAGGGCACAGCCGCTGGCTGGTCGCCAAGCGGATGGAGCGGATTGAGTACAAAGTCCTCATCATGAGCAACAAGGGCGGGGTGGGAAAAAGCACCTGCACGACGAATCTCGCGGTGAGTCTGGCGCTCAAGGGATGGCACGTTGGCATTTGTGACATGGACATTCACGGTCCCAACATCCCGAAGATGGTTGGCGCCGAAGGACAAAAGCTCAAGATCAGCACTTCGGGCGGCATCATTCCGTTTCAAGCCTACAACCTCAAGATTGCCTCCATGTCGTTTTTGCTGCAGAATCCCGACGATCCCATCATCTGGCGTGATGCCTACAAGTACGAGTTCATCAATCAGCTGTTGGGTGGAGTCGAATGGCAGGACTTGAACTTCCTCTTGATCGATTTGCCCCCCGGAACTGGAAACGAATCGGTGACCACCATCGACTTGTTGGGCAACGTCAGCGGGGCCGTCATCATCACGACGCCGCAAGAGGTGGCGCTGCTGGATTCGCGCAAGTCGGTGACGTTTTGCAAAGACAGTGAAGTGCCGATCATCGGCATCGTGGAGAACATGAGTGGGCTCGAATGTCCTCATTGCCACCAGCAGATTGAGGTGTTTCGGAAGGGCGGCGGAGAAGCCTCGGCCCAGGACATGGGGGTGCCCTTCCTCGGGCGGATTCCGCTGGATCCGGATGTGGTCACCCAGTCGGATGCCGGCGAGCCGTTCGCCATGTTCAATTCCGATACGCCAACGGCCGAGGCGTATCACGAGATTGCCAACAAGGTGGAAGCCTTCTGCAAGAAAAGCGGGTCCCTCGTGAACGTCGCTCCCCGCCAACACCGATAGACTGCAACGATGAACGCTAAAGATGCCATGACCGGCTTGACGCCTCTAGAGGAAGCCCAAAAGATTGTCTTGGATGCCACCGCGGTGCTCGGGCTGGAAAAAATC
>Ga0207669_10001161_pt1 | contig 11211 bp, 8 predicted proteins | sample KBSM33metaG_FD_184329 | JGI IMG/M metagenome (GOLD analysis project Ga0207669, IMG submission 184329) | Miscanthus rhizosphere microbial communities from Kellogg Biological Station, Michigan, USA - KBS M3-3 metaG (SPAdes) (version 2) | ecosystem: Host-associated > Plants > Roots > Rhizosphere >...
ACTCGCCCTCGGCTCGCGCTTGTCGGTCAGCAGACCTGCGCCACGACCTTGCCCGTGCCGGCGTGACCCGGATCGGGCTGGTAGCCGGCATCGGTCTTGACGACCACGATGTGCACCGTGTTGCCGGAGATCTGGGATCCGGACTTCGTCGTCTTGCTGGACACGATCACGCCCATGTAGGCCGGTAGTGGCCCGTTGGGCGGTGGAGCACTGTTCCCGGGATCGGTACTCCAGCCGGTGCCGCATGCCGGCGTGGTCGGCTTCTTGGCGTACCCCTTGAAGGCAGCCGGGGCTACGCCACCACTCAGGGAATTGAGCTTCCACCACTGAGCACCCCAGAAGGTGACTCGTGTGCCCGTGGCGCTGTTCCGATCGCCGATGACGAACGCGCCGCCGCCCGGAGCGAACGCGAACACGAGCGTCTGGCACGTCGCGACCGTCTGACTGCCGCCGACGTCGTTGATTGTGGTTGTGATCGTGAACGGGCCCGTTGAGGAGTACGTGTGCGAGCCCGAGACCGTGTATGGCCCAATGCCCGTGCCGGGACTGACCGTGCCCGACGAGCTGGAGCTGTCGCCCCAGTTGATCGTCGCGCTGAAGTCAGCACTCTCCCCGAACGGGTTCGCGTCCGTGAAGCTGGCCGTCGTCCCTACGTACGCCTTCACTGAAGTCGCCTTCGTGGCGCACTGTGACGTCAGTGGAGCATCGGCAACCGTCGCGGTCGAGTGTGCCGTGTCGGTGTTGCTCGTGTTGTCGACATCGGTGATCACGACCGTGATGTTGTACGGACCCTCCTCAGTGTAGGTGTGGGTCCCGTTGACGGTGAAGCTGCCGCCGCTACCGGAGATCGTCCCCGCCGATGTGGAGCTCCCGTCGCCCCAGTCGATGGTGGCCGAGTACTCGCTGGTCGTGGCGGACGTGTCCGGATCGTCGAACGTCGCGACCTTCCCGCTGAAGCTCGCGCCCTCCGTGGAGCTGACGGTGGTGCCGTGGGCCGTGATGGGCGGGTCCGAGGTGGTGCCGGTCCAGGTCTTGCTCGCAGTGTCAGTCACCTCGTCGGGGTCGCACGCCCCGCTCCCGTTGTTGTCCAGGCAGGCCTTGATTGTGTCGTCGCCCGCCGTGGTGCCTGTGTAGGTGTCAGTCGCTTTGCCGTCGGCGCCGGTCGTCTTCGTGACGGCTGCCTGCGGGTTGGCTCCGCTCACCTCGAACACGATCGAGGCTCCTGGTACCGGATTGCCCGCGCTGTCCTTGAGCTCCGCCGTAACCGTGTGCGAGGTGTTGACGGGGTTGCTCGCCGTCTTCGGGGTCAGAGCGAGCGTGGGCGGGATCACCGGCGAGCCGCCTACCGCCTTGAAGCCCCAGATGAACGTACTGGGCTCTCCTGTCGTCTGGCCCCCGTTTGGCTGGCCCAGTGAATACAACTCCAGTGCGGCAGCGCTGATCGCAGCGTTTGCCGCAGCCTCGGTGCCGGCGGCGCCGTAGAAGATGCTGAATTCCTTCTTCTCGCCGACCGCGAGTGCCCCGAAGCTGAAGTCGAACAGCGCTCCGTGGTCGTCCGGCCCCTTGTCCGTATAGTCGGCGTTCTCACTAGCCGGATCGAGCGGCGAGTGGTCGCCAAACGGGTCCGGGCTATCGAACCCGTTGTCATTGGAGCGGATCAAGTTGCCGGCGGGTGCTGGTGTGGTCCCGCGCTGAATCGTCACGAACTCGTCGAATGCGGTCGGCTCGATGTCCCAGTCCATCAGACGGGTGTAGCGCACATCAGGCAGCGCGGCGGTTCCGATGTTCTCGAGCGTTACCTTGATCTCATAGAGGTTCGGCGTGCTCGGTGACGCTGCGAACTCCTGCGTCACCTTTAGCTTGTCGTCGATCGACACGACGGAGGTGGCGGTTGACGCGGTCGAGGTGAAGCTGATCAGGTCGAGGTTGACTCCCCCCGGGCCGGTAACGGCGTTGTCCGCGTATCCCGAGAAGTTTCCGCCGGGGTCGGCGACTCCGGCGCCCCAGCCCTCACATTGGCAGCCGGCGCGGGTGCCGTCGTAGCCGGTCGGCTCGTAAGTGACGCCCACGAAGCGGGAGCCGTCGAAGAAGTTCAATTGTCCGTTGTCGTTGACGCCGAGCGCGACGGTGCCGTTTGAGACAACGGCGCCGGCGAAGGCCTGCCCAGCGGCAATGCCGAGAAATGCGATCGAAATGGCGGCTGAAATCATCAAGAGGAGGCTTCGGGAAAGAAAGCCCCTCGTTTTGAATGAAGATCGGTTGACCTTGGCGCTGCCGTGCATGCGAAACCTCCCCGCAATTTCAGTCGGACCCTGGTGCGGGTGACCTTCGCCGAGCGACCGTGCTCGCGCAAGCCCACCATCGGCTACTCCGGTACAACGATCGGAGGTCATCCGATGAGATGACCCTGCCGACCCCGTGTCGGGAGTTCGGTGCTAATAACGAGATCGAGTGAAGAGCCGAAGCGATCTCGTACGTGTCTTGGTCGTGGAGGACCACCCGGTCATGCGGGCCGGGATAGCGAATGCTGTACGGGGGAGGCCGGATTTCGATCTGGTCGGTGAAGCGTCGCAGGGAGACCCGGCGTTGGCCATGATCCGCGACCTGAATCCCGACGTAGCCGTAATGGACGTCAAGCTGCCCGGCCTCAGCGGGCTGGATGTCCTGAGGGCGGTCACGCGTGCGGGGCTGACCACGCGTGTGCTGTTCCTTTCTGCATTTACTGCCCCGGCGACCGTATACGACGCGCTTCACGCAGGCGCGGCCGGCTACGTTTCGAAGGATCTCGACTCCGCGGCCATCTGCGACGCAATCGCCCAGGTGGCGGACGGCAAGATCGTGCTCGGTCCGCATGTCCAACAGGAGATTGCGGGTGAGATCAGGGGCCGCGAACTCGGCGAGACGCCCCTAAGCCCGCGTGAACTCGAGATTCTGCAGCGCACCGCGCAGGGGGAAACTGCCGCGCAGATCGCTGCGCACCTCTTCCTGAGCCCAGCGACCGTCAAGACCTACCTTCAACGCACGTATGGAAAACTCGAGGTGTCGGACCGCGCCGCGGCCGTCGCGGAGGCGATGAGGCGCGGCCTGCTTCAATGAGCAAGGCCGGTTTCTAGCCGCGATCCAAATAGCTTTCCGGGATCGTAAAGCTGAAGATATTCCCGCCGCCACTGCGAGGCTCGAACCAGATCCGTCCGCCATGTGCCTCGACGATCCGGCGGCAAAGCGCCAGCCCCATCCCGCTCCCCGCGCTCGTATCGCCCGGCTCCAGCCGGCGGAACATCTCGAAGATCCGATCGGCGTGACGTGGATCGACGGCCACCCCTCGATCAGCAACGGACAGCCGCCAGGCTGTCCCTTCGCCCGCGGCTTCGACGTCGATCGCCGGACTGCTCTTCCCCGAGTACTTGAGCGCGTTGCAAATGAGATTTTGAAAAACCCGTCGCAGCTGACTCGCATTACCCCGCACCACCGGTAGCTCGGCGCACGTGATTGCCGCTCGCTTTTCGGCGATGGGCTCGGCGAGTAGCTCGATGACCTCCTGGACGAGGTCGTTGCAGTCGACCAGTGACTGGTCAACGGGCTCAACCGCAACGCGCGAGTACTCCAGCAGATCCAAGATCAGGATCCTCATCGTCTGTGTCGTGTCCACGATCGAAGCCAACAAGCTCTGGCCCTGCTCGCCGAGATGGTCGCCCTTTTCATCGCCAAGACGTTCTGCCAGCAGTTGCACGATCCTGACCGGCTCGAGGAGGTCGTGCGAGGCGTCGAAGGCGAACTGCTCCAGCTCCTGATTCGAGCGCTGAAGCTCTCGCCGGGCCAGCTCGAGCTCCTCATTGAGCTGAGCCTGCTCGGTGATGTCCTGTGCGGTGCCGAGCATCCTCACGACTGTGTGATCCGGAGCGCATTGAACCCGGCCCCGGCCAAGGATCACTCGCACCTCTCCGTCGGCCAGGAGAACACGATGCTGAAATTCGAACGACTGACGGTTTGCTCGCGCGCGCTCGACAGTCCTGTGGGCCAGCTGTCGGTCGTCGGGATGGATTCGCTCGAGCCACGCTGCGTAAGTCGACGCGACCCGGCGAGGCTCCAATCCCAAGATCCGGTAGAGCTCCGCGGACCAGGTGACCCGATCCGCCAATACGTCCCACTCCCAGGAGCCGATACGGGCCACCGCCTGCGCGTCGGCCAGCATTGAGTCGCGGGCCCGCAGATCTGAGGCTTTCCCTTCCGTAACGTGACGGCAGCCGGCCACCACGCCGATGACCTCGCCCGTCAGAGGATCGGTACGGCGGTGCGCCGTGCTTTCCAGCAGCACATCTGATCCGTCTCTGTGAAGGCAGCGGTATGCGCCGCTGACGGTCGTCGGGGATTCGAGCACCAATGCGTACCCGCCCGCAAAGCGTCCTCTGTCGTGCGGCGCGATGAATCGGCTCACAGGCTGACCGACCAACTCGTCGGGGTGATAGCCAAGAACGCGATCGTCGGTCGTCACCACCCGCGTTACGACTCCAGCGGCGTCGCATTCGACCAATACCTCGGTCAGAGCCTCCACCAAGCGACGATATACGTCGCCGCCGTGGGCGAGCGTGCTTGAGCGCAACTGTTCTTGTCGGATAGCCATTCGGCGCCCGCTGCGACGCGTTTACCCTAGCCGCGAAATCCCGGCAGGGTTTGACACCGTGCAAACTAAGCTGGAGCTCTTGGACCTGACTCTCCTGGACAAAACGCTCTCCGACCGCGGTGAGCCGTCATTCCGCGCCCACCAGGTGTGGGAATGGACTGCGCGCGGCGCCGGGAGCTATGACGACATGACCAACGTTCCGGCGGGCCTGCGCACGGCGCTCGCCGAGGAGGTCCCGTTCTCCTCTCTCACCTTGCAGGAGGAGGTTCGCTCGCTGGACGAGACCGTCAAGGCACTCTTCCACACACATGACGGGTTGCCGGTGGAGGCGGTCGTGATGAGCTATCGCGACGGCCGGCGCTCGGTGTGCCTCAGCTCGCAATCGGGGTGCCCGTTGACGTGCACCTTCTGTGCGACGGGCTCGATGCGCTTCGGCCGCAACCTCACCGCGGGCGAGATGCTCGACCAGGCGCTCCACTTCCGGCGCTCTGGCCCCGTGAACCACGCCGTCTTCATGGGGATGGGCGAGCCGATGATGAATCTCGACGCGGTGCTGGACGCCTGCCGGCGCCTTCCCGACATCGGGATCACCAATCGCCGGACCGGCGTCTCCACCGTGGGCTGGTTGCCTGGAATCGAGCGGCTCACAGCCGAGCCCATCCCGCTGCGGCTGGCGCTGTCGCTGCATGCTCCGGAGGATGAGCTGCGCTCGCAGATCATGCCGGTGAACGATCGCTACCCCCTGGCGGAGGTGCTCGCCGCCTGTCGCGCCCACTACGAGCGCAAGCGGCGGAGGGTGTTCGTCGAGTACGTGATGCTCGCGGGCGTCAACGACCGGGTCGAGCAGGCGCAAATGCTCGGAGAGCTGCTCGACCGGAAGGCCTTCAAGGTGAACCTGATTCCGTTCAACCCGACGGACTCCGAATACGACGGCTCGTCGCGAGCGGCGATCGGTGCGTTTCGCTCGGTGCTGGAGAAGCGTGGGCTCGAGACGACGGTCCGGCTGACGCGCGGCAGCGACATCGCCGCCGCCTGCGGGCAGCTCGCCGCCCAGGCTCAGCCGGCGTAGAGCGCTTCGATCTCCTCGGCGTACTTGCGGTCGATCGGGCGCCGTTTGAGCTTCATCGTCGGCGTCAGCTCGTCGCCGCCGGGCTGCCACTCCTCCGAGACGATCGCGAACTTCTTGATCTGCTCGACGCGCGACATGTGCGAGTTCGCTTCGTCGATCGCGTCCGCGATCGTCTGCTTCACGCGCTCGTCGCCGGCCAGCGCCGCGGTCGAGCCGTCGGACAGGCCGTGCTCCTTCGCAAAGGCGGCGCCCACCTCCGGATCGAGCACGATCAGCGCCACGTTGTAGGGCCGGCCGTCGCCGATCGCGACCGCTTGGCCGATCAGCGGGTGCGCCGACTTGATGTGCGACTCGATGTTGGCGGGCGACATGTTCTTGCCCGCCGCGTTGATGATCAGCTCCTTCTTACGGTCGACGATCTTGAGATAGCCGTCGTCGTCGATCTGCCCGATGTCACCCGTGTGGAGCCAGCCGTCGTCGTCGAGCGCCTCCCGTGTCTTCTCGGGGTCGCCTCGGTAACCGGTCATGACGATCTCGCCGCGTACCAGCAGCTCGCCATCATCCGCAAGCTTCAGCTCGACCCCTTCGATCGGCGGGCCGCAGGTGCCGATCCGGTTGTCCTCGGGCGGGTTGCACGTGGCGCACGAGGTGGTCTCCGACATGCCCCACAGCTCGCAGATGTTGAGCCCGAGGGCGGCGAAGAAACGGAGCACCTCGGGCGGCGTCGCAGCAGCCCCCACGACGAGCGCCTCCACCTGGTCGAGGCCCAGCTTCTCGCGGATCGCCGCCTTGTGCTCCTCCGGCAGAGCCGTGGGGTCCGTGACTCCCTGCGACTCGAGGCCGGCCTTGAGCTTCTCCCAGATCCGCGGGACCCCGCCCCACAGCGTTGGCCTCACCTCAGGCAGGTGCGCGACGACCGTGCGCGGATCGGAAATCGAGGTCATCGTGAAGCCGTATGCGATGGAGCACTGGTAGTGCGAGGACCATCGGTCGGCGATGTGCGCCGACGGCAGGAAGGACGTCCCGCGCCCCCGCGGTGCCGCGGGCAGGCGGCGGCCCATGCCGCGCACCTCGGCCATGACGTTGCTGTGGGTGATCTGCACGGCCTTCGGCGGGCCCGTCGTCCCCGACGTGTAGATCAGGGTTGCGACGTCACTCGGCTCGACCGCCTTCCAGGTGCGCTCGAAGTCGAAGCTCGACTCCTCCATCTCCTCGAGGCGCTGGAGCGAGATGGTCCCAGCCTCATCGCTGTCGATCACGACGATCTGCTCCATCCCGCCGCGGCGCTCGGCCGCCGCGCGGACAACTGGAAGGAACGCCTGCTCGGCCACGACCACACGGTTCTCCGCGTTCGAGAAGAGGTACTCGATCTGCTCGGGCGACGAGGTGTTGTAGATCGAGAACGGGGTCACGCCCAGGTGTAGCGCGGCGCAATCGATGAGATTGAACTCGGGCCGGTTGACCATCATCAGCGCGAGCGTGTCCCCGCGCTCGAGCCCCAGCGCAGCGAGGCCGCCGGCAATCCGCGGAACGCGCTCGGCGTACTCCGCCCATGTAACTACGACTCCGTCGCCCGGCGTGCGGTGGGCCACGGCGTCCGGGCGCTCCGCAGAGGTGATCTGGAACGCCTCGCACAGCGTCGAAGCCGCCAGTGCTGCCGGCTCGCGCGCAGGGGTTTGCTCTACGGCTGTGGCCACTTCTCCTCGCCGCCGATCTTATTCGTCCGGCAGACCTCGCGGAAGAGGGCGGCGCTCGGCCTCGGCTCACGTTCGAGCGACACGGGGTCGTAGGAGTGCAGCCCGAAGCGGGGCGCGTACCCGTGCGCCCACTCGAAGTTGTCGACCAGCGACCAGTGGAAGTAGCCGCGCACGTCGACCCCTTCCATGATCGCCTGGGCGAGCACGGTGAGGTGATCGCGCAGGAACGCGGCGCGCCGGTCGTCCCCCGAATCCGCGATGCCGTTCTCCGTGACGTACAGCGGCAACCCGTAGGTGGCAGCGATGTCCAGGACCTGCCGGAAGCCCTCTGGATAGATCTCGGAGCCGAAGTCGCTGCACGGCCCCGGGCACTCGGGCAGATCGGGCGAGTGCTCCGTGCGGTAGGCCGTGGCCGCTATGAAGTCGAGCAGCGGGATGTCCGTCGCGACGGGCGCGTCGAGCCCGGTGACGCGGCCGCGGAAGTAGTAGTTGACGCCGATGAAGTCCGCCTTGCCGGCAGCCGCGTCGAGGAACATGCGGTTGAAAAGCTGGTCGGCGTGCTGGGTCCCTCGCACGTCGGCGGCGCTTGCAGGATCGGCAGGCGTGAAGGCGATCATGTTCTGCACCAGTCCGACCTGCGCGCCGGGGATCGCCGCATGGATCGCGTCGTAGGCCGCCGCGTTCGCCTCGACCATGTTCTGCACGGCGGCCAGCACCGCCGCGAACGAGATCGCGCCAGGCGGGAACTGGTGGCCGTCGGGAAGCGACAGGTAGCCGCCGATCGCCACGACCATCGGCTCGTTGATCGGCGTCCAGAAGTCGACCAGGTCGCCGAGCTCGCGCGCGAGATAGCCGGCGTACTTGCCGAACTCGGGGACGATCGCCGGATCGAGCCAGCCCGCCGGCCCGAACCCGGTCGGCACAGCGTCATTCGGGTCACGGCCGGCGAACGCGTCGCGGGCGGCGATCGGCTCGTGCATCCACAGCGGCAGCGTGAAGTGGTTGAGCGTGACGAACGTCGTCATCCGCCGCCGTCGTAGCTCTGCCAGCACCTCGCGATAGTGCTCGACCGCCGCCTCGTCCGGGCGACGGTCGGGGAAGATCCGGCTCCACTCGACGCCCATCCGGTGCGCGTTCTGGCCGAGACCGTGCGCCAGCTCCGCGTCGCGGCGGTGAAGCGACCAGCTGCCGGGGCCGATCTCGGGCAGGTCGCCCGACACCCGCCCGGAGGCGATGTTGGCCGGATCGCGCACCCATTCCCACCAGTCGGTGCCGTGGTCGGAGTCCCCCGGCCGGGCGCCCGCCTCGGTCTGGGAGCCCGAGGTCGCTGTCCCCCAAAGGAATCCCTCCGGGAAGTTCATCAGGTGAGGCGCGCGAGCTCCTCGTAGAGATCCTCGACGTTCCGCTTCGCCGCCTCATGGCGCTCGGTCGACTGGGCGGAGCGGTCGGGCGTCCCCCAGGCGTCAGGGTCGGCGAGCTCGTCCTCCACCCGCGCGAGCGCCTGTTCGGCCTCCTCGATCGCGCGCTCCAGGCTCGCGATCCGGCGCTGGGTGTTCTTGGACACGGCGGGCTTGCTGCTCTGTCCCTGGCGCCGGCGGCCGTTGCCGGCTTTGCTCGAGGCCTGCTTTGCCGCATCGGCATCGGCCGCGCGACGCTCCTGTCGCACGCGCATGTAATCGGCCCAGCCGCCGGGATAGGAGCTCAGCTTTCCGTCCTCGAGGGCGATCGTGCGCGTGCCGACCGCGTCGAGCAGCGCCCGGTCATGCGAGACCAGGATCAGCGCGCCGTCGAAGGCGCGCAGCGCGTCCTCCAGGGCCTCTCGGCTCTCGACGTCGAGGTGGTTGGTCGGCTCGTCGAGGATCAGGACGTTCGCTCCCGAGGCGACGAGGATCGCCAGCGAGAGCCGGCGCAGCTCTCCCCCGGAGAGCACAGCGACCTCCTTCTCGGCGTCCGCCCCGGAGAACAAGAAGCGGCCCAGCAGTGCGCGTGCCTTGCCCGGAGTCAGACCGGTCGCCCGCTGGGCCGCGTCTAGTGCGGTTCCCTGGGCACCGACCTCCTCGGCATGCTGCGACAGGAACGCCAGCTCGACGTTGTGCCCTTGACGCAGCTTGCCGTCCGCCAGTGGCCGCCGGCCCGCGAGTGTCTCGATCAGCGTGGTCTTGCCCGACCCGTTCGGGCCCACGAGCGTCATGTGCTCTCCCCGCTCGAGCCACAGCTCGGCGTCGGTGATCAACGTGCGGTCACCGGCGCTGATCGTCGCTCCCTCCAGCTCCAGGGAAACGCGGCCGCTGCGACTGGCGCCCTCGAACTTGAACCCCATCGACTTGCCGTCCTTGGGGTCGTTCCGGAGGCGGTCCATCTTCGAGAGCTTCTTCACGCGTGACTGCGCCTGCCGCGAGCGCGTGCCCGCGCGGAACCGGTTGACGAATCGCTCGAGCCGCTCGATTTCGGCCTGCTGGCGGTCGATCGCCCGGCCGAGGGCCAGCTGGCGGGCGGCATGCTCCTTGCGCCAGGCGTGCCAGGGCCCGGCGAAGAAGCGAGAGCGCCCCGCTTCCAGCTCCAGGACCGCGGTTCCCACCGCTTCGAGGAACCACCGGTCGTGGGCCACCAGCACCACGGCCGCGTCGACCGTCGTCAGGCGCTCCTCGAGCCATTCCAGCGAGGCGACGTCGAGATGGTTGGTCGGCTCGTCCAGCAGGAGCAGGTCCGGATCGCCCGCAAGCGTGCGCGCGAGTGAGCCGCGAGTCAGCTCCCCTCCGGAGAAGGTGCGCAGCTGGCGGTCGAGGTCGTCCTCGTGAAAGCCGAGGTGCCTGATCACGGTCATGGTCCGCTGGCGCCAGTCGTATCCGCCGGCGTGCTCCAGCCGCGCCTGGGCCCTGGAGTAGGCGTCGAGCGTCGCCTGGTCGGAAGCGCCCTCCCCCATCGCCTGCTCCAGGCGCGCGAGCTGCTCCTCGGTGGCGACCAGCTCGCCGCAGCCGGTGAGCACGTATTCGCGCAGCGTCAGGCCCTGGTCGCGGGGCGGGCGCTGGTCGTGGAGCGCGATCGTGGCGCCCTTCTCGATCGAGAGCTGGCCGTCGTCGATCGGCGTCTCGCCGGCGAGCATCCGGAGCAGCGTCGTCTTGCCCGATCCGTTGCGGCCGGACAGCGTCAGCCGGTCGCCGCGCTCGACCTTGAACGAGACGTCGGTGAGCAGCGGCTTGCCGGCGATGAGCTTCCCGAGATTTGATCCGATGGCGACGGCCATGGGTCAATCGTAGGGACGCAAAGCGGTTTACTTGAGCGCGTGAACGCCCGACCCGCGAAGAAGCTCGCCATCCTGGCCTGCATGGACACGCGTCTCGTCCCGATCCGCGTGCTCGGCCTCGAGGTCGGCGACGCTCACATAATCAGGAACGCCGGCGGGATAGCCACCGACGACGCGATCCGGTCGCTTGCGATCTCGCAGCGCAAGCTGGGCACCGAGGAGATCGTGCTCCTGCATCACACCGACTGCGGAATGACGAAGTTCACCGACGCCGAGTTCGTACAGGAGCTCGAGAACGAGGTCGGCGTCCCTCCGGAGTGGAGCCCCGGTGCGTTCGCCGACATCGACGGCAGCGTGCGCGAGTCGATCCGCCGGATACGCGAGAGCCCGTTCATCCTGCACAAGAACGTGCGTGGGTTCGTCTACTCGGTGGAAGACGGCTCTGTGCGGGAAGTTTCCGAGGCTTGATTACAGCTAAGCCTGGCTATACTTGGCCCACGCCGCGGGGTGGAGCAGTCAGGTAGCTCGTCGGGCTCATAACCCGAAGGTCGCGGGTTCGAATCCCGCCCCCGCTACTGAA
>Ga0207669_10001163_pt1 | contig 11204 bp, 9 predicted proteins | sample KBSM33metaG_FD_184329 | JGI IMG/M metagenome (GOLD analysis project Ga0207669, IMG submission 184329) | Miscanthus rhizosphere microbial communities from Kellogg Biological Station, Michigan, USA - KBS M3-3 metaG (SPAdes) (version 2) | ecosystem: Host-associated > Plants > Roots > Rhizosphere >...
CTTTCGCGTCCTGGGGTATTGGTAAGTAGCGGCCAATACGCGCGCCTATCGGCGCGATTTCAGGCATGTCGGGATACGGCGCGTCGGCTGCGCCAAGACGTTCTAATGCAGCGGCAGTTCCCGCTCCAACAGTTCCGACCTGCATCAGCATCAGCAGTGCCACCGCGGTGGTCACACGTCGCTGCTCAACAGTCGTGCGTAACTTCGCAGCCATGGTTTGGCCTCGCTGAGAAAGTAAGTGTTTCGGGCGAGGATCAAAGCAGAGATGCGCGAGGTCTTCGATTGCACCAAGGTATCGCCAACACCATCGTCTAATTGTTCCGGTTCGAGACGTTCGGTGTGATGCGGCTACGGCATCCGATGCGTTTCGATCGCGTAAGAACTGGAGGGCACCTGCATGAAAGACAAATTGGCAGCAGATAGCGTTTTCGAGACCTCGTGCGCGCAAATCATCAGCCGCCGCGAGGGACTCAAGCTCAGCGCAGCGAGCATCTTGGCTTCGCTACTGCCGCCTGTTGCGCTGACCGCGACGCGAACTGCCTCACCTCGTTCTACCAAACTTGAGGAGCACACCATGGCCCAAATGACTGCTACACAGCAAGCGAGCGCACACGCGGCTGACAAGGCCGCCATTCGTCCGTTTCGAGTGAAATTCTCAGAGCAGGATCTGGTCGACTTGCGCAAGCGGATCGACGCGACCAAGTGGCCGGAGCAGGAGACGGTCGCCGATGCATCGCAGGGCGTGCAGCTCGCGACGATTCGGAAACTCGCGCGCTATTGGACGACGGAATACGACTGGCGCGTGGTAGAGGGGAAGCTGAACGCCCTGCCGCAGTTCATAACCGAGATCGATGGGCTGGACATTCATTTCATTCACGTTCGCTCGAAGCATGAAGATGCGCTGCCGCTCATCGTCACGCACGGCTGGCCCGGCTCGGTCATCGAACTGCTGAAGATCATCGACCCCCTGACCAATCCCACGGCACACGGTGGAAACGCATCGGACGCGTTCCACCTGGTGATTCCGTCGATTCCGGGCTTTGGGTTTTCAGGCAAGCCGACCACGACCGGTTGGGACCCTGCCCGCATGGCACACGCCTGGGTCGCACTGATGAACCGCCTCGGATACTCGCGATTCGTGGCGCAAGGCGGCGATTGGGGTGCGATGATCACAGACGTGATGGCTACGCAGGCGCCGCCGGAGTTGCTCGGCATCCACCTCAACTGGGTATTCGCGGTTCCACCCGACATCAATGCGGCTGCCTTTACCGGCATGCCCGCACCAGAGGGTCTTTCGGCCGACGAAAAGCGGGCATACGAGCAGCTGGACGTTTTCTACAAGAAAGGCCTGGGCTACGCCCTCGAAATGGCGAACCGCCCGCAGACCTTGTATGGAATTGCGGACTCACCCGTCGGGTTGGCAGCCTTCCTCCTCGATCATGACGCGCGCAGCTACGAGCTCATCGCGCGCGTCTTTGATGGACTACATAGCGGTCTCACACGCGACGACGTCCTCGACAACATTACGCTCTACTGGTTGACGAACACGGCGATATCCTCGGCCCGTATCTACTGGGAGAACAAGCTCCCCTTCTTCACTCCGAAGGGGGTCGTCATACCGGTCGCCGTGACCGCCTTTCCGGACGAAGTCTGTACAGTCCCGCAGAGTTGGGCGGCGCAGGCGTATCCCAAGCTCATGTACTACAACAAGCTCGACAAAGGCGGCCATTTCGCGGCTTGGGAACAACCGCACCTCTTTTCACAGGAGGTTCGCGCGGGCTTCCGACCTCTACGCGCATAGTTGGCCGGGTCGGCGCTGCATGGATCTGGCGGGCCGGCCGGTTGCATCGGTCCGCTGATCCCTGCGCGAGCGACGCCTACATGGTCGGTCGAGCGGCGAAGGAGCTGAAGGTCGATCGAGAGCAGTGCCGATTCCACCGGCCGGAATTAAGGCAAAGCTTGTCGGCCATGCGCACGAGTGCGGCCAAGGAGTCGGCGTTCATCTTCTGCATGATCTTGCCCCGGTGAGCCTTGACCGTAATCTCACTAATGCCGAGCTCGCAGCCGACTTGCTTGTTGAGCAGGCCAGCGGCAACGAGCACCATGACCTCGCGTTCGCGACGGCTGAGCGACGCGTAATTCTCCTGTAGAGCGCGCACATCCGCGGCTTGCCTGAGTGAAACGCAACTGCGATCGATCGCATTCTGGATCGCCCTCAAGAGCGCATCGCCGTTGACGGGCTTGGTGAAGAAGTCCACCGCCCCGCCTTTCATAGCGCGCACCGTCGTCGGGACGTCGCCGTAGCCGGTGATGAAAATGACCGGCATGTCGGTCCTGTCGGCCAATAAACTCTGCAAATCACAGCCGTTGAAGTCCGGAAGTACGAGGTCGAGTACCACGCAGCTGGGGACCACAACCCGCGGCCGCGCCAGAAATGCTTGGGCGGACGGGAATGTCTGGGCCTGCCAGCCGACCGATTCGATGAGCAGCTTGAGCGATTCGCGCACCGAGACTTCGTCGTCAACGACGAACACAGTTGGCTCGGCTTCGGACATGCGTTGTCCTCACTGCAAGGCCAAGGCCGGACACGGCCTCTGACAGTGCGAGGCCCAATCGACCTGAGCATGCTCCCCCCCTTGAAGGTAGAGCGCTATAACATCTTTCCGTTACTTACGGCCTGGTATCGATCGCCCAGAGTAAAGTGTGGTATTTCAGCTCCCGACGGCAAGAACTCCATGACTCATCATGCGTCCGGGCAGACCGTTGCGGTCGTGGATGATGACCCGGCTATTTTGCGATCGCTTGAATGCCTGCTGGAGTCGGCCGACTATCGCGTACGCTTATTTGCTTCCGGTGCAGAACTGATAAATAGCGGGTGCCTGGCCGAGGTCGATTGCCTGGTGTCGGACATTGAAATGCCAGGCATGGATGGATTTGCCTTGCTACGGCAGGTTCATGCTTCCCGGCCTGAGTTGCCGGTCCTCCTCATTACGGGATATCCCGAAACGATCAAGCGACTGCCCGCCGACAACCAAGGCGGATCCCGCGTGTTCGCCAAGCCCTTCCGGGGACCCGAGCTGCTCACGGCAATCAGCGACGCATTGCGCTCAATCCAATAGGGTCAGATGCCCCTATCGAACACCTGTCGGCGCGGCGCAGAATCCTGACATGCCGACAAGCTACGCCGTCGTTCACGAGGAGCAGCATTTCTTCCCCTCGGCAGTCTCACCAGGTCCAGCGCAAAAACGGCTGGCTCTTGTCGTCGTGCTCGGCCTGCTGGTGGTGTTTGTTCTGATTAGTGCCGGGCTCCTCTCCGGCATCAAGACGAAGCGCATCGACGCATTCCTTCCCGCGTATCTTGCGTCGATGTTCGTGTGCGATTCGATGACAGCAATTCTCCTGTTCGTCCAATTCTCGATTCTGAGATTGCGTTCAACGCTCGTGATCGCCTCCGCATATCTTTTCACGGCGCTCATTCTGGCCCCGTATATCCTGGCGTTTCCCGGAGTATTTGCGCCTTCGGGCGTGATTGGCGGCTTGCAGACAGCGGCATGGCTCTATGTTCTGTGGCATTGCGGTTTTCCGCTCTTCGTCATCGCCTATGCCGCTTCCAAGGATAGGGCGCCCACGAAACGGCTCTCACGCCGCACGACGCTGGTTGCCATCGCTCAGAGCATCGTTTTGACGGTGGCCTTGGTACTCAGCGCCACATTTGTCGCAACAGTCGATGAAGCGTCGTTACCTCACATCATGCTCGACCAGCTCCGGTTCGGGCCGCAGTGGCCTTACCTCGTCGGAGCACCGATCGCATCGGCGAGCGTCGCGGCTCTCACCGTGCTGTGGCTCAAGCGGCGTTCGATGCTCGACCTGTGGCTGATGGTTGTGATGGTGATTTATCTGATTGAGGTGCCTCTGAGCTATTACCCGGTGCCCATGCGCTTCAGCGGCGGGTGGTATGCCGTACGAGTATTCGGGTTCTTGTCCAGCAGTCTCGTCCTGGTCGTCCTTCTCTATGAGATACAAACGCTTTACGCCAGACTGCTCGGCGCGGTACTCGCCCAGCGCCGCGAGCGAGAGGCACGGCTCATGACCGGGGATGCCGTCGCAGCCTCGATCGCTCACGAGATGAGGCAGCCACTCACTGCGATGGTGACGACGGCGGATGCCGGATTGCGCTTTCTCGACCGTCAGACGCCGAACCTCGAAAGGGCCAAGCAGGCTTTCAAAAATATCGCGTCAGACGGCCACCGCGCGGGGGCCGTGGTCGCCACCATTCGCGCCAACTTCAGAACTGACGTGCGCGAGAGAACCTCGTTCGATGTCAATGAGCTTATCCAGGAAGCCGTTGTACTCGTGAACGGAGAGTTCCAGAAGCACCGGATACTCTTCCGGGCCGAGTCGATCGCGCAGCTGTCGCCAGTCACCGGAAACCGGCTTCAGCTCCAGCAGGTGCTCGTCAACCTAATGATGAACGCCATTGAAGCGATGGCGACAAAGGATGAGCCGCGGATCCTCAGCGTGAAATGCGAGGCGAGCGAACACGATCGCGTCACCGTTTCCGTCGCAGATACCGGAACGGGCATCCGCACAGCAGATGTCGACCAGATTTTCAACCCGCTGTTCACGACCAAGTCCGATGGCATGGGCATGGGGCTGTCAATTTGCCGCGCCATCATCGAGGCGCACGAAGGCCAGTTGTGGGTTACGCCGAATCGTCCTCATGGGGCTGTATTTCAATTCACCCTGCACACGAGTCATCCAACGTCTGCTGAGATGATCAGCTTGCCGGGCGTCGAGTGCGGGTCAACGGTATCTCGAGAGCACCAACCATTCTGACCAGCTCAGCAATGGATCCAGCTCCCATTTTCTTCATGATTCTTGCACGATGAATCTGCAGCGTGACTTCACTGATGCGGAGCTCAGCCGCGGACTGCTTATTGAGCAGGCCGCTCGCCACCAGCGTTAAAACCTCCCGTTCACGCGGCGTCAGCGACGACAGGCGTTGGTGCAGGTGCGCCAGTTCCGCTCGCCTACGCGTCGATTCGCGACTTTGAGCGAGGGCTGCATCTATTGCACGCATCAAGTCTGGCTCTCTGAATGGCTTGGTCAGGAAGTCGACGGCGCCTGCCTTCATCGCGCGCACGGAAGACGGGATGTCCCCGTGTGCGGTGACGAACACGATGGGTACTTGGTTTCCTTGCGGGATCTGACTTTGTAGTTCCAATCCGTTGATATCTGGAAGCTCGAGGTCCAGAACCAGGCAAGCCGGCAGGTCGGGCTTCGGATATGCAAAGTATTCGGCAGCCGACCCGAACGCGACCGCATGCATTTCACAACTCGAGAGGAGCTCGGTCAATGCCTCGCGTATGCGGCGATCGTCGTCGACGATGAATATGATGTGGTCCGGTACCATGACGACGATGGTACATCCGGCCTTTGCGCGGGTCCTCTGCTTGAGGCCCAAGTCTGACCGGTGCAACCCTGTCAGCACACTACCGCTTGGGATACTCGGTGAAGACGTAATCTCGATTCTTCGCAACCGTGTGGCACGCGAAGCCGCATTTCGCATCGTTTCCCTGCGGGGGGCGGTCCGCCGTCGTGGCGGGTCTGAACGTATCGGATGCGGGGTCATACTTGAATGCCCCATATCCCCATCCGCCGCTGTCCGCGAACCGCTTGCTGTCCTTTACCATGAAGTCGACGTCATGCAGCGTGCCGGCCACCAGCGGGGAGCCGGGAGCCGCGGCGTTCGCCTTCGGATCCCAATGGATCTTAGTCATCTTGACACCATCTGGGAAAGGCTTGCCGTTTTCGGGAATGCCGGCCTTGTAGGCCCGAATCATCGCTGGATTCCCGAGAATTACCGCGAGCAGTGGTCCATTGTGGCTAATGGAAATGAGCTGCCAAGTTTCGTATCCCCTGAACTCCGAAAACGCGAGTCCATTCGGCACTTTGACCGTGTACCGATCCTGGGCGGAGGTCGCGCTTTCCGCAGCAAGGACCGATAGAACTACGGTTACGCCGACACTGATCAACAGCCATTTCGCCTTCATCGCTACTGCTCCCTCAGAGTTCACGACGCGCAGCACCTGCAGATCAGACCAGACGGAAGTATTGGAGGCGATTGCACCTTAGTGTTGGTCGAAGCTCCGAGGAGTCCTCCTCCGAGAACTCAACGAGTCTGGTCGAATACCAAATGTTTTTGGTTTCGGTCCAATGCGGACGTCAAAGAGGGCACTCCCACCTCCGGGCGTTTCCTTTGCGGCGAGTGATCATCCTTGGATAGGTCGCGATTGTTGCGCGATCCGAGCTGGCCTACCCGGCTCCGGTTCACGTGCCCACTGACCGCCGCGAGCAGCGTCCCTCGCGTGCGTGGAATCTGGAGATCACCCACTACGCGCGCTAGAAGCCTTGTGCCTCGATCGCCTACAAGTCATTTGATCGCGCCGACACCAGCCCCAGCTTGTCTGCCATCCGACAAAGGTCTGCTAGCGAAGCCGCCTTGACCTTTCGCATCATGTTGCTGCGATGAACCTTGACGGTCGTTTCGGTGATGCCCATTTCACCGGCAATTTGCTTGTTCAGCCGACCACTCACGACTTGAAGCATTATCGCGCGCTCACGATCGGTCAGTACTGCAAGTCGTGCCCTGAGAGCGTTCAGGTCTTCGTCAGTCTCGCGCTGCGCCCTGTCACGGGCGAGCCCCGTATTCACCGCGTCCAGAAGGTCCTGGTCTCGCAATGGCTTCGTCAGGAATTCAATCGCTCCCGCCTTCATCGCTTGCACGGACATGGGAATGTCGCCATATCCCGTGATGAAAACGATAGGGAGGCTGACGCCCGCCGCGGTGAGGTCGCGCTGGAAATCGAGCCCGCTCCGGCCCGGCAATCTGACATCGACAACCAGACAGGTCGGGGCGTCGGGCAGTTCAGCTCCCACGTAATCGGCAACCGAGGCGAAGAGCAGTGGCTTGAGGCCAACGGAACGTAGCAGTCGCCCGAGCGACTCGCGAAACTGCAGGTCATCGTCGATGACAACGACGCAGCTGTCACCTTCCGGCGCCGCTGTCGCTAGTGATCGCAGATCCACGGAATTGGCCTCCCCTGCCTTATCTCTCTGCAGACCTTCGGCCATCTTTTATCGTAGCTCCACGATCTGCACTTGGACAGACATTGAAACTAAACCAAGGTTTAGGGTGCCAAACTGGATGCAGGGGCCATTCTTGTCACCCAATGCGCGCACCCTCCGCGCTCACCGTGCGTTGTCATGGTGGCGACGCCCTGGAGGCAAGTTGGCCGAAGATGCCCTAATCGCAGTCGTTGACGATGACAAGGCATTCTGCGACTCGATGCAGAGGCTCCTCCGGTCGCTAGGCTATTCCGTCGCCGCATTCCTGTCCGCCGCAGATTTCCTCGCGTCTCCCAAACGCAGTCATACGGCCTGCCTGGTAGCCGACGTTCAAATGCCCGCGATGACGGGGATTCAGCTTTGTAGGCACCTCATCGAAACCGGGCATGCGATTCCGACAATCCTGATCACGGCCTATCCGGATGACGGTGACCGGGCCAAGATGCGCAAGCTCGGAGTGGAGTGCTACCTTCGCAAGCCATTGGTGGAAAACGAACTTATCGGCTGCCTCCGTTCGGCATTCGCGCGCGGCGCGGCTGGTCGAGCAGCGAAATGAATTGCGGGGGTAAGATGCTCGCCCTCATGCCGTAGACGCCTACGTGGGGTACGAGGGGGCCCGTCCCGAGGTGCGAGAGGGAGCGATGCATCTCAACCAGCGGCGGCTGATCGAGTCCGTATTCGCAGGCGACAGCGACATGGCCGCACGGATGCGCGCCTTTGACTGGACGCAAACGGATCTTGGCCCCGTGGAACGGTGGTCGCAGTCGTTACGAGCCGGCGTGCGAATCATGCTGGGCTCCGGACATCCGATGCTTATCTCCTGGGGCCCCGACTACACGATGCTGTACAACGACGCGTACGGAACCGTCGTCGGCTCGAAGCACCCTGGCGCCATAGGTCGCAGCTGCCGCGAGGTGCTCGCCGAAGCGTGGGACTTCATCGGTCCGCGGTTCGACGCCGTCTATCGGGAGGGTCAGTCCATCAGCACCCTCTCCCACCAAATGTTCACGTTTCATCGCCGCGGTTACCTCGAGGAGTGTTACTTCGCGTTCTCTTACAGTCCCGTTCCGGATGACGACGGGGAAGTGGGCGGAGTATTGACCAACGCCTTGGACATGACGGACCGCGTTGTCGAGGATCGTCGGAAGCAGGTGCTCCGCGACCTCGCATCCCGGGTGACGCAAGCACGCAATGAGGAGGAGGTCTGGCGTATCAGCTCCGAGACTCTTGGCCAGAATCCAACGAGCGCACCATTTGCGTTTCTATACGAATACAAGCCAGCCAGCCGGGAGGCGCGCCTCGCAGGCGTCAGCTTGCAAATCGACGATACATTGCATCCTCCGCTGATCGACTGTGACGCCAACAGTACCTGGCGACTGTATGCGTCGCTGACGGAGGATCACCTCGTCTTGCCACTTGATGATCGAGCATCGGGGATCTCAATCCCCGGATGGCCGACGCCGCTGCGGGACGCCACGGTTCTCCCGATTCGCTTGAGCGAACGCAGCGAAGCAGCAGGATTCCTGGTGCTGGGACTTCACCCCGGCCGCGCATTCGACGAGAACTATCGCCACTTCGTTCACCGCGTCGGCGAGCAGATCGCTATCGGCCTGGCGACCGCGCGCGCCTACGAAGAAGAACGGAAACGCGCCGAGGCTCTCGCCGAGATCGATCGCGCCAAGACCGCGTTCTTCAGCAACGTCAGCCACGAGTTCCGGACCCCGCTCACGTTGATGCTCGGGCCGCTCGAAGACGTGTTGTTGGAGGCCGCAGAACGGCTCAGCTCGACCGGGCACGAGCAGCTGGTAACGGTCCGACGCAATGCGGTCCGGTTGCTCAAGCTCGTCAACACGCTGCTCGATTTTTCCCGCATCGAGGCCGGGCGCGTGCAGGCGGTCTACGAGCCGACGGACTTGGCCCGGTTCACGGCGGAGGTTTCCAGCGCGTTTCGCTCGGCAATGGAAAAGGCGGGCCTGCGGTTCTCGGTGGAATGCGCGCCGATTGACCAGCCGGTCTACGTCGACCGCGACATGTGGGAAAAGATCGTATCCAACCTCCTCTCCAACGCCTTCAAGTTCACCTTCGAGGGCGTCGTCACGGTTGCGCTGAATTCGGTGAACGGCAGCGTGGAACTCCAGGTTCGCGACACGGGTGTGGGCATTCCTGCCGATCAGCGAGAGCGGGTCTTCGAGCGCTTTCATCGCATCGAGGGCACGCAGGCGCGCACGTACGAGGGTTCAGGTATTGGACTCGCCCTGGTTCAGGAACTCGTCAAGCTCCACGGCGGCAGCGTGCGGGTGGAAAGTGTGCACGGCCAGGGCAGCAAGTTCACGGTCACGGTTCCGTCTGGCACCGCTCACTTACCCGCCGAACGGATTCAAGCGACGCGGTCGATGACGTCCACCGCCATCGGGGCCAAGGTCTTTGCGTATGAGGCAGAGCGATGGTTGCCCGACGAGCCGCAGTCAGCGGACGCGCCTTTGGTTGATCGCGCCCCAATGATCGAAATCACACCGTCTCCACGGGTCCAACAGCCCGCACGTCGCGACTTAATCGTCGTCGCCGATGACAACGCGGACATGCGGCAATACTTCAGACACCTGCTGGCCGACCGTTACGAAGTGCAGTCGGTGGCCGATGGCCGGCAGGCGCTTGAGGCGACGCGCCTGTCACGACCTGCCCTGGTACTGGCAGACGTCATGATGCCGCAGCTGGACGGGTTCGGCGTGCTGCGTGCCATTCGAGAGGATGCGGCGCTCGCCAGCACTCCGGTCATTCTTGTCTCTGCGCGGGCGGGCGAGGAGTCCCGTATCGAAGGGTTACAGGCCGGCGCCGACGACTATCTCGTCAAGCCATTTACCTCGCGCGAATTGCTGGCACGCGTGGAGGCCCACCTCAAACTGGCGACCCTCCGCCGCGAATCCGCTGAGCGTGAGGAGCGGCTCCGCAACGAGGCAGTGCGCGAGCAGGAGCAGCGCGCGTTGCAGGCGGAGCTGGCGCACGCCAATCGACTGGCCACGATGGGTCAGCTGGCCGCTTCGATTGCCCACGAGATCAATCAGCCGATCGGCGCCGCGCGCAACAATGCTCATGCGGCGCTGCGATTCCTTGCCGCCCGGACACCCAACCTGCAGGAGGTCAGCGAGGCTCTCGAATCCGTGGTGAGCGAGACGTATAGAGCGGTCGAGATCATCAGCCGCATTCGGGATCAGATCAAGAAGACGCCTCCGCGAATGGGCCGCGTAGATCTCAATGACGCCGTGGAAGAAGTGATCACTCTCGTGCGGGGAGAGATATCAAAGAGCGACATCTCGCTACAAGTACAGCTTGCGAACGGCCTCCCTCCTGCGCGCGGCGATCGAGTTCAACTTCAGCAAGTCATGCTGAACCTCATCCTTAATGCAATCGAGGCCATGGCCGGCGTCGGAACCGGCATGCGCAATCTGATGATCACCACCGAAGCGCACTCTGCGGGTGCAATCCTCGTCACTATCGCCGACACCGGACCTGGCATTGCTCCGGGTGATCGAGAGCGGATATTCGAGTCATTCTTCACGACTAAGACTGGCGGCGTCGGAATCGGTCTGTCGATATGCCGCTCCATCATCGATGCGCACGGCGGTCGGCTATGGGTGGACGCCCATCACCCCAGCGGCGCTGCTTTTGGATTCACCCTGCCGGCAACTCAGTAAACAAAGAGTGGCTGACATCCCTCAAATCAATAGCAAAGTTGGGCCTTCTAAGACCAACGCACAATTGAGACCCAACCCCGCATCCTGATTTGATCTTCCGCGAATGGCGTGTCGCAGTTGGCACGTCCGTACTCAACAACACATCGTTGAGGGGAGACAGATGCGAAAGCCTCTCGACCTCGATCGCCGTCACTTCTGCGGAGCTGCCGCAGCGACGGTAGCAGCGAGGCCACTTGGTCTTACTAGCCTTCTTCTCTCAAGAGGAGCGAAGCCATGAACGCACAGCAGGGGAGCGCCAGCTCGGCCGAGATTCGCCCGTTTCATGTGGAAGTTCCAGAAGCGGAAGTCGCCGACATGCGCCGACGCATCAAGGCCACGCGGTTG
>Ga0207669_10001171_pt1 | contig 11147 bp, 7 predicted proteins | sample KBSM33metaG_FD_184329 | JGI IMG/M metagenome (GOLD analysis project Ga0207669, IMG submission 184329) | Miscanthus rhizosphere microbial communities from Kellogg Biological Station, Michigan, USA - KBS M3-3 metaG (SPAdes) (version 2) | ecosystem: Host-associated > Plants > Roots > Rhizosphere >...
CGACTGGCTGCGGTGTGGCGCCAGCGGGCTCGCACACGCGCTTTCGGCTGCAGACCTCGCCCGCCTCGCACGGCGGATTGCATTGGGCGATGCACTGGCCGGCCGCGCAGGCGAAACCCGGCGAGCAGATCGGATTGCAGCTCCCATCCGCGGCAACGCCGGATGCGGTCGGTGCGGCGGCAACCACGCCCGCGGCCCGCACCGCGAACGTCGCGGTCATGAAGGTCGTCTGGTTCGTGGGCGTGACGAACATTCCCACCGGCACCCGAACCGCCTCCTCGAACCCGAACACCGTATCGGCGCCCGCCTCGCACGCTTGTTTCTTGATCAGCGACACGCATCCTTCGCGTCCGCCCGAATAGTGGCTGCACTGCACGCGCGTCGACGCGATCTCGGTGACGGGATAAAGCGGCTTCGTCGAGAAGAACACCTGAAGCTCGCAGTTCGCCCCGCGCGCCGGCCGCGGAGAACCGATGTAGCTGATATTGGCGTTATCGTCGTGGACGCACCCGGCGCACACCGCCGCGACGAGGGCCCACCCCGCCCGCCCGACCCACCCTGCCCGCATCACGACCGTTCGAGGTACGTGTACCCGGCCAGGCCTTCCTCGTACATGCGCAGCATCGAGCGCGTCTCTTCCAGGGTCATGCGGTTGGCGCGCACGGCCATCTCGGCGAAGCGGCGCACGCGCGCGACCATGTCCTCGCGCGAGTAGCTGACGTACTTCAGCACGTCGGTGACGGTGTCGCCGGTGACGACGTGCTCGATCTGGTAGCCGCCGCCCTCGGCCAGCGACACGTGGACCGTGTTCGTGTTGCCGAACAGGTTGTGGAGGTCGCCCAGGATCTCCTGGTACGCGCCGATCAGGAAGATCCCCAGGTAGTAGTCGTGGCCGTTGACCGGGTGCAGCTCCAGCACCGACTTCACGTCGCGCCGGTCGATGAAGTGGTCGATCTTGCCGTCCGAATCGCAGGTGATGTCGGCCAGCACCGCCCGCCGCGTCGGCTCCTCGCCCAGGCGGTGGATCGGCATGATCGGGAACAGCTGGTCGATGGCCCAGATGTCGGGCAGCGACTGGAACATCGAGAAGTTGCAGAAGTAGGTGTCCGACAGGGCGCGCTCGAGGCCCTCCAGCTCCTCGGGCACCTCGCGCATCTCGCGCACGATCTTCAGCAGCTTCTGGCAGATCGCCCAGAAGACATCCTCCGCGACGACCCGTTCGCTCAGCGAAAGATTGCCGAGGTTGAACAGCTGCAGCGCCTCTTCCTTGTACTCCAGCGCGTCGTGGTACGACTCGAGCACGTTCTTGCGCGAGACCTCCTTGTAGGTCTCGTACAGGTTCTTCACGACGCGGTTCGCGTCGCGGGCGATCTTGTCGGGCGCCTTGCCGACGTCGAACTCGCCCACGCCCAGGATGTCGACCACCAGCATCGAATGGTGCGCGACCACGGCGCGCCCCGACTCGGTGACGATGGTCGGATGCGGCACGTTCGCCTGGTCGCAGATCTCCTGCAGCGAGAACACGATGTCGTTCGCGTACTCCTGCGTCGTGTAGTTCATCGACGAGGCGAAGTTGGTCTGCGACCCGTCGTAGTCGACGCCCAGACCGCCGCCCGCGTCGAAGTACTTGAGGGGCGCGCCCAGCTTGCAGACCTCGACGTAGAAGCGCCCCGCCTCGCGCAGCGCGTTCTTGACCGCGCGGATGGCGGAGATCTGGCTGCCCAGGTGGAAGTGCAGCAGCTCGAAGCAGTTCAGCAGGTCGTTGGCGCGCAGGAAGTTGATCGCCTCGACCACCTCGCGCGTCGACAGGCCGAACTTCGACCGGTCGCCGCCCGACGCCTCCCACCGGCCCGACCCCTTGGCGGCCAGCTTGACGCGGATGCCGATGCGCGGCCGGACGCCGATCTTCTTGGCGGTCTCGGCGATCAGGGCCAGCTCCGAGAACTTCTCGACGACGATCAGGACGGTGCGCCCCAGCTTCGACGCCATCAGCGCCGTCTCGATGTACTCCTCGTCCTTGTAGCCGTTGCAGACGATGAGGGCGTCCTCGTCGTCGAGCATCGCCATGACCGCCAGCAGCTCGGGCTTCGAGCCCGCTTCCAGGCCGTAGTGGTAGGGGCGCCCGAACCGGATGATCTCCTCGACCACGTAGCGGTGCTGGTTGACCTTGATCGGGTAGACGCCCTTGAACTCGCCCTTGTAGCCGTACTCGGCGATCGCGTTCTTGAACGTCTCGTTCAGCTCGACGATCCGGCTGCGCAGCACGTCCGAGAAACGGATCAGCAGCGGCAAGCCGATTCCGCGGCGCGCGACCTCATCGACCAGCTCTTTCAGATCGATGGCGGGTCCGTCGGCTCCGGCGGGGTTCGCCTGGACGTTGCCCGATTCGGCCACAGAGAAATAGTTGTGGCCCCAGTACTTGACCCCGTAGACCTCGGCAGAGTCCGCGACCGTCCACTTTCGCGGAATGCCGACAGCAGTGCTCATGTCCCACTAAGGTGAAGAAAATCCGTCCGCGATGCTAGTGAAATTTTGGGTCGGCGGTCGGACGGACGCCGGCGAGTCGGATCAGAACTGATCGCGTGGGCGATCAGAACTTCAGCGAGATGCCGGCCATCCCGTAGACGAAGTGATCGTTCTTGGCGATGAGCGCGCCGTTGTACGCATCCATGAAGGCGAAGCGGGGCTTGTATGACAGCTGGTCGGCGAACGGCAGGCCCTCCAGCTGGAAGAAGAAGGACGTCAGCCGATCGATCGCCGCCGTCACGCCGATGCCGAAGTAGAGGCGCTGGCCGGAGAAGCGCGCGCCGTTCGACGGGTCCTGACCGTCGAACAGCCCCATCCGGGCTGCCTGATCTTTGCAGAAAGGCTCCGCCTCGACGCCGTTGCTCTCCTGGGTGTTGGTCGGGCAGAACTTGTCCGTCCAGGCGGAGTAGCGGATGGATCCGTTGACGGTCGCGACGTCGCTGAACGAAAGGCTGGCGATGGCGCCCGCGTCGAAGAAATACGTGTCGCGGCCGTTGGTGCCCGTCCCGCCGCCCAGATCGCTGCGCACCGCCAGCGAGAACGGACCCGCCTCGACCAGCTGCAGCTTGCCGAACAGCGCCAGGTTGTAGATGGAAAAGAAGGTCTGGAACTCGACGCCCACGTCGATCCCCGGCTTGGCGACCGCGCCCACCGCCAGCCGAACGGTGAGGTAGTAGGGGTAGCCGAGGCCGAAGTCGGACGTCACGCCTCCCACCGGGTTGACCTTGGCGCCGAACGACGACATCCCCTGCTTCCGGCGGGCCACCTGCTCGGCGGTGGGGCCGCTGGGCAGCGCCTTCAGGTCGACCGAGAACACCTTCTCCCGGCCGCCCTCGATCTTCATCGTCTCCTTGTGGTCGAAGAAGCCCTTCAGCTTGAACTCGACGATGTGGTCGCCGCTGGACACCGCGTCTCGTTGCACCGGCGTCTTGCCGATCAGCTCGCCGTCGATCTTCACGTCGGCGCCTTCCGGGCTGGAGAGGACGCGCAGGCTGCCCGTGGCCGCCAGGTCGGCGACCATGGTGATGGTCTGGTTCTCCAGCAGCACGACCTCGCGCTTGAAGTCGGTGAAGCCGTCCTTGTGGACGACCACGTAGTGCTTGCCGGGATCCAGGTCGTTGCGGTCGATGGGCGCCCGCCCCAGGCTGGACCCGTCCACGAACACCTCGGCGTTGGGGACCTGCGACTGCACCTTCAGCGTCGCGCGCGGCCGGTCGGGCGGCGCGACCTCCATGCGGAAGCTGACGATGGCGTTCTCGCCCGCCGCGACGCGCACGGTCTGCTCCATCGGCTTGAAGCGCGTCTTGCGGCCGCCCACGATGTGCTCGCCCGGCTTGATCGACTGGATTGAAACCGGCGCCTTCCCCTTCGACTCGCCGTCCACGAAGATCTCGACGTCGGGCTCGTTCGAGATGACGCGCAGGCTGGAGTTCGTCGCCGCGCCGAAGCTGGCCGCGACCTTCACCTGCTGGCCGGCCGGGACCGTCACGGTCTGGCGCCAGGGCGGGAACCCGTCCTTCTTCACCTCGACGACGTGATCGCCGGCGGGCAACCCGCTGATGATGGCGGGCGCCGCGTCCTTGCGCTGGCCGTCGACGTACACGTCGCCGCCCGCGTCGGAATTGACCAGCAGCGTGCCGGTCGGCGCCTCCGCGCGCTCCAGCGAGATGTCTCGCGTCCGCCGCTCACCCTCCTGCAGGTCGACCCAGTCGCTGAAGGGCTTGTGGCCGGCCTTGCGCACCTCGATCTGGTGCCGCCCCGCCGCCAGCTCGAAGCTGTTCGGGATCGTCCCGCGCGGCACGCCGTCAACCAGCACGTCGGCGCCAGCGGCGTCCGAGCTGGACTGCAGATCCAGGCGCGCCAGGCGCGGCGCCCGCTCCAGCGTGGGCGAGATGCTGGTGTTCTTGCGGACGTCCACCACCTGTTCGAACGGCTTGAAGCCGGACACCTCGAGGACGATCTTCACCGCCCCCTTCGGGACCTTGATGGTGATCGGCGTGTAGCCGGCGATGCCGTACAGCTTCGGCTGCTGGTTCGGCGACGAATCCCAGTAGACCGCCGCCTGCTGCGGCGAGCTGTCGATCTTCAGCTTGTACTTGCCCTTCACGGGCGGGCGCGGCTGCGTCTGCGCCACCGCGTTCCCGGGCGTGAACGCCGAAACGGCGGCCAGCGCCGCAATCGACAGAAACGCTACGACATGAACATGACGAATGTTTCGGAGCATGCGCGCCATCGAGCGTAGCGGTGGACGCGCCGCGACGTCAACAACTACCCCTGCGTCACGACCACGACGTGTGAGGTCGGTCAGGCGGTCTGGCGGTGGATCTCGTCGGCGAACAGCCGCTGCATCAAACGGGCGATGGCGTGCTTGCCGGCGCCCACGTAGGGCGCCAGCGCTTCGCCAAACTCGGCCGCCGTCTGGTATCGGTCCCCGGGATCCAGCGCCAGCGCCCGCTTCAGGATCATGCTGGCGGGCTCGGGCATCACGCCGATGCTCGCCAGGTCGTCGACCGTCGGGCCGTTGGCGGCGCGGTACAGCGTCTCCAGATCGTTCTCGCCCCAGTACAGCAGCTCGCCGGTCAGGCAGTAGTGCAGCAGCAGGCCCAGGGAGAACAGATCGCTGCGCCCGTCGACAGCGTGTCCGCGCGCCTGCTCGGGCGACATGAAGTTCGCGTTGCCCTTGACCATCCCCACCTGCGTCTTGCTGACGCGCCGGTTCGATTTCACGATGCCGAAGTCGGACAGCTTCACCTCGCCCTGGAACGACACCATGACGTTGCCCGCCGAGACGTCGCGGTGAACGATGCCCATCGGCAGGCCGTTCTTGTCGCACGTGTCGTGTGCGTACGCGAGCGCCTGCAGCACCTCGTGCGCGATGAAGAACGCGATCTCCTGCGCGAGCCCTCGCCCACCGCGTTCGTGGTGCCGCAACATCATGCGGGCCAGGTCGCGCCCGACGATGTACTCCTGGGTCATGAAGTACTGGCTGCCCGCCATGCCGAAATCGAACACGGGAACGATGTTCGAATGCACCAGGCTGGCCTGCAGGCGCGCCTCCTCGACGAACTGGGCGACGGCGTCCTTCTCGGTGGCCAGCTCCGGGCGCAACCGCTTGAGCACGAACGTGCGGCTGAACCCCTCGACGCCGCTGACCTCGGCGACGAACAGCTCCGCCATGCCGCCCTCGCCCAGGCGGGTGAGCAGCCGGTAGCGGCCCAGCATCGACACGGGCCCCGTCGCGTCCATGACCGGCATCGTCGCCCCGGTCTCGGTCAGCATCGGCACGGGCGCCGAGCCGACGTCGGTGTGGGGAACCGGCGGCGGGAGCCGGGCCGTGTCGTCCTGCCACTGCGGACCGGTCGGCCCCCAGAAGCGCGCCATCGGCTGTGAATGTGACTGTGACTGCGACGGCGCGGCGGCGACCGCCTCGGGCACCGGGCTCGCTTCCTGGCGCGCCGGACGCCGCCCGAACACGAGAACGCCGACACCCGCCAGCACCATCACGCCGGTGAGGACGAACGGCAGCGGGCGCAGCGGGGGCGCGGCCGGCGCCGGCGGCGCGACGACACGGGTCGGCGCGGGCGCCACCGCGGGCGCGCGGCCGAGGACGATCATCGGCGCGCTGTCAGGCAGGATCGGCAGCCGGGCGGCGGCAATCAGGAACGGGGCGCCCCCGATGGTGATCGCGCCGGACGCGGCGCCCTGCTTCCGCGCCAGCTTCACGACCGGCTTGTCGAGCGTTCCGATCTCGCCAACCTCGGCGCTCTTGCGGGTGCCGACGATGCCCCCATCCACGATGAGGCGCGCGAAGGTGAACTCCTTCCGGTACGGCCGCCACCACTCCTCGTTGTCGAACAGATCCTTCAGCGTGTCCGCGTCGACGTTCATCTTCACGGCGGCGGCCAGCGGCTGAATCTCGGCGGCCTGGCGCGCCTTGCGTTCGATCCCGCGCAGCTCCTCGGCGTCGTAGTCGCTGTCCGCGGGCTTGGCGACGCTGGCGGCCGCGGCGGCTTCGGCCGCGGCGCGGTCGCGCACGGCAAGCCGGTAGGAGACGGCGCTGAGCGCGACTCCAGAAATGATCAGCGCGATCCCGGCAAGTCGCGTGGTCATCGACAACCCGATCCCTCCAGCCTCGTTGTTGCGGGAAGCTCCGCGTTGGGGCCGCTGAGCTTTCCCTACTCAGCGTACAGGAATTGTCATTTTCCTAACAACGAAAACTCGCCTGTCTTTTCGGCACGGAATTGCCGGCATGGAATTGCCGGATTGCTCGCCGTGACGCGGGCCGACGGTCAGACCCCGGGAACCGACTGGACGACGTGCCGGCAGGTCGCGGGCAGCGGCCCGCCGGCCGCCATGTCCAGGGTCGCGCAGCTCGCCTCTCCGATGGCCGCCATGCAGGTGTCGATCTCCTGCTGCGTGCTGAGGGCAGTCGCCGCGCAATTCCCCGCGCAGCAGCTCGCGACGCCGGATGCGATGCAGTCGGTCAGTTGATCGGGAGGAAACAGCGCACAGTTGTCCGTCGCCCGCGTGCAGAGCTCCTGCATGATCTGCTCGCACTGCGCGCCGCGCGTGGGGCCCTCGCCCCCGGTACATCCGACCAGCCAGACCACGACCCACACCGCCCGCCGCATCACGCCCCTGAGTTCAACCTAGGACAGCCGGGCCGCTGTTCAAGGCCTCGGGCCCGAGGCCCTTCAGTACAGCAGGACGTCGACCGGGTCGCCGGCTGCCAGCCCAGGCACGGCGGCGTCGACGCGCACCAGCCCATCCGCGTACACGACGTTGGAAAGCGTCGCCGACCCGCCCGGCAGCGGATCCGCCCACAGCGCGCCCTCGCGTTCCACCACGCGCACGCGCAGGTAGTCCTCCCGGCCGACGACCGAGCGGTGCTCCCGCCCGATGCGGGCGGCGCGCCGCGCAGGCCACGGATCGCGCGCCGCCTCGCCGCCCAGCCGCCACAGCATCGGTCGGATGAACGCGTCGAAGACGATGAGGGACGACGTCGGAAAGCCGGGCATCCCCACCACCGGCTTGCTGCCGGCGCGCGCGAACAGCGTCGGCTTGCCGGGGCGGATGTCGATGCCGTGGAACAGGACGCCGGGCGGCTCGAGGTCGGCCAGGGCGTCGGCCGACACGTCCTTGGTCCCGATCGACGAGCCGCCCGAGAGGATGACCGCGTCCTGCTGGTCGAGCAGGCGCGCGATCGCCCGCCGCAGCGTGTACGCGTCGTCGGGGATGATGCCGCCGTACGTGACGTCGCAGCCGGCGGCCGTCACCTGCGCGCCCAGCGCCGTCTGGTTCGCGTCGCGCACCTGGCCGGGGCGCGGCGTCTGCCCGGGATCGCACAGCTCGTTTCCCGTCGACAGCACCGCCACGCGCGGGCGGCGGTGCACGTCGACGGTGGTGACGCCGAACGTCGCGAGCATGGCCAGGTCCTGGGGCCGCAGCCGCCGGCACGACGGCAGCACGGCCGCCCCGCGCGCGAGATCCTCGCCGCGCTCGACGACGTTCGCGCCCTTCGACACCGCCCGCGAGATCTCGACGCGCGCGCCGCCGTCCAGCGCCGCGGTGTGCTCGACCATGACGACGGCGTCCGCGCCCTCGGGGATGAAGCCGCCCGTCGCGATGGCGACCGCTTCCGCCGCGCCGACACCGCGCGGGAACACGTCGCCCATCGGGACCGCGCCGGTCACCGTCAGCACCACCGGCGACAGCGCGGAGGCGCCACGGACGTCAGCGCCGCGCACCGCATAGCCGTCCATGACGGCGCGGCGCTCGCCCGGAAGATCGGCCGGCGCGCGGAACGGCGCGGCCAGCACGCGGCCGAGCGCATCGCCGATGGTGACGCGCTCGTGCCCGACGGGCGGCGTGTCGGCCAGGATGCGGCGCGCGTCGTCCGCCGGGATCAACGTGAGCGCGGGCGCGGCTTCCGATCTCGCCATCAATACCGAATCTACACCGGAAGGACGGAGCGCCGGCGCGCGTAACCGGTGACGCTCTTGCCCGCCGCGGCGGCGAGGCGCCGGACCAGCTCGGCGCGCAGGTCGTCGCCCGGCACGACGGCGTCGACGTGCAGGTTGGCCGCGAGCTTGAGCAGGTCGATGTCGGCGCGGTACTCCTCGCGCAGCTGCTCGACGTACGCGGCGCGGTCCGCCTCGGGCTGGGCCGCGATCTTGTTGGCGAATACGGCGTTGACGGCCGCCTCCGCCCCCATCACCGCGATCATCGCCTGCGGCAAGGCGATGGTGACGTCGGGGTCGAACCCGGGCCCACACATCGCGTACAGGCCGGCGCCGTAGGCCTTGCGCAGCACCACGCAGATCTTGGGAACCGTGGCGTCGGCGACCGCCGAGATCATCTTCGCGCCGTGCCGGATGATCCCCTGGCGTTCCACGGCCTTGCCGATCATGAAGCCCGGCACGTCGGCCAGGAACAGCAGCGGCAGCCCGAACGCGTCGCACAGCCAGATGAAGCGCGCCGCCTTGTCGGCCGAATCGACGAACAGCACGCCGCCCTTCCACTTGGGCTGGCTGGCCACGATGCCGACCGGGCGGCCGTCGAGGCGCGCGAACCCCGTGACCAGCTCGCGGGCGAACAGCTTCTTCAGCTCGAAGAAGCTGCCCTCGTCGACCACCGCGTCGATGACGTCGTGGATGCCGAACGCCTGGTTCTGGTTCGCCGGGATGATGTCGTCGATCCGCTTGGCGCCGGCCTTGGGGCCGCGCGGCGCCGCCGCCGGCGGCGGGTCTCCGGCGCGCTGCGGAAGGTACGCCAAGTAGTCGCGGGCGGCCGCGAGGCAGGCGCGCTCGTCGGGCGCCAGCAGGTCGCCGCAGCCGGACACCTCGCAGTGCATGCGCGCGCCGCCCATCTCCTCCAGCGTCACCTTCTCGCCGATCACCATCTCCGCCATGCGCGGCGAGCCGAGGTACATCGACGCGTTCTTGTCGACCATGAACACGACGTCGCAGAACGCCGGGATGTAGGCGCCGCCCGCCGCGGACGGCCCGAACAGCAGGCAGATCTGGGGCACCGCGCCCGACAGCTTCACCTGGTTGGCGAAGATCCGGCCCGCGTGGCGGCGGCCCGGGAACATGTCGATCTGATCCGTGATGCGCGCGCCGGCTGAATCGACCAGGTAGAAGAGCGGCAACCGCAACCGTCCCGCCGTCTCCTGGATGCGGACGATCTTCTCGACCGTGCGCGCGCCCCACGACCCGGCCTTGACGGTCGAGTCGTTCGCCATGATCGCGACGGGACGGCCGTGCACGCGGCCGATGCCGGTGACGACGCCGTCGGCGGGCAGGTCGGGTGCCGTCGCGTTGGCGAGCAACCCGTCCTCGATGAAGTCCTTGCCGTCTTTTTCACCTTGATCGCACAGCAGCGCGATCCGCTCGCGGCAGAACAGCTTGCCGGCGGCGGCGTTGCTCTCGTGGTACTTGGGCGCGCCGCCCCGCTTCGCCTTGTCGCTCGCTGCCTTGAAGTCGTCGCTGCGTGACATCACTTTCCTTTGAACACGGGCGGGCGCTTCTCGGCAAACGCCGACAGGCCCTCGTTGCGGTCGTCGCTGGCCAGCACCTCCTGGTAGCACACCGCCTCCACCGCCAGCGCGTCGGCGAGCGGCAGCGCGGCGCCCTCGTCGATGGCGCGCTTGGCGGCGGCGACCGCCAGCGGTCCGCCGGCGGCGACCTCGTCCGCCAGCTTCGCGGCGGCATCGGCGAGGTTCTCCGCCGGCACGACGTCCGACACGATCCCCAGCGCGTAGGCGCGCTGCGCCCGCACGCGCCGTCCGGTCAGGATCAGCTCCTTGGCGGCCGCGACGGACGCGACGCGCGCCAGCCGCTGCGTCCCGCCCGCGCCCGGAATCACCCCCAACCGCACCTCCGTCAGCCCCATCTCGGCCGTGTCGGCGGCGATGCGGATGTCGCAGGCCAGCGCCAGCTCCAGCCCGCCGCCGAACGCGGCGCCGTTGATCGCCGCGATGACCGGCCGCGGAAACGCGGCGACGGCGTTCATCAGGCGATTGAGCTCGTCGAGGAAACCCCAGGTCTGCTCCAGCGACATCGTCCGCCGCTCCTTCAGATCGGCGCCCGCCGAGAACGCCTTGCCCGCGCCGGTCACGACGACCACACGCAGGTCGTCACCTTTCTTGATCAGCGCCGTCAGTTCCGCGAACACCGCCTCGAGCCCGCTCACCAGCTCCTTCGACAGCGCGTTGGCAGCGTCGGGGCGGTTCAGCGTAACGAACGCAGCGTGGCCGCGCCGTTCGACGAGCACCAGCCCGGCTGCAACGTCCGTCGCGGTGGGCATGACCGACGGTATCACGTCACCTGGCGGTTGCGCTCGCGAGACCTCGGTGTCGCGAACGTCGTAGAATCCAGCTCGCGCATGGCGATCACGTTTCCAGTATCCGACGTGGCGGCGTCCAGCAAGCGGCAACCCGTGCTCGATCGCGCGGTGGCGATCCCGGCGATGCTGGGCGGGGGCGAGCGGAAGCAGCGGCGATGGTGGTCGCCGCCCGCCCGCCGGATCGAAGCCTGGTCGCCGGGCGGCGCGGCGCCGCTGGTCTGCGCGAACGACGCGAACGCGCTGGCGCAGGCGGCTTACGACGCGTTCTACCGCCA
>Ga0207669_10001179_pt1 | contig 11081 bp, 10 predicted proteins | sample KBSM33metaG_FD_184329 | JGI IMG/M metagenome (GOLD analysis project Ga0207669, IMG submission 184329) | Miscanthus rhizosphere microbial communities from Kellogg Biological Station, Michigan, USA - KBS M3-3 metaG (SPAdes) (version 2) | ecosystem: Host-associated > Plants > Roots > Rhizosphere >...
GTCGACTTGCGCAATTCCGATAGTACGGCTTCGATAGCGGCAAGCGCGCGCTGATCGCCGAGCTTTTCGTACAGGCTGGTGCTGCCGCTGACGTCGGCAAACATGATGGCAAAGCGCTGGGACGCGGTAGTCACTGCAACAAATATAGCATGTGACCGGCGCCGGCTAAGCCGGTATTACGCCGGCATACAGGATCAGGCCGCTTGCGCCACGGCCTTCTTTTTGACCTTGGCAGCGGTCGCGTGCATCGCCGCGTAAGCGCCGTGGGCGGCGGACTCGGCGTCGCCGACGTGCACCGGCAGGCCCATGTCGTTCAACACCGAGCCCAGCGCCGACAAGCACAGCATCACGTTGTCGGGGCGGCACGAGTAGCCCATCAGGCCGAAGCGCCAGATCTTGCCGGCGAGCGGGCCTAAGCCGGCGCCAATCTCGAGCCCGAACTCGTTGAGCAGTGTTTTCCTCACCGCGGCTTCATCGACGCCTTCGGGGCAGCGCACCGCGTTCATCTGCGGAATCTGATACTGCTCTTTGACCAGGAATTTCAGGCCCATCGCTTCGAGCCCCGCCTTCAGTGCGAGGTGGTGGCGCTCGTGGCGTGCCCAGCAGTTCTCGATGCCTTCTTCGCGAATCAACAGCAATGCTTCATGCAGCGCGAACAATGAGTTGGTCGGCGCGGTGTGATGGTAGGTGCGCGTCGAGGCGCCCCAATAGCCGAGCAGCAGATTCATGTCCATGAACCAGCTGTGGATCTTGTCCTTGCGCGATTTCACGTCGGCGACCATGCGCTCGGAAAACGAGACCGGGGACAGGCCCGGCGTGCACGACAAGCATTTCTGGCTCGCCGAATACACCGCGTCGATTTTCCATTCGTCGACCAGCACCGGGGTGCCGCCAAGCGACGTCACGGCGTCGACGATCGCGAGCGCATCATGCTTGTGCGCGATCTCGACGAGCGTTTTCGCATCCGACTGGCAGCCGGTAGAGGTTTCCGCGTGCACGAACGCGAGGATGCGCGCGCCCGGATTCCTGCGGAACGCGTCTTCGACTTTTTGCGGGTCGATCGGCGAGCCCCATTCTTCTTCGACGACGATCGCCGTGCCGCCGCAGCGCTCGACGTTTTCGATCATGCGGCCGCCGAACACGCCGTTGCGGCACACGATTACCTTGTCGCCGGGACGCACGAGGTTCACGAAACAGAATTCCATGCCGACCGAGCCCGGTCCCGAAATCGGAAACGTCAGCGGATTCTTGGTCTGGTACGCGTAGCGCAGCAGCGTCTTCAATTCTTCCATCATCTCGACGAATATCGGGTCAAGATAGCCGATCGCCGGCTGGCTCATGGTCGTTAGCACCCGCGGGTGGATTTCGGTCGGGCCCGGCCCCATCAGCGTGCGTTGCGGCGGATGGAAGGAGTTGATGCGTTTGGCTGGCGCAAAATCGTTCATGTTGTCGTTCCCTGTAAGTGACGATCCGAACAAACTCTCGCCGTCCGGACGCGACTTCATCCGGAGCGGTTTTCTGGCGGTGGCTTCGTTTAGGACTTCGGCGGCCGTTATCTGGCCCCGGCTCGCGTTCTCGACTTCCATCGCCCAGCGCGCGGGAACGTAACCGGATTTCACCCAGTTATTGACGACGGCGCGGTCGAGGCGGAATTGGCGCGCCACCTCGGCTTGGGAGCCGAACAGCACAACGAGACGGTCGGCACAGTTCATGGTTATTCTCTGGTCGAGAATTTACCATGACAAAATTATTTTGACAATCTCCGCTTCGGCAACGCGAACTTCGTAGAGTTAGCGCCTACTCCGAATCGGCGAAAGTCGTGAATTCCCCTTGCGGATCAAATGCTGTGTCGCCGTCCTCCACTGCGGTGCCGGTCGCCGCTACTGCCGCGAAATCGAACAGTCCGCGGTCCATCAGGTGCGAGGGACGCACATCCTGCAGGCTGCGAAAGATCGATTCGACGCGTCCCGGGAAACGTTTCTCCCACTCGCGCATCAGGTCCTTCATCTGCTTGCGCTGCAGGGTCGGTTGCGAGCCGCACAGATCGCACGGAATGATCGGAAATTGTTTCACCGCCGCGTATAACGCAAGGTCGCGTTCCTGCACGTAGGCGAGCGGCCGGATCACCACGTGCGCGCCGTCGTCCGACACCAGCTTGGGCGGCATTGCTTTGAGCTTGCCGCCAAAAAACAGGTTCAGAAAAAACGTTTCGAGGATGTCGTCGCGATGGTGGCCGAGCGCGATTTTAGTCGCGCCGAGTTCCTTGGCGACGCGATACAGCACGCCGCGGCGCAGGCGCGAGCACAGCCCGCACATCGTCTTGCCTTCGGGGATTACGCGCTTAACGACCGCGTAAGTGTCCTGCACCTCGATGTGAAACGGCACGCCGAGCGCCTTCAGATAATCGGGCAGCACGTGCGCCGGATAGCCAGGATGGCGCTGGTCCAGGTTGACGGCGACGATCTCGAAATCGATCGGCGCGTGCGTGCGCAAATTCAGCAACACGTCGAGCATCGCGTAGCTGTCCTTGCCGCCGGACAGGCACACCATGACGCGGTCGCCCGCGCGGATCATTGCATAATCGCCAATCGCCTGCCCGACCAGCCGGCGCATCCGCTTGGCGAGCTTGTTCGCTTCGTACAAGTCCTTCTGGTGCAGGTCTGGAGCGTTCATAGCGTGATGCTCCGGCCGCCGTCGACGGCGATCACCTGGCCCGTCACGTAGGGCGCGCCGGCGACCAGAAATTCGACCGCCTTCGCGATGTCGTCGGGCTCGCCGGCGCGTTTTAACGCGGTCTGGTTCACGATGCGCTGGCGCGACAGCTCGTCGGACCACGCATCGTCCTCCGGCCACAAGATGGTGCCGGGCGCGACCCCGTTCACGCGCACTTCCGGGCCCAGCTCGCGTGCGAGCGAGCGCGTCAGCGCGAGCAGCCCTCCCTTCGCGACCGTGTACACGAGGTAATTCTTCATCGGCAATTCGGCATGGATGTCGACGATGTTGACGATGCAGCCGTGCCGCTTGCGCAATTCGACCGCGGCTGCCTGCGACAGGAACAACGGCGCCTTCAAATTGGTGCCTATGAGGTCGTCCCACTCCTTGTCCGTGATCTCGCCGATCGCGGTCGCGAAAAAGCTCGATGCGTTGTTCACGAGAATATCGAGATGACCGAACTGCTTGATCGTCGTTTTGACCAGGTCGGGCAGGCTTGCGCCGCTCAGAAGATCGGCTTGGATCAGCGCCACCGATTCCGCGCGGCGTGCGTTCAATTCGTGCTGCAACGCGCGGGCTTCGGCGATCGACGCGCGATGATGGATCATCAGGCTCGCGCCCGCCGCGTGCAGACGCCGGCAAATCGCCGCGCCGACGCGCTTGGCGCCGCCCGTCACCAGCGCGGTTTTGCCCGTGAGTGTCCCAGTGGTTTCCATGGCGCATATTGTACGGGAAGCCCTGATTTGTTATCATTTAATCAGACCTTCCTCTAAAGTGGCGGAAACCGGGGACACGCCGCTTGCTGCCAGCCCATTTACAGAAACTTCCCGCGCCGTCCGCCGACGCCCTCGCCCATAGCGCGCGGCTCACCGCACGGATCGCGCGCGAAATCGACGCTGCCGGCGGCTGGTTGAGCTTTGCGCGCTATATGGAGCTCGCGTTGCATGCGCCGGAGCTCGGCTATTACAGCGCGGGCTCGACCAAGTTCGGTGCGGCCGGCGATTTCGTCACCGCGCCAACCTTGGGCCGGGTATTCGGCCGCACGCTCGCGCGCCAGGCTGCGCAAATCCTGCACGCCGGCATTCCCGACTTAGTCGAGCTCGGCGCCGGCGACGGCCGGCTCGCGCGTGATCTGCTCGCGGAACTCGAAGCTTTGGGCAGCTTGCCGCAGCGTTACTTAATACTAGAAACCAGCGCGGACTTGCGCGCGCGGCAGCGTGACCTCCTGCGGCGCGACGTTCCTCGCCTCGCCGGCCGCGTCGAATGGTTAGACACCCTGCCTGCATCGCTGACGGCGCTGGTGCTCGGCAACGAAGTGCTCGACGCGATGCCCGTGCATGTCATCGAAGTTGGCGCCGGCGGCATCGCTGAGCGCGGCGTCACGCTCGCAGGCGGCGAATTTCAATGGCAAACGCGACCCGCCACCGGCACTGTGCTAGCCGCCGCGCAGGCGCTCGCTCTGCCGCCCGGGTATATCACCGAAATAAATCTGGCCGCGCAGTCGTTCGTCGCGACGCTCGCCGCGGCCCTCGAGCGCGGCGTCGCGCTGTTCATCGATTACGGTTTTCCCGCGCGCGAGTACTATCATGCGCAGCGCAGCACCGGCACGTTGATGTGCCATTACCGCCAGCATGCGCACGACGACCCGCTGTGTCTCGCCGGCTTGCAGGACATTACCGCCCATGTCGATTTCAGCGCATTGGCGGCGGCGTGCGCGCGGGCCGGTCTCGATTTGCTCGGCTACGCCAACCAGGCGCAGTTTCTGATCAACTGCGGGATTACCGATGTGCTCGCCGCAACGCCCGCTGAAAATGCGGCGGCTTACCTGCCGCAGGCAGCACAGGCGCAAAAGCTGATGAGTCCCGCCGAAATGGGCGAATTGTTCAAGGTCATCGCGCTGGGCCGCGGCTACACCGCGCCGCTTGCCGGATTTGCGCGCGGCGACAAGAGCGGCCAGCTGTGATGCGCGGCCGGACCACCGTGACATCACGCGTGCTTAAACTTTTAGTCACGATCGCCGTGCTGATGGTCGGGGCGCCGGCGCCGGCGGCAGACGACGCGATCGCGCGGGCAGCTTACGGCTGGGAGCACAGCCCGCATGGCGCGATGCTCGAACGCATACTGCCGCCCTCGCTCACACCGCAGCAATTGCCTGAGCCGTCGAGCGCCGGCGCGCAGCTCGTCGTCGCGTACTGCGTGCAGTGTCATCACTTGGTCAATCCCGCCATGCATGACGCACCGCGCTGGAAGAGCGTCGTCGCGCGCATGGTGTGGCGCATGGAAGGCCAGGGCAACCTCGGAAAATTGATGCAGGACCTGATGGCGGACGTCAAAGTGCCGACCGCGAACGAGCAGGCCACTTTGCTGCGCTATCTTCAAAAGCACGCGCAACGCGAGCTGAGTTCGGGCCAGTACGCCGATCTCAACACCGAGTCCGGGCGCCGCTACCGTATCGCGTGTGCGCAATGCCACGTGCTGCCCGACCCGCGGCGCCACACTGCGTCGGAATGGCCGGCAGTCGTCGAGCGCATGCGCCGCAACATGGCGTGGGCCAACCGCGTGACTGGAGACCCGATACTGCGTACGAAACCCGAGCTCGACACCGCCGACATCACGCGCTATCTGCAGCGCCACGCCCGCGCGCGCGGAAGCGATCGTCTGCCGCCCTAGACCGCCGGCACTTTCATTCCGCGCTGCACCGCGGGCCGCGCCGAGATCGCATCGAACCAGCGTTTCACGTGCGGAAAATCGGCGAGATTCGTCTTGTGCCACTCGTAACGCGCGACCCACGGATACGTGGCGATGTCGGCGATCGAGTACTCATCGGCCAGATATTCGTGCGCGGCGAGACGCTGGTCGAGCACTCCATAGAGGCGGTCTTTTTCCTTCGTGTAGCGCTCGATCGAATAGGGCACCTGCTCTTTGGCCGCGCGCAGAAAGTGGTGCACCTGGCCGAACATCGGGCCCACGCCGCCCATCTGGAACATGAGCCACTGTAGCGCGTCGTATTTCAGGCGGGCGGACTGCGGCAGCAGCCGGCCGGTTTTGTCCGCGAGATAAAGCAGGATGGCGCCCGATTCCATCATCGCGTACGGCTTGCCGTCCGGTCCATCCGGGTCCACGAGCGCTGGGATCTTGCTGTTCGGACTGATCGCGACAAACTCGGGCTTGAACTGGTCGTTCTGCCCGATGTTGACTGCATGCACGCGGTACGGCAGGCCGAGTTCTTCGAGCATGATGGAAACCTTGCGCCCGTTCGGCGTGGTCCACGTATAAAGATCCAGCATGGGTTCTCCCTGGGTTGAAATGCGCCGCTCTGGCGCCGACTTCGATTACAACTTCTTCGTGATGGCGTCGATGCGCGCCTGCGCCACCCGCTCCTTGATCTGCGCCGGGTCGGCGCAGCCCCTGGCGACCGCACCGGCATCGACCGCGCGCGCCTCCGCCAGCGCATCGCGCAGCCTCGCGACTGCCGCCTCGCTCGCCGGCTTGTCTGCCGCTGCCGCGCACACGTCGAGCAATTGCGCGAAACGGTCGGGCCGGCGCAACGCATCGGTCGCTTGAATGAGCGCCAGCAATGCGGCAGGCGCCAACTTGTCCGCCTTGCGCACTTCGCTGCAGTGGCGCGCGGCCAGCAGCGCCAGCTCGCGGCAGTCCTGCGGCACGCGCAGCCGCTCGCAAAATGCTTCGAGCAACTTTTCTTCCGTATCCATCGTCAGCACCGCGAAGCGCTCGGCCAGGCCCAGGCCGTGCGCGGCCACGGCGTCGAGCGCCGCGAGCCTGCGTGCGCCGGCGGCGCCTGCGGTGACCGCAGTCAGTTCCGGCAATATGGCAGCCAACGCGCCGCATTCGGCGAGCACCTCGAACATCCGCGACGGCCGCTGCTCCATCAATCCGCGCGCCAGCTCCTGCCACACGCGCTCGGCGACCAGCGCATCGGCCTCGCCATCAACGACCATGTGGCGCATCTGCTCGAGCGTGGCGGGCGCGATCGTGAAACCAAACCGCGCGGCAAACCGCGCCACGCGCAGGATGCGCACCGGGTCTTCCGCAAAGGCCGGGCCGACGTGGCGCAGGACGCGCGCTTTCAGATCGGCCGCGCCGCCGAAGGGATCGATCAGATTGCCGGCGTCGTCGCGCGCGATCGCATTGATCGTGAGATCGCGGCGCGCGAGGTCGTCTTCGAGCGTGACGTCGGGCGCGGCGTGAAACTCGAAGCCGTGGTAACCGCGCGCGGTCTTGCGTTCGGTGCGCGCGAGCGCGTATTCCTCTTTCGTTGTCGGATGCAAAAATACCGGGAAATCCCGGCCGACGGGCTTATAGCCCAGCTTGACCATTTCCGCGGGGGTGGCGCCGACCACCACATAATCGCGATCGGTCACCGGCAGACCGAGCAATTCGTCGCGCACGGAACCGCCGACGGCGTAGATCTTCATACGCTCAAGCCGGCGGCTCGTATTGGGGCAGCACCTCGGTCTCTGCCGCAGCGGCCGCGTACCACTCCTGCATGGCAGGCAACGCGAGCAGCCGGTCCGCATACTGCTGCGACGCCGCGGACAGCGCGACCGCATACGTCTTGAAGCGCGTCGCGACCGGCGCAAACATCGCGTCGGCGACGCTGAAGGCACCCAGCAGGAACGGCCCGCCGTAGCGGGTGAGGCTTTCGCTCCAGATGGCCTCGACGCGCGCGATGTCAGCGGCCACTTCGGCGCTCACCGCGCGGCGTGGCAGCACGCGGCGCACGTTCATGCACATATCCCCGCGCAACGCCGCGAATCCTGCATGCATTTCCGCGCTGATCGCGCGACCATGCGCACGTGCCGTGGCGTCTTGCGCCCATAGCCGCTTATCCGGATGGCGCTCGGCCAGGTATTCGCAAATGGCGAGCGATTCCCACAGGGTAACTCCGCCGTCGATCAGCACGGGCACCTTGCCGGCGGGCGAGTACTTGCGGATTTTGGCTGCGTATGCGTCCTGGAACAGCGGGATTCTGACTTCCTCGAATGCAATACCCGCGTGTTTCATCAGCAGCCACGGCCGCAGGGACCACGACGAGTACGCTTTATTGCCGATGACGAGCGTGTATCGAGCCATGAGCGGCCGCGCCGTTACGAAGCGCGGCGCGCATGCCCGCGATAGGCGCGATAGCGCGCGCGCGGCGATGCGGCGGCGAGCCAGGTCGGCGCCTCGGCCTCGAGCGCTTTCGGTTCGATGCCGAAAGGAAATGGCGCAGCGCACACGTTGTCGACCTGCATCGAACGGTAATTGTCGCGCGTGAGGAGATGTCCGGGCAGAAATTCGAGTACCAGCGCCTGCAGGTACGAAAGCGTATCGCCCAGGCCGATGACCAGGCGGCGATGGCCCGTCAGCTCGCCTACCAGCGTAACGAGCTCGCGCAGCTTGTACACGCGCGGCCCGCATAACTCATACGTTTGCCCTTGCGCGTCGAGATTGTCGAGGCTGGCCACCATCGCCGCGGCGACGTCTTCGACATAGACCGGTTGAAATCGAGCGTCAGGCCGCCCGAGAAACACGATGGGCAGCAGCTTCAGCAAATCCGCGAACATGTTGAGGAAGCGGTCTTCACGTCCGAAAATGACCGAGGGGCGGAACATCGTCCAGTTAAGGTTGGATGCGCGCACCAGCGCTTCAGCGGCGCCTTTCGTGCGCTGGTAGCGGCTCGGGCCGTTGACATCCGCGCCCAGCGCGCTCATGTGAACGTAGCGGCGCACGCCGGTCTGCTCGCAGGCCGCGATGATCTTGCGCGTGAGGGCCACGTGCGCCTGTTCGAAGCTGCGCGTGCCGCGGCCATCGTGCAAGACGCCGACCAGGTTGATGACGGCATCCATGCCGCGCGTGAGCCGCGCGAGGGCCGCTGGATCGTGCACGTCGGCGGCAATCACATCGACGGTCGGCAGGAGGATCAGCGGCTTGGCGCGCTCGCGATCGCGCGTCGGCACCGTCACGAGATAGCGTCCCGCGCTCAAAGACTGGACGACATGACGGCCGACATACCCGCTGCCGCCTATCACGCATACCCGCGTCAATTCCATATCTACCGCCGCCCTTTGTTGCGTGCCGCTTTTCCGGCTTATTCCTGCCCGCCCGGCTCGTCCAACGCTTTTTCCATCGCGCGCGAACGCGGCGCGATCACGCCGATGCGGTCTTTGAGCGACAGCAGCGCCTGCCCGAACTGCTGGCTGTAATAACTGGCGTTGCTCATGACCTTCTTCACGTAATCGCGGGTTTCGTTGAAAGGGATCGATTCGGCATAAATCGCCGCATCCATCGGCTCGCTCGCGCGCCAGGCGCGCGCGCGGCCCGGTCCGGCATTATAGGCCGCCGACGCCAGCACCGGATGGCTGTCCAGCGTGTCGAGCACGTGCCGCAGATACCAGGTGCCGAGGTTCAGGTTGGTTTCGACGTTGGCGGTCTGCGCCCCGCCCTGGTAATTCTTGAGGCCCACTTTTTGCGCGGCCCAGCGCGCGGTCGCGGGCATCAGCTGCATAAGACCCACCGCGCCGGCGCTCGATTTGACGTCGGCGATGAAGCGGCTTTCCTGGCGGATCAAGCCATAGACGAATGCCTCGTCGAGCTGCTGCTGGCTCACATAGCTTTTCATCACGTCGCGGTACGGCGCCAGATAGCGCATGCTGAAGTCGTGCAGTTCGCGCGTGCGGTCGGCCGTATTGATCGCGCGGTCATAGATTTCGCTCTTGCGCGCAAACTCGGCGGCGGCCAGCAGCTGCTTGTCATCGTATTCGCGAATGGTCCAGTTCCACTCGCGGTTGCCTTCGAAGCGCAGGTTGATCCGGTAGAAAGTCAGCGCGCGCTGGAAACCGGGCACTTTGGCCATCGCCTGCACCTCTTCGCGCGTGGGCTTGTACGACGCGGCAGGCGTGCGGCCGCGGCCGCCCAGGTCTTCGGCCGCGAGCTGGCCATAGAACGAAAATTCGCCGGCCAGCGGCGTCAGGATCGCCTGCGCCTCGTCGACGCGCTGGAGCATCTTGTACGCGCGCGCTTTCCAGTAGCGCCACGCGGCGTCCTGGCTCTCCTTGGGCGACATCGCGTCAATCGCGGCGAGCACGTCCGGCCAGCTTTTCGCGCGCAGCGCGATGCGCACCTTCCACGCGAGCTGGGCGTCGGTCATCTCGCCGGCTTTCCCATACCACGCAAGCGCGTTCGGGTCGTGGCGCTGCGCCCCTTGGTAAGCGATCAGGCCCCACACATAACCGCGCTCGCTGTCGCTGAAGCGCTCGCCGAGCTTCGCCCACTGCTGGGCGGCCAGCGGCGGCGCAGTGCGCGCGAGACGTTGCACCGCATACATCACCGATTCGCGTCCGGCGCGCGACTTGAGATTGAAGTTCTTCCGCTCCAAGTAGGCCTGTGGATTAACGGCGATGCCGGGCCATGACTGGGTTTCGGCCGGCTCCTTCTGCGCCAGGTATTCTGCCGCGCGCCGTGCCACCCCGGTGTTGCCCGCTTCGAGTGCGAGCCTGACCCGCGCCCACACATCCTCGGCGCTCAACTGGCCGTTCGCCGCCAGCGCGTCGAAGAGCGGCGTGCAGCTTTCGGGCTGGTCGCGGCCGCTGAACCACAGCGTGCGCGCATAGTTCAGCGCTTCGGCCCCGCCCGCGCGCAGGCGGCTTTGCAGCGAATAGCACAGGAGTTCGGCGTCGGCGCCTTCGAGCAGCGGATATTCGGTGTCGAAGAGCTCCCACTGCTGCTTGACGGCCAGCTGCTTCAACCAATCGGTGCGCAGGCTGTTCACCACGGGAGCGTCCTGCAGGCGCGCGAGCATCGCGCGGATGTCGGAAGGCGACGCCTCGTCGAGCCGCAGCCGGAACCGCCAGTAGGTGATGTACGGCTCGAGCGGATAACCGGTCAGTGATTTCGCATAGCGTTCGAGTTTCGCCGCGTCGCCGGCGCGAAACGCCTCGCGGGCGGCCAGAAAGTCGTCGTCCTGCGCGGCGTGCGCGGCGCCCGCAGCCGCGAGCGCGCACACGAGCAGCCAGCGCGGCGCGTACAATTTCACCCAGTCGTTCATGCCGGCGATTTTACGGCTTTTTTGCGCGAAATCTGCTTAGGAGTGCCTAACATAATGAAACGCGCGATGCGCTGTCACGATTTTGGCTCAGGGCTAGAAGAAAGTCTCGCGGCTTAGTCATTCTAAGCAAGGGACCTTTCGACAACGCCATGGGCCAAAACTCGTGCCAGCCCGAAGGGTTGCAGCCAGAATCGGCGATGGCCGCGTTGCTCGTCTTGGCAATAGAACGACTATTGCCTTCACCGGGCGCCTTGCCCTCACCAATTCTGGCTGCAACGCACACGTGTTTCATCATGTTAGGCACTCTTAGATTCCCCGACAT
>Ga0207669_10001184_pt1 | contig 11071 bp, 8 predicted proteins | sample KBSM33metaG_FD_184329 | JGI IMG/M metagenome (GOLD analysis project Ga0207669, IMG submission 184329) | Miscanthus rhizosphere microbial communities from Kellogg Biological Station, Michigan, USA - KBS M3-3 metaG (SPAdes) (version 2) | ecosystem: Host-associated > Plants > Roots > Rhizosphere >...
TGAACCTGCGCCTCGCGAATGCGGCGCTCGAGCGGATGGTGGCGGAGATCCTCGCCGAGCCCGCCCGCTGGGGCCGGGTCGCGTCGGCCGGCCCGCGGGCGGTGAACGTCGAGTTCGTCTCGGCCAACCCGACCGGGCCGCTCCACGTCGGCAATGCCCGCGGCGCGTTCATCGGCGACCTGCTCAGCCGCGTCCTCGAGGCGGGCGGCCAGCGCGTGACCCGCGAGTACTACTTCAACGACTCGGGTGGGCAGATCCGGAACCTCGGCGCATCGGTCGCGGCCCTGCGACGCGGCGATCCGGTCCCCGAGGACGGGTACAAGGGCGAGTACGTCCACGACCTCGTCGGGATCCTGCCCGATGACGTGTGGACGGCCGCGACGACGTCGGGCGCCGACACCGACGGGATCGTCGGGCACTGGGCGGCCGGCCGCGTCCGCGAGGGCATCGAGGAGAGCCTGACCGCCCTGGGCGTCCGGTTCGACGTGTGGACCAGCGAGGCCCGGCTGCACGACGAGGGCTGGGTCGCCCGCGCGGTCGAGCGCCTCCGCGAGCGCGGCCACGTCTACGAGTCCGAGGGCGCGGTCTGGTTCCGCTCGACCACCTTCGGCGACGACAAGGATCGCGTCATCTTCCGGTCCAACGGCGAGCCGACCTACTTCGCCGCCGACATCGGCTACGTCACCGAGAAGTTCAGCCGCGGCTTCGACCACCTCATCTACATCTGGGGCGCGGACCACCACGGGACCGTGGCCCGCGTGCGCAACGCGGCCGAGGCGATGGGCTACGAGCGCGACGCGGTCGAGATGAAGCTCTACTCGTGGGTCCGCTTCGTGCGCGACGGCGAAGAGGTCTCGATGTCGAAGCGGGCCGGCGAGTTCATCACCCTCGACGACCTGCTGGCCGAGGTGGGGGTGGACGCCGCCCGCTGGTTCTTCGCGTCACGGGCGGCTACCACCGGCATCGACTTCGATATCGAGCTGGCCAAGAAGCAGTCGAACGAGAACCCCGTCTACTACGTCCAGTACGCCCACGCGCGGATCGCCTCGATCATCCGCAAGGCGGCCGACGCTGGCCTGAGCCCGGCCGGGACCGTGGACGGCCTGCTGGCCGGGGCGCCCGAGGCCGCGCTGGTCCGCGCCATCGCGCGCTTCCCGGACGTCGTCGAGGATGCGGTCGCGCTCGAGGAGACCCAGGGCATCACGGCCTACGCGACGGACCTGGCGACGACCTTCCACGGCTTCTATCGGGACGCGCGCGTGGTCGACGCCGCGGAGCCCGGGCGATCGGCCGGTCGCCTCGCGCTGGCCCGCGCCGCCCAGGTCACGCTCGCGAACGCGCTCGGCCTGCTCGGGATCTCGGCGCCCGAGTCGATGTAGACGGCGGCGCCGTCCGAGCCGTCGCCCGCGGCGAGTCCCGCTAGCCCGCGAGACCCAGGACGCCCGCGACGCTCGACATGGTCGCCGCGTCGCTCGCGACGAGGACCCAGCGGATCTTGCCGCCCTCACCGGGCAGGACCTGGGCGATCCCCTGCGCCTTGCCCAGCGCGGTCGTCGCGGCGGCCTCGAACTCGGTCGCGTCGGCGGTCGTGTCCCAGGCGGTCTTGATCGCCACGGCCCACGCGCCGCCGGGGCCTTCGATGACCGCCAGGCGGTCGCCGCCCCAGCCCGCGGCCGCGGCATCGGCGTCCGCCTTCGGGACCCCGGAGACGCGCAGCCAGATGCCGTCCTGGAGCTCGCCGAACGAGTCGGTCAGCGAGACCGTCCAGCCGGACCCGAGTCGCGTCGCGATGTCGGCCGGCAGGCCGACGTCGACCGGCCCCTCCTTCGCCGCGTACTTCTCCGGGTGGAGGATCTGCTCGGTGGACTCCGGCATCCGGGCATAGAAGTCGTCGACGGCCGACCATCCGCCCGCGAGCTGCGCCGACTGGACGTAGAACGCGCCCGTCGTGTACGGGTAGGTCAGCGTCTCGGTCATGATCGGCGGGAGCTTGGCCAGCAGCGCCTGGGTGGCCGGGTCGTTGCCTGCCGCGGCGTATTCGGCGAGCTCGGCCGGGGTCAGGTTGGCGAGCGCCCAGTAGGACATCACAACCGTCGCGTCGCCTTCGAAGATCGCCTGCCGGGCGAGGAACCAGTCGCTCTGGTCCTTGACGTCCTTCTGGTCCTTGAAGACTGTGAAGTTCTGGTCCTGGAGGGCGTGCGTGTACTCATGGGCGTAGGTGACCTGCTCGGCCGCGCCGACGCCGCCCGAGCGGGAGACGACGAACATCTTGCCCTTCTCGTCGTCGTAGAAGCCGGCGACCCCGGCCCCGAGCATCTCGAGGGTCAGCGCGTCCAGATCGGCGTCCGCGGGCAGGAGGCCGAGGGCCTTGTACAGCCGCTCGTTCGCGGCCACGACCTCGGGCGGGGTCTGCTTGGCCTGCTCCTCGGCGAGCATCTTCTTGAGCGTCGCCTCGTCGATGACCTCGCGATCGACCTTCTTCGTCGCCTGGAGCTCGCGCAGCTTGGTGACCTGGCCCTCGATCTCGTCGAAGGTGGCGGCGGCGTCCTGGCTCGCGCCAGGCGATGCCGATCCGGCCGATGGCGACGCGCCGGCGGCCGTCGACGGCGAGGCGGTCGGCGATGGACTGACGGCCGCCGGATCGCAGGCGAGGACCAGGGCCGAGAGGGTCAGGACGAGGATGACGGAGCGGGTGGCGAGGGGTCGAGACATCGCGGGATTGTCGCACGGGATCCCCATTTCGCCCGATGGCGCGATGGTCCTGCCGAGGGCCGTCCACGCACGTTCCCGGGCGTGACCGGCGGACGTGTCGCTTTCTTAACCGCTTCGCATCTCGATGCTGAATCAGGTCGGCATAGCGTAGTGATCGGACGAACCCACAAGGTTCCATCCTCCCTCCCTCCGACCGGGGGCGCCGATTGGGCAGGCGCCTCCGGTCTTTCCATGTCCGGGCGGCCCGATCCGCGAATCGCCGTGCAGGGCGCTGTGTCAGAATCGGGACATGGAACTCACCTGGTACGGACGGACCTGCGTCCGCCTGCGCGGCCGCGACGCGGTGGTGGTCGCCGACCCCTATCAATCGGTCGTCGGGCCGACCGGACGGGGCATCACCGGCGACATCGTCACGTTCAGCCATCCCGACGACACGAAGCTGCCGCGGGCCAAGGGCAAGGCCTCGCGCGACGGGCTCACCCTCCTGCCGTCCAGCCTGGACGACGCGTTCGTCCTGGATGGGCCGGGCGAATACGAGGTCAAGGAGGTGCTCCTGACCGGCGTCCGGACCTATCGCGACGACGCCAAGGGCGCGGAGTCCGGCAAGCAGGTCGCCTTCGTGGTGGAGCTCGACGGCCTGCACACCATCCACCTCGGCGACATCGGCCATCTCCTCTCGGAGGAGAAGCTGGGCGACATCGGCTCGGTGGACATCGCCTGCGTGCCGCTCGGCGGCTCGCTCAACCCGACCCGCGCCGCGGCGATCGTGGCCCAGCTGGATCCGAGCATCGTGGTGCCGATGCCGCTCTGCGACGACGAGGCCGACTGTGCCGAGGCCCTCGCCAAGTTCTTCCACGAGATGGGCGCGGAGCCGACGACGCAACCCAAGCTCTCGGTCAGCTTCTCGAGCCTCCCGGCCGAGACCGCGGTCGTCCTGCTCGAGTCGCGCGGCAAGCAGGTCTGACCGGGCGCGCCACCCGGTTCACGACCGGTCGAGGACGACCCGCCCGCCCTTGATGACCATCCGGACGAGGTCGGCGCCCGGCCAGTAGGGGATCTGCCCCGTCGCCGGGACGCGCCAGACCGTGAGGTCCGCCGCCTTGCCGGGCTCGAGCGACCCGATCTCGTCGGCGAGGCCGAGCGCCTGCGCGGCGTTGATCGTGACCGCGCTCAGGACCTCGTCGGGGGTCATGCGCAGGCCGACGCAGGCCGCGGTCATCGCCAGCGGCAGGCTGGCCGTGGGCGAGGTCCCGGGATTGAAGTCCGTGCCGATCGCGACCGGCACGCCGCGCTCGATGAACGTCCGCGCCGGGGCGTGATGGTCCTTCATCAGGAACCAGGTCGTCACCGGGAGGAGCGTCGCGACGACCGGCTCGTCCGTCTCGGCCGCCGCGGCGAGCGCATCGATCCCGGCGTCGGACGGGGTCGCGAGGTGATCCGCCGACGCCGCACCGAGCTCCGCGGCCAGCTCCGCGCCACCGGAGGGGGTGAGCTCGTCGGCGTGGAGACGGACGCCCATCCCGTAGCCCGCGGCCGCGGTCAGGATCCGGCGCGCCTGATCCGCCGTGAAGACGCCGTCCTCGCAGAACACGTCGCAGAAGCGCGCGCGGCCATGGGCCGCGATGCCGGGGAGCTGGTCCTCGATGACCGAGCGGACGTAGGCCTCGGTGCCGTCCGGCCGCGTGCGGAACTCCGGCGCGACCGCATGCGCGCCGAGGAACGTGGGCACGACGTCGACCGGACCCTCGGCCCCGAGCCGGAACGCGGCGTCGACCAGCCGGATCTCGGTCTCGAGGTCCAGCCCGTAGCCGGACTTCGCCTCGACCGTGGTGACCCCGTGGCCGAGCATCTCGTCAAGCCAGCGGCGGCCGTGGGCGAGCAGGTCGTCGGTGGTCGCGGCCCGGGTCGCCGCGACCGTCGAGAGGATCCCGCCCCCGGCGGCGAGGATGTCGAGGTAGGCCGCCCCCTGCTGGCGCAGGACCAGCTCGCCCTCCCGGGAGCCGCCGAACAGCAGGTGGGTGTGCGGATCGACCAGCCCGGGCGTGACCGAGCCGCCATGGGCGTCCACCCTGGCGAAGCGGGCGAGCGGCAGGCCGTCGGCCTCGACCACAGCCTCGACGGCGGCTCGCGGTCCCACCGCGACGATCCGGCCGTCCCAGCACGCGACGACGGGGGAATCGGCCGCGTCCGGTCCGGCCGCCGGATCCGCGCGCAGCCGGCCGATGTCGCCCTGGTCGGGGCCGGAGCGGACGCCGCCGGCGAGCGTCGCGATCTCGGCCGCGCCGACGATCAGCAGTCCCGGCGGCACCTCGTCCGAGCGGCCCCCGTGGATCAGCCGGAACCCGCCGCTCATGCCGGCCGGTCAGCGGGGCGAGGCGGCGCGGGCGGCCTGGAGGCGCAGCTCGAGGGCCTGGAGCGGGCTGAAGTCGCGGAGCCGCAGGAACGCCGCAGCCGCGGCGAGCCGCTCCTCGACCGGCGCGTCGCGAGGCGCCCCGGCGTGGTCGGCGACGGCGAGGAACGAGGCGACCGGCATGAGCCCGATCAGCTCGGATTCGGCGAGCTCGACGGCATCCTCGGCGGCCACTTCGCGGACCGTCTCCCAGACGACCCACAGCGGCGTGGTCTCGAAGTCGAGGATGTTCATCGACACCTGGGCGCGGCCGAGCTCCTCGATCCAGAACCCGTTCGCCTGGACGCGGGGCAGCCCGCCACCCGACTCGCGGATGCGGCGGGCGATCCGCTTCGCGAGGTCCACGTCGCTCGAGTCCAGGTTGATGTTGTAGGCGATCAGGAACGGGCGGGCGCCGATCGCGACGGCGCCCGCCGACGGGTGCAGCCGGGCCGGGCCGAAGTCGGGCTCGCGACCGGGCTCCGCGATGTCGACCTTGAGGCCCTCGTACTGGCCGCGGCGGACATCGGACAGCTTGACCCGGTCGTCCCGCCGCGCCGCCGCCGCATAGAGGAAGACCGGCAGCTCGAACCGGTCGGCGACGCGGGCGCCGAACTCGCGGGCCAGGGCCGTGCACTCGTCGAGGGTCGTGTCGCCGAGCGGCACGAACGGGATGACATCCACCGCCCCGATGCGCGGGTGCTCGCCGGCGTGGTCGTCCATGTCGATCTCGTGGATCGCCGCCGTGAGCAACCGCTCGAGGGCGGTCACCACCGGTCCGTGCTCGCCCGCCATCGTGAAGACCGACCGGTTGTGGCTCGCGTCGCTGGTCCGGTCGAGGAGGAACACCCCGTCGACGCTGGTGACGGCCTCGGCGAGGCGGTCGACGACGTCGAGCCGCCGACCCTCCGAGACGTTGGGGACCGATTCGATGAGCACGGGTCGATGCTAAGCCTCTTCCCGGGTCGCGAAACGCCCGCGGCGTCAGTCGCCGAGCATCGGAACCGCGATCCCGCGCTCGCGGGCGACCTCGATCGCCCGCTCGTAGCCGGCGTCGACGTGGCGCAGGACGCCCATCGCGGGATCGGTCGTCAGGACGCGCTCGAGCTTCTCGGCGGCCAGCGGGGTGCCGTCGGCGACCACGACCATCCCGGCATGCTGCGAATAGCCGATCCCGACGCCGCCGCCGTGGTGGATGGAGACCCAGGTCGCCCCTGCGGCCGTGTTGACCAGCGCGTTGAGGAGCGGCCAGTCCGCGACCGCATCCGAGCCGTCGGCCATGGCTTCCGTCTCGCGGTTCGGTGAGGCGACGGAACCCGAATCGAGGTGGTCCCGCCCGATGACGATCGGGGCACTCACCTCACCGGTCCGGACGAGCTCGTTGAAGGCGAGCCCGGCGCGCGACCGCTCCCCGTAGCCCAGCCAGCAGATCCGCGCCGGGAGCCCCTGGAACGGCACGCGGGCCTCGGCCATCTCGATCCAGCGGTGGAGGCCGGCGTCGTCGGGGAAGAGCTCGAGGACGGCCCGGTCGGTCCGGAGGATGTCCGCGGGGTCGCCCGACAGCGCCACCCAGCGGAACGGTCCGCGGCCCTCGCAGAACTGCGGCCGGATGAACGCCGGGACGAAGCCCGGGTACGCGAACGCGTCCTCCACGCCGGCCTCCTGGGCGACGGCGCGCAGGTTGTTGCCATAGTCGAAGACGACCGCGCCGGCTCGCTGGAAGTCGAGCATCGCGCGGACATGGGCCGCCATCGAGGTGCGCGCCCGCCGCTCGTACTCGGCCGGGAGCGTGGCGCGAAGCTCGACCGCGTCGGCCAGCGCGATCTCCGCCGGGACGTAGCCGGCCAGCGGATCGTGCGCCGAGGTCTGGTCGGTCACCAGATCGAACCGCTCGCCCGCGGCGGCCCACGCGGGCTCGATCTCGGCGGCGTTGCCGACCAGGGCGATGCTCACGGCCTCGCGCCGGGCGGCCGCCTCGCGCGCCCAGGCGAGCGCCTCGGCGGGGTCGTGGGTCAGCCGGTCCACGTAGCCGATGTCGAGACGGCGCCGGGCCCGCGCCTCGTCGACCTCGATCACGATGGCGGCGCCGTCGTTCATGGTCACCGCGAGCGGCTGTGCGCCGCCCATCCCGCCGAGGCCGGCCGTCAGCGTCACGGTCCCGCGGAGCGTGCCGCCGAAATGCTGGCGCGCCGCCTCCGCGAAGGTCTCGTAGGTGCCCTGCAGGATCCCCTGGGTCCCGATGTAGATCCACGAGCCCGCGGTCATCTGGCCGTACATCATCAGGCCGCGCTGCTCCAGGTCGCGGAAGACCTCCCAGGTGGCCCACTTGCCGACGAGGTTCGAGTTGGCGATGAGGACCCGCGGCGCCCACCGATGCGTGCGCACGACCCCGACGGGCTTGCCGGACTGGACGAGCAGCGTCTCGTCCGCGCCCAGCGCCCGCAGCTCGCGGACGATCGCGTCGAACGCGTCCCAGCTCCGCGCCGCGCGGCCGGTGCCGCCATAGACGACGAGGTGGTCCGGGTCCTCGGCGACCTCCGGGTCGAGGTTGTTCATCAGCATCCGGAGCGCCGCCTCCTGCTCCCAGCCGCGGCAGGTCAGCTCGGGGCCGCGCGGGGCTCGGACGGGGCGTGGGCCGGACATCGGGGGAGCCTACTCCTGCAGGTTCGCCACGATCTGCTCGCCCAGCCCTCGCGGTCCGAGCGAGGTGACCGACACCAGGAGACCGTCCCCGAGATGGACGTGGTAGGTCGTGGCGCCGCCCGTGCAGGACCCGACGAGGACGTCGCGACCGGCGATGGTGGCGCTCTCGGACCCGGCGACGCCGCCGGCCTGCTCGCAGGCGACCCGGTCGTAGGCCGCCCGGAAGATGGAGCGGAAGATCGGATTGTCGACGCCCGGGCGCAGCCTGACCACGCTGGCCACCGCGAGGTCGTCCCCGGTCGATCCCGGCGCCACGACGATCGCCATCGCGATCGCCTCGGCGTTCGCCGAGAGGGTCGGGTCGGCGGCCACGTTCGCCGCCGTCGTCGGATCGGGCGCGAGCGCGAACCCGTCGACGGAGGCGGGCAGATGGCGTAGCAGCGTGGGGTCCACGACGGCCCCATCCGATGCCGGCGAGCCGGCCGGGCTCGCGGCCGGCGCGGTCGTGGGCGTGGATGCGGGGGTCGCGGTGGGCGTCGGCGTCGGGTCGGCGGGCACGCGATTGACCGTGACGCAGCCGGTCATGGCCACGGCCAGCACGGCGATCGCCACGAGCGGCAGCACGGCCGGCGCGACACGCCGCATGCCGGTCAGGCCAGCTCCCGGCGCATGACGGGGAAGCGGTCGTCCGCAACGGCCAGGGCGAACCCGGCGGCGAGCCAGAACGCGGGCGTCGCGGCGCTGGTCGCGTCGGGCCTGGCGGCGGCTTCGGGATAGGCCTCGACGGCGGTGAACCCGCGGGCTTCGAGGTCGTCGCACACGGCCGCGACCAGCCGCAGCCCCAGCCCGGCCCCGCGCGCTCCGGCCGTCGTCGCGATGCAGGTGATGACCGCCGGGAGCGGCGCGTCGGGGAGCGCCGGGTACAGGTCTCGCGTCTGCTGGGCCCGCGGGTACGCCGTCAGCGGACCGAACTGGCAGTACGCCGACGCGACCTCGTCCGCGAAGAGGACCTTGGCGTAGCTGCCCGCCACCTTCAGGCCGCGGCCCAGGAGCTGCCACTTGCGGGGGGCGTCGGCATCCGCCGCCGGTGGCGGGGGCGGCGCCGGCGCGAACGGGTTCGGGGCCGCCAGCGCGACCTCGTCGAGGAACGGGTTCGCCGCCCGGCGATCCGCCGCCGGCGCGAACGGGTTCGGGGCCGGCGCTGCCGGCGCGTCGGCGCCGGCCAGGAACGGATTCGCGACAGCGGGCCGGCGGGCATCGGGGCTCGGCGGAGCCGCCTCCAGCCAGGCCAGCCGGGCCGCCTTCGACCCGCGGGCGGCGTCCTCCCAGTAGTCGCAGGTCCGGTGATCGAAGCCCGGATCCGCACACGGCGGGATCGCGCGGAATCCGGCCTCGTCGAGGACGTCGGCGATACGGATGCTCGGTTCGGCCATGACGCCACGGAGTCTACGGCCCGAATCCGAACAGCGGGGCTTGTCCGATTTGCTACAGTCGGGCCCGCGGCGACCAGCGGCGGGCCTCCGCGACGGTGAGTCGCCCATGACGTGAAGGCAGGGACGGGTGTCCGGAGCCAAAGAGTTGGATGCCTACGCGGTCCTCGGCGTCGACCCCGCGGCGGACGACGAGTCGGTGGCCGCGGCGTATCGCGCCCTCGCCCGCCGGCTCCACCCGGACGTGGCCGGCGACGGCGCCACCCACCAGATGTCGGTGGTCAACGCCGCCTTCGACAAGGTCCGCGACCCCAAGCGCCGGCGCGAATACGACGAGGAGCTCGCCGAGATCGACCCGGCCCGGGCCGCCAGGGCGCGAGCCCGGCCCCGCGGCGCCCGGGCGCGGACCTCGTCGGTCGCCGAGCCACCACCGCCGCAGGAGCCCGAGCATCACCGCGCCCCCTCGCCGTACCACGAGTTCGACGATTCCTCCGGCCGGGACGGGACCGGCGGCGCCGGACGGCCACCCGGCCGCCCGTCAGGGAGCGTGCTGACGTTCGGCCGCCACATCGGCTGGTCGATCGGCGAGATCGCGCGCGTCGACCCGGGCTACCTGATGTGGCTCGAGGAACGGCGCGAAGGCCGGCCCTTCCTCGACGAGATCGACGCCACGCTGCGGCGCATCGGGTACCGCGAAGACCACATCCCGCCGCCTCGGCGGCGCTGACCGACCGCGCCGACCGCGGCGCGCCTGACCGCGGCGCGATCTCAGCCGGCGAGGTCGGCGAGCCCGCCCCCGTGGACGAGCTCGGTCGCGGCCGCCAGGTCCGGCCCCGGTTCGCGATCCTCGTCGAGATGCGCGACGACCCCCCGGACGCGCGCCAGCGCCTCGCGGACCCCTTCTCCGGGGGCGGGCGTGCCGTCGGGCGCCAGCCGGAGGTCCAGCGCCTGCGCCGCGACCACGGCCTCGATCGCGAGGATCCGCTCGACGCCCTCGAGGACCGTGCGGGCGTGCCGGGCGGCGGTCGCGCCCATCGAGACGTGGTCCTCCTGGTTGGCGCTGGTCGGGATCGAATCGGCCGACGAGGGATGCGCGAGCACCTTGTGCTCGGAGGCGAGGGCGGCGGCCGTGTACTGGTAGATCATCATCCCGGAGTCGATGCCCGACGACGCGGCGAGGAACGGCGGCAGCCCGCCGTTGAGACGCGCGTCGACGAGCAGCGCGGTCCGGCGCTCGCTGATCGACCCCAGCTCCGCCAGCGCGAGCTTCGCGAAGTCGAGGGCCAGGGCGATCGGCTCGCCGTGGAAGTTGCCGCCGCTGATCACGCGACCGCCGCCGGTCGCGATCGTGTCGACGTCGGCGACGCCGCCGCCGGGGAACACCAGCGGATTGTCGGTGGCGGAGTTCAGCTCGATGTCGAGGACCCGGCGGAGGTGGTCGAGCGCATCGCGGATCGCGCCGTGGACCTGCGGCACGCAGCGCAGCGAGTAGGGGTCCTGGACCTTGTGCGTCGAGGCGTGGTGGCTGCGCTGGAGCTCGCTCCCGCGCAGGAGGTGGCGGAGCTCGGCGGCGACCGCGACCTGCCCGGGATGCGGTCGCGCCAGCTGGTAGGCCGCCGCGTAGGCGACGTCCGTCCCGAGCAGGGCCTCCACGCTCATGGCGGCGACGACCGAGGCCGTCCGGGACAGGCGGTCCGCGTCGGCGAGCAGCAGCGCCCCGATCGCGCCCATGAGCTGCGTCCCGTTGAGCAGCGCGAGGCCTTCCTTGGCCTGGAGCTCGAGCGGCTCGAGCCCGACCTCGCGAAGGGCGAGGAGCGCGGGCACGACCGACCCGCGGAACTCGACGCTCCCCTGGCCGATGATCGGGAGCGCGAGATGGGCCAGCGGCGCGAGGTCG
>Ga0207669_10001190_pt1 | contig 11052 bp, 9 predicted proteins | sample KBSM33metaG_FD_184329 | JGI IMG/M metagenome (GOLD analysis project Ga0207669, IMG submission 184329) | Miscanthus rhizosphere microbial communities from Kellogg Biological Station, Michigan, USA - KBS M3-3 metaG (SPAdes) (version 2) | ecosystem: Host-associated > Plants > Roots > Rhizosphere >...
CTGGATGGCTTTGGCTTTCGCCTCACCGACGATCTGCCCCGCCAGCCACAACCCGAGGTCGATGCCCGCCGAGACACCCGCACAGGTCACGATGTGGCCCTCGTGGACGATCCGCTCGTCGCCGACAGGCGTGACACCGAACGGCTTCAGCATCGGCACGCATATCCAGTGCGATGTGGCCCGCTTGCCTTCCAGCAACCCTGCCGCCGCGAGGATCACCGAGCCAGAACACACCGATGCCGTCCATGTCGCGGTCTGGTGCGCCCGTCGCACCCAGTCCAGCAGCTTCTCGTCGCGCGCGTGTTCGAAGGTCGTCATGCCGCCGGGCACCAGAAGGATGTCGGGCGACAGCGTCTCGTCGAACGAATGCGTGGCGCCGACGAGCAGCACCCCGGAGTCGGCGGCGATGGGCCCCGGCTCATGCCAGACGAAGCGCACCTCCGCGTCGGGCAGGTTGCGTAGCACCTCGTATGGGCCGATGAAATCCAGTGCGGTGAAGCCGGGGTACACCACGATCGCGATCTGCGTCATTGCCATCTCCTCTGTTAGGCGAATGTCTTACGGTACTGGTCTGGTGAAATACCAAGTCGTCGAACGAAATTGCGTCTCAATGTCTCGGCCGATCCAAAGCCGCACCGGGCGGCGATCACCGTGACGGTGTCGTCGGTCTCCTCTAGTTGACGTCGGGCGGCTTCGGTGCGGACGCGCTCGACGTATGCGCCGGGCGCCTCGCCGACCTCTTCGGTGAACAGTCGGGTGAAGTGACGCGGGCTCATCGCCGCACGACGCGCCAAGTCCGGGATGCTGTGTGCGGCACCGGGTTCTGTCTCGATGGCCTCCTGCACCTCGCGGATCGGGGTCCGTTTCGCACGCGGCATCCACACCGGCGCCGCGAACTGTGTCTGCCCGCCGGGCCGTCGCAGATACAGCACCAGCCAGCGAGCGACGGTCTGCGCGGCCTCCGTGCCGTAGTCGTCCTCGACCAGTGACAGCGCCAGATCGATGCCGGCGGTGACACCCGCCGCCGTCCAGACCTTCTCCGAACTACGGACGAAGATCGGCTCGGGATCGACCGTGACAGTGGGGAATTCGCGGGCCATCTGGCCGGCGAACGCCCAGTGGGTCGTCGCGATGCAGCCGTCGATCAAACCGGCCTGCGCGGTGAGGAAGGATCCGGTGCAGACGCTGACCACGCGGCGGGCGTGCTCGGCCGCTATCTGGATCCAGCCGATGGTGTCGGCGTTGTGTCGGGCGTCGTCGACCCCGATCCCGCCGGGCAGCACCAGGGTGTCGATCGGTTCGCGCGGATCGGGCAGCGGTTGGGCCACGAGCGCCAGGCCCGTGAGGGTGGTGGCCGGTTCGCCGCCACGGGAGACGACGGTGACTGAGTAGCCCTCGTCAACGCGTCCGTGGCCGGCCAGGTAGATGGTGGCGCCGGTGAACACCTCGGACGGGCCGACCAGGTCGAGTGCCTGGACGCCCGGGTAGCCGAGGACCACCACTGATCGCACGTATCCAGTGTTGGGGACCTCAGTTGTGGCGTCTAGGCCATGACCCCCACAAATTAGGACAAGGCGGACTCGAGTACCCGGCTACCCTATGCCGCACCGCGGCGTCGACGAATGATCGGTCCATGCCCGGATCTGCACCGTCAGCCCTTGAGCACTGCGACGTCTGCATCGTCGGAGCCGGCATCGTGGGGTTGAACGCGCTCTTTGTCGCCAGCCGCTATCTATCGCGCGATCAGAGGATCATCCTGATCGACCGCAGACAACGTGTCGGCGGCATGTGGGTGGACACCTATCCCTACGTGCGGCTGCACCAGCCGTATCCCATGTTCACCGCAGGCAACATCAAATGGACCCTCGGCAAGGACCCCTCGTACCTCGCGACGAAGACCGAGGTGCTCGACCACTTCGCGCATTGTGTTGACGTGATCAAGCAGCGGGTCCCGGTCGACGAATTCTTCGGTTGGGAGATGGAGGCCGACGATGAGATCGATGGAGTCGTGCGGATCCGGTGCAGATCGTCGGATGGCCGGATTCTGGTGGTCGAGACGAAGCGATTGATCAAGGCCTACGGAATCGGCGTTTTACCCAACGACCCGCTCGAGGTTTCCAGCGAGCGTGTCCAGTCGGTGTCTCCGGACTTCTGCGACATGCGCGGGGACGCCATGCGGGACAGCAATAAACCCGTGTGGGTCATCGGTGGCGGTAAGACCGGGATGGACACGGCGCATGCGCTGATCACGGAATATCCGGGCCGTGAAGTGAACCTGGTGGCGGGTTCAGGCACGTTCTTCGCATGCCGTGAGCAGTTCTTCCCCACTGGGGTCCGGCGATGGTGGGACGGCACCCGGTTCGCCAGCCTCGGAGTGGAACTCGCCCGGCGTTTCGACGGCACCAACGAGAAGTTCGTGTGGGATTGGCACCGCGACAACTACGGCACTTGGTTGACCCCCCAGACGGGGAACTTCGTGGGGGGCTTGCTGTCGAGAGCCGAGAACAAGACGATTTCCGACGGCCTCAACGACGTGATCATGGACCACTTCGTGGATGCCGTGGACCGCAACGGCTCGACCGAGATGGTCCTCGGCAGCGGAGCCACCAAGGCGATCCAGCCGGGCAGCTGGATTGTGAACTGCACCGGATACCTCACGCAACGCGAGTACCCTTACGAGCCCTATGTGTCCGACAGCGGAGCCGTGCTGTCGATCCAACCGCGTTCTGCCACACTTCATTTGACGTCATTCGCGGGTTACTTCCTGACGCACCTGCTATTCCTGGGCAAGATAAGGAAAGTCCCGCTGTACGAAGTCGACGTTCCGGAGATATTCGACAAATCACGTACGGTTTTCCCGTACGCGCTTTTCGCGATGGCGCAGTACAACCTCAGCCTGATCGCCGACAACGTCCCGACCAAGACGTTCACCGAATGCGGGCTCGATTTCGACCGTTGGTATCCGTTGCCACGCAGGATGATCGGCGCCGCACGATTCATGCTCACCCATCGCCGCGAACGCGAGAGTCTGCGCCGCACCCTGGACACGGTGCGCGAACGCTTCGACGTTCGGTGCGGACCGCTAATCCACTGAGTCAGAGCTTCCTCAGCCGTCGCATTATCCGGAAGAAGGGCACTGTCGAAGCGAACCCGTTGCGCAACCTCGGCTGCAGGAAGCTGATGTTGCTCGCGACCAGGTGCCGCACGCCGCAGTCCCGCCACTCCGCCGCCTGCTCGATGACCTCATCGGGGGTCCCGGTCAACATCATGGATCGCAGGAAAGCCGGCGTTATCCCCTTGATATGCGATAACACCGTCTGCTCGTCCAAGGTCTGCGGCAGCAGATCCTGGCCACCAATGAATCCGACTCCCAGCGGGTGCTGTGCACCGTGCTGGGCGAAGAACTCATCGGATGCGCTCAGCGCGGCGGTTTTGAGCACATCCGATTCGAGCGCCTCATCGATGTCGTCGCGGCTGAGCCCCGTCAGGATCGGCATCAGAATCGCCGGGACGATCGCCATCGGATCGCGGCCGGCGTCCGACGCGGCCGCCCTGACCGCCTCGAGGCGACGTGCATACTCCTCGGGCCGGTGGGGAAACGCGGGAAAGTAGCCGTCCGCGTATCGTCCCACCACCCGAAGCATGCGCGGTCCGTGCGCGCCGATCCAGATCTGAGGCCACCTGCCCTTGTACGACGGCAGATCGAAGACCGCGTTGCGAAGCGGGAAGAACGGCGAATCCCGATTCACGAGTTCGCCTTTCGAGTCCCACAGGGCCCGAATGGTGGCCATCGCCTGCTCGAATCGGGCGACCGGCTTGGACCACTCGACGCCATAGGGCTCGTTGCCCTCGCGTTCGCCGGGACCGATACCGAGGATGAACCGCCCGCGGGTCAACAGATTCATCGTCGCAGCGGCCTGAGCCGTCACCGCCGGGTTGCGACGCCCGGCGTCGGTGACGCCGATGCCGAGCGGGAGCCTGCTGATCCGGTTGCGCGCGGCTATGTTTCCGAGCATCGCCCACGGTTCCATGGAAGCGTCGACCGACGGTTGGATCCTGGCCGCGCCGCAGTACTTCGATTGCCACAACGACCGCGGAAAGATCGCATTGAGATGGTCGGGCACCCAGAACGAGTCGACACCCATGGCGACGGCGCTGAAATAGTTGAGGCGCGTGAACGTATCGGCGGCGGGGCGGCCCGCGACGATCAAGTCCATCAGGCCAACACGAAATCCGCTCATACCAGCAGTGTCTGACCACCGTCGGCGACGGCATAGGGTAGGTAGTTACTCGAATTCTTCGAATTCTTGTCGATAGCAAGCAATGACGCGGTCGATCCACCATTCCCTGCGCTCCGGCTCCGCAGCGAGAGCAGCGAGGCGCGCCGGGTTCCGGCGTCACCCGTTTGACGGACAAGTAACCATCGACGGGCGGCGATGGTGCCGCGACGTCCTCGATGAACAACCCGCCGGTGCCAAGCCCGCACGCGTGCGCCAGCTCGGGCAGGGCCGCGGCGGCCAGCAGTCCGTGACCGATCCCGACGGCCGAATCGAGTGCGCTGGACACCACGATCGCAATCTCGATCTGCTCAGCGATGTCGAGCAGTTTGCGCACCCCACCCAGCGGCGCGACCTTCAGCACCGCGATGTCGGCGGCCCCGGCGCGGACGACGTGCAACGGATCGTCGGCCTTGCGGATGCTCTCGTCGGCAGCGATCGGCACGTCGACCCGCCGCCGCACCTCGGCGAGTTCGGGCACCGTCTTGCACGGCTGCTCCATGTACTCGAGCGGGCCGTCGGCCGTCAGCGCATCGGCGGCCGCGACGGCATCCTCGACGCTCCAGCCCCCGTTCGCGTCCACCCGCACCGTCGGCACTGATGCGCGAACTGCGTTGACCCGAGCCACATCATCGGCCAACGACTGCCCGGGCTCCGCGACCTTCACCTTGGCTGTACGCGCCCCGGGAAACCTGGCCAGCAGGTCAGGCACCTCGTCTGCGGCGACGGCGGGCACGGTGGCGTTGATCGGGATGCGATCGCGATACACCTGCGGAGTAGGCTGATAGGCAGCTTCGATACCGGCGGCCAGCCAATGCGCCGCCTCGGCCGGCTCGTACTCGAGAAACGCTCCGAACTCGCCCCACCCGGCCGGCCCGTCGATCAACGCGATCTCGCGAACCGTGATGCCGCGGAAGCGAACTCGCATCGGCAGCGACACGACATATAGTCGGTCGAGCAGGTCGTCGAGCGGCGGGGTCACGGTCTTAGTATTGCCAACCCCTAGACCGTCGCGCGGTCGCGGCCCTCCCAGTACGGCTTGCGCAGATCCTTCTTCAGGATCTTGCCGGTCGGATTGCGCGGCAGCTCGTTCTTGATGTCGACGGTCTTCGGGCACTTGTAGGCGGCCAGATGCTCGCGGCAGAACGCGATCAGCTCCTGCTCGGTGGCGTCACCTTCCAGCGAGACAACGGCTTTCACCACCTCGCCCCACTTCTCGTCAGGCACGCCGATGACCGCGACCTCCGCCACCGCCGGGTGTTCGGCCAGCACCCGCTCGACCTCGATCGAGTAGATGTTCTCCCCGCCGGAAATGATCATGTCCTTCAGCCGGTCCTCGACGAAGATGTAGCCGCCGTCGTCGATGCGGCCGATGTCGCCGGTGCGGAACCAGCCGTCCTCGGTGATCACCTCGGCGGTCGCCTCCGGCTTGTTGTGGTAACCCTTCATCAATTGCGGTGAGCGGAACCACAATTCGCCCTGCTCACCGGTCGGTACGTCCTCGAGCGTGTCAGGGTCGACGACCCGTACCTCCGCGTTCGGCACCAGCGTCCCCGCGCTGGTCAGCCTCTCCGGACGATCCTCGGTGCGGTGGGCGTCCGGAAGCAGATGGCTGATCACACCGCACAATTCGGTCAGTCCGTACGCCTGGATGAAGTCGGTGTTCGGCCATGCCGTCAGTGCCGCGCGCAGCAGCGGCAGCGGCATCGGCGACGCCCCGTACGCGTAGGTCTTCAGCGCGCCGAACAGCTTGACGGCGTCGTCGCCGGATTCCAGCACCTTCGCCAGCACCGCAGGCACGAGGAATGTTCTGTTGGCCCCCTTGAGGATTGCACCTGCCAGCGCCATGCCGTCGACATCGCGTGTCATAACCGTAGGGAAGCCCAAGTGGAGGCCGATCTGCATATAGGACGAGCCACCGACATGGAACAGCGGCATCGACACCATGTTCTTGTCGCCCGGCTCGAACGTGTACAAGGTCTCGCCGTTGAGCGTGTGCGCGATCAAGTTGGCCTGCGTCAGCTCGACGCCCTTGGGACGACCGGTCGTGCCCGACGAGTACATGATGATGCAGACGTCGTCGGATTCGACATCGGCAGGGCGGTCGACCGGGGTGGCGGACGCGAGCAGCGCCTCGTACTCGTCCCCTTCACCGCCCTCCGGGGTGACCTCGATGACGTGCGCGATGTTTGTGAGGTCGCCGCGGATCTTGTCGATCATCGGTTTGAATTCAGCGCCGACGAACAGCACCTTGGCATCAGAGTCGTTGAGCACGTAATCGAGTTCCTCGGCGGCGAGCCGGAAGTTGATGATCGCGGTGGCCGCGCCGAGCGACGCGGCGGCCGTGGTCACCTCGACGCAGGCAGGGTGGTTCTTGTCGAGAAACGCCACGACGTCGCCGCGCTTGATGCCGAACTCCTTCAGCGCGCCCGCAAGGCGGCGGACCCGGTCGTTCCACTCTGCCCAGGTCCATGTTCGGTCGAGGTACGTCATTGCCTCTTCGTCAGGCTTGGTTGCGGCCCAGTGGGCCACTCGTTCGTCGAGAAACCGCGGTTCAGCCAGGTCGGACATGATCAGAAGCGTGCCACGGCTGCGGTCGGCTCAGTCGCCTTTCGCGTAAACCTGCCGACCCGCCAGGAACGTCGCCCGCACTTCGAGATCGGCGATCTCCTCCGGCGGCACGGTGCGCGGATCCGCCGACAGCACCACCATTTCGGCGTAGTGCCGACCTCCAGCGAGCCGACCACGTCGTCGGCTAACAGCAGCCACGCCGCGTCGATGGTCTGCGCACGGATGGCCTGCTCGACCGTCAGCCGCTCCCCGGGGGCCAGCACGCGGCCGCTCGGCCGCAACGGGTGGTCGTCGCGGGGCCAGCGCCGCAGAGCGTCCTCGTACATGTCAACGACCTCGGTGCCGGGCCCGATCCAGCTCTCGATGTCGGCGCGCTCACCGACCGCGATGATCCGGCCATCGGACACGGCCGACGCCTCGGCGGTGGGTTGGAGTTCGTCGACAGTCAGAACGGTTCCCTGAATGACCAGGTCAGCGGCCAGCATGAGGCCATCCTTCCAGCGCCCGAAAAATTCTTTGAAGAAATTTCGCGGCGCGTGTCGATTTCGGCGGGTTGCCGTTCGACGTAGTTGCGAGGGGCACCCGAACAACAAGAATGGACGCGCCCCTTCCCAACTAGAAGGAGACACCACAATGTCGCGCTACATGCTGATCATGCGGTCAACCCCCGAGGTCGAGAAGGCCATGGCGGAGCAGAACATCGACTTCAACGAGATCATCGAGTCGATGGGCCGCTACAACGAGGAGCTCATCAAGGCCGGTGTGATGCTGGCCGGCGAGGGCCTGACCGGGCCCGATGAGGGCTTCGTCGTCGACTTCAACTCGGATCCGCCCGTCGTCAGCGACGGCCCGTATACCGAGGCCAAGGAGCTGTTCAACGGGTTTTGGATCCTCGACGTGTCGTCGAAGGAAGAGGCCAAGCAGTGGGCACAAAAGTGCCCGTTGGGCCCCGGCGTCAAGCTCGAGGTGCGCCGCGTGTCCGACACCGAGGAGTTCGACCTGGACAACCCTTGGATCCAGAAGGAGATCCAGTGGCGGGCCGACCTCGCCCAGAAGGTGGCTGATCAGGCACGCAAGGCCGCTGGCCGCTGAGTTCGAGCGCCGAAACTGTATTCCGGCAGGGAAAGGCCGAGGCCTGCTGGAATACAGTTTCGGCGTTTCCGCATTTCTGTAACACGTTCTAGTCTGGTCTCCATGACGGACCTGCTGCGCCATCCCATCCACTCCGGCCATCTCACCGTCGGGGCTCTCAAGCGGAACAAGGACAAGCCGGTGCTATTCCTCGGCGACACCACCCTGACCGGTGGTGAGCTGGCCGACCGGATCAGCCAGTACATTCAGGCGTTCGAGGCGCTGGGCGCAGGCACCGGCAGCGCCACCGGCCTGCTCTCGGTCAACCGGCCCGAGGTGCTGATGATTCTCGGCGCCGGCCAGACCCAGGGCTACCGGCGTACCGCACTACACCCTCTCGGGTCGCTGGACGACCACGCGTATGTGCTGAACGACTCGGGAGTGACGTCGCTGATCATCGATCCGAACCCGACGTTCGTCGAGCGGGCGGTCGGGCTCCTGGAGAAGGTGCCTGCGCTCAAGCAGGTGCTGACGATCGGCCCGGTGCCCGATGCCCTGTCCGATGTGGCCGTCGACCTCACCGCCGAGGCCGCGAAGTATTCGCCGCAGCCGCTGGTGGCTGCGGACCTTCCGCCGGATCACATCGGCGGCATGGCGTACACCGGCGGGACAACCGGTAAGCCCAAGGGCGTGATCGGCACCGTCCAGTCGATCACCACGATGACGACGATCCAGCTCGCCGAGTGGGAGTGGCCCGAGCATCCGAAGTTTCTGATGTGCACGCCGCTGTCGCATGCGGGTGCCGCCTTCTTCGTCCCGACGATCATCAAGGGCGGCGAACTCGTCGTGCTCACCAAGTTCGATCCCGCTGAGGTGCTGAAAACCATTGAGGAGCAGAAGATCACGGCTACGATGCTGGTGCCGTCGATGATCTACGCGCTGATGGACCATCCGGATTCACACACCCGCGACCTGTCATCGCTGGAAACCGTCTACTACGGCGCTTCGGCAATGAACCCGGTGCGGCTGAAGGAGGCGATCGACCGGTTCGGTCCGATCTTCGCGCAGTACTACGGCCAGTCCGAGGCGCCGATGGTGATCACGTATCTGGCCAAGGGCGACCACGACGAGACGCGGCTGACGTCCTGCGGCAAGCCCACACTGTTCTGTCGGACCGCGCTGCTGAGCGAGGATGGCAAGCCGGTGAAGCAGGGTGAGGTCGGCGAGATCTGCGTTTCCGGTCCGCTTGTGTCGGGCGGCTACTGGAACCGTCCTGACGAGACGTCCAAAACCTTTCATGACGGCTGGATGCACACCGGCGACGTTGCCCGTGAGGACGAGGACGGGTTCTGGTACATCGTCGACCGCACCAAGGACATGATCGTCACCGGCGGCTTCAACGTGTTCCCACGTGAGGTGGAAGACGTTGTCGCCGAGCACCCTTCGGTCGCGCAGGTGTGCGTGATCGGTACGCCGGACGAGAAGTGGGGCGAAGCGGTGACCGCGGTGATCGTGCTGCGTCCCGACGCACCCAGTGACGAGGAAGCCGTCGCGAAGGTGGCCGCTGAGATCCAGGCCTCGGTGAAGGAGCGCAAGGGCTCGGTGCAGTCGCCGAAGCAGGTGATCGTCGTGGAATCGGTGCCGGTGACCGCGCTGGGCAAGCCCGACAAGAAGGCGGTGCGCTCACAGTTCTGGGAGGGCGCCACCCGCGCGGTCGGCTAGCTTCTCGCGCGAGCAAGCCGGCCCAACCGCGACATCGCGTAGGTGATCTTTGTCTCACTCGTGCGAATAGGACTGCAACGCAAGTCGTTTATTCGGCTGTGGCACACGAAGAGACGATCCGGCTCGACCGGGCCTTCTTTCAGAACCTCCATCAGCTCGGCCGGATGCACAGTTCTGGGAGGGCGCAGTCGCGCAGTGGGCTGAGTCTGTACGCGACTGAATAAAGTCGTGGGTGGCGTCCGTTAACACCGCCATGTCAACGTTCGTGTTGATCCACGGGTCGTGGCACGACGGCTCAGCGTGGCGCCAAGTCATGAAACGATTGGGGCACCACGGCCACGAGGCGTTCGGGCCCACTGTGGCGGGGCACGGCAAGGGCGTCTGCAAGAACGTCAGCCATGCCCAATCGACGCAATCAATCGTCGATTTCGTCGTCAGCAGCGGTCTGACCGACATCGTTCTGGTCGGACACAGCTACGGCGGCACGATCATCAGCAAGGTCGCCGAAGTAGTCGCGGATCGCATTCGGCGGCTGGTGTTCTGGAGCGGGTTCGTGCTCAACGATGGGGAAAGCCTCAATGACGCTGTGCCGCCTTATTTTCGTGACCTGTTTCGCGGCCTGGCGGCCGACTCGCCGGACGACAGCGTCATGCTGCCATTCCCGATCTGGCGGGAGGCGTTCCTCAACGACGCGGACTTGGACCTCGCCCGGTCAACCTACGAGAAGTTGTCCCCCACGCCGTATCAGCAGATCCTGGAACCGCTGGATCTCAAGAAGTTCTACACGCTGGACACGCCACGAAGCTATCTGCTTGGCAGCGAGGACATTGCGCTTCCACCGGGCGAATGGGGCTGGCATCCCAGGATGACCAGTCGGCTCGGACTGCACCGGTTCGTCCAGATGCCGGGCGGACACGAGCTTCTTTTCTCGAACCCAAACGGCCTGGCCGACAAGATCATTGAAGCTGGCCGTGACTAGCTAGCGCGCTCCTGGCCTAGTCCGCGCTGCGCGGCCACATCGGCGAGCAGAATGCGCAGCCGCTGGCGCGCGTGATGAAGCCGAGACATCACCGTCCCTATCGGGGTACCCATGATCTCGGCGATCTCCCGGTACCGGTAGCCAACGACGTCTGCGTAGTAGACCACCATCCGGAGAGTCTCCGGTAACGCCTCGACCGCGCCGATGATCTCGTCGTCGGGCAGGCCTTCGAGCGCCTCGATCTCTGCCGAGCGGTCACCCAGTGGCGCGTCCCGTTGCCACGCGGCGTGCTGCCAATCTGCGATCTCGTCGGTGAGTTGCTCCATCGGCCGAGACTGACGCTTGCGGTGGTTGTTGATCCAGGTGTTGTGCATGATCCGCATCAGCCACGCCTTCAAGTGGGTGCCCTCGCGGAACAAGCGAAATTGGCTG
>Ga0207669_10001191_pt1 | contig 11048 bp, 5 predicted proteins | sample KBSM33metaG_FD_184329 | JGI IMG/M metagenome (GOLD analysis project Ga0207669, IMG submission 184329) | Miscanthus rhizosphere microbial communities from Kellogg Biological Station, Michigan, USA - KBS M3-3 metaG (SPAdes) (version 2) | ecosystem: Host-associated > Plants > Roots > Rhizosphere >...
CGGCGTGCTCCCCCACTTCTACGATGCCGCTACTCAAGAGTTCATCATGGTCGGTTACATCGACGTGCGTAACTGAGCCACACAGGGGAGCCGGAAGGCTCCCCCTAACGACATTCCAGAAGTCTCAAGCAAACCTCGCTCACCAGATAAATATCAGTAAAACACGATCCAACCCCGCCTCGTTCTTACTAGAATGACTTGCCCGCCACATCTCGTGGGCTCGGCCTAGTGTGGTCAGCGGATGCTAACGGACGATGAGAGCACTTGCGATAGCTGTCGCGATCGTCCTCATTCCAACGGCGGTGCTTGCTCAGACCGCGATCACTGGAACTGTGCTCGATTCGTCGGGCGCATCTGTTCCCGGCGTAGTCGTTGAAACCACGAGCCCTGAGCTCATAGAAAAAGTCCGTACGGCCACCACCGACGAAGACGGGCGATATCGCATCGAGAACCTGCGCCCGGGTATATACAGCGTCCGCTTCGAGCGCACGGGGATGGCGGGTGTTCTACGGGATGGCATCGAACTGACCGGGTCGTTCACGGCAACCGTGGATGCGACCCTCGAAGTCGGGCCACTCGCCGACACGATCACGGTCACGGCCGAAACATCTCCACTCGACGTTCATGGCGCGAAACTCGAGCTGACGCTCAGCGCCGGCACCATCCGCTCGCTTCCCACGGCTCGGAGCTACAACGCGCTGCTCGTGCTGATCCCCGGCGTCCTCACCACCACAAACGACACGGTGACCGGAACGGCGACGACGGCGTTTCCGATTCATGGTGGCCGCGCGAACGAAGGGCGGCTCCTGCTCGATGGATTGAACATCGGCAGTCCACCAAGCGGTAACTCCGCGACCAGCTACGGCTTCGACGTTGGCCAGGCCCAGGAAGTCACGTTCACAACGACGGGTGCGCTTGGAGAGTCCGAGACCGCCGGCCTCGTCATGAACATCGTCCCGAAGGCTGGTGGCAACTCCGTTCACGGGATGTTGTTCGCCAGCGGCTCCGGCGAGACCTTTCAGTCCAACAACGTCACGCACGAACTGGTAGCGCAGGGCGTCATGGCGGCCACGCCATTCACGAAGGTCTACGACGTCTCTGGCGCGCTCGGTGGCCCGATTCTCGAAGATCGCCTCTGGTACTTCGTTAACGGACGTACCGGCGGCAGCACGCGTGAGAGCACGAACGTCTTCTACAACCTCAACTCCGGGGCGGAGTCCGAGTGGCGTTATGCGCCGGACTACAGCCGGCCGGAGTATTCCGATCGGAAGTACGAGAACGCGAGCGGACGTCTCACCTGGCAGGCGACGCCGCGCAACAAGATCACCGCGTTCTGGGACGCGCAGGCACTGTGCCGCCGATGCACGGGCGCCACGCCCGGACTGATGGACCCGGCTCGCGTCTCGCCGGAAGCGGTCGGCGTCCTGGGCCGCCGTCTGGATGTAACGCAGGTGACATGGTCAACTCCGATCACCAATCGGCTGTTCGTCGAAGCCGGGTATGGCGGCACCTATTTCGGTGTGGGCAACTTCGAGCGCGAACCGAATCCCACGCGCGACCTGATCCGGGTCGCCGAACAGTGTGCGAACGGATGCGCGGCCAACGGCAACATTCCAGGACTGGTCTATCGCTCGCAGGACTTCAGCGACGCACACGCCGGCTCCTATCTCTGGAAAGGCTCTCTCGCGTACGTCACCGGCACGCACAGCGTGAAGGTCGGCTATCAACACACACTGATGACCGACGATCGCACGTGGCTGACGAACGACCAGAACCTGACGTACCGCGTCAACAATGGTGAGCCCAATCAGCTCACGCAGTCGATCTCGCCGTGGGTCAACAACGCGCGCGCTGCGTGGGACGGATTGTTCGTGCAGGAACAGTGGACGCATCACCGCCTGACGCTGCAGGGCGCACTCCGATTCGATCGCGCCAGCAGCTGGTTCCCGGCCCAGCAGGAAGGTCCGTCGACATTTCTCCCGACGCCGATCGTCATCCCTGAAACGCGCGGCATCGACAGCTATCAAGACATCACACCGAGGATCGGCGTCGCCTACGATCTGTTCGGCAACGGCACGACCGTGCTCAAGACAAGCATCGGCAGGTATCTCGAGGCCGCTGGCGTCTCCGGCAACTATGCCAACACCAACCCGACCCTCCGGATGCCACAGACGACATCGATATTCGGCACCGCTGGCGTCACGCGCGCGTGGACGGACGCCAACCACGACTGGGTCCCCGACTGCGACCTGCTGAACCCGGCGGCACAGGATCGCCGCGCGGTCGGCGGTGATCTATGCGGTGTGATGTCGAACACGAACTTCGGCGAGAACATCCTGACCAACAACTTCGATCCGAGCATCCTCGACGGCTGGGGCGTTCGTCCGTCCGACTGGAATCTTGGCGTCTCGATTCAGCAGCAGATCGGAGCGCGAGCGTCGGTTGACGTCACCTACATCCGGCGCACGTATCGCGGTTACTCGGTCGCAGACAACCTGGCGCTGCAGTCGTCCGACCTCACGCCTTTCAGCATCGTCGCGCCTCTCGACCCGCGTCTGCCTGGTGGCGGCGGCTATAGCGTGTCCGGGCTGTACGACGTGGTTCCCGGAAAAGCCGGCCAGGTCGACAACCTCGTGACGGATTCGAGCCGTTATGGAGATTGGTACCAGTACTTCAATGGCGTGGACGTCACGGTGAACGCTCGAATCGGAAGAAGTCTCACGCTCGTCGGCGGCACGAGCACTGGCCAGACCGTCGCAGACAATTGCGACGTGCGAGCGAATCTGCCAGAGCTCGCGACCACGACCACGGGGACGAGCGCATTCGGCGCCGGACTCGTGACGTCCGCGGTGACGACAACAAGTCCCTACTGTCACGTTGCTTTCGGGACGTTGACGCAGGTGCGCGGTCTCTCCTCCTACATGATCCCGAAGATCGGCGTGCAGCTTGCGGCGACGTTTCAGAGCAAGCCTGGCGCACTGCTGGCCGCCAACTACGCGGTGCCCAACTCGCTCGTGGTGCCGTCCCTCGGCAGGGACCTCTCGGGGAACGCACCCAACGTCACGGTGAATCTGGTGGCACCGGGCACGATGTACGGCGATCGCATCAACGAACTCGATTTTCGCGTGGCCAAACTGCTCACGTTCGGCCGCTCGCGAACGTTCGTCGCGCTGGAGGTCTACAACCTGTTGAACTCGAGCGCGGTGCTGACCTATAACAACACCTTCGTGCCCGGCGGCACATGGCTGCAACCACTGACGATCCTCACGCCCCGGTTCTTCAAGATCAGCGCTGAGATCGAGCTGTGACGATTCCCCTTCGACGCGGGTCGCTCCGTCACTGGTTGTTCGTCATGGGACTGGTGGTGTGTGAATTGGTACCCGCCAGTGCGGCGTGGGCGGCGGACGACCACAAGCGCGTGCTCGTCGTGTACTCGACCAGACGCGATGCGGAGTTCTCGGTCATCGGCGAGGGCGAGTTGCCAAAGATTCTCGACGTCGGCCTGAAACGAGACCTCGATTACTACTCGGAGTTCATCGACGTCGCGAGATTCCCCGACCCTTCGTATCAGGTCGCGATCCGCGATTTCATCAGGCTGAAGTACCAGGAAGTCGCCTTCGACATCGTGATCGCCATGGGTGACGTGGCGGCGCGGTTCGTCGATTCGAACCGCGAGACGATGTTCCGGGAGATCCCGGTCGTATTCCTGGCCAACAACAGCGATACTCGCGTCGCCGGCAGCTCGAGTGGCTTGGTCCTCGATCGGAACTTCGACAGGACGCTCCTCTTGATCGATCGGCTGCAACCCGACGTGAAGAATGTCTTTGTGGTGACGGGCGCTGCGGCCGCCGATGTCGCCTTCGAGCGGCTGGCGCGATCGCAGTTCAAACCGTTCGAGTCACGATTTACGTTCACCTATCTCACCGGGTCGCGCGTGGGCGAACTGGAAAAGCGACTCGCCACGCTCCCCGAGCACTCGGTTGTTTACTACCTGCTCGTCACCGAGGATGGAGCAGGCGACAAGTTCCACCCGCTCGAGTTCGTCAACCGAGTGGCGACGGTCGCCAACCGACCGACATACAGCTGGGTGGACTCGGCGATGGATCACGGCATCGTCGGCGGAGACCTCTATGTCCAGGTAGAGGCGATCAGGCGCATTGGTCAACTCGCCCTCCGAGTACTACACGGTGAGCGTGCCGATTCGATTCCGACATCGACCATCAACCTGAATGTCGCCCAGGTCGACTGGCGCCAGTTGAAACGATTCGCCATCGATGAGGCGCGTGTCCCCACTGGCGCGCTCGTGCTGTTTCGAGAGCCCAGTACGTGGGATCGCTACAGGATCTACATCCTGGGTGCCGCCGTCCTCCTGCTCATTCAGTCCGCGTTGATTGCGGGACTCCTCGTTCAACGGGTCCGCCGACGCCGCGCCGAAGGAGAGCTTCGCAACAGCAAGGAGGCCCTTCGCACGAGTTACGAACGCATCCGCGAAATGGGCGGCCGGCTGCTTCACGCGCAGGAAGGCGAGCGCACGCGCATCGCGCGGGAACTGCACGACGACATCAGCCAGCAGGTGTCATTGCTCGTGATCGACCTGGGGATGATGCGGAGCAACCTCCAGCCATATGCGCGCGCCCTGACCGACGAAGCCGTGAATCGTGCCGAGGAGATCGTCAAGAGCGTGCACAACCTCTCGCATCGTCTGCATCCGCCCAAGCTGCGGTTGATCGGCCTGGTCGCGGCGTTGCGCGACCTGCAGCATGAAATGGCACAACTCGGGCTGCCGATCACATTCACTCACGAGAGCGTTCCCCTGCCGCTGCCGCTCGACCTCACGCTCTGTCTCTTTCGAGTCGCGCAGGAGGCCTTGCAGAACGCACACAAATACAGCGGCGCGCGCGACGTGTCCGTTCAACTGCGCGGCGGCAGCGAAGGCCTGACGCTGACAGTGTCCGACGATGGCGTGGGATTCGATATGGACCAAGCGTGGGGGAAGGGCCTCGGACTGATCAGCATGGGAGAGCGGCTCGATGCCGTCGGCGGTACGTTCACGATTTCATCCAGGCCCGGTGAAGGAACAAGGATAAGAGTCTTTGTACCTTTGTCCGCCCTTCGGGCCACGGAGACTGTCGCGGTCTGACACAGGACCCCGCGCGCCATTGAAAAGCCAAATGCATGAGATGGCACGATGACTGCACGGTCGCCCCGTGAGGTTTCATTGGCCACTTCCCCCGAGCCGGTTCGTGTCCTTCTCGTCGACGACAGTGACTCGATGATTGAGCGCGCAGCGGCGGTTTTGATGCCGGCCTGCGTAGTAGTTGGGACGGCAAAGAACGGCACCCAGGCGCTTGATGTCGTGGGTACGCTGCGGCCCGACGTGGTCGTCCTCGACATTTCGATGCCCGGCATGAACGGGCTCGAAGTGGCGTCAGCTCTGCGGCACCAGGGCTCGAGCGCCGCCGTGGTCTTTCTCACTATCCACGACGACCAGGACTTCGTTGCCGCGGCGCAGGAAGCGGGCGGCACGGGTTACGTGGTGAAACGGCGTCTCGCATCAGACCTGATGGTCGCCGTACAGGAAGCGCGCGCCGGACGTTCGTTCGTGTCTGCTCTTTCCTAGCCCGCTCCCACGCCTCGCGGACACTCCGCGCGATACCCTCTCCACGCGCCTGCACCGGTCGTTCATCGAACGTTCATCTAAGTCCGTGCACGCTATCACCCGGTTCTCACATGAGCCCGGATGCTTGTTATCGTGTCGCCATGCTGTTCTCGAGACTCGCGTTGATCGTCGGTCTGCTCGTCGCGGCATCCTCGGCAGTTGCCGCGCAGGGCCCGCCGGGTGGATCGTTGACGCTGCAGGCCGCGCTCGACCGCGCGCTCGCCGCGAATCCGGCCATCGCTGCCGCGCGCCTGCGAGGGCCGATCGACAAGGCCGGGCTCGCGGTCGCACGCGAACGCCTCAACCCTGAGGCGTCGATCGAGTTTCAAAGAGAAACACCGAAGGAGTCGTATGGCTTCTTCGTACCACTGGAACTGGGCGGCAAGCGTTCGAAACGCATCGCCGTGGGTGAAGCGACGGTTCGAGCCGGTGAAGCGGAGATCGCCGTCGTCATCGCCCAGGTCCGCAACGACGTGCGTCGCGCCTACTTCGGTTTGCTCGTCGCAGAGACGCGGCAATCGCTGATGCAGGAGATCCGCGACATCTCGATTCGCGCCCGCGACGCGGCGCAGCAGCGTTTCGACGCCGGCGGCGCGCCGCGGCTCGAAGTCATGCAGGGCGAACTCGCGCTCGCATCGGCGGACAACGATGTCGCCGCCGCGCGTGGCGAGGCGGACGGCGCACGGGCCGAGCTCAATGCATTGCTTGCGCAGCCGCTCGACGCGGCCATCACGCTGTCGAGCGCGTTCGATTCAGGAACGTCGCTCACGCGCGACGCCGCGCTCGCGCTCGCACACGACGCGAACAGCGAGCTTCGTGTGCTCGATCGGCAGATCGAGACTCAGCGCGCCCGCCTGGCGCTGGCAGGCGCGTTACGAACGCCTGATGTCATCCCGAGTGCGGCGCTCACGCACGGCGCCGCTCCGGAGTTCGACTACGGCTGGCGTGCAGGTGTCGCCGTCGCCGTTCCGATCTTCACGACGCACAGCGCCGGCGTACAACTTGAACAAGGGGCACTCGACCAGTTGAGCGCGCAGCGGCAGGCGTCCCTCGCGCGCGTCGACGCGCTGGTCTCCTCCGCGGCTGTCCTCTCCCAGACACGACGACAGCTGTACCTGCGCTACCGCGACGAGATCATTCCGCTCGCCCAACAGGTCGAGCAGGTCGCGCAAGACAGCTACCAGCTCGGTCAAACGGGCATTGTCTCGCTGCTGCAGGCGCTCCAGTCGTCGCGCGACGTTCGCCTGCGCTCGCTCGACGCGGCCTCGCAGTTTCAGAATTCACTGGCCGACCTCGAGCGCGCCATCGGCGCACCACTGCCGTGAGGGCCCTTATGGAAGCACAACGCTGGCTGACAGCGCTTGCTGTGTCTGCGGCAATGTGCGCCGGCGCCTGCACGCAGTCGACACCCGAAGAAGTCGAGAGCGAGGCGGTGGTCCCCGTCCGCACCGCCGCCGCCGAGAAGGGAACGATCCGCGGCATCGTTCACGCGACCGGTCTCGTCACTCCGGCGCCGGGAGCCGAGCTGATCGTGACCGCGCCTGAAGCGGCGCGCATCGCAGAGATTCACCTCGGCGAAGGCGAGCGCGTGAAACGGGGTGACGTGCTCGTCCGTTTCGAGATCCCCGGCACGGCGGCAGAAGTCGAAAAACAGGCAGCTGAAGTGAAGCGAGCGCAGGCCGCACTGGCCAATGCCACCGCCAACGAGACGCGCGCACGCGATCTCTTCACGCGCGGTGTGGCCGCGCGGAAGGAAGTGGAAGACGCCGAGCGCCAGATCGCCGACGCCCAGGCTGGCGTCGCGCAGGCCGAAGCCTCGCGCGTCGCGGCCGAGACTGTAGCCACGCGCTCGGTGGTACATGCCACCTTCGACGGCCTCGTGGCGAAGCGCTATCACAACCCTGGCGATGTCGTAGAGGCGACTGCGTCCGATCCGGTTCTGCGCGTCATCGATCCGCAGCGGCTTGAAGTCGTCGCGTCCGTTCCGCTCAATGACGTCACTCGAGTCGTACCAGGTGCGAGCGGCCGCCTCGCGGGCCGGTCAGCCGGAGAATCGGAGGTCGCACTGAAAGTCGTCTCACGTCCGTCGGCCGTCGATCCCGGCACGGCAACGATTCCCGTTCGACTCGGCTTTGTTCGCCCGACCAGCCTTCCTGCCGGCGCGCCTGTGCAGGTCGACATCGATGCCGAGAGGCATGCCGACGTGGTCGTCGTTCCCGATTCCGCAATCGTGCGGGAAGGAGACGAGACGGCAATCTTCGTCGTCAACGGCAACAAAGCTGCGCGGCATGTGGTCACGATCGGGCTTTCAGACGGTGCGCGGACCGAGATCCTCTCAGGAGTCGCACCGGGTGACCAGGTGATTGTCGAGGGCCAGACAGGACTGCCCGATGGCGCAGAGGTCACGACGGCCACACCAGAGAGCGACGCGCCGGTCAAGGAAGACAAGTGATCGACGCGCCGCTCGCCATTCGCCATTCACGAGCGATCGCTCTCGTCGCCGCCGCGCTCGTCATGGGCGGCGCGATCGCCGCCGTCACCCTTCCGAGCAGCATCTATCCCCCGCTGGAGTTCCCGCGCATCGTCATCGTCGCTCAGTCGGGCACGCTTCCTCCGCAGTCGATGTCGCTCATCGTGACGAGGCCGATCGAGCAGGTGGTGATGGCTGTACCCGGCATCAGGCGCGTGCGATCCCGCACCATTCGCGGCGCCACCGAGATCTCTGCGCAGTTCGCCGCGAGCACCGACATGGTGGTTGCACTGCAGATGATGCAGAACCGCGTGGCCGAGATCACCGGCGATCTGCCGTCAGGCACCACGCTCAGGATCGAGCGGATGACGCCGGAGATCTTTCCGGTGTTCATCCTGAGCCTGACCGGCACGCTGCCAACGGCGCAGCTCTACGAGTACGCGAACTACGTCGTGAAGCCCGAGATCGCGCGCGCGCCCGGCGCAGGCATCATCGAGGTCCTCTCGAGCGATACACGTGAAGTCGAGGTCGTGCTGGATCCCGCGAAACTGACCGCGGCCGGCCTGGGCGTGGTCGAAGTCGCCGACGCGCTCGCCGCCGAGAACACGATCGAGCCGGTTGGCCGTTTCACACAGTCCGGGCAGCAGCACCTGACGCTCGCGTCTGGCCTGTGGACCACCGTTCACGACATCGAGCAGGCGCCAGTGCTGGTCCGCAGCGGAGCGACCGTCCGTGTGTCGGATCTCGGCACGGTGTCGATGGGCGCGCCCGACCGGACACTCCTCGTCACCGGCGACGGGCGCGACGCCGTCTCGATGAGCATCGCGCAGCAGATCGGCGCCAACATCCTCGAGCTCAAAGCCTCAGTCGACACCATCGTCAACAGCCTCAAGACCGTGTTGCCTGCCGGCATCACGATCACCCGCGTCTACGACCTCGCCGAGTTCGTCGAGGAGTCGATCGCCAGCGTCCGCGACGCCATCCTCATTGGTGGCCTCCTTGCGATCGGAGTGCTGCTCGTATTCCTGCGCGACTGGCGGCTGACGTTGATCGCGGCAATCACGCTGCCGATGGCGGTCATCCCGACGTTTGCGTTCATGTGGCTGTTCGGCGGGACGATCAACCTGATGTCACTCGGCGGGCTCGCGGTTGCCATCGGCCTCGTCATCGACGATGCGGTGGTGGTCGTGGAGAACGTGCATCGGCGGGCGGGCGAAGGCGGCGCGAGCGTCATGAGCGCGGTCTCTCAGATCACCGCGCCGCTCGTCAGCTCCACACTGACAACGGTGGTCGTATTCGCGCCGCTTGGTCTGCTGTCTGGAGTACCGGGCCAGTTCTTTCAAGCCCTGTCTCTGTCGCTCTCCGTGGCGGTGCTGATCTCGCTCGCCCTTGCCGTGAGCGTCGTCGCGCTGATGGCACGCTGGGCCACGGCGCATCATCGCCCTGCGGGCGAGTGGCACGGCCGCCTGGAGCAGATGTACGAGCGTCTGCTTGGCCTGATGGTTCGCGTCCCGGTGATTTCAGTGGCGGCCGGCGTGCTCCTCCTGGCTCTGACGCTCGTCCTGTTCTCGCGCGTCGGTACCGGATTCTTTCCGCCGGCGGACGAAGGCGGGTTCGTGCTCGATTACCTGACGCCCGAGGGCAGCGCTCTGACTGAAACAGATCGTCAGGTACGTCTGATCGAGCGAGTCGTCGCCGACACACCTGAGGTGGCCGCCTACTCGCGCCGCACGGGATCGGAGCTCGGTCTCTTCGCGACGGCGCAGAACAGTGGCGACATCCTCGTCCGCCTCAAGCCACGAAGTCAGCGAAGCCGGTCGTCGGAAGAGGTCATCAGCGACCTGCGTGAGCGCGTACACGAAGCCGTTCCCCTGGTCGAAATCGAATTCGTACAGCTGCTCCAGGACATGCTCGGCGATCTCGAAGGCAGCGCCGAGCCGATCGAAGTGAAGATCTTCGGTGACGATCCAGAGCGCTTGTTCGCCCTTGCGGCACCCGTCGAGGAGGCACTCAACGGAATCGAAGGCGTCGTCGACGTGGTCGGCCCGCAGCGCGGCAATCCCGAAGTCACCTGGACAATCGACTCAGTCGCCGCGGCGCGCTACGGCCTGAGCGGGCAGCAGGTATCGAAGCAGCTTGCCGGTAACTGGCTGGGACAGCTGACATCCGACCTGCGGCTCGCGGATCGAACCATTCCCGTTCGTGTTCGCCTTCCCGATTCCGTGCGCTTCAATCCTGACGCGTTGCCGCACACGTTGATTCGCGGCGGTGACGGCAAGCCGATCCCGTTGTCCGAGGTCGCGACGATGACACGCGCGAACGGCCAGGGCGAGCTGCGTCGCGAGAATCTTCGGCCGATGGCCGTCGTCAGCGGACGACTCGAAGGACGTGATCTCGGCAGCGCCGTGAGCGAGATCCAGAGCAAGCTGCGTGAACTGCCGCTGCCGATCGGCTACACCTACGAGTTTGGTGGGCAGTACCAATCGCAGGGGCAGGCGTTTCGCGAGATGCTGCTGGTCGGAGCGCTTGCGGTCGGATTGGTGTTCATGATTCTCGTCGTGCATTTCCGATCGTGGACGCCCGCGCTGCTCATTCTTCTCGCGGCGCCGCTCTCTGTCAGCGGTGCGCTCATCCTCCTGCTGCTCACCGGCACCGACCTGAACATCTCGTCATCGATGGGCCTGATCCTGCTCGTCGGCCTGGTGGTGAAGAACGGCATCATGCTGCTCGATTTCTCGGAGAAGCTTCATGCGGAAGGACAGTCGTTCGAATCAGCGATCGCTCAAGCGGGACGGATCCGTTTGCGACCGATCCTGATGACGACGTTCTGCACGATGTTCGGACTCCTGCCACTGGCGCTCGGGCTCGGAGCGGGAGCAGAGCTGCAACGTCCGCTGGCGCTCGCCGTCATCGGTGGCC
>Ga0207669_10001193_pt1 | contig 11042 bp, 6 predicted proteins | sample KBSM33metaG_FD_184329 | JGI IMG/M metagenome (GOLD analysis project Ga0207669, IMG submission 184329) | Miscanthus rhizosphere microbial communities from Kellogg Biological Station, Michigan, USA - KBS M3-3 metaG (SPAdes) (version 2) | ecosystem: Host-associated > Plants > Roots > Rhizosphere >...
CCTGGAAGCGCTCGTAGTCGTGATCGTGCCCGGACAGCACCGCTTCGGCGCCCCACGCCTCGAACGGCCAGCGCATCCCGGTGCTGCTGCCGTGGTCGCCCGACGAGTACGCCGGGTAGTGGAAGTAGACCAGGTCATAGCAGGCGGTGGAGGCCGCCAGCCGCGGCTGCAGCCACTGCGCCTGCTTGGACGTCGCGCTGGCGCCGTCGGGCTCGTGCTCGTCGCTATCCATCGCGTAGAGGTGGACCAGGCCGAGATCGAGGTCGTAGTAGCGCTCGTTGTTCGGCAGCGTGAAGTAGTCGGTGTACGGCTTCAGGTTCGGCGCCACCCAGTCGTGGTTGCCGGGCGACGGCCAGAAGCGGTTGGTCGCGCTGCCCGCGCCGTAGCTGCCCTGATAGGCGCCGATGAAGTCGTGATAGTACTTCCCGATGTTGGCGTCGATCGTGGACGCCGCGCCCGACTGGTAGTTGTTGTCGCCGAGCGTGATCACCTGATCGGGCTTCCAGCTGTGCACCAGATCGGCGACCTGCTGCTCTTCCTTCACGTCCTCGCCGTAGTCGCCGATGGCGGCGATGCGCAAGGTCGTCGTGGCGGGTGGCGGCGGCGCCGTCGATCCGGCCGCGCCTGCCGCGCCCGTCGTGGGCGGTGGCGCCGCTGAACCGGCCGCGCCCGTCGTGGGCGGCGGCGGCGCCGTCGATCCGGCCGCACCTGCCGCGCCCGTCGTCGGCGGTGGCGCTGCTGAACCGGCCGCGCCCGTCGTCGGCGGCGGCGTTTCTGAACCGGCCGCACCGGCCGCGCCCGTCGTCGGCGGCGGTGTCGTCGTGATCGTTGTCGGCGGCGGCGTCGAGCCGCCCGTGCCGCCTGTCCCCGTCGTCGTCGTCGGTGGTGGTGGCGTCGTCGTTGTCGTCGTTCCAGCCGTTCCGGCCGTTCCGCCGGTGCCTGCCATTCCGCCGGCACCGCCGCGGCCCGCGGCGGCCGCGTCACGCGTACCGCCTGCGCCCGCGTCGTGCGGCGCCGTGCCGCCGTCAGGCGTGGTGCTCACTGGTGGTGTCGGATTCTCTCCTTGTTGGTCCTGACAACCGACGCCCAACACGACCCACGAAAGGACCGCCGCCGCAGCGGCCAGCCGATGTTGCGAGGTCATGAGTCTGGGTACGAACGCGATTTACGTTCGGACGTCTTGTACCTCGGCCGTGCGCGCTACGGCCGAGCGAGAAACCGCGCAAGTATCGTCTTCACGCCCACGCCCGCGAACCGCATCGTGACCTTCAGGTCGGCGCCTGCGCCCTGCCAGCCGCGCACCTCGCCGACGCCGAACGACGGATGCCGCAGCTTCGCGCCGACCTGCAGGCCCACGCCCGACGACTGGTCGTCGTCATATTCGATCCTGATCTCGCCGGGCGTCTGCGCTTGCGCGCGCGCGCCCGGCGCGCCACGCCGCGGCGCCGGCATCGGCAGGCGCGATCGCGGCGCCTCGGGCTCCTCGCGCGACCAGCGCCCGGCCCACGGTCCCCGCCCCTCGCTGTCGCCGTAGCTGCCGCCGTACTCGGGCGGGCGCGCCATGACGATCGCCTCGACGCAGCCCGCGGGCAGGTCGCGCAGGAAGCGGCTGGGCACGCCGGGCAGCTCCTGCCCCGACAACCGCCGTCGTCGCACGCGCGACAGGTAAAGCTGCGTGCGCGCGCGCGTGACCGCGACGTAGCAGAGGCGCCGCTCCTCCTCGACCGCCGAGTCGTCGTCCACGCTGCGCGCGTGCGGGAAGATGCGCTCCTCCAGCCCCGTGATGAACACGACCGGGAACTCCAGGCCCTTCGCCGTGTGCACGGTCATCAGCGAGATCGCGCCCTTGTCCGGATCGTAGCCGTCGACGTCCGACACCAGCGCGATCCGTTCCAGGAACCCGTGCAGCGTCGGCTCCTCCGCCTCGCGCTCGTACTCGCGCATCTGCGCCACCAGCTCCAGCAGGTTCTCGATCCGGCCCTCCGCCTCCATCGTCGCCTCGGTCGCCAGCGCGTCGCGGTAGCCGCTCTCCTCCAGGACCTTCTCGGCCAGCGATGCCGGGCCCAGGCCCAGGCCCTCGCTGCGCAGCCGCGTCATCAGCGCGACGAACGCCGCGACCTTCTTGCGCGGCCCCGCGCCGAGCAGCGCCTCATCGGTGGCCACCAGCTCCAGCGCTTGCCAGGCCGGGATCTTGCGCTCGTAGATGATCTCCGTGATGCGGTCGACGGTCGCCGCGCCGATGCCGCGCGCCGGGACGTTGATGATCCGTTGCAGCGCCACGCCGTCGTCGGGATTCGCGACCGCGCGCATGTACGCGGTCAGGTCCTTGATCTCGGCGCGATCGAAGAACCGCGTTCCGCCCACGACCGTGTAGGGCAGATCGCGCGCGCGCAGCGCGTCTTCCAGCACGCGGGATTGCGCGTTGGTTCGGTAGAACACCGCGAAGTCTCGCGGCGCCAGCGACGCGGACAGCGCGTCCGCGATGTGGCTGGCCACGAACTCGGCCTCGTCGCGTTCGGTCTCGCCCTCGAACAGGACGATCGGGTCGCCCTCCCCCGCCTCGGTGTACAGGCGCTTGGGCCGCCGCTCGCTGTTCTTCTCGATGATCGCGTTGGCCGCAGCCAGGATGTTGCCCGTCGAGCGGTAGTTCCGTTCCAGCTTGACGACGCGCGCGCCCGGATGGTCGCCCTCGAAGTCGAGGATGTTGCGGATGTCCGCCCCGCGCCAGCGGTAGATCGACTGGTCCTCGTCGCCCACGACGGTGATGCTGCTGGTCCGGCGCGACAGCAGGCGCACCAGCCGGTACTGGACGCTGTTCGTGTCCTGGAATTCGTCGACCAGCACGTGGTCGAAGCGCTGCGCGATCTCCTCGGCGGCGGGCGTGCCGCCGGCGGCAAGCTTCAGCACCGACAGCAGGAGGCCGCCGAAATCCGTGGCGTTGGCCGCGGCCAGCCGTTCCTCGTACAGACGGTACGCCTTGCCCACCACGTCGTCGAAGTAGTCGTCGGAGACGAAGTCGGCGGCGGACATCCCGTTGTTCTTGGCGCGATCGATCGCGTGCAGGACCTGCCGCACCGGAAACATCCGCTCCGGGACCTTGAGGTCGATCAGCACGCGCGCGAGCAGCCGCTTCTGATCGTCGTCGTCATAGATGACGAAGTCCTTGCGCAGGCCGACCGTCTCGCCCCACTGGCGCAGGATGCGCGCGCTGGTCGCGTGGAACGTGCCGACCCACAGCCCGCGCGTGCCGATCCCCATCCGATCCCACAGCAGCCGGTCGACGCGCTCGCGCAGTTCGCCCGCCGCCTTGTTGGTGAAGGTGACCGCGAGGATGCGTCGCGGGTCGGCGCCGCTGGCGACCAGGCGGGCGAGCCGGTACGTGATGACGCGCGTCTTGCCCGAGCCGGCGCCGGCCACAACCAGCAGTGGCCCCGGCGGGTGCATGACCGCGTCGACCTGGGCCGCGTTCAGCTCGCGCTCCAGCGCCTCCCGCGAAAACGGCTCAGGTTTTTGCGTGTCGCCGCCGCTTGCCGCGGTCTCGACCTCCATCGGTCGCTACTCTGGCACACGCACGATCGATTGTGTCGGCTATCAGTCGTCGTCCATCAGTCGTCGTCCGAGGATGACTCCTTGCGGCTCTGGCGCCATCCTTCCAACAACTCCTGCACGTCGCCCATGTGCTCGGCCGGCGTGCGCGAGGCCCAGGGCTCGAAGTCGCTGAACGTGCCGCCATTCGAATCCGTGGTGGGGCTTTCCTTGCGCACGAACGGGCCTGCCACGCCCGCCATCCAGCCGTCCTTCGCGGCCCAGTGCGGCGGCAGCGTCCTGAACCTGAACAGGTAGTAGTCGAGGATGCCGTCGTCGGACTCCGTGTCGATCGAGAGGACCTTCTTCATCTCGATCTGATCCGGGGCGCGGCCCAGCTCCGTCGGATACAACAGCCACCGCACCATGTTGGATTCCGCGAGCGCCGCCTGCGTCCGGTAGCGAGCGGGCATGAGCTCGGTCAGGTCCTTGTCCTTGAGATGGTCGAACAGCAGATTCCGCACCTCGGGGCTGGCCGCGACGGTCGCGACGACACCGGTTGCGAGCGGGCGCCCGTGGGCAAGCAGCGCCTTCAGCGTGAAGTAAAGCAACCGCGGATCGCGATAGCCGAGCGCGCCCGTGAGATCCTTCTCGACCTCGGCAAGCGGCAGGAAGCCCGCCAGATCGAGCAAGATCCCAGCCGTCTGGCGGTGGTCGGCATATTGGTCGGCCCACATCCAGGCGATGCCGCGCGACTGCTGCCGCGGCAGCAACCAGTCACGCTCGGCCCGGTACGCGACGACCAGCGCCGACGCGCGCGGCGCCAGTTTTTCCGCCGTCAGTTTCTTTTGCAGGCAGAACTCGAGCGCGGTCAGGTACAGCTCGTCGGCGATCGCGTGGTGGGTGGTGAGGTCGAGCAAGCCCGGAAAGAAGACGTCCGCGTGGTGCGGGCGCTCGCGCAGGTGAAGAAGGGACAGGCCGGGGACGGTGTCGGCGTTCGCGGTCAGCAAGCGCACGAAGCTGGCGGCCGCCGCATCGTCGTCGATGATCGACAGCAGGCTCAGCGCCTGTTCGCGCGACCGACCCTTGAGACGCGGGAAGATCTCCTCGATCACGGGCCGGAACTCGGGCCGCGGCGTCTCGGACACGACCTCGATGATCTCGTTGCCGATGCCATAGTTGAGAGCTTCTTCTGGTTTCTCCGCCGGAAACACATTGGCGCTGGCCCGCAGCAGCTCGATCGCGCCGCTGGTTGACGGCGCCTTCGCGTCCTTCCAGGTGCGCAGCTCGGCGCGCGCCGCCCGCATCTGCTTCTCGTCCTTGCTGGCAAGACGGAGGATGAGCGGCCGCACCTTGCTGACGCGCGGGATCGACGGGCCCGTCCCGCCGTCCGCCCGCAGCGCAGGCTCCGCCTCGCGATTCTGATGGCACGCGACCAGGCAGACGACCGCTGCCGCCCACATCGCCCGGTAACGGCGCGCGCGCAGTGGCGGTCCCTGCAGCGGCGGCGAGGTCACGGCCCCGATTCTACGTCAGCGCGACGACCCGTAGCCCGGGCCTTCGCCGGACATGTAGTGCCCGTCCTTGTCGTGCATCCCCGAGCAACGGGGCGCGAACGGCGGATCGACGTGGCCGCTGAACACGTGGAATGGCTGCGTGGGACGGGCGACGCGCGCAAAGATCGGCGCCAGCTGTGCGCAGTCGGGCGGCGGCTGCGTGCGGCTCTGACACCACACGACCGTCTCCACCGGAGGCCGCGCCTGCAACGGCATCTTCCTCTCGTGGCGGAGATCGACGAAGCGGTTGTACGCGTCGCGCGTCATCACCAGCGCGAGTTCGCACCCCGCCGCCTCCAGGCTGCCCACCGCGCGGTGGGTGTGCCCGCGTTTCACCAGCTTCTTCAGCTCCGGCGATAGCGGTTGGCTGGTCAGCAACGGCGCCAGCGCGAGCAGCATAGCCGTGCAAACCAGCGGCGCCGACGCTGTCACGGATGTGCCTTCGACGTTATCGCGCGCCGGTCAATCGCACGATTCAACGTACCCACCCTCGGGTCGGCCGCTCTTGCCGTCGCCAAAGACGATCCCCCAGCACCAGACGGTCGTATCCCGCAGCAGCGCGCAAACGGACGACTGGCCCGCAGCCAGCGCCGTCGCCGGCTGCGGCAGAGACGTGATCTTTTGCGGTACGCGCCGCGCCAGCGACTTCGCCTGCAGAATGACGTCCCCGTTCGTTCCATCACCCGTGACCCAGCAATAGACATCGCCCTCTGACACCAGCGCGCAGGCGAAGTCGAACCCGCTGACCAGTTGCTGGATCGCGCCGTCGATCCCTGCGATCTGCGTTCGCTCGACGGGAACCTCGGCACCGACGCCGTTCTGATGGAGGGACCAGAGCTCGCCGGACGCCGTGCGCACCGTCGAGTCCGGCGGTTTCGAGGCTGACACCACCTCGACGACGTCCGTCAGCCCGGCGCCGGCGCTGCTCCAGTCCCCTACAGCGGGCCCGGCGGGTTGACAGACGAGGGCCCCGTCGGTCCCGATCGCGCAAAAATGCCAGGCGCCGACCGCGACGTTCCGGATCCCCGCGGCGCGCTCGGTGAATGCCAACTCGGAAGAGAACTGGCACGTCAACGAACCGTCTTGCAAGACGGCACAGTCGCTTTCATCCTGGTCGTCCCACCAGCTCGACAGCTGCGCGATGCTGGGAAGCTCGCGGATCCTCGCGTTAACCCCGAGGTACGAAGGGTCGCACCAGACGTAGCGATCGGACATGCGAAGGCACATTTGCGCGTTCTCGAATCCGGTCGCGTCCGGAGCGCTGAATAGCCGGATCGGGTCGTCGGCCCCCGGGTGCCACGTCCAGACGGAACCGTCCGCCTTCAGGAGAGCGGCCCTCTGGACCTGCGCGCCGATCGCGACAACGCCGCGGCAGGTCTTGTCGTCGACGCAGCCGAGCGACGCGATCGCGAGGACCGCGAGGAAGCCCGCGAACAACCCGCCCCGCGCCGTCACTTGCCGCGCCGGCCTTCCTCGAACGTCACTTGCAGCTTCAGCTCCTTGCCGTCGCGCTTCACGACGGCGGTCACCGTCTCGCCCGGCTTGCTCGCATTGAGAGCGTACATCAGGTCCTCGACGCCGCCGATCGAATGTGTCCCGAGCTTGACCAAGATGTCGCCCCGTCGCAGACCGCCCTTCTCCGCCGGGGCGCCTCCACGCACGCCGGCGAGCAGCACACCCGGGGCGCCGCCCGGCGGGCCCGCGTAGTCCGGGATCGTCCCCAGCGACGCGTTGAAGCTGCGCGCGTCGCCCTCCGCGGGCGGCCCGGTCATGCGCTGGAACGTGAACTTGTCGGGGCGCGCCGCCACGCGCGTCGCCAGCGAGGCCACCGCGACGCCGATCTGCGCCGCGCCCGCCGCGTTGATGCGCTCGGCCTCGTCCGACGGCTTGTGATAGTCCGAGTGCGAGCCGGTGAAGAAGTGCGCCACCGGCACGCCGGCCGCGTAGAACGGCATCTGGTCGCTGGGGCCGAAGCCGCCTTCCAGCGACGGCTTGCAGGTGATGCGCGCGTCGGCGCAGGCCTCGGCGAGCAGGTCGGGCCACTCGGCCGCCGACGCCGCGCCCAGGATCGTCGCGCGGTTGTCGCGCAGGCGGCCCACCATGTCGAGGTTGATCATCGCCCGCACGTCGGCGACCTTCAGGCCGGCGGGCGGCGTGCGCGTGAAGTGCGTCGAACCGAGCGTCCCTTCCTCCTCGCCCGAGAACGCCACGAACACCACGTCGCGCGCCAGCGCCTCGGGCTTCGCCGCGAGCGCGCGGGCGATCTCGAGGACGGTTGCCGTTCCGGAGCCATTGTCGTCGGCGCCGACGTGCGGCGCGTGGCTGTCCGGCGCCAGCGAATGGTGCTCGCCCAGACCCAGGTGATCGTAGTGCGCGCCGACCACGATCACACCGTCCAGGTTCGCGGGCGCCGGTGTACCGTCCTGGTGCGCGCGCGATGCGTGCAGTCGCCCGACGACGTTGAACGCCTGCTTGGTCGAGTAGCTGAGCGCCACCTCGATCTGCGCCGCCACGCGCTGCTTCTTCTCCAGCTTGGCCACGATCGGCTCCAGCGCCGCGCGCTTGACCACCAGCACCGGGATGCCCGCGTCGCCGTAACCGCTGGGGCGCGGCGGCGACAGCGGCGGTTCGGCCGGCGGCTTCCAGTCCGCGGGCGCGTCCTTCGGGCGCGCCGGTAGATCCACCACCAGCAGCGCGCGCGCGCCGCGCTCGCGCGCCAGCCACGCCTTCTGGCGAAGGTCGCCGGCGCGCCGCTGGCGCTCGGGCGTCGACAGCGCCGCGTGCTCGGGGACGAAGCGGCGCACGATGACGATCTTGCCGCGCGGGTCGACGCCTTCGTAGTCGTCCAGCCCCAGCTCCTTGTCGACCAGACCGTAGCCGGCCAGCACGAGCGGACCCGACGCCTTGCCCATCGCCGAGAAGCCGAGCGGTTCGAACGCGTCGCGCGCGACCGCCGTCTTGTCGATGCGCAGCGAGGTGCCCGGCTCCACCTTCAGGCCCGTGCGCACCGGAAACGACTGTCGGTACCCGCCGGCGTCGCCGGCGGGCAGCAGGTTCAGCTCCTTGAAGCGCGCCTCGATGAAGGCGCCGGCCGCCTCCAGACCGGCGGTGCCGATGCCGCGCCCCTCGCGCGCCGGGTCCGCCAGCCAGCGGATGTCTTCCAGGATCCGATCGGCGGCGGTCGGCGCCGCCGCGGGCGTGACGGGGTCGGGTCTCCAGTCCGCGACGAACACGTTCGTGTCGTGCTTGCCGGGCTCCGTCGCGCGGTTCGACGCGAACGCCAGCCGCTTACCGTCGGCCGAGAACAGCGGGAACCCGTCGAACCCGGGCGCGTCGGTGATCCGCTCCAGGCGCGTGCCCGCGACGTCGATCGCCCACAGATCGAACTCGCGGCCCTTCGGATCGCCGTGGTTCGACGCGAAGATGATGCGCTTGCCGCCGGGCATGAACGCAGGCCCGAACGACGCCGCGTCCAGGTACGTCACCTGGCGCGCGTTCGCTCCGTCGGCGTCCATGACATAGAGCTCGAGCTTGCTCGGGCGCACCAGGTTCTGCGCGAGCAAGCGCTTGTAGTCGTCCAGGTCCTTGCCCGGCTTCGGACGCGACGCGCGCCAGACGATGTGCGTGCAGTCGGCGTCGAACACCGCGCCGCCGTCGTAGCCCACGTCGTGCGTCAGCCGCTTCACGTGCTTGCCGTCGGCGTCCATGCGGTAGACGTCGATGTCGCCGTCCCGCACGGACGTGAACACGATCGAGCCGTCCTTGCCGCAGACGGTCCCCTCGGCGTCGTAGCCTGGCGTCGTGGTCAGGCGGCGCGCGCCCGAGCCGTCCGCGTTCGCGCGGTAGATGTCGTAGTCGGGATACAGCGCCCACACGTAGCCCTGGCTGTGATCGGGGCGCGGCGGGCAAGCGCCGCCGCCCGCCTCGGTCGACGCGTAGATCAGCTCGCGATCGCCGGGCAGGAAGAACGAGCACGTCGTCGCGCCCCGGCCGCTGGACACGGGAATCATCGCCGCGGCGGGAAGTCCGGCGGGGGTCAGCGGCAGCCGGAAGATGCGGTCGCACGCCGCCTCGGGCCCGCGCGCCTGCAACGTCAGCGCGTCGCCCGCCCACGACCAGTACGCCTCGGCGTTCTCGCCGCCGAAGGTCAACTGGCGCACGTTCTGAAGGTGCGGCTCGCCCGGCCGCGTGAAGTCACGCGCGGGCGGTGGCGGCGCGGGCGGCGGCGCCGCGGGCGGTGGGGCGGGTGTGGCGCAGGCGACGCAGAGAAGTAGCGTGGGGAGCCAGCAGCGCATCGGCGCGGAGCATACCTCCGGGAGAGGAAGAGGAAGAAACGGGGAACGAATGAAGGGCGCGCGCCGTGCGCACATGAACGGTGGCGATGACCCGCCCATTACCGTGGATGTCGGCGCTGGTGCTCGCGTCGGTTGCGCTGGTCGCGGGCTGCGCGCCCGGCGATGCGGGCGAGGGTACGGGCCTCGGAGGCGCGGGGGCCAGCGCCGGCAACGGAGGCGCGACGGGCGGCGCGGGTACGACGGGCGGCGCGGGTACGACGGGCAGCGCAGGCGCGACGGGCGACGCGGGTACGACGGGCAGCGCGGGTACGACGGGCAGCGCGGGTACGACGGGCAGCGCGGGTACGACGGGCAGCGCGGGTACGACGGGCGGTGGAGGAAACGCCGGCACGACGGGAGCGGGCGGCGCGACGGCCGGTACCGGCGGCCGCGGAGGCGCTGCCGGTGGCGCCGGCGGACGCGGAGGCGCGACCGCCGGCACCGGTGGCGCCGGGCGAGGCGGCGCGGCTGGCGGCGGACGCGGCGGAACGGGCGGTGGCGGCGGTGCGGCCGGCCGCGGCGGAACGGGCGGCGGTGCGGGTGGCGCGACCGGCCCGGTGACGGTGTTCATCGCGAGCGACTCGACGGCGTCGACCTATTCGCTGACGCTCGCGAACAAGCAGGCCGGCTGGGGCCAGTTCCTCGCCGATTACTTCACCACCCAGGTCAAGGTCTCGAACCAGGCGATCGGCGGGCGAACGTCGCGGCGCTTCATCAACGAAGGACGCCTGACCACGATCCTGAACGCGATGAAGCCCGGCGACTACCTGATGGTTCAGTTCGGAACCAACGACGGCAACACCACCGCCACGTACGACGACGGCGAGCCCTACCTCGTCAGCACGACCGACTTCCAGATGTACATGAACATGTACGTCGACGGCGTGCGCGGCAAACAGGGCATCCCGATCCTGGTGACGCCGCCCCCGCGCGCGACCTGCACCGGCGACAGCCACACGTTCGGCAACGGTCTCGCCGGCTACTCGATGGCCATGAAGACCGTCGCGGCCGCGAAGGACGTCGCGCTCATCGATCTCAACGCCGCCACGCTGGACTACGTCCAGATGATCGGTTGCGTCGCGGCCAAGGCGGACTTCTACCTGGTCGGCGACGGCACCCACTTCCAGCAGAACGGCGCCCGCCTCATGGCCGGCTTCGTCGCCGACGGCGTCGTCGCCCTGAGCCTTCCGCTCGCCGCCTACCGCCTCCCCTGAGCGCGCGTTGCCTCAGGCGGCTTGCCCTCACCCCGACCCTCTCCCGCAAGCGGGAGAGGGAGGTCTGATCCCCTCTCCCGCTTGCGGGAGAGGGTTAGGGTGAGGGTCCGCGATCAGCCGAGCGTGGTGATCTTGCGGGCGGCGAGCAGGTCGTTGATCTTCGCGATCACCTCGGCCTCCGGCTCGGTGCCGCGGATGCGAAGGTCGCAGTCCTGCGCGCTCGAGCCGTCCGGATCGATGTCGATCAGCAGCAGCGGTGAATCGGGGATCAGCGCCTGGACCGCGGCGCCGTCGGCCAGGCCGATCGCGTTCGTCGTCGACACGACGATGAGGCCCGCGTTCAACAACAGGTGGACGACCTCGCCGAAGCGGCGCACCAGCTCCGACAGGGCCGCGTCGACCCACAGGTCGTG
>Ga0207669_10001196_pt1 | contig 11036 bp, 19 predicted proteins | sample KBSM33metaG_FD_184329 | JGI IMG/M metagenome (GOLD analysis project Ga0207669, IMG submission 184329) | Miscanthus rhizosphere microbial communities from Kellogg Biological Station, Michigan, USA - KBS M3-3 metaG (SPAdes) (version 2) | ecosystem: Host-associated > Plants > Roots > Rhizosphere >...
CAGCCCTTGGTCCAAAGAAGGCGAGGCCCTTGAGCAAGAAAAGAACGTCCGCTACGTTATCGAAACCCGAGCAAAGGTTGCCCTCTACTTTGTGAAGATGGACGGCTTTCAGGGAGACATCTGAAAAATCTGGAAAATAAATGTGGGTTCTCGGTCGATTGTTGTTGACAGACCTCACAAAATGTGGTTCAATGGTATGGTTCGAGGTTCCTATATGGTTGACCGCATACGCAACCAGTTAGAGTATGATCCAGATAGTGGACTGTTCACATATCTGGATAAACCAATAGATCCAAGCTACACGATAATACTAGGAAGAAAAATCCATCCAGATGATAACGTCTACATCCAAGTACATGGATGGTTAGCTCACAGATTGGCTTGGTATCTTTACTATGGAGTAATGCCAAGATATGAGATAGATCATATCAACGGCGACAAGGGGGATAACCGCATAGAGAACCTTAGAGAAGTCACCCCGTCTCAAAATATAAGGTACTCTAAACAACGGCACTTAGGAGGTTACTATGGCAGACGGTAATGGTAGCGGCAACTACGACCAGATTACAATCCAGGGACAGGCCTTTCGAGTCCCAATCCGGTACGCGGCAGGGCACTCACTCAACGACGGCGAGGCATCGGCCCTCAACCAGACCTTCCACGAGAACCTCCGCAATAACTTTGCGTCCAAGGTTCGTGACGGCGCGGAGGCGGGCGTCCCTCACGAGACCCTGCAACAGCAGCTCGATGACTACGCCAATGACTATCAGTTCGGCGTACGGACTGGCGGCGGCGGCTTCCGAGGCGACCCGGTCATGACCACTGCGATGAATATGGCTCGCGAGCTGGTTCGCAACGCGGTCAAGGCGAAGGGCATGGACGCTGATGCCTGGCCCGCGTCGCGGATTTCTCAGGCCGCAAAGGCCCTCCTCGAGATGCAGGGCGAGAACGGCAAGATCCTGTCGATTGCCCGGCAGCAGATCGAGACCGAGCGCGCCACGGCCAAAGAGGCTATGGCCTCGGTCCACGAACTGCTCGACTCTGCGCAGGCCCAATAACGTCAAAGGGGGAGGGTGCCCACCGTGCCCTCCCCTCTACAGCTGCTCTCCGGGTTGCATCCTCTGAGGACAGCGGCTGTCGGCCCAGCGCGGAAGTGTTGCCGCATCGCCGTGCTGGGTCAACTTCTCTAGTGGAGTGTGTCGCAAAGGGCCCCTCGGCCCTTTGCGCTGCACTTCCGCAGCAAGAGAGGAACAACGATGCGCAAGTCCCTGCTCCTGGCTACAGCATTGTGTCTCGCGTCAGTAACGGCCAACGCAGCTACACTCACTGTTAGCGCGCTGGCTGATGCTGATGTGGTGCCACAGTCTGCAAGCGCCCCTTGCATCATCTGCGCCACAACCCAGGCCCATAACCCCGTGGGCTTCGGTTACAACAACTTCAACAGCACAGGTAACAACAGCTCGTTCAACCTGTTCAGCTCCAACATTACCGGAGCCTTCGGTAATGGTGACGATACCACTGTTACACCCTACACCGGTACCCAGCTCGTAAACTTCCTGACAGCGTTGGGAGACGCTGGCCTTACCTTCGGCGTGGCCGTGGACGTTAACTCGACTAGCGCAAAGTCGGAGGTTCTGACTCAGTTCCGTCTGATCGACCTTGATCAGTCGGGAGACGGGCCACTTGGCTCGTTGGTCCTGTTCAGTCTACTTAATCCGGTCCCACTGCCCGATATCAGAAACGGGAATGGCTCGGCTGACTACCTGATTTCGGGCTTCAATCTGAGCGGCCTCGCCCACCTCGGCGACCGCCTGCTGTTCCAGGCCACGTGGTCTGGTGCAGTGGACGGCGGCGAGTCGTTCTACATCGTTCCGGTGGCACAGGTTCCAATTCCGCCCGCGATCGCACTATTCGGCGCGGGCCTCCTTGGTCTGGGCCTGTTGCGTAAGCGTAAGCCTTCGAACACGACCGCAGTCTAGCAACGGTCGTTAGGTGGTCCAGTCTCTCCCAGACACCCGTCGAAGGGACTGGGCCACCGCCCCGACCAGAGGTCGAAGCCATGACCGACATTGTCGAGCGGCTGCGCGCAGCCAATGCGTGGAAAAAGGATGTGCTAGTACGCGAGGCCGCAGACGAGATCGAGCGGCTGCGGGCGGCGCTGCAAACAGTACGCGAGGAAAACGACCGCGCCAAACGGCAGTTCACCAATGTCAGCAACAAGATTTTGGATGAAGCGTGCCGCATCCTGGGGTCCAAATGAGCGTGCCCGTGCTACACCATTGGTATTCGGCGCTCTCTAGCCCCTATGGGATCGAGCTGATTTCTTCCGACGTTGAGGCCCTCCGCCAGCGACTCTATGCGGCGCGGCGCGAGGCCCAGGACACCGACCTCGAGCAGATCGCCCTATGTATGTCGCCTTTTGATCCGATGCGGCTCTGGTTAGTGAAAAGGAAACCCACTGATGAGAAGACGTGAAGATCGAGCGATATCAAAGCACACTCTCAACCTCTACGCGGGGGACTACGACAAACTCCGAGCCCTCTACTCGACCCGCGTCGGAGCGGCTAAGATCATTCGAGACATAATCCACGCGCACCTTCGCAAGATCGAGGAGGATGCGGCCCAGAAGATCCCGCTCGTGAACGACCTCGACGTGGACATCGATCAGGAGGAGATGGAACTGTGAGCACCGAACTCAGCGAGCTGTTTGACCGCGACCCCCTCCATCTGTCCGAGCAGGACATCGACGCCATAGTCCAATACCAGCGCGAGCATCAGACCCAACACGAACTCGGAGTCAAGACCGCTCCGGCGCCAAAGGCGAAGCGCCCCTCGAAGACCCAGGATCTCCTCAAAGAACTGGGCCTGGCCTCGAGCGGAGATCTCCTCAAGGACTTGGGGTTAAAGTGATGGACACTCATCCTCAGCCCTTCCACGCCGGGACCAAAGTCCAGTGGGCGTGGGACTCGACGAGCCTTGGCTGGCTCAAGGAGTGCCCCCGGAAATACCAGTACCACATGATCGAGTCCTGGCGCGGGCGGGGCGAGTCCATCCACCTTGAATACGGCATCCTCTACCACGCCGCGCTCGAGGAGTACGATCGGAAGAAGCTCGAGAAAGGTATGTCCCACGACGATGCTGTTAGGGGGGTGGTGCGGGAACTTTTGACTAAGACGTGGCGCGAGGGCCTTCCGTGGCGCGGGGCGAAGGACCTCCCGGCCGACGACAAGGCCTCGCTCAAGTCCCGCGAGAACCTCGTTCGCACAGTCGTCTGGTACCTGAACAAGTTCAAGGACGATCCGGCCAAGACCTTGATGCACCCGGTCACGGGCAAGCCAATGGTCGAGCTTCATTTCCAGTTCGAGATCGAGGGGGGATATTCTCTGTGCGGATACTTAGATCGTGTAGTGGAATTCCAGGAACAGCCCTTCGTTATGGACAGGAAGACCACAACATCAACTCTTGGTTCGTACTACTTCGAGCAGTTCGATCCAGACAACCAGATGTCAGTGTATACGGTAGCGTCCCAGGTAGCATTCCATACCCCGGTGAAGGGCGTTATTGTGGACGCTGCGCAAATTGCGGTAGGCTTCAGCCGCTTTGTTCGATCCTTTGTCTTTAAGACCGCGGATCAGATCGACGAATGGATGAAGGACCTCTACGTTTACCTCGAACAGGCCCGTGGTTACGCGGAGCGTGGCTATTGGCCCCAGAACGATAAAAGCTGCCACAAGTACGGGGGCTGCGCGTTCCGCGAGATCTGCTCCAAGAGTCCACAGGTGCGGGAGAAGTTCCTCGAGACCCACTTTCAGCGAGAGCCGTGGAACCCGTTGGTGCCTCGATGAGCCAAGTCATACTGGAGTTCCCCCTCGACCGCGACGATGTTAAACTGTTCACGGACACGATCGCGGTCGAGCTGGGCAATGGCGTGAGGCTGACCACGGGGATACCCCAGTGGGTCAAGGGCATTAACTCAGCCAAGTTACAGATCGTATTGGATATTGAGGGATCACCAGATGCCGTCACTTAAAGAACATCAGTCCTCGGAGTTCACAAAGCTCCTTCTTATAGGGGACTCCAAGTCCGGTAAGACCGGGGCCCTGGCCTCACTCGTCAAAAAGTACAAGCTGCGGATACTCGATCTGGACAACGGGCTGGATGCCCTTGTGCAGGTGGTCAAACGCGAAGCGCCCGATCGACTCGAGAGCATCGAGTTCCGCACGCTCCGCGACAAGTTGAAGGCCAGTCCCTTTGGCACCGTCGTGGATGGCTCGGCCACGGCCTTTATCGAGTCCCTTAGAATGCTTGATCTGTGGAAGTACGGGAACGTGGACCTTGGTCCGCCCGCGGGCTGGGGCCCTGAGTGTATCCTCGTGTTGGACTCGCTGACGTTCCTCTCGGACGCGGCCTTCCGTTTCCGGGAGCCATTGGTTCCGAAGTCGAAGGACGGGAAGTATGATGTACGAGCTGTCTACAAAGACGCCCAAGACGCAGTTGAAGGTGTGCTTGCGCTCCTTACATCTGAGTCCTTCAGAACGAACGTCATTGTTATTAGTCATGTCCGCTATGTGGACAATCCTGATGGGACCAAGAAGGGTTATCCAACAGCAGTTGGTTCGGCGCTTTCCCACCAGATACCCCGTTATTTCAACAGTGTCGCGCTGGCCCAGACCGGCCCGGGCGGCAAGCGTCAAATCCAAACTGCGGCGACGGCGATGATCGACCTCGCTAACCCCGCCGCGTTCAAGATGTTGCCTACGTTGCCAATTGAGACCGGGCTGGCGACGTACTTCGAAACCCTCCGGTCATAGGAGCCAGGAAATGGCGATGTCCTTTGAAGAAATCCTCAAGATGCCCACGTCGGAGTTCAAGCAACCCAAACCCTTCCCGACGGGGACATACCACTGCATGGTCGATGGGCGGCCCGAGCACGGCCAATCCTCGCAGAAGAAGACTGATTATCTGCGGTTCAAGTACAAAATCATTGCCGCTGGTAACACTGTGGACGCCCGTGAGGCCGCTGAGCAGCAGGTCGTCGGGAAGAGCCTGCAACAGGACTTCTACATTATTGATAACGACGTTAGCAAGTCGATTATCAAGGAGTTTCTCCAGAACACCCTCGGCATCGCCAATCCTGGCGACGCCAAGGGCATTGAACAGATGCTCGATGATGTTCCGAACCGTGAGCTATTGGTGGAAGTTAAGCACGAAATGTCCCAAGACGGCAAGCGGATCTTCCATCGCGTGAACTCGACTGCACACGTCTAAGGTATCGTGACTCCCGAGCGTGTGCGTTGAGGGCCTGGGGGCCATCATGAAAGTGGTCCCCAGGCCGCCATCAGAGGAGGCATTTGTGCCAACCTGCAAGGACTGTTTCTATCATAGGGAGTACGGCAACGAAGAGGCGGTGGCCTGTCATAGGTACCCACCGACTATTACCAAAGTCGAAGAGAGCAGAATTGTATCGCATTTTCCCCTCATCAGTAATGGTACTTGGTGCGGGGAACATCGAGTGAATGAGCCATCCCAGAATAAAATGTTACGGTATGGTTCCAGAAAGGAGTCACGCAAATGACTGAGGAACGAAATGAGGCGACATCTTTGGGCGATCCTGTGGAATTTACTCGTGGCAATAACGGCGGCCCTCCTGATATACTTAGGATTGGAGAGCTTAGCGCGCGTGGGATCGACAGGATAAGCATCGAGACCGCTGATCAAATCCGGGAAATGGGAGAGGCCGTGGTCACGCACGCGGAGGCGATCCGCGCCGAGGCTAGTGCCCTTGCGGACTCCATCCTCGAGTCGGGACGGCTCTTCTCCGATAGAGTTGCGGCGTTCAGTAACACAGCACAAAGTATGCTTATCTCCATGAGTGAACAGAGAGGTAAGCTTCACAAAGGATAGGAGGCCACAATGCAGATGCAGCAGAGTACCTTTGAGTACGTAAGACCTACTGAGGATCAGCAGGACACGATGGAACAGGGCCGTAGAGCCGCCAGAATGTACGCGGGGTGGCTCGATGAAAACCTGCCAGAGGGACCAGATAAGACCTTCATCCTGCGGTCATTCCGTACTGTAGCTATGTGGGTCAATGTGGCTATCACCCGAGAAGCCGATGGAGGGCCGCGCGTATGACTTCAGGGCAATTTCACTTGGTCCCGCTTGGCGACATCCATGTCAAGCGGGACGAACGGCAGCGGCGCGAACTGAGCGACATCGACGTACTGGCGGACTCGATCAACCGCCTGGGATTGATCCATCCTATCGTCGTTACCCGGGACTTCGAACTTGTCGCGGGTGAGCGCCGGTACACGGCCTGTACCAGATTGGGATGGACTGCGATCCCAGTGCAGTACGTGGACGAGCTTGACCCCCTCAAGTTGGAGGCGATCGAGCTTGAGGAGAACATCAAGCGTCAGGATATCTCCTGGCAGGACCAAGTCAACGCCGTCTCTCGGTGGCACGCCCTTCGGCTGCGCGCTGATCCTACGTGGAGTCAGGCAGACACGGCCGAGGCCATAGGCTTTACCAAGCAGCACATCAACAGACTCATACTGGTTGCGGAGGAGATGGATGACAACAAAATGGTTGCGGATGCTCCTAAGCTGTCCACGGCCTTGGGCATCGCTCAGCGTGCGCGAGAGCGCCGCGACGAAGCCAACATCAGTCGATTGCACGAGCACTTCGAGGTCAAGCCCGAGGTCGAGCCAGAGTCGATCCTCACGACGGACTTCACCGACTGGGCGCTCGGGGACAGTCCGTGGCGGTTCAATCTGATCCACTGCGATTTTCCCTATGGAATAGGAGCGGACGACTTCAATCAAGGGGGCGCTCGCGCCCACGGGGGCTACGAAGACACGCCCGAGGCGTGGCAGAAGCTGATGATGGCCTTGGAGATCACCACCAAGACTATGACGGCCCCGTCGTGTCACCTGATGTTCTGGTTTGCTATGCGAAAGGCCGACGAGCGACTGTATGAATGGACCTGTCGCCAGCTCGAGAACATAGGCTGGGACATTAACCCTCAACCCCTAATATGGATGAAGTCTGATGGCGCAGGAATACTCCCCGATCCCGAGCGTGGACCACGACAAATCTATGAAACTTGTCTCTTTGGGTCGAGGGGCGACCGAAAGATTGTTAGAGCGGTTGCTAACGCTTACGCGGCTCCAACTGTTAGAGAAAGACACATGTCTGAAAAACCCGAGCCTATGCTACGACACTTCTTCGGAATGCTCGTGGATGAGAATACAGTTATGCTTGACCCCACTTGTGGTAGTGGAAGTTCGTTGCGAGCGGCTGAGTCTCTTGGCGCAAAGCATGTGCTTGGACTTGAAATCAATCCTGATTTCGCCAGTCTTGCCCGAGAGGCCCTCCGACGAAGTCGAAAGCTGAAAGTGGCCGAGGCCGTGGGAGGTTAAAATGCTACGAAATCAGTGGGGTGCGAAGAACAGTAATTACAAGGATGGTATGTCTCGAGGCACGATTAACAGAGCATCCAAGAGAGCGCTCAGGTCGGTTGGCCGAGACCTCTATCTCTGCGAGAATTGTGGTCGAAGAGGAAAGATAAAGTTCCCTCGGCATCATGTTGATAGAAACAGAGCTAACAATAGTCCAGATAATCTGTTGGTACTGTGTCAAAGTTGTCATAATGTCGAGCACATGAAGGAGAGGCAACGCGACTCTCTCGGGAGATTATTGCCCCGTGTCCTATAAAATCGCATTAGTTGGGGAGGCGTGGGGTGAACACGAGGAGCGGGAACGCGCTCCCTTCGTAGGCCCGGCTGGTTGGCAGCTCAACTCGATGTTGGGCGAGGCCGGGATAGCGCGAAGGGAGTGCTTTCTTACGAACGTCTTCAACTTACGGCCCAGGCCGACGAACAAGATCGAAAATCTGTGTGCTACGCGCAAGGAGGTCCGTCATGCGCTCCCGCCGCTATCATCTGGCAAGTACATCCGCGATGAATTTCTCCCAGAACTCGACCGCCTTTACGCAGAACTTACTCGAGCTGATCCGAATGTCATTGTCTGTCTCGGGGGAACTGCCGCCTGGGCAATACTACGTGACGGTAGAATATCGAAACTTCGTGGGGCAGTCGCAGGTTCCCCCGTACTGGCAGGAAAAAAGTGCATCCCAACCTTCCACCCAAGCTATATTCTCCAAGGAGGATACGAAGCAAGGCACGTCACTATCCTCGACCTTCAAAAAGCCCGACGCGAGTCCGAGTATCCCGAGATTAGGAGACCCCAACGGACGATCTACACCGAACCCCTCCTCGGAGACCTCGAACAGTTCTACGCAGGGCACATTCTACCCGCCAAAAGGCTTGCAGTCGACATAGAAACTCGGGGGAACGTGATAACCTGTATTGGGTTTGCCCCTACGATAGACGTTGCATTGGTTCTGCCGTTTGAGGACCACCGCAACGCTTCGGGGCGTTATTGGGGCTCGAAAGAGGCCGAGGTTGCCGCTTGGCGATGGGTCAAAAAGGCTCTTGCTTCGCCGTGCGAGAAGGTGTTCCAGAACGGGCTCTTTGATATGCATCGCCTGTGGAGGACTTATGGGGTTCCGGTTACTAATGCTCGTCACGATACTATGCTTCTTCATCATGCACTCATGCCAGAGTCCCCTAAGGGACTCGACTACCTCGGGTCAATCTACACATCCGAAAGTGCATGGAAGCTCGGTATCCGATTGAAACACAAGGGAACGATCAAAAAGGAGGACTGACATGGCTATTCCCAGTATTCTTGCCCGCATCGCGGCGGGAGTGGCAACAGAGGCCGTCGAGGACAGTGAAGCCTCGCTCATGGCCACCCTGGCCGAGCATCTGGGCGTGCCCTTTCCCAAGGACAGTGACTCGCTGACCCTCCCCGTGGCCAGCTCCGCGATCTCCGCGATTGGCTACAAGTCGCCCGACACGATCACAGTGGTGTTCAAGCGCGGTGGCTCGTTGAGCTACGACTTCATGGGTACGCTGGACGAGTTTGCCGCGTTCGCGCTGTCGCCCTCCAAGGGAGCGTTCTTTAACGCCCACTTCAAAGACCGATGAAGGCCACCCGCACTGACCTATTGAGGCCCGGCGAGCCCAAGTCCGAGACGGAACGTCTCTGGATATACAATGGGCTCGACTGCTGCGTGACACTGGAGGTCCTCGAGGCCATCCTTCCCCAGCTAGATAACCTCACCGGGAGCACCTATGCTCTTTCGCTGGCCCTTCAGGCCCCGGTGTTAGAGATGAACCTCCATGGAGTGCTTGTCGATGAAACCGAGCGAGTACGAGCTATCGAACAGTATAGAAGTGACACTGACCGCCTACAGCGGAACCTGTATCGGATCGTTCACGATGGAGTCGGATACACCAATTTCCGAGACAGCGGAAAAACTAAAGCTTGGCGTTCTAACTCCCATGTTGCTGCTTTGCTCTATGATGTACTCAAACTTCCTGAAGTACGAAAGCGAAACGAACGGGGAGAGATGGTACGCACAGTTAACCGGGACGCCCTTGAACGACTACAGATACATTTTATCTCTCAGCCAATTATTAACCATATCCTCGCACTACGAGATTTTGGTAAAAAGATTGGAGTCCTTGAGACGAAAATTGACTCCGACGGGCGACTCCGTACTTCTTATAACATCGCAGGAACTACAACAGGTAGATTTTCTTCTAGCCTCAATGACTTTGGAAGTGGTGGAAATCTCCAAAACATTGAGGAACGCCTCCGCCGTATCTTCGTAGCTGATCGGGGAATGAAGTTCGCCAACATCGACCTTGAACAGGCCGACTCCCGTAACATAGGAGCGCTGTGTTACAATGTCTTCAGAGACCCGACGTATCTCGATGCTTGTGAGTCAGGGGACCTACACACTACAGTTGCCAGAATGTCGCGACCGGACTTGCCCTGGAGTGGTGACCTCAAGAGGGACCGCGTGGTCGCTGAGCAACCCTACTATCGGCATCACACTCTACGCCATGTGTGTAAGGTGCTCGGCCACGGTACTAATTACCTTGGTTCCCCGTACGAAATGTCCAAGCACACCAAAATCGAGCAGTCGATCATCAAAGACTTCCAAGCGCTCTACTTCTCCACGTTCCCCTCGATCCACAAGCTCCACGACTGGGTCAAAGAAGAAATAATGAACAAGGGTTACTTGGTGACGCCCTTTGGGCGTAAGCGCTGGTTCTTCGGCAAGCGCGACGAGCGTGATACACTGAAACAGGCCGTGGCCCACCTGGGCCAGTCGATGACCGCGGACGAGATGAACCATGCTATGTTGGCCCTATGGCGGCTGAACATTGTACAGATCATGTTGCAGGGGCACGACTCAATACTTATACAGTACAAGGAGGGCGAAGAAAATGAGGTTATTCCGAGGGTTCTTTCTGCGATGCGGGTTCCCCTGGAACTCGAGGGCGGCCGCGAGTTCGTAGTGCCTGTGGAAGTGCAAGTCGGATGGAATTGGGGTAAGAAAACTGCTGATAACCCGAATGGGCTTTCCAAGTGGCACCCCCCGCAGGCATCCGAAGGCTAGGCAACTGGATCGAGTCCTACGAAGAGTTCACTGAAATTCTGCCATCTCCGGCATTGTTTCGCAAGTGGGTTGCGATCTTCTTCGTTGCCGCTGCAATGGAACGTAGAGTGTGGGTGAGGACCATGGGGTCCGCGCTCTATCCGAACCTCTATGTTCTATTGGTAGGTCCTCCTGGCATTGGCAAGGGCGTGGCTATGCATCCCGCCGAGGCCATGATGCGAGATGTCCCTGAGATCCACGTTGGCCCCTCGGACATGACCACGGCCAGCATGATCGATGCCCTGAACGAGTCAGTTAGAAGGGTCATCATCCTGGGTGGTAACCCGCCCTTTGACGAGTTTCACTCACTCACAGTGGTCTCCCGAGAACTTGGGGTGCTTATCCCTGGCTGGGAGACTTCGCTGATGAACAACCTAACGGATATCTACGATGGATTTACAGTCGATCAGAAGCGACGAGGGAAAGATCTTAGGATCAAGATTAAAGCTCCACAGATTAA
>Ga0207669_10001200_pt1 | contig 11020 bp, 10 predicted proteins | sample KBSM33metaG_FD_184329 | JGI IMG/M metagenome (GOLD analysis project Ga0207669, IMG submission 184329) | Miscanthus rhizosphere microbial communities from Kellogg Biological Station, Michigan, USA - KBS M3-3 metaG (SPAdes) (version 2) | ecosystem: Host-associated > Plants > Roots > Rhizosphere >...
GTGCCTTCTTCATCAATGCGCGAATCGACCTCTATCTGCGCGCGCCGGCCGACCGGCACGACGCATCGATGCTCGACGAGACCGTCGACCGCGCGGCGGCCTACATGGCGGCAGGCGCGAGCGGCATCTTCGTCCCTGGACTGCGCGATACGACGGCGATCGCCGAGATCGTCAAGCGCACCGGCGCGCTGATCAACGTCATCCCCGGTCCTGGCGCGCCAACCAAGCCACTCGCCGATGCCGGCGTCGCGCGCGTCAGTTATGGCGGCAGCCCGTGGTTCGCGGCGATGGCCTGGCTCGAAGAGCAGGCGCGCCCGGCGATCAACTGGAAGGGCTGACCCAATCCGTCATCCCAGCGTAAGCTGGGATCTCATGCGGCATCGCATTGCTGCGAGAGACCCCAGCTTGCGCTGGGGTGACGGAGATTTACTCGAGCGGCAGCTTGTCGGCCTCGGTCACCCCCAGATCGGTCGCGGTGAACAGCGCGTGCAGCGTGATCCCGCGCTCGGCGAGATTGGCATCCGCCCCCTGTTCGCGATCGAGGATGACGATCGCGTCCTTCATGATGCCGCCCGCGGCTTCGATCTGCTCGGCGGCCTTGAGGATCGATCCGCCGCTGGTTGCGACGTCGTCGATCAGCACGACATGCTTGCCCTGGAGCGTCTCGCCGCCGCTATCGTCGAGCCCCTCGACCATCAGCGAGGTGCCGTGCGCTTTCGCTGCCTTGCGCACGAACACCGCGCCGATCGGCCGGCCGACGTCCCAACTCAAGGCCGCGATCCCGCCGAGCAGCGGCACCGCGCCCATTTCCAGCCCGGCGACGTAATCGGCATCGAGCCCATCGAGCACCGCCAATAGCCCGCGCGCGCATTGCGCCGCGCCTTCGGGCGTCATCATCGTCGCCTTCATGTTGAAATAGATGCGGCTGCGCTTGCCCGAGACGAGCAGGAAATCGCCGCGCTTGAGCGTGCGCGTGGCGAGCAGTGTGCGAAGGGCTTCGCGGTCGTACAAGGCGGCCATGGGTCCTCACGGGGCAAAGGGAAGGAGCGCCACCGCGGCCGGTGACGCCCCTCCTTCGATCAAGCCCGGCAAGGCGTCAACCCGCCCGGAGGCCGGCCGCTATGACGGATTGTATTTGGCCAGGAACGTCTCGAGTTCCTCCAGGAATTGCAGGCGGTCGGCCTGACGCGTGAAATGGTGGTCGCCCAAAGGCTGCTCGACATAGCGATAGGTCACGCCGGCCGCTTTCAGCCTCTCGACCATCTCGCGCGATTGCTTGACCGGGACGACCTGGTCGGCCTTGCCGTGCATGATCAGGATCGGCGTCGAGAAATCGGCGGCGAAGTTGATCGGCGACACCCCCTTCAAATCGGGGGCCTGCTTACGCAGATAGTCCTTGTCGCGCCCGCCGTTGAGGAACGATCCGTCGTAGCGCAGCATCGCCGTCATGTCGGACACGCCGGCAAAAGACACCGCGCAGCGATAGACGCCCTTATCGCGCTGCGCCGCGCGGAACGCGGCATAGCCGCCATAGGACGCACCGACGATGCACACGCGCTTGGGATCGGCGATCCCCTGTTTCGTCGCCCAGCCGACCGCGTCGACCAAGTCGTCCTGCATCTTCAAGCCCCATTGGCCCTCGCCAAGCTTGTTGAACTTGGTGCCGAAGCCGGTCGAACCGCGATAATTGGGCTTCAGCACGGCATAGCCGCGGCTTGCCAGGAACTCAGACCACCAGTCCCAGTCCTCCTCATCTCGAACCGCCGGACCGCCATGCGGCATCAGGATCAGTGGGAGATTCTTCGCCTCGCGCCCCTTGGGCAAGGTCAGTATCGCGGACATTTCGGTACCGTCGCGCGCGGTGTAGCGGACGGTCTTGACCGGCGCATAGGTCCTGGTGCCGAGCGTCGCGTTGATCGTCGCGAAGACCGACATGCGTCCGTCGGGCGGACGATAGAGATAATAGGCGCCCGGGCTGTCGGCCGCGCCGATATGCACGATCAACACGCTCAGATCGTTGCTCCACGACACGATATCGGGCCACAAATTGGGAACCGCTTTGTCGAGATCGGCCTGGACCTGCGCCAAAGTGGGGTCGAGCCACTTCGTGCGCGTCCGCGTATCGGTATATTGGAATCCCATCAGCTTCGTCCCGGCCGGGTCGAGAAAAGGCCCGTCGACGTCATAGCCGGGCGAATCGAAGATCTTGGCGCCGATCTTCATCGTGTCGAGATCGAAATCGTAGACCGCGTCGAACCCATCGGCATCGTCGATCGCGATCGCCTTGCCCGATTGCGGCAAGATCAATGCCGGCAAGGTGCTGAGCGTGCTGCCCTTGCCGGTCGTGCGAGCGATCGTTTTCAGCGAGCCGCCGGCCTGTGTGCGGTACAGCGTACGGTACGACCGCCGATCGTCGTCATAGGCAATGCCCATCCTGACCGTGCCGGCAGTATCGGCATACCAGTCCATCACATTGGTCGTCGAGCCCTGGACGATCTTGCTCTTGCCGGTCGAGATGTCGAAGTCGCGTACCTGCGGCCAGAAATCCTCGTCCATATAGATCGAGTTCTGCATCGCGATCAGGGCATGCGGGCTGCCGTCGCGTGCGATCCACAATATATCGGCGCCATTCTGGCCGGTGGTTGGCGTCGCCAGGACATTGATCTTGCCGCCATCGGCCCGGACGCCGAACGCCCGGCTGACATACCAGCTGTCGCCCTGAACCGGCTGCATCTCTCCGGCCTGGAGCAACAGCCAGTCATTGTTGACCCATTTCCAACTCCTCAGCTCGAAATCGCCCGGATCGAGCAATTTGAGTTTGGACGTGTCGGCGAGCGGGATGATCGCCAGCCGCATCTTGCCCTGGACCGCGATCCGCGCGGCGACGCGCGTGCCGTCCGGCGACAGCGACGGCGCCTCGATGAACGGCAATTGCGCGAAGGCAGCGGCGGGGGGCGGACCGGCATTGGCCGGGACCGGCTTTGCCTCCGGCGCCGGAGCGGCCGGCTTGGTGTCTTGCGCCGACACCGCGGTGATTGCCGGAAACAGCACGGCCGCCGCCGCCATCGATACGATACGCCCGAACATGGCTTCCCCCCAATGCCCCGGCGCCAAGTCTAGCAATGAAAAAGGGGCAGACAAGCTGCCCCTGATCCACTTTTATGTCCGATAAGAACGATCCGCTCCCATCCGGCGCGATAGCCGGATGGGAGCAGTAAAGCTTAGCCGACGCCGTGCGCGGCCAAAGCCGCGAGCAGCAGCAGCGCCACGATGTTGGTGATCTTGATCATCGGGTTGACCGCCGGGCCGGCCGTATCCTTGTACGGATCGCCCACGGTATCGCCGGTGACCGCGGCCTTATGGGCTTCGGAGCCCTTGCCGCCGTAATTGCCGTCCTCGATATACTTCTTGGCATTATCCCAGGCGCCGCCGCCCGAGGTCATCGAGATGGCGACGAACAGGCCGGAGACGATCACGCCGAGCAACATCGCCCCGACCGTGGCGAAGCCCTCTTCGCGATTGGCTACCGCCTGGATGACGAAGAACACCACGACCGGGCTCAGCACCGGCAGCAGCGACGGGATGATCATTTCCTTGATCGCCGCCTTGGTCACGATGTCGACGGTGCGACCGTAATTGGGACGGCTGGTCCCTTCCATGATTCCCTTGTCCGCGGCGAATTGCGCGCGAACGTCCTCAACCACCGATCCTGCTGCCCGGCCGACCGCGGTCATGCCGAACGCGCCGAACAGATAGGGAAGCAGCGCGCCGAGCAGCAGCCCGACGATGACATAGGGATTGCTCAACTCGAAGTTGATCTTGCCGATACCGAGCTGGGTGGCATAGCGATCGAGGTCGGTCGTATAGGCGCCGAACAGCACGAGAGCAGCGAGCGCCGCCGAGCCGATCGCATAGCCCTTGGTAACCGCCTTGGTGGTGTTGCCGACCGCGTCGAGCGCATCGGTACGATGCCGCACGTCGTCGGGAAGCCCCGCCATTTCGGCAATGCCGCCGGCATTGTCGGTGACCGGGCCATAAGCGTCGAGCGCGACCACCATGCCGGCAAGCGCCAGCAGCGAGGTGGCGGCGAACGCCACGCCGATGATCCCCGCCAGCTGGTACGTCGCGATCACCGCGACCACGATGACGAGCGTCGGCAGCGCGGTCGACTCAAGGCTGATCGCCAGCCCCTGGATGACGTTGGTGCCATGGCCGGTGGTCGACGCCTTGGCGATCGACTTGACCGGGCGATAGTTGGTGCCGGTGTAATATTCGGTGATCCATACCAGCAGGCCGGTCACCGCCAGGCCGATCAGCATGCAATAGAACAGCGACATGCCGGTAAAGCTCTTGTCGCCGACAGTGCCGATCGCGGCGTTGAGATCGCCGAGCACCCATTTCTCGGCGCCGAAGATGGCGAAGGCCGAGAGCACGACAGTGGTCCAGAATCCCTTGTACAGCGCCCCCATGATCGACTCGCCCTTGCCGAGCCGGACGAAATAGGTGCCGATGATCGAGGTGATGATGCACACGCCGCCGACGATCAGCGGCAAGGCCATCAGCGCGAACAGATTGGGCGCGTCCGACAGCAGCAGCGCGATCGACACCATGGTCAGGCCGATCGTCACGACATAGGTTTCGAACAGATCGGCCGCCATGCCGGCGCAATCGCCGACATTGTCGCCGACATTGTCTGCGATGGTTGCGGGATTGCGGGGATCGTCCTCGGGGATACCGGCCTCGACCTTGCCGACCAAATCGGCGCCGACGTCCGCGGCCTTGGTGAAGATACCGCCACCCAAGCGGGCGAAGATCGAGATCAGCGAGGCGCCGAAGGCCAGCGCGGTCAGCGCGGCGACGATCTCATGATCACCCGGCTCGAGATGCTTGACCCCGGTCAAATACCAGAAAATCCCGGCGATCGAGAGCAGTCCCAAGCCCGCCACCAGCATGCCGGTGATCGCGCCCGAGCGGAACGCCATGGTCAGGCCGCCCTGAAGCGAGGTGCGCGCGGCTTCCGCGGTGCGCACATTGGCGCGGACCGAGATGTTCATGCCGATGAAGCCAGCGATGCCCGACAGCACAGCGCCGATCAGGAACGCCACGGTCGACAAGGCGCCGAGCGTGAAGAACAGGATCACGGCGACGATGACGCCGACGATCGCGATGGTGGTATATTGGCGACCCAGATAGGCTTTGGCGCCTTCCTGGATGGCGGCGGCGATATCCTGCATCTTTTCGTTGCCGGCGGGCGCGCGGAGCACCTGCTGACTGGTGATGAAGCCATAGACTACGGCGATCAGGCCGCAGACGATGGCCGCATAGACAATCGTCATTCCTCTTCCCCTATTAGACACGTCGCGCCGGATGGCGCGCGCGAACTTTCCCGAAGGTGGGCAGGAGGTATAAGGAGGGATCGAGCGAGCGCAAGCGCCCACGACCCCTGGCCGTCAGTGCTGAAAACCGAGACTGGCCGGGAGCGGGACGGAGGCGCCCTGCCATGTCAGCGCGATCCCGCTGCCGGCGGCGAAACGGCCGACTGAGAATGCGCCGACGGCCGGCTCGTCGCCCTTGGGCAGCGCGAACAGCAATTCGTAATCGTCACCCGCGGTCGCCGCAGCGACGTGAGCGGCGAGATCGGCGCCTGCGAAGGCGAGATAGTCCGCCGATAGCGGGATGGCGGCGAGTTCGACGGTGACCGCCAGGCCCGAGGCCGCGGCCATGCGGCTGGCGTCGATCAACAATCCGTCCGACACATCCATCATCGCATGGACGAGCGGGGCCAGCCGGAATCCCTCGGCGAGACGCGGTGTGGGGCGGCGATAGCGAGTTAGCAGCGCTTGCGGGCCCGGCGTTCCCCGCGCGATCTGTAAGCCTGCACCGGCATCGCCGATCGTCCCCGTCACCCAAAGCTCGTCGCCCGCTTGCGCGCCCGAGCGGAGCGGCGCGGGCGCATCGCGACCGATCGCGGTCAGCGTCAGCACACGCGGCCCGTTCGTGGGAAGCGACACCGTGTCGCCGCCGATCAGCGGACAGCCGAACGTCTCGAGCGCGCCGCGCAGACCGTCGAGGAACGCGCGATCCCATGCGTCGCTCGACAGCGGATAATTGAGCAATACGCCCTCGATCCGCGCGCCCTTGGCGGCGAGATCGGACAGATTCACCGCGAGCAGCTTCCAGGCGACGTCGCTGGGCGGATCGTCGGGCAGGAAATGCACGCCCTCGACGATCGTATCGGTAGTAACGGTCAATCCGCCGATCGTCGCATTATCGTCGCGCAGGTCGTGCGCGCCCGGATGGAGCGGCAGCGTACGCAATGCGGCGATGAAATCGTCCTCGGTCACGCGCGCCGCGTCATGGCGTGCGCTTCGCCCCGTCCAGCTCGCGGGCGCGCCGCTCGGCTTCTACCTTGGCGGCTTGTTTCTCCACCTTGGTCCGGCCGTGCGCAATACGGTTGGCGGCGGCGGTCGCCTGGGCCTCGCTGCGCGCTTTCACCTTGCGGACGCGGTTGAGGTTGACGATCTCCGCCATCTGCGCCGCCAGTCAGGCTCGCGCGCTCTTGGCGACGCCGTCGAGAATGCCGTTGACGAAGCCCTTTTCGCGACGTTCGTAAAAGGCATCGGTGACGTCGAGATATTCGTTGATCACGGTGCCGACCGCGACATCCTTGCGCGCGAGCAATTCGTAGGTCCCGGCGCGCAGGATCGCCTTCATCAATTTGTCGAGCCGCTCGATCTTCCAGTCGGCGGTGACGTTGGCCGAGATCAACGCATCGATCTCGTCGATCCGCGCCAGCGCGCCGGTCACCAGATCGTCGAAGAAATCGACATCGGCATCGGCATATTCGGCGTCCTCGATCGTCGCGCCGAGGCGATGCTGGTGGAATTCGTGGAGCAGCGAGACGACCGCCGTCCCGTCCATATCGTGCTGATAGAGCGCCTGGGTCGCGGCGAGCCGCGCGGCGGAACGCGCCTTGGACCGGCCGGCGGTGCGGGAATTGGTGTGAGTCGTCATTTGTGATGCCTTTAGACCGGTCGACCGGTTCTTGTCGAAAATGGAAGCTCAGCCGAGCCGGAGAGAGACCGAGCGGGCGTGGGCGGGGAGGCCCTCGGCCTCGGCCAAGGTCACCGCGGCGGGCCCGATCGCGGCGAGCGAGGCGGGATCGAGCGAGAGGAAGCTGGTGCGTTTCATGAAGTCGAGCACCGACAATCCACTCGAAAAGCGCGCACGGCGGCCGGTCGGCAGGACGTGATTGGGTCCGGCGACATAATCGCCCACCGCTTCGGGCGTGTAGCGGCCGATGAACACCGATCCGGCATGTTTGACCATGTCGAACAGCGCATCGGCTTCGTCGCAGGCGAGTTCGAGATGCTCCGGCGCCAGCCGATTGACCAAGGGCATCGCCTCGACCAGGTCGGCGGTGACGATGATCGCGCCGTTCGCGTCCCAGCTCGTGCGCGCCACCTTGGCGGTCGAGAGGTCGCCGATCTGGAGGTCAACGGCCTCGGCCACGGCGCGCGCCAAGGCGGCATCGTCGGTGAACAGGATCGACTGGCTCGACGGATCGTGCTCAGCCTGGCTCAACAGATCGGCGGCGATCCATTGCGGATCGTTCTTGCCGTCGGCGACGACGACGATCTCGCTCGGCCCGGCCACCATGTCGATCCCAACCACGCCGTAAAGCTGGCGCTTGGCCTCCGCGACCCAGGCATTGCCGGGACCGCACACCACGTCGACCGGCGCGATGTGACCGGTGCCGTATGCCAGCGCGGCGACGGCCTGCGCCCCGCCGATCCGCCAGATCTCGTCGACCCCGGCGATATGCGCGGCGGCGAGCACCAAAGGATTGACCTCGCCTTTGGGGGTCGGGGTGACCATCACCAGCCGCTCGACCCCCGCGACCTTAGCCGGAATCGCGTTCATCAGCACCGAACTGGGGTAGGCTGCGCGGCCGCCCGGGACGTAGATGCCTGCCGCGTCGACCCCGCGCCACCGCGCGCCCAACCGCGCGCCGACCGCATCGATCTCGTCGCGATCCTCGGGCTTCTGCTTGATATGATAAGCGGCGATCCGCTCGGCGGCGAGTTCGAGCGCGTCGCGCAGGTCGGGCGCCAGTGCCTCGTGCGCGGCGAGCCATTCGGCGCGCTCGATCCGCCAGCCGGTCTCATTGAGGTCGTGATGGTCGAACTTGCGGGTGAAGGCGTGGACCGCGGCGTCGCCTTCGTCGCGGACGCTGGCGACGATCGTGCGGACATCGCGCGCGACATCGCTATCCGCCTCGCGCCGCGCATCGACCAGTGCCTGGAACTGACGCTCGAAGCCGGGTTCGGAAGTGGAGAGTTTGATCACGCGGCGGCTTCTTGCGCGACCGCGCGCCTAAACGCATCGACCAATGGCACCAGTTCCGGCCGCGTCTTGAACGCCGCGCGGTTGACGATCAGCCGGCTGGTGACCTCAGCGATCACCTCGACCTCGACCAGCCCGTTCTCCTTGAGCGTGCGGCCCGACGAGACGAGATCGACGATGCGCGGCGCCAGGCCAAGCGTTGGGGCCAGTTCCATCGCGCCGTTCAGCTTGACGCATTCGGCCTGGACGCCGCGCGCTTCGAAATGGCGCTGCGTCACATGCGGGTATTTGGTCGCGACACGGACGTGGCTCCAGCCGCGCGGATCATCGGCCGCGGCCATTTCGGCCGGTTCGGCAACCGACAGACGGCAATGGCCGATGCCGAGATCGACCGGTGCGTAGAGTTCGGGATAATCGAACTCGGCCAGTACGTCCGACCCGACGATCCCGATCTGCGCGGCGCCGTGCGCGACGAAAGTGGCGACGTCGAACGCGCGGACGCGGATCAGGTCGATGCCGGGATGATTGGTCGAAAAGCGCAGCGCGCGGCTATCCTCGTCGGAGAATGCCGCCTCGGGCTCGACGCCGGCGCGCATGAGCAGCGGCACGGCTTCCGACAGGATACGGCCCTTGGGGACTGCAATGACTAGGGGTTGCGCCATGGCGGGGCTTTACTTGTGCACCTGCGAAGGCGCAATGCATCCTGGTGGCTCCGCTTTCAGCGGTTCTGCCGCGCCGGCGCGCTTCCCCGCCCGACCCTCCGAAGGACAGCAATCTATGGAAGGTCGCGCGGGTTAGCGCGCCGGGACTGCGCGAATGAGGAGGCGACATGGCCGACGAGGCGGGCAATCGCGAGGCATTCCGGATCCAGGAATTCTATTGCCGCAACATGGACGCGCCGATCTATGCGCGGCTGTGCGCCGCGATCGCCGAGGGACTGACCCGCGACAGCCGCACCGGCGCGCGCATCGTCGACTGGCCAGGCGAGCCGACTCGCGATGCCTTGCCGCTCAGGTTCATCGGCGGACTGCATGCGCTGGTACAAGCGGGCGCCGATTCGGGTTTGGCGGCAGTGTTCCGCGGCGAGACGACCGACCAGGACGCGATCGCGGCGGCGGTGAATGCGGCGCTCGGCGCGCATGACGATTTCCTGCTGCCCTGGCTCGACGGGCCGCCGCAGACCAACGAACCGGGCCGATCGGGCGCGCTGATCGTCGGTCTGCTCGAGATCGCGCGGCGTTACGGACCCAAAATCGAACTGCTCGAAATCGGATCGAGCGCCGGGCTTAACCTGCTGATCGACCGCTATGCCTTCGATCTTGGCGGCGTGAAGGTCGGCCCCGCCGACGCGCCCGTCACGATCACGCCCGACTGGCGCGGTGAACCGCCGGTGCCGGCGCCGATCGAGATCGTCTCGGTGCGCGGTTGCGACGTCCGTCCGCTCGACGCCACCGATCCCGCGGTCGAGGCGCGGCTGGCCGCTTATGTCTGGGCCGAAACGCCGACGCGTGCCGAGCGGCTGCGCAAGGCGATCGCGATGCAGCGCGCGAAGCCGGTCGATCTGGTCCAGGCCGACGCCGCCGACTGGATCGAGGCGCGACTCGCCGAACCGCAACCAGCCGGCGTGACGCGCGTGCTGATGCATTCGGTGGTGTGGCAATATCTGCCCGAGGAGAGCGCCAATCGTATCCGCGCGGCGATGACCGCGGCGGGCGAGCGCGCCACGACCGAGCGTCCGCTGGCCTGGGTGATGATGGAACCCGACCGCGCCTTCGCGCATCAGGTGATCCGCGTGAAGAGCTGGCCCGGTCATGACCAATGGCAAGTGATCGCGACCGCGCATGCGCATGGCGCGTGGGTCAAGAATGGCGTCGAGGATAAGGACAAGCGTCGCTACGATCTGCCAGAGTCGGCCAAGGTGGAAGCCGGGTAAAGTCTCGCACGGCCGGTACCTCCTGCGGATGGTTGATTTGAACGATCGGGTCGCCGATCTTGGCAGCATGGCCACGCTCCATCGCTACCGCGTTTTCGAGACCGCACACGGCGTCGCCGCAATCGCGTGGAACGGCGACGCGATCACCGCCTTTCGTCTGCCGGGAGAAACGGCGCGCGAGGCGGAGTGGTCGCTGCTTCGCCGCTTGCCCGACGCTGTTGCGGGCGACCCGCCCCCAGCCATCGCCGCGGTGATCGCCGACGCGATCCGCTATTTCGCCGGCGAGCCGGTCGATTTCGATGCGGTCGCGATCGATCTTGGCGATCAGGAGCCGTTCTTCGCGCGGGTCTATGACCGTGTCCGAGCGATCGGCCGCGGCGAGACGATGACCTATGGCGCGGTCGCGCGCGAACTCGGCGCGGGGCCGGAGGCGGCGCGCGCGGTCGGCCAGGCGATGGCGAGGAATCCGATCCCGCTGATCGTGCCGTGCCATCGCGTGCTGGCGGCGGGCAGCCGGGTCCATGGCTTTTCGGCGCCCGGCGGCGCGCTCGCCAAGGTCCGCATGCTCGAGATCGAGGGCGTGGCGACCGAACCGCCGCCGGCCGCGCAGACCGCGTTCGAGTTCTGAAATTACGCACTGCTTGCGCTTTGCCGCGCTGCGGCATAGACGCCGCGCCGTGACGGGTTCCCCGCAAGGGGAAGCAAAAGGGAAGTCCGGTCGAGATGCCGGCGCTGCCCCCG
>Ga0207669_10001206_pt1 | contig 10985 bp, 9 predicted proteins | sample KBSM33metaG_FD_184329 | JGI IMG/M metagenome (GOLD analysis project Ga0207669, IMG submission 184329) | Miscanthus rhizosphere microbial communities from Kellogg Biological Station, Michigan, USA - KBS M3-3 metaG (SPAdes) (version 2) | ecosystem: Host-associated > Plants > Roots > Rhizosphere >...
CGTTTCTTTGCACGGATCAATATTGCTCGCGCTACGCCGTGGGTACGCGAGGGAAGGGTGAAATCACCACTGGAACCAACCACCTGGGATTTCGGTGCGTGATGCCGGCACGGTCCAGTTGAGCCAGTCTACGCCTCACTCGCAGTCGGATGGCGCTACAGCGTGCAAAGCGCTACACACCTATCAATGAAATAGCCAGTGCATTCGGCTACCAGCAGATAGGACAGTATTCGCGCGACTATCGCCGCTGGTTCGGTGAGGCACCATCTATGACGCTCGCACGTGTTTAGAATCCACCGCTGGTCAATGCCGCGAGGAGGATTGCCAATGAAGAAGATCACCCGGTTGCTGAGGTGCACGAGCGTGCTGATGCTGGGGCTGCTCGCGACGGCGCAAGCGCAAACGAAAGACTCGTCGGATTGGCACTTCGCGGCAACGATCTACGGATGGTTCCCGGACATCGGCGGCCACACCGAACTTCCGTTGGGCGGCGCCGGCGACATCGATGTCGACATCAGCACCATCCTCGACCACCTCAAGTTGACGGGGCAGGGTTCGTTTGAATTTCGCAAGGGTCGGTGGGGCGCCTTCACCGACATCGTCTATCTGGATGTCGGCGAGTCGAAGTCGAACACCCGGGATCTCGCGATCAACGGGGTGCCGATTCCCGCGAGCGTCACTGCTGCAGTAGAGTTCGATCTCAAGTCGACATTCTGGACTCTGGCTGCGAGCTTTCGGGTCGGATCGACTGATGAGGCGCCATTCGACATGTTGTTCGGCGCGCGGCTCGCCCAGATAAAGCAGGAACTGAGTTGGACCTTCACCGGAAGTTTCGGCGCGAACACGCCGCCGCCCACGACCGGAAATCGCGACTCCGACGTCGATCAGTGGGACGCTATCGTCGGGGGCAAGGGAAGAATCGCATTGGGCTCAAGTCATAAATGGGCAGTGCCTTACTACTTCGACATCGGCACCGGGGAGTCAGAGCTTACGTGGCAGGCGGAACTCGGCCTGGCATATTCGTTCGGGTGGGGAGACCTCGGAGTCGTCTGGCGCTACCTGGACTATGAGCTGGACACGAACAAGCCCATCGTGGACATGAATTTCAGCGGACCGGCCGCGGGCGTTGCCTTCCGGTGGTGACAGTTCTAAGGCGGATTTTCAAGTTCATCGTACTTCTGCTGCTGGCATTGATCTTTGTCGCGAGCGCCGCTTGGGGGACGTTGGCCGTTCACTATTCCGACTTGGGGAGCAGCGCACTGGGAACTGCTCTGGCGGGATCATTCGCCTTGCTGAGCCTCGCGGTCCTGGTGGGATTCTTCTCGCGGCGCTGGCGTTGGCACGCGATCGCGGCTTACGGGTTGGCATTTGCGGGCCTCATCGCGTGGTGGAGCGGCATCGCGCCGTCCAACGATCGCAACTGGAAACCGGAGGTCGCGAGATTGCCGGCCGTAGTGCTCGATGGCGATCAGATCACCGTTCGCAACATTCGCAATTTCGCCTGGCGCACCGAAGCCGATTTCACGCCCGCCTACTACGAGAAGACGTTCTATCTCAGCAAGCTCGACTCGGTGGATTTGATCGCGGTTTACTGGGGAAGCCCGGCCATCGCACACATGATGGTGAGTTTCAATTTCGGCGCGGACGATCATCTCGACATCTCGATCGAGCGGCGCGACGAGATCGGCGAGTCCTACTCCACGATCAAAGGGCTGTTCAAGCAATACGAACTGTTCTACGTGGTGGCCGATGAGCGCGATGTCATTCGGCTGCGGACCAATGTGCGCGTCCCGCGCGAGGATGTGTACGTCTACCGATTGAAAGGCCCCATCGAAGACGGCCGGCGACTTTTCCTCGAGTACATGAAGGAGATCAATTCGCTGGCATCGCAGCCCGAGTTCTACAACACCCTAACAACGAACTGCACGGGCAACATCTGGCTGCACAGCAAAGTCAATCCGGGTAGCGTGCCGTATTCCTGGAAGATTCTGCTCAGCGGTTACGTTCCGGAATATCTCTATGAGCAAGGCAGACTCGACACCAGCCTGCCGTTTCCCGAACTCCAGCAACGCAGCCGCGTAAACTTGGCCGCGCAGGCGGCCGACCAGGCGCCTGATTTTTCGAGACGGATCCGCGCGGGATTGCCGGAGTAATCAGAGCTGCGAGCGCAACAGCAGCGCCAACCGCTCGTTGATGCGCCGGCCGAACTGCCGGTGGCGCCACTTGTGCAGCACCATCAGGCGCGAATGCTGAATGTCGCCGTCGATGAGCCGGATCTGTTCACGCGCCAGCTCTTCGCTGAACACATTGAGGTTCGCTTCGTCGTTCAAGCGGAAGGAACGGTCGTCGAAGTTGGAGGAGCCGACGGAGCTCCATAAGCCGTCGATGACCAGCACCTTGGAATGCATCATCGTCGGCTGGTACTCGTAGATGCGGATGCCGGCCTTCAGCAATGCGCCATACAAACCCTGCGCCGCCCAGCGCCCGAGCCGTGCGTCGGTATGACGCCCGGGCACGAGGATGCGCACGCGCACGCCACGGCGTGCCGCTGAGCACAGCGCCTCGACGGTGAGTTTGTCCGGCACGAAGTAGGCATTGGCGATGTCGATTGACGTCTTCGCCGCGGTAAGCGCCAGCAGCACCATGAGGTGCATGCTCTCGGAACCACCGACCGGCGAGCTGCCGAACATCTGGGCTTCCATGTCGCCGGTGGTGGCGGAGAGCTTCGGGAAATACTCGGCGCCGTGCAGCACGCGGCCAGTCGCCTTGATCCAGTTGTCGATGAATACCGCCTGCATCTGTGCGACCACCGGCCCTTCGGCCTTGAAGTGGGTCTCGCGCCAGGGCGGCAGTCCATTGCAACCCTCGCACCATTCGACGCCCATGCCCACGCCGCCGGTGAACCCGATCTTGCCGTCGACGACCATGACCTTGCGGTGCGTGCGGTTGTTGAGCCGGCCGAGGTGATACCAGGAAGGCGGGTGGTAGATCTGCACGTCGCATCCGGCGGCGCGCGCAGCGGAAAGGAGTGCCGAGTCCATGGTCCTCGAGCCCAGCCAATCGAGCAGCATGTGCACCTGCACGCCGCGACGCGCGGCATTCGACAGCTCGTCGACGAAAGTTGCGCCGATCGCATCGCGAAAGACGAAGGTTTCGAACGTGATGTTGGTCTGTGCGGTGCGAATCGCGTTGATCATCGCTGGATAGATCTGCTCGCCGTTGACCAGCGGCGTTATTTTGTTGCCGGCGAGAAGCGGAGGGCCCAGCAGGATGCCCAGTGCGCGCCGGAAGTCCGCATCGCCGCTGGTGTACAGGCGCCTTGGGCGATAGAGCAGCCGCTTTTCGGCGGTGGCCAGGTTCGCGCCGATCCACAGCACGAGGGCGGTGACGAGCAGGGTGGCGAGGATGATCGAGACGACGGACACGTGAATAAATTACAGATGAGAAAGGATCGCAGGCGACGTGGGATGCACCTTACACATATCGCCATGATCCTTTGATGGCGGCGCTTTGGGCAAGCGCCTAACGTGCACGCCACCAAACGAGGAGTACTCAATCATGGCGAGAGCGAAGTCGAAACGCAGGCCCGCGAAGTCGCAGGACGCGATTGCATTGCTGAAGGCGGATCACCGTCAGGTCGAGAAGTGGTTCAAGGAGTTTGAAAAGGCGCGCACCGATGGTCGCAAACTTGAGCTCGCGACCGACATCTGCAACGCACTCAAGGTGCATACCACCATCGAGGAAGAGATCTTCTATCCGGCGTTTCTCGAGGCCACCGATGACAAGGATCTGCATCACGAAGCCGAGATCGAGCATGACGGCGCGAAGAATCTGATTGCGCAGATCGACGCGTCGAGTCCGGACGACGAGTACTTCGGCTCCAAGGTCAAGGTGTTGTCCGAGATGATCAAACATCACGTGAAGGAAGAAGAGCAGCCGGGCGGCATGTTTGCCGAGGCGCGCAAGGCGAAGATGGACCTCGATGCCCTCGGCGAACAGTTGGCAGTACGCAAGGGCGAGCTCCAGGCGCAGATTGCCGGTACGTCTCCGGGTGCGCGTCGCGGCAAGAATGGCACTCTCGAACGCATCGCGAACGCAGGCGCGCGCTAGGCGGACTTTCGGGTAGCGATAGGAGTTGCATCCGACACCGCCTTGGCGGTGTCGGACTCTCCGGCGCCGCGCAGACGTTTCAGCGATTTCGGGTGCCAGTAATCATTGGGTGCGAGGAAGTCGCGGACCGTGTGCCATGTGGGCTGGTACTGCGCAGCCACTTTGAGTGCCACCAGCGCGGGCGTCGCCAGCAACATCCCGGCTATGCCCCAGAAGCCATAGCCGAACCACACCGCAAGCAGGATCACCAACGCGTTCACTTCGAAACGGCGGCCGACGGTCAGCGGCTGCACCAACTGGCCTTCTATCAAATGAAGGACCAGGAACGCGCCCGGTACCGCGAGTGCGCGTCCGAGAACGGGGAAAGTCGTGAGCGCCGCCAGAGCGATGATGCCGAATGCCGCGATCGGCCCGAGGTACGGCACGAAATTGAACAGGCACGCGAGCACTCCCCACAGGATGGGGTTCGGCATGCCGAGTGCATACATCACCAGTCCGGTGGCAATCCCGAGGCCCACGTTGATCAGTGCGACCGTGCCGAAGTAGCGTCCCACTTCCGAGCGGATTGCCTCGGTGAGACGCAGGGCTTTGGTACTCGCTTCGTTGCCCGCCAGCGACGAGCCGAGGCGCGCCAGCAGTGGAGGCCCACCCAACAGGAAGAACAAAGTGAGGGGAATGACGGTGAGCCCCTCGAGAAACGACTTGGTCATGGCAAACGCGGTGCTTTCTCCAGCCACCGGAGTCACGATGGCCGGTTTCCCACTAACTACCGTGGTGCCCTGGGTGAGGCGGCCAGCGCGTTCGGCGAAGGCGTCGACGCGTTCGAACATTTCGCGCAGCGGCCGCAGCCGCGGGTCGATCTGTCGCATGGTCTGCGGCGCACGTGCCAGCCATTCGGTGGCCGGCGTCCATGCGGCGTTGATGGCCGCGGCGCTCGCCGCAACCACCACCAGCATCACGATGGCGACGGCGAATCCGCGGCGCATGTGCCAGCGCTGCAGGCGATCGACTGCCGGTGTCAGCAGCAGCGCGAGAAACAGCGCCAGCGCCACGGGGATGAAGATGTCTTGCGCGAAATAGAGCACCGTCCCGACGGCCAGCACCGAAAGCAAAATAACGGCCTTGCGCAGGGTGGTGTCGGAGAGGGGAACGGGCGTGCTCACTACCGTGACTCTCGGCTATCCGCCTAGGCGCCGGCAGGCGCAACGGCCGTTGCCAAAGCAGGACGAACGCCCCCTTTAAAGTAGGTCCGCTCCCACGTGGCGCGTGACCCCCTGTGAGAACTCCGGTACGTTGCGGCACTCATCGCTTGGGAGGGCATCCGCACATGGCTTCACTGACACCCCGCATCGAAGGCGCAACAGCCGCAAGCTCGAAGCGCAAGCAGATGTGGAAGGAATGAAGGCGCTGACGCGTGCCGGCATTCCCGTCGAGGGCATGGCAGGAATGTTTCAAAGACTGCAGAGCGAAGAAGTCAGAATCGGGGACGGCACTCCAGGCTTGCTGTCGTCACAGGCCGATTTGCCTGGCGTGGTTCGCTAAGTTGTTAGCGGAACTCGGCGCGGCCTCTGAAGTCTAGTCACCGCATGTGGGAGCGGCGCGCAGCGATCATTCTCTGCGTACTACTGTCGCATGCGTTCATCCTGTATTCGCTGTTGCGGCTCACCACGAATCCCGAACGCCTGCCGGTGGATGAGTTTGTCAGTGAACCCATCACGCTGCTCCTCGAGCCAATCGAGGAGCTGAAAACACCGACTGCCTCCGCAAGCGTTTCTCGCGCGCCGGCGCCCGCACCCGCGACGACCGTCGCACCTGTGGTTCCACCCGCTGGCGAGTCCGCGGCGATCACGCCGCCCGCGCGGGTCGACTGGCCCATCGAAGCTAAGAAGTCCGCCGCTCGCGTACTGGCGGCGGAAGCCGAAGCCGAACGTATCGCGAAAATGTTTGCCGGGCCCGGCGGAACGTGGGCGTCGCTCACCAAACGGCAGCGCTCCAAGATCAACAAATTCCGTTTCAAGCCCGGCGTCGACGGTCTCGAAAAGGACTCTGACGGGAACATCATCTATCACCTGAGCGAGGGCTGCGTCGTCGTGAACTCCAGCTTCATCGGGTGCGCGATCGGCAAGGCCAAGATTCACGACGACATGTTCGAGAACATGCGCCTGTATTTCGACGAGCAGCGCTTGCCGCGCACGGATGAGGGGAACGGAACGGAGCCGGAATCGCTGGCGCAGCCCTTTTGATCTAGTGGCGTTCGATATTGATGTTGAGGCCGGTAAGCGAATTGCTCACCAGCGTCAATTCGAAGTTCTTGGTCTTGCCGCGCTTCTTGATGACGACTTCTTCGCCGTCATCGACGCCGACGCGAAAGTTGTCCGATCCGAGCTTGGCCTTCAGCGTATCGCTGACCAGATCAGCGACACCATTTTCAGTGGTCCTTGCCGGAACCTTGATCTCGATATCGATAGCCGTGCCTTCGATAGGTGCAACACGGAGCACGATGGCGCCTTCGTTTTCGGCCACATGGTCGAATACGATGCGCCAACTGCCCGAGGGTTTGGCGTACGCGATAGTCGATACACACGCCATTCCCGCCAGCGCTGCGACCGCCAGCATGCGTCGAATGCTTGCTCTCATGGCGCCTTCTTCAGAACGCGAAGTTGAAGAAAGCCTGGGGACCTGAATAGGTCCAATCGAGTGTGCCTTTCAAGCGCTCGCCGCTACCTGTGGCGTCAACATCGATCCCAAACGAATCGTAGCCGACACCAAAGCCTAACCACTGCTTCGGCTGCCAGATGACGGCGGCGCGATAGTTGAGGATGCTGCCGTCGATGTTGTCGATGTTGACGAAGAAGAACTGCACCTGGCCATCCAACCACCAGTTTCCGCCGAGGTTCCACATGCCGCGCGCGCCGAGTACCGGCAGCGGCACCCCAAGTGAACTCTTGCTATCTACCGTTGTGGTGCCGCCGCCACCGCCCGGCGTGGCGAAGGTGCCGGTGAGCCGCGTGGAAAAGGCCGTGTAGTGCAAGCCAGCGCTGAGCACGAGCTCGCGATCTTCGCGCTTCGAGAAATCGTATTCGTAGGCGACTTCCGCCACGTAGAACGAGAAATCAGATTCGACCGAAGCATCGATGGGAATGAGCTGTCCATTCCATTCGATGTCGCGGTCGAGGACTTTCGTCCGCTTGCTCGAGTTTTCCGTGTACATGAAGCGCACGTGATGTCGGTCGTTGATGCGCCAGTAGCTGTCGAGCCGGAAGGTCGTACCGTCGACATTGCCGATGGTGTCGCCCCAGTTGAACTCGGTGCCTTCCTGGTTTTCTGCATCGGCGCGGATCGTGATTTCCGATGCATTGGTGAACGAGCCAAGCGAGATCTGGAACGGCTGCTGCGTGAGCTGAGTGTCTTCTGCCGCGGCCTGGTCGGCACACATCGCGAGTAGCGCGCTTCCCGCGAAGAGTCGCATCAGCTGATTTCGCGCGATCGCCGGTCGATGGATCGTCATGGTCGTACCTCGATTCAAACTCTTCGTTGTGGGGCGATTGCCAATGATGCCTAGGTATACTGCGCCGGCGCTTTCAGGTGTCTATCGTGAAAACGCACGCGGTTACGCAACCCCTTCAGCGTTACTCTGCCCCTTGTTGTTTTCGCCAAGGCTTAAGTCGCCGCTAACTAGCAGGCGCTCTAAGAGAGCAGCGAAAGCTGCGGCGACGATGTCTAGTTGTACGTGTCGCAGACACGCGCATGAAATGGGACCTTGGTCCGATGTTGCGACGCGCAATCGCGGGTCGTGGCTGTTGTTGTTGCGCGACGAGGCGAGAGGCAATATGTAGGCCATGGTCACGCAGTCACAGCCGGAGTCTCAAAACCTAGGCTCTGCATCCCTTCGTGCACTGCTTTCCTCGCGCCAGATGGCGCACAGTCTGGTGGCCTTTTGTTGCTTCGAAGCCGCCTACTATCTCGCCTACCGCTACGGGATGTCGTTCAGCCAGGCGACCGCCTCCCCATTCTGGTTTCCCGACTCGGTGTTGCTATGCGCGTTGCTGCGTACGCGGCCGCGCTGGTGGCTGCTGTTACTGGTCGGCACGCTTCCCATCCGCTTCTTCAGCGGGGTTGCCGCGGAGGTTCCGCTCGGCATGCTCGTCGGCACTGCGGCCAATGACAGTCTAAAAGCGGTGATGGTCGCGTACCTGTTGCGCAGGCTCATGTCTGACCCGCTGCGATTTCAGAATGTGCGCGACTTCGGAGTCTATTGCCTCGTGGCGGTGCTTGCGGTTCCAGCCCTGAGCGCGATTGCCGGCGCTGCTTCGCGGGGCGAGTGGGGCGCGGTGTACTGGACCAATGTCGAGCGCTGGTTTCTTGGCAACGCGCTCACGCAACTCATTATCACGCCGTTCATTTTCTACTGGCTGTTTTGGCCGGCGGAACGGCGCCAGATGTCATCGGCGCAATGGATTGAGGCACTGGCCCTCCTCACTGGTCTGGTCATCAGCCTCACGTGGGCATTCCAACCTCCCGCCGATCACCAGGTATTCACCGAGTCGCGCCTCTACGCGCCGTTGTTGTTTCTTTTCTGGGCGGCGGTGCGATTTGGAATGCCGGGCGCCACCGCCGCGACTGCGATCCTGACCTGCTTTGCAGTGGCAGCGACGCTGGCGTTTGACGAACCGCATTCCGAACAAACAAAGAACGCGGCCGCCGCAGGCATGCAGCAGTACCTGTTGTTGCGCGTCGCACCCTTGTATCTCGTTGCAGTGTTGCTGGAGCAGTCGAGGCGGATACAGCATTCGCTGAGGGATAGTGAACGGCGCTTTCGCGATATGGCCGACAACGCGCCGGTCATGATCTGGCTGGCGGGCGCGGAGGGCTGCGAATTCGCAAACAAGGGCTGGCTCGACTTCAGAGGTCGTGCGTTGTCGCAGGAACGTGGCGATGGCTGGTCGCAGGGTTTGCATCCCGATGACCAGCAACGCTGCCTCGCGAGCTACCAGGCGAGTTTCGTAGCGCGCTGCGAATTCGAACTCGATTACCGCATACGGCGACGTGACGGCGAGTACCGGTGGATTCAGGCTCGCGGTGTGCCGCGCTACGACGGCAAGGGCGCATTCATCGGATTCATCGGTTCGGCCATTGACGTCACCGATCGACGCCAACAGGAAGCGGCATTGCGACAGAGCGAAGAGCGTTATCGCGCGGTGGTCGACGCCCAGACCGAACTGGTGTGCCGGTTTACACCCGACACGACACTGACATTCGTCAACGAGGCGTATTGCCGGTTTCTCGGCAAACGGCGCGAGGTGCTGCTTGGCTCTAACCTCGCCACATTTCTGCCCGCCGAAACACGCGAGCTCCTCGCAAAATCCGTGGCGCACGCGCTGTCGGGCGCGGGACCGGGCGAGTGGGAATGCGAGATTACTTACCCCGACGGAAGCCGCGGCTGGCAGCATTGGATCTGCCAGGCCACCAACGCTGGCCGCGAGGCTCCGGCCGAACTGCAGGCCATCGGTCATGACATCACGGATCGCAAACGTGCCGAACACGCGCATCGCCAGCTCGCACACACGGCGCGGCTCGCGGCCGTGGGAGAGCTCACGGCCATGGTTGCGCATGAAGTCAATCAGCCGCTGTGCGCAATCCTGAGCAATGCAGAAGCGGCTGAAACGCTGTTGAGTCGCGAGAATCCGCCGCTCGACCAGATCCGTGAAATCATCGTCGACATCCGCAACGATGATCTGCGCGCGGACGAGGTGATTCGCGGCATTCGATCGCTGGTCGGGCGGCGCGACATCAAGATTCTGCCGGCGGACCTCAACAAGACGATCGCGCACGTGCTGCGTCTGGTGTCGGGAGATGCAATGTATCGACGCGTGCGCATCATGCGCTCGCTGGACGAATCCCTGCCGCTGGTCGCCGTCGATCAGGCGCAGATCGAGCACGTGCTGCTCAATCTGATCGTCAATGGCATGGACGCCATGCACGAGACACCCGAAGTGGAACGCGAATTGACCGTGCAAACGCGAATGTCCGGCGTGGACATGGTTGAAGTGGCGGTCATCGATCGGGGCTGCGGAATCCCGCCTGAACGCCTTTCGGAGCTATTTGATTCGTTTTTCACCACCAAGGCCGACGGAATGGGGGTGGGACTCTCGATTGCCCGCTGGATCGTCCTTGCGCACGGTGGGCGCATCTGGGCCGCCAACGGGGCCGCCGGCGGTGCAGAGTTTCGCTTCAACTTGCGTACGGCCGCCGCCGTCACGGGCCGTCTCTAACTACAAATTCGTAGGACCAAGGTCCGATGTCCGCGGTACCGCACCGTGTCATAAAAATACGCATCGTCGCGCACACATGCGATGTCTTCTGGAGCAGCGTCAACGATGCGGACGATCGGACAACACCCTGCGGAATCGGGGTTTCCCCGTGATTTGGCGAACGGCTGGTCCTGGGAAATCGCACAGCTCGCCGATGGGCTGCTCGAGGTCGAACGACATGCGGTGCCGTTCGACCCCGGCTGTATCGGCAGTGTCAGCGTCGATCGCGCTTGTCTGCACCAGGTAAATGCTTTCGCCGGCTGGTCAGTGGTGCTGTTGCCCGCGCCCGAATCCGGTGCGGTGTACGTCGAGGGCCGACGGCTGCTCGCAGGCGATGCAGTGTTATTGCCTCCCGGCAGCAGTCTCGAGGTGCTCACGCACGCCCTCGGACGCATCTTCCTGATTGCGTTTCCGGGTGTCGGTGCGGCTTCACGCACGCGCCTGCGCAGGCCGCGCTGGTATACGCGCACCGAAGTGCGCGCAACTTGTTTGACCGATGACCTTCGCGCCTGGCTGGACGCGTCGAATGCCGCCGCGTTCGATTCGCAGCGCGCTCACGCAGCG
>Ga0207669_10001209_pt1 | contig 10977 bp, 8 predicted proteins | sample KBSM33metaG_FD_184329 | JGI IMG/M metagenome (GOLD analysis project Ga0207669, IMG submission 184329) | Miscanthus rhizosphere microbial communities from Kellogg Biological Station, Michigan, USA - KBS M3-3 metaG (SPAdes) (version 2) | ecosystem: Host-associated > Plants > Roots > Rhizosphere >...
CGGCAGCCCGTCCGGAAATGCCATCACGACGCCCTGGGGGTCGAGCATCGGCGGGTAGGGCGAGCTGCTCCGCTCGTCCGATCCCGACGAGCCGATGCCGTGGAAGTCGACCACCAGCGGGACCGGTTTCGTGCCGTCGTACGCGGGCGCGACGTGCAGGACGTAGCTGCGGGTGTCGGCGCCGACCTGCACCGTGTGGCTCGTGTCCCCGGACGGCAGCGCGGGCGAAGGACACGCGACCGGCACGATGCCGTCCATCCCGCCGTCCATCCCGCCGTCCACCACCGCGCCGCGCGTGACGGGATAGAGGTCGGCGCGCGCGCAACCGGCGCCGGCGCCGACGCCAGCGCCGAGGAGGCCCAGCAGGACGACGGACGCGGCGCGGGCCGGCGCCGTCATAGCCACGCACCGACGGTGAGCGTGAGGAGAAGATTCAGACGCCCCGTCGTCGCGGCGACGGTGTCGGCGATGTGGACCGCGACGTACGGCGTCGCGACCTGCACGTGCGCGGCCAGCGTGAGGAAGGTCTGGCTCGGCCCGCTGGCGCGCGCGCCGACGCTTCCGTCCAGCAGGACGGACCAACTATTCACGGAATGCGCCTGCGCGGGCGCCGCCGCTTCGCCGTCGATCGCGGTCCGCAAGACGCCGGCCGCGAGCGCGGCGTAAGGCCGGATCCGCCGCGTCGAGGGCGCGCCGCTGCTGATCCCCAGGACGGCGAACTGCTGCGCCACGCGCGCGGTGCCTGCGGGTGCGGTGAGGACGGGGCGGCTGCCCAGGCCCGCCAGCGCCACGTGGACGACCAGCCCGGATGGCGTCGCCCAGCCGATCCGGGCTGTGGGAAGCAGCGCCGGCCCGACGCCGTCGGTCCCGGTGAGGACCACGGCGCCCGCTTCGAGGCCGATGCGATCGGCCGCGCTCGACGGCGGGCCCGTCTGGGGCGGCGGCGCGGTCGCGACCAGCTGCACGTCGCTCGATCCCGCCCGCGATCGCGCCGCGAGATCGATCTCGACGAGGCTCGAGCGCAGCACCTCGATGGTTCGAATGGCCAGCCGCGCGGGCGCGTTCTCGGCGTTCGACTCCGCGGAAACGCGCGACACCTCGGATCGGTGAGCCCGGCGATCGAGGACGTAGATGTCGACCGCCGCCGGGGCCGGCTCGGCGGCGACCTCGATGACCGCGTCGGCGTCGCGCGCGGTCGCGATCGGTTCCAGCCGGGCGCGCGCGTCCGCCGGGCTCGTGACCGTGCCGGCGGCGCGCTCGGCGAACGCGACGTCGATGCCCAGGGACAGCAGCTCGCCGTGCAGCCGCGAGACCGTCTCGGTCATCTCGGGCGAAGCGCTCGTGGGGCGGATGATGACGATGGTGGCCGCTTGCGCGCGCGCCGCCGCGAGCACGCCGAGCAGGAGGACGAACGTTTGCGCCAGCCGGTGCACCGCGGGTACTACGGGGTTCGCTGAAGCGCGCGCGCCGCGCCGGCGTAGCTGCCGCCCGGGAAGCGACGCAGATATTCATCGGCGATCGGCTGCGCCGCCGATCGCCCGTTCCGCTCGTGGGTGAGGATCATCTTTCGTCCCAGCGCCTCCGCCGCGTAGGCGCCCGCGGGCGCTCGAGCCAGATAATCGTCGTACCAGGTGATCGCCTGCGCGGCGCCCTGTGCGCGCAGCTCTTCGACGCGCCCGAGCAGGAAGATCGCGTCGAGCGCCCGCGCGTCGCGGGGAAAGCGCTGGCGCTGCGCCAGCAGCGCCGCGCGGGCCAGGTCCGTACGCCGTCGATACCGGGCCGCGTCGGCGAGCGCGAAGAGGTCCTCGCTGGACGCGTTCGCCAGCGTCGCGTCGATGCCCTCGCGATCGACGTCGGCGAGGATGCCGTCCCAGGATCCCCGCGCCAGCTCGGCGGCCCAGCGGCGCCCGCCGCCGGACTTCACGGCCGGCGACGATCCGGCCGGGCTCGATGCGCCCCGCCGCGCGCCCGTCGCTCTCGGTGGAGAGGGCGGTCCGAGCGATACGGTGACGGCGGGCGGCGGGTCGTCGAGGCCGGCGCTCGCGTCGGACGCAGACGCATCGCTGGTGATGACGGTCTTCCCGGTGGGCACGCTCACCGTGAGGTGCTGGCCCGCGCGCAACGCGATGGCCCCGCCGGATCCGCTGACCACGACGTGACCGGCCTTCAGCGCGAGATCGAAGCGCTCGCTGGTGGGATCCCAGGAAACCGTGAACACGGTTCCCGTCACGGTGACCAGGAACGGTCCCGCCTCCACCGACCACCGGTGCTCGCGACTGGGCGTGATCCGCAGCGCCGCGGTGCCGTGCTCGATGCTGAGCCGCGCGCCATCGGCGTCGACGGCGCGCAAGCGGCCGCGCGTGCCGCGCGTGAGCTCGAACCGGCTCCCCTCGTTGAAGATCACCGTGACGCCCGCGCGACCCGATTGAGACAGATATCCGCCCTCCAGCAGATCGCCGCCTTCGATGCGAGCGACGGCGACCGCCGGTTCCGGCGCAGGCGCGCGCTGGCCGCGCATCGCGGGAATCCGGAGCGCCAGCGCGACGCACGCCGCGGCGGCTCCCAGCACGGTCACGCAGACCAGCGCGCGGCGGCGCACCTGCCCGGCGACGAAGCGTTTCCTGAGCGCGCGGTAAGCTTCGTCGAGGTCTGCCCGCGTGTGCGGCTCGACGGCGTCGCGTCCCAGCTCGGTGAGCGCCGTCAGCGCCGGAGAGCCTTCGTCCTCGTCGGGCGTCGCGGTCACGCCTCGCCCTGCCTATCGATGCGGAGGCCGGCCAGCTCGGGATCGGCGTCGACCCAGCGCGACAGCCGGTTCACGGCGTGCGAGATGGCGCGCTTGGCCGTCGAGGTCGAGATGTCCATCGTCGCGGCGATCTCCTCGACGGTCATCGCCTCCATCCGCCGCAGCACGAAGGCCAGCCGATTCCTGGGCGAGAGACGGTCGAGCAGCGCATACAGCTTCCTGAGCAGATCGCGCGCTTCGACGTCCAGCGTTCGCGCGCCGCAGTCGAGCGGCGCATCGGGCAGGAAGAGCAGCCAGCCACGGATCTTTCTGCGGCGTAGCTCGGCCTTCAGCACGCGCACCGCAAAGGAGTAGATGAAGCTGCGCAGGCTGTCGGGATCGCGGAGGGTGCACGCTTTCCGGAACACCTGGATGAATACGTCCTGGACGACATCCTCCGCTTCCGTCCTCGAGCCGAGAGCACGGCGCGCGGTCGTCAGCACCATCGGCGCGAAGCGGCTCCACGTCTCGGCCATCGCCCACGCCTCGCCTGCGCCGAGAGCCGCGACGAGGTCGCGGTCGGTCGGGTCGCCCCGGCGCGCCCCGCCCACCAGCGAGAGGGGCGCGTTTGATCGACGGGTTCGCAAGATTGTGGCCGGCCTCGGAGGCCGCTTCGCAGTGATTTCGCGCGCGTGGACTGGTCCAGATTTCTGCCACGCCGCGACGGGTCAGCTCGCCCACAGCGAATTGAACCGGTCTTGGGTATCCCCGTCCGACGGCGTCCCGATCACCCTGAAACGGCGGTCGTTTTTTGGACCACTGGCGCGGCCGAGAATCACTGCCCCGCGCTTCAAACTCTCCCGACCCGAGGTGCATTTGATGAGGACACCGCATCCGCTGACGATCGCGCTGGTCGTTCGCACGTTGGGCACATTGGGCATATTGAGCATCGCCGCGTGTGGCCCGGCTGAGCCGGGCGGGAGCGCGGGCACGGCGGGTTCCGGCGGCGCGCAAAGCACCGGCGGCACGGGCCAGGCCGCTGGCACGACGGGCAGCGGCGGCAACGGTGCGCGAGGCGGCGGCGCCGGCAACACCGGCGGCTCGGCGCCGGCGGGCAGCGGCGGTGCCGGGGATTCGGGTGGCACGAGCGGCGCCGCCGGCACGAGCGGAGCCGCGGGCACCAGCGGAGCCGCCGGCGCGAGCGGGCGAGGAGGCGCCGCGGGCGACGCAGGCGGCGGCCGTGGCGGAAACGGGGCGGGCGGTACGACGGGCGGCGGCGGTGGGCGAGGCGGAAGTGTCGGAGCCGCAGGCACGACCGGCACGGGCGGTAGCGCGACGGGCGGTCGCGGCGGCGGAAGCGCCGGAGGCGGTGGTACGGGCGGCAGCGCAGCGGGCGGACGCGGCGGCAGCGGCTCGGGGACGTGCACGGCGTCCAAATCGGTGAACACCAGCGCCACGGGAAGCGGGACGCACAAGGTCGTCGTCGAGACCAACGCGGATCCAGGGATCAACGAAGGAACGATCTTCCGGCCCATGGATCTCGGCGGCGCGGAGAAATATCCAATCTTCGTCTGGGGCGAGGGCGGCTGCTCGCAGAACGGGCTGTCGAACTCGGCCGCGATGGCCGAGATCGCGTCGCACGGTTACTTCGTCATCGCGGACGGCACACCGAACAGCTCGGCCGCCAACCGCGCCCAGACGTCGGACGTCGTCGGCATGGCCAAGCCCCTGCTCGCGTACGTGACCTGGGCGATCGCCGAGAACGACAAGTCGTGCAGCGCGTACTACCAGAGCCTCGACACCATGAAGGTCGCAGCCAACGGGTTCTCGTGCGGTGGACTGATGTCGGAAGGCACGGCCGCCGATCCGCGCATCACCACCTGGGGCCTCAACAGCAGCGGGCTCACCAGCGTGAACAACGCGTTCTACAAGACCGTCCACACGCCGGTGCTGATCGTCCTCGGCGGTCCCAGCGACATCGCCTACCAGAACGGCGAGCGGGACTACGACGGCATCGCGGCGCTCGGCATTCCGGTCATGCTGTTCAGCAAGGACATCGGCCACGGCGGCGATCTGTTCTCGACCCGCGGCGGCGACTTCACGAAGATCGATCTCGCGTGGCTGAACTGGCAGTTGAAGGGCGACACGACAGCGACGGGAAAGGGCCTGCTGGTCGGAGCGGGCTGCAGTTACTGCACCAACAGCGCCTGGGAAGTGAAGTCGAAGAACATCCAGTAGGGCGGTGCGCCGCCAGGCGCGTCGACGTCGGACGTCCGGCAAAGGAGCACGAATCATGATCACGCAGCGGCACGCACGCGCCATCGCATCCCTCGCGACGCTGGGCATCGCCGTCGCCGTCGCCGTCGCCGGCTGCGGCGGTGCAGGCGGCGGGCCCTCGTCGGGCACCGGCGGAAACGCGGGCACCGGCGTCGGAGGTTCGGGTCAGGCTGGAACCGGCGGAACCGCCGGAGCGAGCGGCGCCGGGAACGCCGCGGGGACCGGCGGCGGCTCCGCGGGATCGGGCGCCGGCGGCGACGCCGGGGCCACGGGTGCGTCCGGCGGAGCAGGTGGCGGCGGCGGGACCGACGCTGCCGCGGGCCGGGGAGGCTCCGCGGCCGGAGGCAGCAGCGGGGGCGGCGGTCGCGGCGGTGGCGGCGGCGAGAGCGGGCGGGGTGGCGGCAGCGGCACCGGCGGCGGCAGGGCTGGCACCGGTGGCGGCTCCGGCGGCAGAGCCGGCACCGGAGGCGGCAGCGGCGGCACCGGAGGCGGCAGCGGTGGCAGCGCCGGCGCGGGAACCTGCACGGCGTCCAAGCCCGCCGGCAGCAACGCCACCGGCAGCGGGCCGCACAAGGTGACCGTCGAGATCAACTCCGACCCGGGGATCGCCGAAGGCACGATCTTCCGCCCCACCGATCTCGGGGGCGCGGAGAAGTACCCGATCTTCGTGTGGGGCGAGGGCGCCTGCTCGAAGAACGGGCTGTCGAACGCGACCGCGATGGCGGAGATCGCTTCGTACGGTTACTTCGTCGTCGCGGATGGCACGCCGAACGGTTCGGGCAATCGCACCCAGGACCGTTCGATGCTGAGAGCGATGGCCGCGCCGCTGATCGCTTACATCGACTGGGCGATCGCGGAGAACGCGAAACCGTGCAGCGCCTACTACCAGAGCCTCGAAACGACCAAGATCTCGGCGAACGGATTTTCGTGCGGCGGTTTGATGTCGCAGGCGATGGTGCTGGATCCGCGGGTCACCACCTGGGGCGTCAACAGCAGCGGCATGGCGGGCGCGAACCAGGACTACTACAACATGGTGCACACGCCCGTGCTGTTCGTCGAAGGCGGGCCCGATGACATCGCTTACGACGGCGGCGGGGAAGGCTACGCCGCGATCGCGAAGCTGAACGTCCCGGTTCTCTGGTTCAGCAAGGACCTGGGGCACGGCGGCGATCTGTTCTCGAGCCGCGGCGGCGACTTCACCAAGATCAACCTCGCCTGGCTCAACTGGTGGCTCAAGAACGATCAAACGGCGACGGGCAAGGGCCTGCTGGTCGGCGCGAGCTGTCCTTACTGCAGCAACGCCGCGTGGGAATACAAGACGATGAACGTGCCCTAGTCGCTCCGCGCCGCAGGCGCGGTGTGCGACTACTGTTTTTTCAGGCAGCCGCGATCCCGCGCTTCGCGCGGGGGCGGCTGGCGGCGACGTTCGTGGGAAAAACCTGGCCGAGACAGATCGCGCCCGCGCGGCGTGGGGATAGATCCGTGGAGCGCCATGAACGCCAGGGTCCTGCCGGCCATCATCGCTGTCGCGGTTTCGATCCTGGCGCCGGCGTGCGGACGGCGCCTGCGGTCGGTTGACGCCTCGGGCTCCGGCGGCACCGGAGCGATGGGCGGCTCGCTGGGTGCAACGGACGCTGCGCCCCCGGACGGTACCGCGGTTCCCGAAGACGCGGCCGGAACGGGCGGCGCAGGAATCGCTGGAACCGGGGGCGCAGGAATCGCGGGAACCGGGGGCGCAGGAATCGCGGGAACGGGGGGCGCAGGAATGGCGGGAACGGGCGGCGCAGGAATGGCGGGAACGGGAAATGTTGCTGGCACAGGCGGTGCCGGTGGCACGGGCGGCGCCCCGACATCAAACGCCGAGGGCCCCTGCGACATTTACAAAGACGCTGGACAGCCCTGCGTCGCGGCGTACAGCACCGTGCGACGCCTCCTCAGCACGTATACCGGTCCGCTTTATCAGATCAGGAGCGGAAGCTCGGATCAGAACACCGGCTCGGGTGGCGAGACGCACGACATCGGGCAGACGGCGGACGGCTTCGCGGACGCGGCCGCCGTGGATGCAGCCTGTGCCGGCACGATCTGCACCGTGTCGCTGCTTTACGACCAGTCCGGCAAGGGAAGCCATCTCTCGGTCGCGAAGAAAGGCATTCTGGCCGGCGGCGCGAACGCCGCGATGGATGACTTCGAGTCGAGCGCGACCCGGGAATCGCTGACGGTGGGCGGCCACAAGGTCTACTCGCTTTACATGGAGCCGCGACAGGGTTACCGGCTCGCCCGACGAGGGGACGGCATCCCATACAGGGAGGAGCCCGGGGGTATCTATCTGCTCGCCGATGGCACCCATGCGGGTTCTGGTTGCTGCTTCGACTTCGGCGACAGCCCGCCCACCGCGTTGACTTTCAACGATACGACCGCCCTCTTTTATGGAACCTGGGGCGATACCGGCGGCGCCGGCGCCGGGCCCTTTTTCATGGCCGACTTCCACGTGGTGATTTCGCCCGGCGGCTCGCAACCATTCACGCCCGTCCCGCCCAACCTGAACAACCCTTCGCTCGCGGCGAAGTTTGCCCTGGGCTTCCTCAAGACCGACTCGGCCGCCTCGGCCTGGGCGCTCAGGATGGCTGACGTGGCGACAGCGGACGCGTTGACCACCGCCTACCAGGGCGCGATGCCGAAGCGAAACTTCAACGGCGGGGCGGTCGTCCTTGGTGTCAGCGCCGACAACGGCAACGCGTCCTTTGGCACCTTCTACGAGGGCGCCATCGTCGCGGGCTTTCCTGCCGACGACACGGAAGCTGCCGTCCTGCGGAACATCAAGGCGGTCGGCTACCAGGAATAGGGCAGCGCTACGGCGCCGGCGTCAGGACCAGCATCACGACGCTCTTCGCCGGCAGCGTGACCTGCAATGTCTTCCCTGCGATGGAACAGCTGGAAGCGCCGAGCGTCTGGATGTTCACCTTCTCGGTCTGGGCGTAGTCGTTGTAGCTGTCCTTCGCCGCGCCGGTGATGACCTGCGCGGACGACACGGTGTACCCGCTCTTGGCGCTGTTGATCGTCACTTTGATCGATCGCGTGTTCACCAGGTCGACGTTGACCAGGCTGATGTTGACGCGCCCCTGATCGTCGACGCTCGAGCCGGCCGACAGCACCGGGAAGGTCTGGCCGTTGCCGGTGATGTTCTCGCTGGTGAGCGTGTTCGGCGCCCACTTCGCGCCCGAGCGGTGGTGAGGCAGGAACATCTTGAACACGTAGAACGTCGGGGTCTTGACCAGCGCGGCGTCGCTGCTCCTCGTCAGCACCAGCGAGTGAATGACGTTGATGCCCTGGGCCAGCGCCGCCATCGCGAAGCGTTCGGTCTTCGCCATGAACAGGTGCAGCGTCTCCGCGCCGGAGATGGCGTCCATCAGCGTTCCCTGCTGCAGCCAATCGTCGCTGGCGCTGAAGTTCTGCAGCCAGTCGCCCCACTCGTCCTCGTAGATCTTGATGCGCTTCTGCGGATCGTGCTTGTCGAGATACATGATGGCCGTGTCGATGCGCGGCCCCATCTGCCCCTTGTTGGCGGCGTGGACGATGCTGTAGTACTGCGCGTCGCTGAACCCGACGTTCGGGACGTCGTCCGGGTGATAGATGTAGTCGTGAAGCTCGATGCCGTCGATCTTGTCGCCGATGTTGGCCAGCATCGTGTCGAGCCAGGGCCACCGTCCGATCAGGTCGGTGCCCGCGACGAGATTGACCTTCTTCCCGTTCACGGGGGCCGACAGCATGTTGTAGTTCGCCAGGTAGTTCGGCTCGTAGGTGGCTTCGGTCTGGTTGCCGCCGCAACCCCAGACCTCGTTCCCGATCTTGAAGTGGTTGAGCGGCGGCCACTCGGGGTGCGCGGTGTTGTTGTTGATGTACTGGATCCAGGCCAGGTTGTTGGCGGCGGCGGCCGAGGTTCCGGGGCCGGCGATCATCGGCGGGATCCCGAGGATCTGGCAGAGCTGCATGTAGCGATCGGTGCCGACGTCGTTGCTCGGGTTCTTGTTGGCGCTCCAGTTGTAGCTGCCCGCCGCGCAGCCACCGGGCCATTCGATCATCCCGACGCCCGCCTCCTTGAACGCGTCGATGACGTCGTTGCGCATCCCGTTCGTGTTCGGGATCGAGGAGCTGGTGCCGACGAAGATGCCGCCGTTCCAATTTTTCCCGAGCCGCTCCATGAGCAGGCCGAAGAGGGCGCTGTTGATCGCGTTCTGCGCGGAGTCGGCGTTGATCGTCATGGTGTTCGCGGGCGTGCTGCTCGCCGTGCCCGTGCACGCGTTCGGCGGCGTGCCGCCCGTGCCGGCGCTTCCCGTCGTTCCGGCGGTGCCCCCGCCGCCGCCGCGGCCACCCGTGGTTCCCGCCGCACCGGTCGTGCCGCCGCGCGCTGCGGAGCCCGCTGCGCCGGTCGAGCCGCCCGCCCCGGCGTTGCCGGTCGCGCCCGCCTGGCCGCTGGTGCCGGCGCTGCCGGACGTGCCCGCCGCGCCGGTTCCCGCAGCGCCGCCTGCTCCTGTAACGCCTGCGATGCCATTCGTGCCGGCGCCGCCGTTCGTTCCAGCGCCGCCGGCTGTTCCCGCGCCGCCGGTCGTTCCGACGCTGCCAGCGCTGCCTGCGCTGCCCGTCGCACCGGCGCTTCCGCTCGTGCCGGCCGTTCCGGCCATGCCGCCGCTTCCCGGCGACGAGCACGCAGCGCCCAGGATCGCAAGGACGGTCCACAGGACGCCGACCCCGACCACACTGCGTGAGCCAATTCGGTGAATCATGGTGCTCCTCGGCGTGGCTACTGGTTGAGCGGGGCCGGCGGATAAAGGTCCGGGCACGTGTTCATGAGCGACGCGCAGCTCGCCGGCGGTTCGGCGGCGATTGCGTTCAAGATCTCGGACGCGTTGGACCGCATCAGCATCGCGCACACGGGGAACCCGTTGACCAGCTGGATGAAGGCCGTCACCTCGTCGGCGATGCAGGCCGCGTACTGCGCGACCGTCGCGGTGCAGGTCGCGGGGATCTCGTTGCAGCCCAGGTTGTCAGACCACGGGTTGTCGACCTGCTGGCACGACGTCTCTTTATTGGTGCAATTCTGCTGAAGCTGAGCGTCCGTGGGGGCGCTGCTGGAAGCTCCGAAAGCGAGCCCCTTCCATTTGCACGTGGTCGCTTTGGCGATCGCGCTCGCGAAGTACGCATACGTGTCGTCACAGAGCTGGGTGACCTCCGCGGGCATCAACGCGTTCAGCGCCGTGCCGCCGTTCAAGGTCGTGACGGTGCGGGCGCTGCTGCCTCCCGTCCCCCCGGCGCTGGTGCCGCCCGTTCCCGTCGTCCCGGCGGTCCCGGAGTTTCCGCCCGCGCCGCCGGATCCCGGACTACTGCAACCGACCGTTGCGGTCGTGGCGAGCAGCATCGTGCTCATGAAACAGACAAGTGCGCGCATGAACCTCCATGCGTGTCTTGTGGGCTCGGGCGTTGTTTTGTTACGAAATATTACGAATGCACGATCGGCGCGTCAGCGGCGGACGCTACGGCGGCAACAGCGCGTCGATGATCGCGGTCAGCCATGTGCCCGCGCGCGAGTCGAAGAGATTCATGTTCGTGGGGTCTTCCCAGATCGCCCACCCGACGCCCGCGCTTTCGCACTGCTGGCGGACCTCCTTTACCAGCCGCGCGCGCGAGTCCAGCGCGCCGCCGTCCTGCGGTCCCCACTCGCCGTTGTAGACGGCGCGTCCCTGCGCTTGACGGTAGGCGGTGATCAGCGCGACCTGCGCCGTGATCGTGGCGGGCCCCGAAGGGTTCGTCGCGGCGGGCTTCGTGTTGTAGTCCATGAACCACTGGTTGGCCCAGGCCGCGTCCTTGGCTGCTTGGACGGGATTGATCGCCGTCGCCGGCGGACCGGGAAAGATCACGCCCGTCGTCTGGTACTCGGGCCCCATCCAGTCCTGTCCTTGAAACGAGAAGAGCTTCGGCTCGTA
>Ga0207669_10001210_pt1 | contig 10974 bp, 20 predicted proteins | sample KBSM33metaG_FD_184329 | JGI IMG/M metagenome (GOLD analysis project Ga0207669, IMG submission 184329) | Miscanthus rhizosphere microbial communities from Kellogg Biological Station, Michigan, USA - KBS M3-3 metaG (SPAdes) (version 2) | ecosystem: Host-associated > Plants > Roots > Rhizosphere >...
TCGGGCAGACGACGCCGCGGGCGCGAATATCGGCGACGAGCGCGTCGAGCGCGTCGCCGCTCATGAGCGCGAACGCCGCCGCGGCCGGATGGATCGAGTAATCCGTCATACGCTTTCCATGTCGCCGCGCCGCGCGACGGCGATCCGTTCGATACACTCGTCCGCGGATTCGCACCGCGGATCGTGCGGGCACCCGCCATAGACGCGCCGCCGTAACTCCGACGCGAAGAGCCGCTCGTTCGGGCTCAGCGGCGACGGATCGTCGAGCCATCGCCCTTGACTAAGCCACGTCCGCGGGTGACACCACTCGCAATAGGCCGGCTTACTCGCGATGTAGCGCGCGACGCCGTCGAGCAGATCGGCTTGGCTCGTCCCGGCGGCGCGGACGGTGTCGTACACCTTGCGTGCCGCCAGCTTGCCGACGCGGACGGGGAACGCGATCCAGAACTCGTCGAAGTCGGCGTCCAGGTGAGCGGCGCGCATTTTTTTTCGGATCTCCGAATAAGTACAGTCCCGCTCTTGCGTCCCGTCCCCCGTCCCGGTTCCCGGCGCCGGGCAGTAGAAAGATCGTTCAATCGAAGATCTTCGTACTGCTTGAGAAAAATGCTCGACTTTCAGTTTTCGAAAGTCGGGCGCCTTTCTGCCCGTATGCCGTCTCCGTTCACGTATGGTCCGTTGTCGCTCGTCCAGCCGCTATGCCACGCTTAGCCCGGCGCCGCCCCGGGCCCCACCGCCCACCTCAGCAACATAGCCACTGTCCCGGGTATTCCGTCGTCGCGCCCGGGATCGCTTCAGTTGTCGCCGCCGCCGCTACTGCTCGACGAGATCGACGTGATCGGCCCGCGGGCCTTTCGGATTGTCGGGCGCCGCGGTGAACGTCACCCGCGAGCCGTTGACGAGCGCGACGAAATCACTACACGCCGATCGGTGAAAAAAGTAATCGCGCCCGTCGTCGGCGCCCGAGAGAAAGCCGAAACCCTTGTCGCGGACGATCCGCGTCACCGTGCCGCGTTGCTTCGCCGTCGTCATTCGTCCCCCGATCGCCGATAGTTCGCGAGCCAGGCGCCGCTTACGTAATCCGGCCGCGCCGGCCGCGGCGGGACGGCGACTTTCCAGAGCGCCACGATCCAGAGCGCGCCGGCCGTGATCGCGATCGCGAGCGTCATGCCGCGTAATCCGTCGCGATCGAGATCCCGCGCGACACCGCGAGCCCGAGACAACAGTCGAGAAACGTCGTCATCTCGGCGACGGTGAGCGCGGCCGTCGAGCCGGGGACGGTATGTGTCACGCCGTCGACGGTGACGCGTCGCGGGAGAAACCAGAGACACAAGATCGCTTTCGCGTCCGTCGTCGGGATCCGATAGTGCCGCGCGAACGCGTCCAGGATCGGCCCATGGAACAAGCGGTTTTGTGCGGCCGTCCGGCGCTCGTTCGCGCTCACGGCGTCCCCCAAATCGTCAAGAGCCAGAGCGGGACGACGACGACGACGACGATCGCGACGATCGCGGCGGCGACGGCGAGATACCCGCGGGCCGGCCGCGGCGCAAAATACCGACACCAGAAGATCCACCCGTCGAGCGTCGATGGGCGCATCCCGAGCGCGACGCGATGACGGTCGTAACTGTCGGTCATGCGGCGACCATTCCCCCGCGGCGGGCGTTGAGTTCGTCGACGGCGCGATCGACGTCGCCGAGCAAGATTCGGACGGCCAACTCGTACGCGTCGCGCTCGACGGCCGACGGCGTCGTCCGGACGACGACGAGCCGCACGTCGGGCGGGAAGCGCGGATCGAACGAGACGAAGTCGCAATAGACGGCGCCGGTGATCCAACAGTTGTGCAAGATTTGCGGCGCATACTCGGGCGGGATCTTCGGCGACATGAGCGTCGCGAGATGCGTCGCGCTCTTCGGACATTTGATCTCGACGAGCCCGAGTAACGGATTGTCGCCGGTGCCATAGACGAGCCCGTCGGGCGAACACCCGGCCGCGATCGTGTCGTGCGAGACAAAGCCGATCGCGCGGACGATCGCGCCCGTCGCGGCGTCGTACGCGTGTCGGGCGGCGCGCTCATGCTCGACGCCCCATCGCATCTCGGCCGACTGAAAGCCGGCGCCGGTGTCGACGGGCGTCCCGGTGATCCGCTCGACGACGAGCCGGGCGCGCAAGTCGCGACGCGCCGCCGCTTCGCCGCCGCTCTTGAGCGTCGCCAGGACATCGGCGGCGCTCGTCCCGGTGACGCGGCCGGCGCGGAGCGCGAACCATGCCGGCGATCGCGGCTCGACGGCGTGGATCATGCGACGTCCCCGGGCTCGTCGTCGGGTTCGGGCGGGACGACGCCGACGGCATGCGCCCGCGCGACGAGCGCGTCGTACCCGTCGGGATCGATCGCGATCAGATACGCCCGGTGTTCGGGTTTGCTCGCTTGCCAGTACGCCGACAAGACGCCGTCGCCGCCGTCGGCCGCGGCTTGGAGCCCGTCGAGCCAGAGATCGAACGCGGCCGGCTTCGGGAGCGTCGGCACGTCGACGGCCGGCGCGGCGTCGATCGCGCGTTGTCCGTCTAGCTCTTCGAACGCGTGATCCGAGCCGATCTCGTCGGGGAACGCGCGACGGAGCGCGGCGGCTTCGGCGCATTTTTCGAGCATTTGCCGCGGCGCTCGCGTCCAGCGGGCATTGGCGGCGCCGCCGGCTTTCGTCGCGACGACTTCGCGGAAATAGACGCGGACGGGAAAGCGATCGTAGGGCGGGACGCCGGGCGCGCCGCGTAAGACGGTGACGTCGCACCAGGCCGGCGCGACGACGCCCGCGAACGGCTCGTCGGGCCCGTAGACGGCGGGCCCGTCAAAGCCGCGATACTCGCCCGTCCGTTGTGCGGTGATCCGGAGTTCGGTAATCCCGGGGACGATCGTATCGCGCCATTCGTACGTGTTCCCGACCTTGATCTCGATCGCGAGAATATGCACCGGCCGCTTGAGCGGATCCAGCCTGCGCGACTTGCAGTAATCCCACGCGAGCAAGACGCTTTCCTTTTTCGCGCCGGGATAGAGCGCCATCGTCAACGTGCGCCAGGCACTCTCGGCGATCCCGCGGCGGATAACGGGTTCGGGCAAGGCGATCGCGTTCGTCGTCGTCATTCGGGGATCGCTTTCTCGCGGCGGCATGCGCGCTCGTCCCGCCCGCAAAAGACACAGACGAGCCGCCGCGGCAAACGGAGCGACGGCAAAAATTTATGGGTGCGGTACTTCGACTCCCGACATTCGTCGTGATCCCGATCCGGATACGGCGGCACGTTCGGCCGGCGCGTCATCTGGCGCCGGGCGTCGGCGTCGTCCGCGGCTTGCTCGCGGCGCCGCGCGGCGCGGCTCGTCGGTTTCGGCAATGTCCCCGGCGGTATCGGTTCGGCCATGGGATCCCCCGTCCAGGCGATCGAGTTCGGCGGCGACGAGTTCCGGCCAGAGCCCGCCGGTCGTGACGTCGAGCGGCGCGACGGGCGGCACCGGATCGGGGATGGCGTAATAGCGCCGGCCGATCCGGACGTAGCGCGGCGCGCTCATGATCGGCGCCGTCCAGGTAACGCGAGCCGCGGCCCGCCGTCGACGGCGTTCGCGACGGTGTCGATCGGTTGCCCCTCGATCCACGCCTGCACTTTTTTCCCGCTATAGCGGCGCGGGAGCGTCCGCGGCAAAATCTCGACGGCGTCGAACTCGCCGCGGCCCGCGAGAAAGCGAACGCGGGTAACGCTTCGGCGCAGTAACCGCGCGAGATCGTCGGCGTACATGACGGGCGGGTACGGCTCGTCGCTCATGCCGCCCGCCGTTTCCGCTTCGGCCGGGCGTCGTCGCGCGCCGCGCGCCGCCGGGCGGCGACATACGCCCGGGCGAAACTATCGGTTGGAATCCGACAGATCGCCGCCAATTTAAAGCCGAGCGCCGGCCGCGGGAGTCGTTCCCCGCGGGCGTAGCGGGAGATCGCCGCTTGGGTGATCCGTACACGATGGGTGTCTCGGAGCCGGCGCGCGAGATCGGCCTGCTTTTCGCCGCTTTCCCGGAGATACGTCGCCAAATCAGGATAAATGCGTGGCATGGCGTAGCGATGCTGTGACCGCATACGAATATGATCATTCCGGCCCGGTTGTCAACCGGCCGGCCGCGCCGCGGGTTTTCCCTAATGTTTTGACGATTATGCGTTTATGGTATAGTCCGTCCCCTATGCTAATGTCGCCCTTGGAGTCGGCTATGTCCCCGGGCGTAAGTAGTTTGCAAGGAATCGCGCGGACACGGATCCGCAGTTGGATCCACGCGTCGCGTATGCGCCAGACGGATTTGGCCGCGCGCGTCGGGAAAAATCAGGCGTGGTTGTCGCGCTATTTGGCCGGGACGTACGACGCCGATCTCGACACCCTCAACGCGCTCGCGCACGTCTTCGGGCATACCATCGGCGCGCTACTCGACACCCCGACCGATCCCGCCGAGACGCAACTCGTCGAACGCTGGCGCGCGATGCCGCCGGCCGCGCGAGCCGCCGCGCTCACCTTGTTTGATTTTTGGGCCCCGGCGAAGCGATCGCGACGCTCACGGCGATCGCCTGCTCATGCGCCCTAGCATGCGCCGGGGACAGTTGGCGCAACCCTTCCACGATCCGCCGCTCGGCGGGTGACACGATCATCGACGCCGACGAGCCGGACGACGACGAGCGACGACGGGACGCGCGTTTCGGTCGATCGGCCATGGCCACCCGCCCGGACGGCGTCGCGGCTCAGCGGGCGCGGCCGTCGGAAAACGTGTACCGTAATCCCGCCGCCGCCGGTGGCGCAAGTGTTTATTCCAGTCGAGCAAGCGAGACTTGTGCAGGCGACTTGCGTAATTGACATAGGGCCGGCGCGTCGTGTACAAGTCGCCGACGTATGGATCTGAGCGAATCACTACTCGGGAAAACCGTCGCCCGCCAACTCGGCGAACGCGCGGCGGCGATCGTGCTCCGGATCGGATCGGACGGCTTCGATCGGGCGGCGCTCGCGCGGGTGGCGTGTTTCAACTTCGCCGCCGCCGCCAACTTGAGCGCGATCCTGAATCGCGAGTTGGCCGTCCAGGATACCCGCGACGTCTTCGATCGGATCGCCCCGCGGGATCTCGCCTTGCCCCGGCTCGGCGCCGTCTCGCTCGCGGTGTTGGGTGCCGCGTTCGAAGCGAAGCGGATCGGCGGGGACGCCCCGCTCGCGGCTTGGGCCCGCAAGCATGCCGGGACGGGCGTCGCGATCCGGACGTTCGGCACCGTCAAGCACCAGATCGCGCGACTCGACAAACGGCCCCGCCGTACGGCCCGGCGGCGCCGCTAACCGTTCACCCGGCCGCGAGAAACTCTCGATATGGCGTCTACCGACGGCCGGGCTCGCTTGCAGAAGTTGTACGAACACCATCGGCGGATCGCCGACGGCTTAAAACTCGCGCTCGACGCGCTCGACGGCGATCTCGTCGCGCGCAAAGTCGCGAGTAACGGCACGCTCGCGACGGCGCTCGATCTCGACGAGCAGCGTCGCGCCGCCAAGCCGCACGGCGGGAGCCGCCGCGGCGCCCGGCGCCCGGCGCGCACCAAGCCAGCGTTTAGCGTCGCGGACAAAACGCGCCAACGGAAACGGACGGCCGCGCTACTGGCGAAGTTGAGCACGGACGAGCCGCGCGCCGTCCATGTCGGGCGCGGCGTCGCGGTGTTGATCAAACACGATTACGTGAGATCCGCCGGGCGCGACGAGCGCGGGCGCCCGCTCTATCTCCGGACAGAGAAAGCGTTCGACGTGACGCCGTGACGACCGCGTCGACGGCCATAGCGGCGCTCGTCGACGAGATACTCGATCAGTACGCCCGCCGTGAGCGGCAATACCGCGACGCGGGCGGAAACCCGCGGGCCCGCGGGTGGCGGCGCGCGGCGCTCACGGCGTACATCCCTCACGAGTTGATCATCGCGGTATTGAAAGACGCCGAGCCCGCGGACGGGCCCGGCGCCGGGGACGACTAGCGGGCGGGTTCGGACGGCTCGGCCGTCCAGCGTTCAAGGTAAGACAAGACGAGCGCGCGGACGCTCACCCCGTCCCGCTTCGCTTTGGCTTTGATCGCCCGGTGGAGCGCGGGCGGGACGTTGTCGATCGAGAGTTGCCGGCGGGCGGCGCCCGGCTTCGGCGTGAACGCCCGCGAGTACTGGCGCGGCTTGGCCGGGCTCACTTGACACCCGCCGTCGGGATCGGGTTCCGGAGCATCGCGCGGCGCTCGTCCGGCGTCGTGTTGGGAAACCGCTCGGCAAGGTCCGCGAGCGCGGCCCGCTCGGCGCGCTCGTCGTCGAGCGTCCAGTCGTCGAGCCCGAGCGCGTCGGGCGCCGGCAGATGATCGATCCGCGTCTTGACCGTGACGACGTCGCGCGGCTCGGCGACGTAGCCGGTTGCGCCATGCGTGAGCCGCGACGGCGCGACGTCCGGCCGGCGCTCGTCGTTCCGGCCGGCGATCGCTTTGAGCATCTTGCGCTCATGCCGCAACTCCGCGTCGATCTCGCGGAGCAGCTTCCGATACCGGCGCCGCTTCGCCTGAAGCCGCGCCACGGTGCGCGCGGCCGTCAGTAACTCTTGCTCGTACGTCGCGGCCGGCGCCGGAACCCGGCGGCTCATGATTGCCCGCCGATCGTCGTCGCGCCGTCGTCGTCGATATGAATGTCGAGCGCGTCGAGCACGGCATACACCGTGCGAATGTTGATCTTGTCACTGCCCGGGCGCCGCTTGAAACAATCCAGCATGATCCGTTGCGCGATCGCCGGCCCGCAAAACGCGCGGTGAATCTGGATCAAGTCGGCGGCGTCGATCGAGAAATGCCGGCGCCATGCCCGATCCGGCGTCGGCTCTGTCGTCTTGCTCGTCACTGTCGTTACTCCCAATCCGGGCCCGGGTGATCCGAGCCACCAGACGATCATACCAAATACTAGTATTCGTGTCAACTCGCCCGATTTACTAGTATTGTTTGACGTCCGGGTGTATATTGATATGCCAGTCCCGCATACCGCGGGACAGGGAACGGAGTAGCGCGACATGGCTCGACGGGAACGCGGCGACGGGACCATCAAACAACGGACAGACGGCCGGTTTGAGGCACGGATCGACATTGGCGCCGGGCCGGACGGCAAGCGGCGCCGGAAGAGCATCTACGGCGCGACGCGGGCCGACGTCGCCCGGGAACTCCGGACGCTCGGCGTCCGCGCCGACGCCGGGCTCTTGACGACGACGGGGACGCCGACGATCGGCGCGTTTCTCGATTCGTGGATCGAGACGCACCGGGACGACTGGACGGCCAACACGATCGCGAGTTACGAGCAAGCGATCCGGATCCACCTCAAGCCGGCGTTCGGGACGACGCGCGTCGACAAGTGTACGCCGCTCGCGATTCAAAACTGGCTCACGACGCAAAAGCGGGAACGCGGCGCCCGCCGCGCGATCGTCATGGCGCACGCCGTACTCCGCTCGGCGCTCGCGGACGCGGCGAAGTTGCAGCTTGTCACGATCAACGCGGCGCACCTTGTCACCGTCCCGAAGTCGACGAAACGAGCGGCGCGGATTCTCACCGCCGAGCAAGCCGCGACGTTTCTCGCCGTCGTCCAGGATCACCGGCTCGCGGCGCTCTTTACCGTCGCGCTCGCGTGCGGCTTGCGGCAAGGTGAGGCACTCGGATTGAAATGGGACGACGTCGACTTGACGACGGGCGAGATCCGGATCCGCCAACAATTGCAGATCGTCAATAAGCGGCTCGTACTGGTGCCGCTCAAAACGGCCGCGAGCCGGCGCACGATCACCGTGCCCGCCGTCTGTCTCGCCGCGCTCCGCGCGTACCATGCGGCGCAACGGAAACAACGCTTCGCCGCCGGCTCGGCATGGGTCGACACCGGCTTGGTGTTTACCGTCGGCCGGCCCGAGCGGCTCGGCGCGAAAGTCGGCTCGGCGCTCCGTCCGCGCAACGTGCGGCGCACGCTCGCGATCTTGATCGCCCGGGCCGACGTGCCCTATCTGTCGTTCCATGAGTTGCGCCATTCGGCCGCGTCGCTCTTGCTCGGGCAAGGCGTCCAACTCGGGGAAGTCTCGCTCTTGCTCGGCCATAGCGGCTTACACGTCACCCGCGACATTTACGCCCATCTGACCAAGCAAACGTCGGCCCGGGCGGCGGGCGTCATGGATCAATTGTTCGGCACCGGCGGCAAACCCCGTACGTAGGTACCGGGTTTGACCCCCAAACTGACCCCCAAACCTTTCGCTCGCGAACGAGCGCGGGCGAAAGCCGTCGAGCGGCGACAAGCGGAATCCTTAACAAAACGCGCTCGACGACGCTCGACGACGCTCGGGACTTTCGCCCCGCCGGTAGATCGCGAGTATCGGCTCGTCCGCCGAATCCGCGCGTTTTCCTTAAGGTTTTCTCTCAGCTGACGCGCGGCCGGGCCCGTTTGACCCCCAAACTGACCCCCAAAGTCGGCGGCGGCTCGTTCAATGAAGGAGAATCCGCGGCATGCGTTCCCGCCAAGCCGAGCACTATCGCCGGACGACGCTCGCGTCGATCCGCGCCGCCATCCCGGCCGACGTCCCGCTCGTCGTCGAGCCGCGGCCGGCGCCCGTCGGCGGCTTCGACGTCCGGACGCTCACCGGCGTCGTCGTCTGCTCGGGCCGGGCCGAAGTCGTCCGCGCGTTTCTCGCCGGCTATACGGCCGCGCTCGACGGCCCGCGCCCGAGCCCGCCGCACGTCGTCGGGATGGATCCGCCGACGGACGCGACCGATCCCGCCGGCCGTTTCCGGCCCGCCCGGCCCGTCGACGACGGCCGGGAGCCCTAACCCCCGAGCCGCCCGGCCCGGGCCCATCCGACGCCAACGTCGCCAGCCGGCGGGCCCGTCCGACGACGGGCGCGCGATTTCGAAATCGCGATCGTGTTCCCCTTAAAATGGTTCATATCTCGACGTTCGCGGTATCGACAGTCGAGCGCGGCGCCCGCTTTTTTCTTTCCGATCGCGCTTGACACAATACTAGTATTGTGCGATACTTCTTTCATGGTCGAACGCATCGCGGACGGGACATTTCAGGCGGGTGACGCGGTCGTCTACAACGGCAAGCCGGCCGTGTTCGTCGGCCGGACGATCAAGCATCGCGAGATCGAGCAAGACGGCAAACGGATCTTCGTCGTCGCGTTCCGCGTCAAGCCGGCGGCGACGGCGTAAGCCGCGCTCGCCGCGTCAACCCCTTGACGCTGTTACTTCTAACAGCGAAACAAAATCGAAACAAACACGATCGGGTTTTCGGGTTTTCGCGGGAGCCGTCTAGCCGGCGGCGTCCGTGACTTCGTTCCCCTCGCACGTCCCGCTTGCGACGTAGTACTCCCAGGCCGTCGAGCCGCTCGGCGTATCGCTCCCGAAGATCCCGTACTTCGACGCCGGCCAGGTGTTGTCGACGACGTCGAACGACTCGCATTTGGGCTCGGGCCCATGGAAGTAAATCGTTGAGGTATGCGTGCCGCCGGCAAACGTGTTGCCGCCGATCGTTGTCCGGAGCGGCCCGCGGCCGACGAGCATCAGTTTGGGGGAGCCGGCGTACTGGACATGATCGATCGCGGTGAATTCGTTCCCGGTGATCTCGACGTCGCAGAGCCGGCCGCTCGGATGGTTGTCGTCTTCGGCCAGGATGTTGATCGCCGCGGCGCCGTCGTGGAACCAGTTGTTCCGGATCGTGATCTGCTCGATCGTCGAGTAGGGCGCCGAGCCGCTTTGATTGCGGACGGTGAGCGACAAGAGATACCCGTCTTGCCCCTTGCCGCCCCAACAGTACGAAATTTCGTTGTCTTCGACGACGACGCGCCGCCCGAGCTTGAGTTCTAGCCGTGACTTGACGCCGATCGCCAGATCCCGCCATGCCGGGTTCGCGGTGATCGTGTTGCCGCGGATCGTGACGTCGGCGGGGACGTTGGCATCGCACGACGGATCGGCGCCGCCGAGCATGATCGTTTCCGAGCCGGCGGAGAGAAAGTTGTCGTCGATCAGAATCGGCCCGGGCGTATCCCACGCGATGATCGCTTGGCTATCACTGCCCGGGTACGACTGAAAGCAATCATCGATATAGCAGCGGACGATCACGACGTTGATCGCGTTCGCGGCGATCCCGCGCTTCGCCCCTTCGACGGGATCACCCAGGATGCGACACCGATCGAGCGTGACGTTGGCGCCGCTCACGATCGCAATGTCGGTTAAGTGATTGGTCCGGCGGACGTCGAGCCCGCGGATCGTGACGTCGGCGGCGGGGACGACGAGCCCGTCGAGCACGACGGGGAGCGGCGCGTCGCGGGTTTGCCGGGCGCCGTCGAGCGTCTCGGCTTGCAGGGTGACGCTCTTGCCGATCGTCAACTGCCCGGGATAGACGAGCGTACAACTGAGCGTCAAGACGGCCCCGGGCGCGGCGGCGTCGAGCGCGGCGTCGAGCGCGGCGGGCGTCGTGATCACGTCGCCGGATGGCTCGGGCGGCTCGGGCCCGGGCTCGGCGCTCAATGTCGCTTTGAGTTCCGCCAGCGTCGCGCTCGTCGCGGCGATCTGGCCTTCCATCGTCGCGACGAGATCGAGTTGTGCTTGGCTCATGGTGCGGCTTCGCCCTTTCGGCGTTTCCGGATGATCAGTGCGATCCCGGCTTTCTTTAACGACTGCTCGACGTCTTCGACGAGATCGCTGATCTGTTGTTGGCTCTTCGCCGTGTTCGCATCGTCCCGCGCGATGATCGCCGCGGTATCGCTCGCGGCTTGCGCTCGCATGTCGTCGAGCGTCGACGCGACGGCGGCGATCGCGTCCAGGATCGCCGCGGTGTCGGCCGGCGGCGTCGGCGCGGGCTCGGGCCCGGGCGGCGTCGCGCTCTTGAGCACCATGGGCCCGGGGAAGTCGAGATAGGCCGGTGTCGGTTGCACCCATCCCGTTGTCGGCGGGAC
>Ga0207669_10001212_pt1 | contig 10954 bp, 9 predicted proteins | sample KBSM33metaG_FD_184329 | JGI IMG/M metagenome (GOLD analysis project Ga0207669, IMG submission 184329) | Miscanthus rhizosphere microbial communities from Kellogg Biological Station, Michigan, USA - KBS M3-3 metaG (SPAdes) (version 2) | ecosystem: Host-associated > Plants > Roots > Rhizosphere >...
CCGGAAGTGCCGCCGGCGCCGCCGCGGCCGCCGCCGGACGGGGCGTTCACGCTGGCGTTACAGGCCGCCGCGAGCAGTGCGACCATCGCTGAAATCATCATGCGGTCGATGGACATCTTCCCCGTTGGGTGTCGTCACGCCCGCCGCGATGGCTCACGGGTACATGTGGGTGGCGTCGTCGCAACGTTGCCCGTCGAGCTGTTTCGACGCCACCCGGCAACCCACGGATCGTGGGCCCCCGTCTGCTCGGAGCATCGTGCATCCTCGGCGCCGCGATCGCCGCCTCGCTCGGATGCACCGCGAAGGTGACGCCCTCGGCGGCGGGCTCCGCCGGCGCGACCGGCAGCGCCGGTACCAGCGCCAGCACCGGCCGCGGTGGGTCGGGCGGTACGGCCGGGACCAGCGGCGCGGCAGGAACCGGCGGCGGGCCCATCATCGGGACCGACGCCGGCAGCGACGCAGCCTGCGCGCCGTCGGTGACCTGCACGCCCGCGGGCGGACAGTACTGCGGCAAGATCGGCAACGGCTGCAAGGGCGGCTCGCTCGAGTGCGGCGTTTGCGCCGGCGACGGCGTCTGCACCGCCGGCCTGTGCGTCGGCGGGCCGAGTTGCCCGCGGGTCAGCTGTACGTCAGGCGGATCGGCCCGCTACTGCGGCGTGATTGGCGACGGCTGCGGAACGAAGCTGGACTGCGGCGCGTGCGCGACGGGCGAGACGTGCACCGCCGGTGTTTGCGTGAAGGCCGGTTGCGTACCGCTCACGTGCACCGTCGGGACCACGCGCTATTGCGGCACGATCGGCGACGGCTGCGGCGGCACGCTGACGTGCGGTGACTGCGCCGCCGGCTCGACGTGCGGTGGCGGCGGCGTACCCGGTGTCTGCACGGCGACGAACTGCACGCCGATCACCTGCAACCCGATGGGCGGTGGCCAGTACTGCGGGCGCATCGGGAACGGCTGCGGCGGCGTGCTCGACTGCCCCGCTTGCCCCGGCGGCATGGCCTGCGGCACCGGCGCGCAAGCTGGCGTATGCCCCAACGTACCGGGCACGGGTGGATGCACCGGGATCCAGTGCAACATCGCAACGTGCACCGGCACCGCGAAGACGACGGTCAGTGGAACCATCTACGACCCGGCCGGTATCACACCGCTGTACAACGCCGTCGCGTACATCCCGAACGCTGCGCTCGATCCGATCCCCACCGGCGCCTCGTGCGACAAGTGCAGCGTCACGCTGTCAGGCAAACCGATCGCCGCGGCGCTCAGCGACGTGAACGGGCGCTTCACGCTGGAGAATGTCCCCACCGGAACGAACATTCCGCTGGTCATCCAGGTCGGGAAGTGGCGGCGGCAGGTGACCATCCCGAGGGTCACCGCCTGCGTCGACAATCCGATCACCGACGCCAACCTGACGCGGCTTCCGCGCAACAGGTCGGAGGGAAACATTCCGAAGATCGGCGTCACCACCGGCAGCTCCGACGCGTTCGAGTGCTTGCTCCGGAAGATCGGCGTCGCGGACGCCGAGTACACGCTGGAATCGGGCGCCGGCCGCATCAATCTTTTCGCCGGCGGCGACCCGGCCGTCGCGCCCAACGGCAACGGGCCTGGCGCAATCCAGTTCAACGCGGCTCTCGGGGGCGGAAAGTTCCCGGCGGCGACGACGCTGTGGGGCAGCACCTCGAAGATGCTCGGTTACGATCTCCTCATCTTCTCGTGCGAGGGGAGTCAGTTCGGCGACGTGAAGACACCTTACCTCGCCAACGTGAAGGCGTACGGCGACGCGGGCGGCCGGATCTTCGCCGATCACCTGCACTACTACTTCTTCCGCAAGGGCCCGGCGCCCTGGCCCAGCACGGCCGCGTACATCGATCCGGGTTCGACGCCGCCGACCCCGAGTACCGCGACCATCAACACCGGCTTCCCGAAGGGCGCGGCGCTGGCAGACTGGCTGGTCGCGCGCGGCGCATCCACCACGCGCGGCCAGATGCAGATCTACGAGCCGCAGCACGCCGCGACGGCGGTAATGGGTGCGACGCAGAGCTGGATCGCCATCGACAAGAACACGAATGATCCGATGTCGCCGCAGCGTCCGGCGATCCAGTACATGACCTTCAACACGCCGGTCGAGGCGGCTGCCGACGCGCAGTGTGGGCGCGCGGTGTTCACCGCGATCCACCTCAACGCGGCGCCGGCGGCGGCAGGTGACAAGACCGACATCTCCGATCCGGCGATGCCGTTCCCGGACGGCTGCCGCGGGAAGACGCTGTCCGCGCAGGAGAAGGCGCTGGAGTTTCTGTTCTTCGATCTGTCGGCGTGCGTTCAGCCTGATACTCAGAAGCCGGTGCCGCCGACCGTGCCACCGCCGGGTGTGCCGAATTCGCCGCCGCCTGCGGTGACCCAGCCGCCCGCGCCACCTCCTCCTCCTCCTCCTCCTCCTCCTCCGATGGTCGACTAGACAGGCGCGGAGCGCGCCTGTCTAGCGTCGCGCCGCGCTCAGCTTTCGGAAGGCGGCGTCGTCGGAGGACCGGGCGGCCTGGGCGCGCCCTTCTGCGGTCGCGGAATTCCGTAGCGGTCCAGTTTCGCGACGAATGTCCGCCGCGGCATGTCCATCGCCGCCGCCGCGCGCGTCTGGTTGCCCACGTGCGCGTCCAGCGCGTCGATCATGCGCTGGCGCTCGGCCTGCTCTTCGGCAGAGAGCGTGCTCGGCGCCGCCGTGTGCTGCGACACCGACGCGCGCGCGCCCAGCGGCTCGGCGACCATCTTGTCGATCGGCAGGTGCTCGGGAAGGATCTCGTCGCCGTCGCACAGCACGAGCGATCGTTCGATGACGTTCTTCAGCTCGCGGATGTTGCCCGGCCACGAGTACCCGCGCAGCAGGTCGACGACCTCCTCACCCAGCCGCGGGATCCGGCGGCCGGCCTCGCCGCAGAAACTTCCCAGGAACCCCAGCGCCAGCGGCGCGATCTCCGTCTTCCGTTCGCGCAGCGGCGGGATCGAAAGGCTGATGCCGTTCAGCCGGAAGAACAGATCACTCCGGAACGTCCCTTTCAGGACCTCCCGCTCGAGATCGCGGTTCGTCGCGGCGATGAACCGCACGTCGACCTGCTTCGGCTTCAGGCCCCCGACGCGCGTGAACGTGCGCGTCTCGATCACGCGGAGCAGCTTGGCCTGAACCAGGACCGGAAGCTCTCCGATCTCGTCCAGGAAGACCGTGCCACCGTCGCCGGATTCGATCAGCCCCATCTTGCCGGTCGCGCCCGTGAACGCGCCGCGCTCGTTTCCGAACAGCTCGCTCTCGATGATCGACTCCGGCAGGCTGCCGCAATTCAGCGCGACGAACGGCTTGTTCGCGCGCGGCGATCGCTGGTGAAGCATCGTTGCGAGGACTTCCTTGCCGACGCCCGTCTCGCCCAGGATCAGGACGTTGATGTTCGCGCCCGCGACCCGCAGCGCCAGCTCGTGAACGCGCGCCATCGCCGGCCCGAAGACCCACGTCGATTCACGGGCGGTCTTGTCGGCGTTCGCCGACGACGTGTCGGCGGCCGTTCCGCGCCGAAGCCGGGTGTTGGCGCACGAGAGCAGCTCGTCGACGGTGCGGCCGTCGCGCGGATAGTTGGCGACGCCGGTGTTGCAATGGGTATCAGCGCCGCTCAGCGCCGCCTCGAGCCGCCCCACCAGCGCCGAGGTCTGCTCCTCGCTGCGGTCGAGCAGCAGCAATTCGTAGTCGCTCGGGCCGTAGGCCGCGAAGACGTTCGGCGCGGGGATCTCCTGGGCGAGGATCGGCGCCAGGCGCGTCCACGGCAGCGGCCGCTGCAGCCGCACCCGGACCAGCGCGAACCGGCCGCCCGCCGTGTCGCCGCGCGCGCACTCCGCCTCGAGCCGGGTCTCGAAGTAGGCGTGCGACCAGAGGCGCTGGTGGCCGAGCGTGGTTCTGTTCTGCTGCACCATCAGTACGGTGCTGCCGATGGCGATGGCCTCGCCCGGCGCTACCGGAACCCGCTCGCTCTTCGGGATGACGGTGTCGCGGACCAGCGTCCCGTTGGCGCTGCCGGTGTCCATGACAAAGAAGCTGCCCTGCTCGACGTCGACGAAGAGGCGCGCGTGTTCGCGCGACGCTTTTGGATCCTCGATTACGATTTTCGACTTACCGGAACGGCCGATGGTCACGTCACCGATCTTCGGCAACGGGTAAGTGTTGAACGAATCCGGGGACATGACGAGCAGGTGCATCCCCGCGCTGTCAGGGAGGCCAACCTCCGCCTCATCAACAATCGTGCTCCGCGTACTCACCTTGGGCCCCGGCGGGCTGACGGTAGCGAGGGGCGAGATTTCTGGCAAGGAGATCCTGCTCAATCTGTGCAGGGCGAACTGCTCTGTCTGTGCCGGTGAGCCTACTGTTTCGTCCATGCGCACCTCCCTGGCGTGGCCTGGCACGGGGTCAGGCGGTTCGTTTGGGGTCAACGCCACCAACGCTGGCAATGTCGGTGCCAGCGACGGTCGGACTCAGCAGAGCCAGACACAAGGCGCGAAGCAGAACGTACCGCTCGCGTCGGTCGTACAGTAGTCGGCGCACGCCATCGCGGTCAGACTGGCGGCGCAGCCTTCGATCGCGCTGGCCGCCGCCGGTACGCAGCTCGGCCCGCCTTGCTGGCCGTCCGAGAGGCAGCCGGCCAGCTGCGTGGACATGCACGTCGACTCCTCGGGCGGGACGCACTGCGCATCCTTGTTACAGATGGCCTCCGCGTAGATCGTGCAGGCCGTCATCAGGTGCTCCCACGGATCCCGGGGCGGGCCGTCCGATCCCCCGCACGCCGCGAGCAACATCGACATCGCTATCGCCAGCGCCGCCGTCGCGCACGTCCGCGAAAACCGCGTCCACGCCATGCTTCAAGCTAACACGCGCCTCATTTCAGGACGAAATCCTCGGCCTCGTACAGCGGGCGGATCTCGATCTCCGATTCTTCTCCCGGCATCGGATCCGGGCAGCGGCGCACCCATTCGACCGCCTCCTCGATCGATCTCACCTGCCAGATCCAGTAGCCGGCGACCAGCTCCTTGGTCTCGGCGAACGGACCGTCGATGACGGTTCGTTTTCCGCCCGAACCCGAGAACCGGACGCGCTTGCCGAGGCTGCTCGCCTTCAGTCCGTCCCCGGCCAGCATGATGCCGGCCTTCAGGAGCTCCTCGTTGTACTTGCCCATGTCCTCGAGAAGCTTGGCGGTGGGCGGCGCGCTCGCCTCGGAGTTCTTCGTCGCCTTGACCATCACAATGACTCGCATCGTCGTTCTCCTTTGCCTGTGGGGCCTGGCCGTCAGCGCCCTCTCTCGATGGCGACGAACGAGCCCCGTCCAGATCGACGCGCACCCGGCGCCTTTTTTCCGCCGCGCCGAACCTACCTCATTTCCAGCGGTTACAGGCCGCGGCCGGGCCGTCGCGTGTCTTCCAGCCCGATCTGGCGCATGTTCTCGCGCACCAGGGCGGCCATCGATTCGCATTTGAGGAAGACGTCGGCGTCGAAGTGCTCGGCCAGGCCCTGGCGAAGCGTGATCACGTGCTCCGGCGGCGCGATCACGTCGCCATGCATGGCGTCCAGCAAGATGTCCAGACGCTGCTGGGCCGCCTCCGCGCGCATGAGCAGCAGCGTCCGCTCCTCGCGCTGATACTGGTACGCCGTCTTCAGGTCCAGCAGGTTCGTGGTGAACTGGACCAGGGCCAGGTTGTCCCGGAAGAACTGGGGCAGATAAAACGTGCGGCGCCCGCTGTACGACTGCTGATCGAAGTCCATCGCGCGGATACGGACCTGCCAGCCCTCGAAGTCGGGCGTCAGGACGAAAACGAAGTTGTAGCTGCGCATGTCGCCGAGCAAACGGATGAAGCAGCGCTCGTTGAACTTCACCAGTTCCTTGGCGACGCGGATCGGCTTGATGTCGCGGTTCTCCAGCCAGCGCTTGGTGAAGATATCGCCGGGCACGCCGGCGACGTGCTCCTCGACCAGCGTCGACACGTGCGTGAAGTAGTTGAGCCGGTTCGGCGACAGCAGGTGCTCCAGCTCCAGGCCGTACACGCGCGAGGCGTCCGCCTTCTTGATGTAGAAGTAGTCGGGGTTCTCGTTGATGCTGTTCACGATCCGGATCCGGAACGGCAGCGAGTTGCCGAAGCTGCAGAAGTCGATCCGATCGACGTAAAGGTGATCGACGACCGACAGATCACCGTGCACCTTCAGCAACGCGTAGATGTACTTGAGGTCGACCTTCAGCGCCTCCATCTCGCCGGGCGGATAGAGGACGGACTCCCACAACGTGTCGCGCCCTTCGGCGTCGGCGAGCGGCAAGCTCTCGCGGAAGCCCTCCAGCCGCGCGTACGTGACCGGCAGCTCCAGCTCGCGCCGGAACCGCGCAAGGTACGCCGCCAGCCGGCGGCTGACCGGGTAGCTCGGCTTGCGGCGTGTCCGACCCGCCTCCTCGGCTTCGTCGGTCGCCGCCTCGATCACGTCACGCACTGCCATCGATCAACGCCAATTCTCGGCGCAAAGTTTAGCACCGCCGCCCGATCGCGCGGCGGTGCGGATCAGTCACTGTTCGGGCGGCAGCGGGTTCAGAGGTTCAGCTCGTGCGTCGGCGGCGGCCGTCGGCGCGGCCGCGAGCTCCAGCGCATCGAACGCGGCGTACGCGTTCTTCTCGGGATCCGGCGTCGTCTCGTGCACCTCTCGCTGCCAGTCGTCGCCCGCCTTGCGATGCGAATGCCCGCCCCAAAGAACGATTCCCTTCATGCCCAGGAACACCTCGTCGTCGGGATAGTTTTCGTCGGCGAACTGTTCGAGCTGCTCCAGCAAGCGGACGCGATCGCCGTGGCTCACCTTCTTGAGCCGCGAGTAATGGACCGTCAGCAGCCGCACCGTGTGACCATTCACGGCCGCCGAGGTCGCGGCGACCGTCGAACCGCGCAGGCCCAGGCGATCGAAGTATCCCTGGACCGCGCTGCGCGCCGCGCGATCGGTGTCGTCGGCGTGAAACCGGCCGCGGCTGCGCTCCGTGTCGGCTGCCGCGGCGCGGCCAGACGACACCCCGCCGGCGCCGAAGATGGCCCCGCACGTCACGAACATCATCGGAAGCCCGAAGAACAAGCCGAGCGGGAAGACGAAACCCAGGCGGTGCAACGCGGGCGTGGGCGGCGCCGTTCCGGGCGCCGGCTCGCTGGTGGGCGACAACAGGTTGCAACGCTCGCACAGCTTCGCGTACGTCGTGTGGTACGAGAACAGCGGGAACCAGAAGACATGCTTGACCGAGTAGTTGCGCTGAAATCGGTGCAGCGTCTCCTGGCGGCAAGCGGCGCACGGCACGCTGTGATGTCCAATCACCTGTTGCTTGATCGAGGTTCCCGAGATGATGAGCATGAGCTTGCCTGGCCTCCGCGTGATCCGGACGTGACGCCGCACGCAACGTCGCGTGGCGGAACGCTAGAGCGACGTCGCCGCGTCTTGCAACCCCTCCGGTCCGCGCGTCGCGGGGACCTCGGGCGTGGCGGGCGGCTGCCAGGGGCGCGCGTGCTTCTGCAGGCGGTCGTCGATCCTGGTCAACATGTCGTCCTCCGCGAACGACGGGCTGTAGCTCGTGTCCGCGTACTCCGGTCCCTCCTTGGGCGTTGACTGCGAAATCTCGCGGGCGGCGACGCGCAGGCACGGACCGCCCGCCAGGAAAACCTCGCGCCGCGCGCGCGCCGGGCGGCCACGCGTCGTCAGGCGCGATGAGCCGACGGTGGTGTCCTTCCAGCCGGTGACGATCAGACCCGTGTCGTCCGGTGCGCCCGCCGGCAGCGGGAACCCGTCCTCGGTCAGTACCTCGCGCACGACCCGCGTCGCTTCGCGCAGTGGCAGCGCATAACACGCCCCCTCGCGCCGGGCCATCTTGCGCAGGTGCGCCTGGTACGGCTCGTCACAACCGCGGCAGCCCGTCAGCGCGAGCGCGACCGCGCTGACGGCGAGAACGGCGGGAGGCGGCAGCATGGAGGCAAGATTCTTGATCAAATCATCCCACCGGGGACATTCACGAGGCGTATGGGCCGATTTCTACGCGTCACGGCAGGGGTCGCGCTTCTCGCCTCGGCGTGCGCCGGGAACACGTCCGGGGGCGACCCGGCGGGCACCGGCGGCAGCCAGGGCCCCGGCACGGGTGGCAGCGGCGCGCCGTCCGGCACCGGCGGCAGCTCGTCCGGCACCGGCGGCGGCAACGGCGGAACCGCCGGCATTGCCGGCAGCTCGGGCAACTCGGGCAGCTCCGGCAGCTCGGGCAGCTCCGGATCGTCCGGCGGTCAGGCTGCGGGAACGGGCGGCTCCGGGTCCGGCGGCAGCACCGGCACCGGCGGCGCGGGCGGCGGCACCGCGGGGACGACCGGGGCCGCCGGGCGCGGCGGCACGACGGGTAGCGCGGGCGCAAGCGGTCGCGGCGGCACCACGGGCGCCGCGGGGGCGGCGGGGACCACGGGCGTGGCGGGCCGCGGCGGCACGACCGGGTCCGGCGGAACGACCGGCACCGCGGGCAGCTCGGGAACGACCGGCAGCGCCGGCGCGCCGGGTCCGGCGCTCGCCTTCCCGGGCGCTCAGGGCTTCGGCAAGAAGGCGACCGGCGCGCGCAACGGCGTCGTCTACCACGTCACCAACCTCAATGACTCCGGCAGCGGCTCGTTCCGCGACGCCGTGAGCGCGTCAAACCGCTTCGTCGTGTTCGACGTCGGCGGCTACATCCAGCTCGTCACCGCCGTGTCCGTGAAGAGCAACATCACCATCGCCGGCCAGACGGCGCCCGGCGGCGGGATCGGGTTCCGCAGCGGCGAGATCTCGTTCGCCAACTCGTCGAACATCATCATGCGGCACGTCCGCATCCGCCCGGGCAGCGAGACCGCCAGCACCGAGGACGACGCGCTCAGCCTCTACAAGGCGAAGAACGTGATGATCGATCACTCGTCGTTCGAGTTCGGTCCCTGGAACAACATCGACGCGGTCAGCGACGACTGGCAGGTCAGCCCGATGACCGACGTGTCCATCCAGGACTCGCTGATCGCCGACCCGACCGGCCAGCAATTCGGCGCCCACACCGAATCGGTGTCCAGCCAGATGGCCTGGTACCGGAACATCTTCGCCAACTCACACAACCGCAACCCGCTGTCGAAGATCAACGACGTGTTCGTCAACAACCTGCTCTACAACGACTCGGCGGGATACACGACGCACACGAGCACCAACTTCACGCACGACATCCTCAACAACTATTTCGTGTTCGGTCCGGCGTCGACGGGGACGGACAACACCTGGTACCAGGTCGACAAGAACCAGTCGATCTACTACGCGGGCAACCTGAAGGACACGAACCGCAACGGCACACTCGACGGCGCCGCGACGACGCCCTACTGGTACCAGGGCGAAGGGACGATCCTGACCGGACCATGGTCGCCCGAGACCAACGCGTCGCCGGTGCTGGACACGCCGTCCGCGGCGCGCGTCGCCATCTCGATGGCGGGCACGCTACCGCGCGATCAGATCGACGCGCTGATCATCAGCCAGGTGATGACGCTGGGCATGGGAACGACCGGCACCGGCGCCAACACCGTCGGTCCCGACGGCGGGCTGTACACCAGCCAGACGCAGACGGGCCTGTCGAACAACGGCTACGGAACGATCGCGGGCGGCACGCGGCCGGCTGACGCCGACAACGACGGCATGCCCGACGTGTGGGAGACCGCGACGGGATCGAATGTGAGCACCAACGACGCCATGACGAAGGCTGCCGACGGCTACGCGCTGATCGAGCACTACGTGAACTGGCTGGCCGTTCCGCACGCCACATCCACCGCGGGCGCATCGGTCGACGTCGACCTGTCGGCGTGGACGACCGGCTTCAGCAAGGTCTCGCCGACGCACACCGTGTCGGGCGCGCAGAACGGCACCGTGACGCTGCAGGCGGACGGTCGCACTGCCCGCTTCCAGCCCACCTCCGGCTTCAAGGGTGTCGCGTCGTTCAACTTCAAGGTGACCGGCTCCGACGGCACGGCTTACACTGGCGAGGTGCAAGTACTCGTCACGCCGTGAGCAGCGTCGCGGACCAGATCCTCGCAGTCCTCGATCGCTGCTGCGACGACTGCACGTTTCCGATGCTGGATAACGGATACGTGTACCTCGCCGCGACACGCCTCTCGCTTCACCGCTCTGCAAGCGATTGGGCGATGGTCATCGAGGTGTTCGGGTTCTCGCCGCGCGCGGGCCTTCCGGACACGCACATCTACACGTTCGCGAGCCGCCTGCACGATCGCGATCCGCCCGAGCAGTACAAGGACCGCGAGGCCTACGAGAACTACCTCGCGAAAAGCCCGCACAACGAATCGCGCTTCGTTCACCCGGTCGAGGAAGGCGACTGGGATGGTGACGATGAGATGATCGCCAAGAAGGCGAAGGAGGTGCGCGTGCGCGGGCGTTCCATCCGGTTGCCGCGCATCGCCGAATACGCGAAGCACGACATCGCGCTCGAGGAGCCGCCTCGCGTGCGTGTCTTCGAGCTGTGCCGGTACCTTGCGGCCGTCGCGCGCGAGGACGTCCTCGCGTCGCCGAAAGAGCGGGCCGTGAGCGTGCGGCCCGACATGACGCAGATCCTGCAGTTAGAGGAGTGGTTCCACCCGAACGTCGTCGAAGACACCGACCGACCCAGCGGTTCGCCGACCTTCCAGCAACTTGCGCGCGTGCTCGAGACCGGCGACGTCGGTGTGTACCAGCCGTTGACACCGCCCAACACGCACTGGCGGAACTGGCCGGAGGGCGGCTCGTTATGAGTCGCGCGTGTCAGACGGCGTCGCGGATGTCGTAGTCCAGCCGGATGAGACGGTCGCCGCGGGCGATCGAAAGTGAGACGTGATTCGCCGTGCGTAGGGTGGTCACGGCGGCCAGCGCGGCGGCGGGCGTCGCGAGCGATC
>Ga0207669_10001216_pt1 | contig 10944 bp, 8 predicted proteins | sample KBSM33metaG_FD_184329 | JGI IMG/M metagenome (GOLD analysis project Ga0207669, IMG submission 184329) | Miscanthus rhizosphere microbial communities from Kellogg Biological Station, Michigan, USA - KBS M3-3 metaG (SPAdes) (version 2) | ecosystem: Host-associated > Plants > Roots > Rhizosphere >...
CGCCTTGGCGCCCTTTTCGGCCGCGGCCTTCGCCTTGGCGCTGAATTCCGCGAAATAGGCCTGGCCCTTGTCGGCGGCGTCCTTGATGGTGTCGTTCATCTTGATAACTTCCTTTTCGATGGTGGCCGGCGCCTCTTCGGCGACTGCGGCGACGGTTTCTGTCACTTGTTCGATCACTGTCTCGACTGCGGGGGTCTCGACGGGTGCGGTCTCTAGGACGGGCGCCGCCGGCTGCTCTACGGCAGGGGTTTCGGCAACGATCGGAGCGGGAGTCGGCACGGGCTTCGCCTTGACGGGAACCGAAGCCGGCTTGGTGGATTTGACAGGCGTGCGCTTCACCGGCGCCTTGGCTGCGGGTTTCGCCGCCTTGGTTACGGGGGTCTTGCTCACCATCACATCCTCCGCCGCATCATTGCTGCATTGCACAAAATAGGGCTTGGGAGGCAAAGGTCAAGCGATTTTTGTGCAGTGCAACATAACCGTAACGAGCGGTGTCTTGGCTGGGTTTCGGCAAAAGCTGAAACCGTGACAGCGAAGCTGAAAACGACCCAACAGCCGGTTAGAGTCTTTTTCAGCTTTGCTGAATCGGTGCCGGCCCACTCCCCCACCCGGCCTCCCATAGAATACCCTGATTGGGAGGCCGGGTGGGGGAGTGGGCCGGCACCGCTACCGTTTCAGCTTTGCTGAAACAAACTCTAGGCCACCAGCACCTGCCCATTCACCCGCACGCCGTCGAGCCGCAGGTCCCGGGTATGGGCGATCACGTTCCGCTCGCGCGCTTTGCCGACCGTCACGTCGCGGATCAGCACGTCCTCGACCGGCGCCGCTTCCACGCCGACGATGCGCAGCGCGCGGCCGGTATTATGGCAATCGACGCGCTCGACGGTGAATTGCTTGTAGGTCGGGGGTGCGTTGCCGCCGCGGCTATGGTGATAGGCGGTAGTGAAATCGATCAGCGTGTCGCTGTCGCGCACCTTCACGTCGCGCACGCGGACTTGCGCGATCGTGCCGCCGCGGTCGAGATTGGCCTTGAAGTACAGCGCCTGCTTGGCGTGGTGGACTTCCAGCCGTTCGGCGAAGATGTTGGACGCGCCGCCCGACATCTCGCTGCCGATCGCGATCGCGCCGGCGATATGGGTCGACATCTGGCAATCGCGGATGACGACGTTGCGGGTCGGCCGGCCGACCCGCCAGCCATCCTGATCGCGGCCCGATTTGATCGCGATGCAATCGTCGGAAACGTCGAAGCGGCAATGTTCGATCAGCACGTCCTGGCAGGAATCGGGGTCGCAGCCGTCCGAATTGAGGTGGTGGCTGATCACCGTGACGTTGCGCACGATGACGTTGCTCGAATAGACCGGGTGGATTGTCCAGAAGGGCGAGTCGACGAATTTCGGCCCGTCGATCAGCACATTGGTGCAGCGGAAGAACTGGACGAAGGCCGGACGCAGGAAATGGCCGGGACCGAAGCGGCGATCGGCGACCGGCGTGCCGGCCTCCCCCATGTCGCGCAGCGCCGCTTTGTCGCGATCCTGGTGCGGGCGCCATTGGAAGAAGCCCTGCCCGCCCTGGCCATCGCACACGCCTTGTCCGGTGATCGCGACATTAGTGCAATCGCGCGCATAGATCAGCGGCGAGTAATTATAGACCTCGATCCCTTCCCAGCGCGTGAGGACGATCGGCAGCACGATCTCCTCCGGCTTGCCGAAACGGAGCAATGCGTCGCGTTCGAGATGGAGATCGACATTGGAGCGGAGATGGATCGCGCCGTTGATCCGCCACACCCCCGCCGGGACAAGCACGCGGCCACCGCCCGCCGCCGCGCAGACATCGATCGCCGCCTGGACGGCGAGGTGCGCCGGTGTGCCATGCTTCGCGCCATGATCGAGGATCGAGAAGGTGGCGGCGGGGAAGACCGGTGCCCGCATTCGCGCGACGATCGCGTCGACCGGAGCCCAATCGTCGCGGGCGATATCGCGCGGATCGGAGCGAGGATCGGCGGGCGCAGCGGCGGCACGGCCGATCCCGGCGCGCGCAGCGGCGGCAAATGCCAGAGATCCCGCGACGACCGCGCGGCGAGTGACCATCAAACCCCACCCTCTGCCGGGCAGTGCGCAACGACCTTGGCCGTCGCAGCGCCCGGACCCTATGCGTGTCGGTCGGCGCGCCCGAATTGGCGACACCCAATGAGCAACGCCCAATGAGCAGCGGATGCGACCCCGCGCCGACCGATCGTGATTGGTCCGCCCATCTCGCGTGCCCCCACAGCCGCGAGTACCCGGGCAACTGACCGACCCTCGATCTACCCAACCTTACCAGCCGGCTGCAGTCCGGAAAAGACCGGAGGCACGGCGCGGCGTGCCGATCTTTTTGCTTGCCGACTGTTTTGCACGGCCGGCCGCAGGGTGCCGGCGCGCGATCAGAACTTCAGCCGCGCCGAGACCTGGAACGAGCGCGGTGGCAGGTAATTGAACTGGTCGAGCTGACCATAGCCGTTCTGATAGCTGGTGCCGTTGATCGTGACGGTCGGCGCGCCCGACGAGCTGTTGGCGATCGCGGTGACCGCGCGGCTGTTGAACACGTTGTTGACGGTTACGCCCAGCCGCAGGTTCTTGCCGATCTCCTGGCTGATCGCGAACTCGCCGATGCTGTAGGGCTTGATGCGATACAGCCGGAGGTTCGGGTTGCCGTTGAACTCGGTGGCGTATTGCGGGCCGGTATATTTCTGGTTGAACGACATTCGGAAACCGCCGTTGCGATAGATGAACCCCGCCGCCGCGGTGGAGAAGGGCGCCTTGGCGATCTGCGCCCCGGTCGAAACGCTACGCGCATAATTGTACGATCCGTTGGCGAACAGAGTCAGGCCGGTGACCGGCATATAACTGATCTGGCCCTCGACGCCCTTGTACCGGACCTGGCCGATATTCACGAGCAGGGTCGTGTCGCAGCCGACCGTGGTGCAGGTACCGATCTTGTTGTTGACGTTGATGATGTAACCGTCGGCATCGACCGAGATCTTGCTGCCGTGCCACACGGTGCCGATCTGGTAGTTGGTCGTGGTCTGCGGCTTGAGGCTATCGAGCGCGGTCGAAAGCTGGCCCGAGGACGAATAGAAGCTCGACAGATCGGGGACGTACATGCCCTGGGCATATTGGCCGTAGAACGACCAGTTGGTCATCGCCTGCCAATTGACCGTCAGGAACGGCAGCGTCTTGGTCCAGGTCGCCGAGGTATCGAGCGGCAGGCGCGACTTCTGGTTGACCAACGCGTCGATCGAGCGGTTGAAGTGGACGTATTTGACGCCCGGGGTGATCGACAGGCTGGCGATCGGGCGGAATTCGAATTCGCCGAACAGCTGATACTGGTTCCATGTCGAATGCTGGACATAGCTGAGGTTCGCCTGGCCGATCGGCGGCAGCGCGTTCTGCGCTGCCGTGCCGTTGCCGTTGTTGAACTTCTCATTGTAGCTGGGCGTGCCGGTAGTCAGGTCGAAATCGACCAGATGCCGGTCGGTTGCGGCCTGTTCGTACCACCCGCCGAGGCGGATCTTGCCCATCGAGAAGTCATAGTTGAGCTGCCCGATATAGCCGAGCACGCGATATTTGTTCATCTTGCTATAGCCGAGGATATCGGTCGCCGGCCCCGCTACCGCCTTGTACGGCGAGGCGGGCGTCCCCGCGCCGGAGAAGCCGGTGACGACATTGCCGGTATTTCCCGACCAGGTATTGTTGGTGTAGCCATACATGTACGCACGGTTGTCCATCGAGAATCCCGATCCGAGATCGCTCTGTAGCCGCAGGTAGGAGAAATCGGTGGTCTTGTCGGTGCGGTTGTACTTCCAATAATCCTGCTGCGTCGGATCATTACCCAGGCCGTAATTGCGGCCATAGACCCCGACGTTCGAATTCGCGGCGCAATTCTCCCCTGACAATTGGGTCAAGGCGGTACCATCCGGCCCCACAGCAGCGTTGGCGAAGCCCGTAACCCCCTTTGTCGCGCTGCCGCAGGTCGCGCCTTTCAAGACGTCCGACTGATAATAGAAATTGCGGTTCCAGGTGCTCATCACGGTCAGCGTGTTGGCGCTGCCGATCGGGATCACCGCCTTGCCGTAGAGGTTCTTCGAGCCGACCGGCGAATAGGTCAGCGCGCCGTCGGAGCGCAGATACTGGCCGGTCAGCACGACACGCGTGCCGCCCAGGCTGTCGATCGTGCCGCTCTGGAGCTCGGCGCGCGCGACGAAGGTGTTCCAATTGCCGAGGATCGCCTCGACCTGGCCGCCCATCTCATCCTTCACGCCGCGCGAATACATGTTGATGTTGCCGCCGAAGCTGGCCTGGCCGAGCTGGCTGGCATTGCCCGGACCGCGGTCGACGACGACGGTCTCGATCGTGTTCGACGGGAAGAACGAGGTCGAATGGTGGGTCGGATTGTTGGTATCGGCGAAGGGGATCGAATCGTAAGTGACGTTATATTCGCCATCCTGGAACCCGCGGATCGTCGCCTTGGTCTCGCCCAGGCCGTAGCCGTTGCCGGCGCCCGAGATCGACACGCCCGGAGTCAGCGCGATCAGCTCGTTGACGTCGGACGTCGCGGTCGCATTGTCGATATAATCGCGGCTGACGGCCGATTGCGGCTGGGTGGTGGTGAGCGACGCGGTGATCGGTGCGCTTTCGGCGGCGCGCGACCCGGTGACGATGATGTCGGAGGAGGTCAGCGATTGCTTGTCGTTGGCCTGCCCCTTCTGGTTGGCACTGGTCGACTGGTCGTCGGCAGCGGGAGTCGATGCGTCCTTGGCGGGTGCGTTGGCATCGACATCCGTGGCCACGGGCGCGGCGGCATCGGGGCCTGCGATCGCGGCCGCGGGAAGCAGGAAGGCACCGGTCGCGGCGGCCGCGAGCAAGGTGGCACGGAAAACAGTTCGGTTCATCATCATCCCCAGTCGGCAAATAGTCGGTTACGGTCGGGCGAGTTCGCGGCGCGCGGCGGCGACCTGATCGGCCAGGCGCGGATCGGCGAGCAGGCGGTCGGCGATCATCACCGCGACGCCGTGGCTGGCTTCCAGATCGGACTGGAAGTGGACGCCGCAAATTTCGCGGCTGAGCGAATAATCCTGCGCCCGCGCGATAATCGCCGGCGCGCGGTCGGGCATCAGTCGGGCAAGCGCCCAGCCGACCGACCAGGCCATGCCGCCATGGCCACTGGGATAGCCGCGATCGGCGACCTTCCCCTTGCCGCAATGCGCCATTTGCGGGTCGACTCCATAAGGCCGCAGCCGCCGGAAATGATCCTTGCCCGCGCTGACCACGCGGTTGGTTTCGCGCTGGATCCGCGTGAGCAGCGCGTACGTCGCGGGAAGCCGGGCGAGGTCGCGCCCCGCTGCCTGATCGAACGCGGTGGGATTTTCGGTCTCGCCGTCGCGCTCGGCTTGGGCGAGGCGCTCGGGCGAGGCGGCGGCACGCAACGCTTTCACCTGCTGGAGCTCGAGCGCTTCGAGCCGCGAATTGCGCGGCGGCGGGGGCGCGAAGGTGCGGTCGGGCGCGAACTCGGCGGGGTCGAGCAGCGGCGGCGTGGCGTCCTTCGCGGCGGCGGCCGGCGCTGTCGCCATTTGCGGCGGCAACGGTCTCGCCTGGACGCACGACACGGCAAGGCCCGCCGCGAGCGCGGACGGCACCCAATATCTGGCGATCATCACTGCTTCCTTCGTTGTCACCCCTGGGACCGACGGTGCCCGGAGGCGCCGACGTCATGGGTGGCCGCTAGGTGCGCGCGATGACGGTTCCGTGACTCTGCGGCCCGCGACCGGGTCGAAAGCGCCAACATTGCAAACTTAGAATTTTGCCATCACCGGCTTGTCACATCTCCGGCGTCAAATCGGTCGGCGCCAACGACAATATGGATCAGGCAGCCGCGGCGCCGGCATCGGCGAGCGGGCCGGGCGAATCGTTGGCAGGAATACGCACGCGCACCTCGAGTCCCGGCGCGGCGTCGGCGAGGTCGATCCGCCCGTGGTGGAAGCGGACGATTGCCTGCGCGATAGCGAGCCCAAGCCCGCTGCCCCGCGCGGCCGACGCGATCGCCCCACGCTCGAACGGGCGAGTCACCCGCACCAGGTCGGCGGCGGCCAAGCCCGGCCCATCGTCGCGGATCGTGATCACCGCGCCATCGGCATCGCGTTCGAGCGACAGCCGCGCGCGCGTTCCTACGGGTGTGTGCGTGGCGACGTTTTCGAGCAGGTTGATCAGCAGCTGGTTGATCAGGTCCGAATCGCCGGTGATCGCAACGTCGTCGAGCCGCCCGACTTCGAGCGTGCCGCCGCGATCGGCGATCACCGGGTCCATCGTGTCGGCGACGTCCTCGATCAGCGGCCGGAGCGACAGCGTGCCCATCGCCGAGGGATGCCGGCCAGTCTCGATCTCGGCGAGGCGCAGCAGCGCGTCGAAGATCGCGATGATCGACGCGCATTCGCGTTCGGCGCGCTCGAACGTGCCCGACAGGGCCGGGTCCCCATCGACCGCGCCGCGCGCGAGCATGCCGCGCAGGCGAGTCAGCGGCGTGCGCAAATCGTGCGCGAGGTTGCTCGAGAACAGGCGCTGGGTGCGGACCAGCTCCTCCATCCGGTCGATCATGCGGTTGAGGCTGTCGGCCTGGACCGCGAACATGCCGTCGAGCCGGTCGGTGGGAATGCGCCGGCTGAGGTCGCCCGCGGCGATGGCGTCCGCGGTGCTCTGCGTCTCCGCGAGCCGATTCGCCGTCAGCCGCGCGAACAGGAAGGTCGCCGATACGCCCATCACCAGCGCAACGAGCGAGATCGCCAATACGACGCCGGGCAGCAGCGCGTGAAGGCTGGCCGCCGCTTCGCTATGCTGGACGATCACCAGCAAACTGCCGCTCGGCAGTCGCGTGGCGAGCGCGCGGCCTTCCTGATAATTGCGGCCGCCACCCAGGAAACGGACGTCGGAAAAGCCCGGCGGCAGCGGCCCGATGTCGAGCCGTCCCGCGATCCGCGTGCCATCGCGGCCGAACAGCACATAGGTCCGCTCGCTGAGCACCTTACGGCGCTGCCAGTCGAGGATCTTGGCCGCCACCGCGGCATCGTCCGCACCATGGCCGTCGACCGGCTGGAGATATTTGGCGGTGTGATAGCGCAGCGACGCGTCGATGCGGCTCGACACCCAGGAATCCGCCGCGCTGAAGCCGATCATGCCGACCGCGAGCATCGCGATCGCGAACGCCATGCCGAACTGGATCGCGAGCCGGCCGACACGCGGCGACCGCGACAAAGCGCGCGGGATCAGGCGCACCGATCCGACCGCAAGATATAGCCGGCGCCGCGCTGGGTCTCGATCGGGTCGCAGCCGAGCGCCAACAATGCGGTGCGCAGCCTGCTCATATTGCTCTCGACGATATTGGTGGTCGGCGAGAACGAATAAGCCCAGACGCTTTCGAGCAGCATCGACCGGGTGACGAGGCGATCGGTATTGCGCATCAGATGGGCGAGCAGCGAATATTGCTTGCGGTTGAGCGCGGCCGAGGCGTCGCGGTAGCGCGCGCGATGACTGCTCGGGTCGAGCTCGAGCCGGCCGACCTGGAGCCGCGACCCTTCCGGCCGTGATACGTTGCGGCGCGCGATCGCACTCAGCCGGGCGGCGAGTTCGTCCATGTCGAACGGCTTGGCCAGATAATCGTCGGCACCGACCTCCAGCCCCTCGATCCGATCCTTGACCGAGCCCAATGCGCTCAACATCAGCACCGGCACTGCATTGCCCTGGCGCCGGACATGATCGATCACCGACAGACCATTGATGTCGGGCAACAGGCGATCGAGCACGACGGCGTCGTGCGGTCGCCGGTCGAGCATCAGGATCGCCTCCGACCCGGTCTGGGCGAGCGTCGTCTCATGGCCATGCAGGCCCAGTCCGGCAACAATGTGCTCGGCGATCACCGGATCGTCCTCGACTATCAGGAAGCGCACGCCCGTCTCCGTCGTCCGGATCCTTCGTTGCGTCCGCCATGTGACAGGCCGATGTCAGCACCGTGACGGTTTGCAGTCGCTCCGACGTTCGGGTTCTAGGCCGGGTCGCTTGGCACCACTGCCATCGCCTGGATCTCGACCTTCGCTCGTGGTTCGACCAGGCGGACGACCTGGACCAGCGCCATGGCGGGGAAGTGTTTGCCGATCGTGTCGCGATAGGCGCGGCCGATGTCCTTCTGGCGCGCGGCATAATCCTCGATATCGGTGACGTACCAGGTCAGCGAGACGAGATGCTCGGGCACGGCGCCGCCCGCTGCGAGCACCGCGACCACATTGGCCAGCGTCTGGCGCACCTGATCGACCAGATCGTCGCTGTCGAATTGCTGCTGCGCGTTCCAGCCGATCTGACCGCCGACGGCAATCAGCCGCCCTTCGGCCGCGACGCCATTGGCATAGCCAAGCGGGGGGGCCCAGCCGGCGGGCTGCAATATGTCATGCATGATCGGCCTTTCGCGAAGCGGCGGCGGCCTGGCGCAGCCGGAAGCGCTGGATCTTGCCCGTCGCGGTCTTGGGCAGAGCGTCGACGAAGCGGATCGCGCGGGGATATTTGTACGGGGCGATCACCGCCTTGACGTGATCCTGGAGCAATTTGACGGTGAGCGCGTCTGGCGCGGCATCGTCGGTCAGCACGATATGCGCTTCGACGATCTGGCCGCGGTCGGAGTCGGGCGCGCCGATCACCGCGCACTCACGCACCATCGGATGCGCGAGCAGCGCCGCCTCGACCTCCGGCCCGGCGATATTATAGCCGGCCGAGACGATCATATCGTCCGAGCGCGCGGCGAAATGGTAGCGGCCATCCGCGTCCTGGCGGAAGCTGTCGCCGGTCAAATTCCAGCCGTCGCGGACATAGTCGCGCTGGCGCGGATCGGCGAGGTAGCGGCAGCCGGTCGGCCCGCGCACCGCGAGGCGGCCGACCTCGCCCACCGGCACGTCGCGCATCGCATCGTCGACGATCCGCGCTTCGTACCCACCGACTGCCCGCCCCGTTGCGCCCGGGGCGCGATCGTCGACCCGGTTGGTGATGAAGATGTGGAGCAATTCGGTCGAGCCGATGCCGTCGAGGATCGGCTTGCCGGTGCGCCGCGTCCATTCCTCATAGACCGGGGCGGGCAAGGTCTCCCCCGCCGACACCGCGAGGCGCAGCGAGGACAGGTCCGCGCCTTCCTCCATCGCCGCCATCATCGCGCGGTACGCGGTCGGCGCGGTGAAGCTGATCGTCGCGCGGTGACGCTCGATCAGCTCGACCATATTGGCGGGGGAGGCCTGTTCGAGGAGAGCGGCGGCCGCCCCGAAGCGCAACGGGAAGATCGCCAGCCCGCCCAGCCCGAAGGTGAAGGCGAGCGGCGGTGAGCCGACGAAGATGTCGTCTGGCGTGACTCCCAGCACTTCGCGGGCATAGCCGTCGGCGATGATCAGCAGGTCGCGATGGAAATGCATCGTCGCCTTGGGCTCGCCAGTGGTGCCCGAGGTGAAGCCGAGCAACGCGACGTCGTCGCGCCCGGTGCGCACCGCGTCGAACCGCACCGGCTTGGACAAAGCGGCGCGGTCGAGCTCGGCATCGTGGTTGGCGGTGCCGTCGAAGCCGATCACCTTGTTCAGGAACCTGCTGCTTTTGGCGCAGGCGACGAGCTCGTCGAGCGCGCGCGTGTCGCACAAAGCCAGGCTCACTTCCGCCTTGTCGACGATCTTGGCGAGTTCGGCGGCGCGCAGCATCGGCATGGTGTTGACCACCACCGCGCCCGCCTTGGTCGCGGCGAGCCAGCAAGCGACCATCGCCGGATTGTTGGGGCCGCGGATCAGCAAGCGGTGCCCGGGTGCGACGCCATAATCCTCGACCAGCGCATGCGCGATGCGGTTCGACCAGTCGGCGAGCTCTTTGTACGTCCGCGCGCGCCCATTGCCGATCAGCGCGACGCGGTCGCCATGCCCGGCGGCGACCTGGGCGTCGCACAATTCGACGCCGGCATTGAGCCACTCGGGATAGTCGAACCCGTCGAGCAGCAGGTCGGGCCATTGCTCGGACGGCGGCAGATTGGCGCGCGCGAAGCCGTCGACATGTCCGGTAGGGCCGAGAGGTTCGCGCCGCACGGTCAGTCGCCCTCGAACACCGGCTGCTGTTTGGCGACGAAGGCGCGATAAGCGCGTTCGAAATCGCGCGTCTGCATGCAGATCGCCTGCGCCTGCGCCTCCGCCTCGATCGCCTGGTCGAGCCCCATCGACCATTCCTGGTTGAGCTGGGTCTTGGTGATGCCATGCGCGAAGGTCGGCCCGGCGACGATCCGCGCCGCCAGCGCCAGCGCCTCGTCCTCGAGCGCGTCGGCGGCGACCAGGCGGTTGTAAAAGCCCCAGCGCTCGCCTTCCTCGGCGCTCATCGTGCGGCCGGTGTAGAGCAGATCGGCCGCGCGGCCCTGGCCGATGATCCGCGGCAGCATCGCGCAGGCGCCCATGTCGCAGCCGGCGAGCCCGACGCGGGTAAACAGGAACGCGGTCTTCGCCGCCGGCGTGGCGAGGCGGAGATCGCTCGCCATCGCCATGATCGCGCCGGCGCCGACCGCGACGCCGTCGACCGCGGCGATCACCGGCTTGCCGCAGCCGATCATCGCCTTGACCAGATCACCGGTCATCCGGGTGAAGCGGAGCAGGCCCTTCATGTCCATGCCCACCAGCGGACCGATGATGTCGTGGACGTCGCCGCCCGAGCAGAAATTGCCGCCATTGGGCAGGATCACCACCGCATCGACATCATCGGCATCGACCAGGGCGCGGAACGTGTCGCGCAATTCGGCATAGCTGTCGAAGGTTAGCGGGTTCTTGCGCGCCGGATTGTCGAGCCGGATGCGCGCGATGCGATCGGCCACGTCCCAGCGGAAATGCGCCGGCTTCCATTCCGCCATCGCGGTCATGAGTCA
>Ga0207669_10001218_pt1 | contig 10942 bp, 11 predicted proteins | sample KBSM33metaG_FD_184329 | JGI IMG/M metagenome (GOLD analysis project Ga0207669, IMG submission 184329) | Miscanthus rhizosphere microbial communities from Kellogg Biological Station, Michigan, USA - KBS M3-3 metaG (SPAdes) (version 2) | ecosystem: Host-associated > Plants > Roots > Rhizosphere >...
GAACGACGGCTGGCGAGCCCGGCGTTCGCCGAGGTCGCGCGGTCGCTGCGCCAGATCGGATTCGATTCGGCGACGGCGCTGCTGTCGACCTACGGCGGGCGCGGAACCGGCCTCGGTCCGTGGCTCGCCGACGCCGAGATCAACCGGGACCGGAACCTGCGCCTGCAGTTCCTGGCCGGCTTCGGCATGAACATCGATCAGCGCGTCGAGATCTACCGCGGGATCCTCGCGACCCGGCAGTATCCGGACGATCTGTTCGCAGGTGAACCGGCGCGCCTGGCAGCGCTGCGCGCCGCGATGCTCGCGCGGCCGCAGTGACGGCCGGCGCGCGGCCGGTCAGATCCCCAGGTTGATCTTGGGCTTCTCGGCCGGCGTCGCCGCCGGCGGGCGCGCGGGAGCCGGTTTCGGATCCGCGACCGCCGCCGGCCGGGGCGCGGATTTCGCGGACGGCGCCTTCTCGGCGCGACGCCGCGGCCGTTCGACGGCGGGCTCCGGCTTCGCGACCACTGGCGCGCGCGGCGTGGGCTCGGCGGCGACAGGCTGCGGCGGAGGCGGCGCCACCGGCTCGGGCGCGGCGGCCGCGGGCGGGGGCACGGGCACGGCCGCCGGTGCGGCCTTCGGGAGCGGCGCGGTGGCCTCGGGAGCCGGCGGCTGCACCACCGGCGCGGAGATCGCCGCGGGCGCGGGCTCGGATCCACCCGAACGCCCGAACGCGAACACGAGCGCGCCCACCACGACGACGCCGGCGGCGATCCCGATCCCCAGGACCTTGCCGTTCAGGCGCGGACCCACCGGCAGAACCAGCTTCGTCCGGACCCCTTCCGCGGGCAGCCGGCGGGCGTCCTTCTCGTCGCCCGCGAGCGCCGGCGCCTTGCAGATCAGTCTCAGCTCGGCGGCGGCGTCGCGCGCCGACGCGAAGCGGGCTGCCGGCTCGCGCGCGCAGATGCGCGCGAACCAGGCGTCGAAACCCGCTGGCACCGCGCCGAACTGCGACGGCACCGGCAACGGCCGCGAGCACAGGTCCAGCACCAGCGTCCCGACCGTCTCGCCTTCGAACGGCCGGCGCCCGAGCAGACATTCGAACGCGATCACGCCCATCGCCCAGATGTCCGTGCGGAAGTCGACCGACTTCACGCCCTCGGCCTGTTCGGGGCTCATGTAGTGCAGCGTTCCCATCAACGCCCCCGTGCGCGTCTCGGCGACCGCCGACATGCCGAAGCCCACGATGGTCGACTTGGCGATCCCGAAGTCGAGCACCTTGGCCAGCTCCTCCTCCTCGTTCTCGATGAGGAAGATGTTGTCGGGCTTCAGATCGCGGTGAACGACGCCGACCTCGTGCGCCCGCGAGATCGCCCGCGCCGTATGCGTCACGATGCGCGCCGTGGCCTCGGCCGACAGCCGCCCGACCTTGCGCAGGCGGGCCGCGAGCGACTCGCCCTCGAGCAGCTCCATCGCGATGTACGGCGTCCCGTTGTCGACGCCGTGGTCGAGGATCTGGACGACGTGCGGGCTGCGGAGCGCGGCCGCGGCGCGTGCCTCGCGCATGAAGCGGGCGAGCGCCTCCGGGTTGCTCGCGATCTGCGGCTCGATCAGCTTGATCGCGACCGGCGACTGCAACGTCAGGTGGTGCGCCAGCCACACCGTTCCCATGCCGCCTTTGCCCAGCTGGTGCACCAGCTTGTACTTGCCGGCGAGTACCTGGGCTCCGGAAGGATCCTCCATCTGGCTACAACGCTATCACTGCGCCACGTCGCAGGTGGGCAGGTTCACGCAGCCCGACGGCGCCGCATAGCCGCAGCTGACGTAGCCCGAACCGCTGCACCGGCAGCGGTTCCCGTCGATGCCGCACGCGTAGATACGATTGACGTGGGCGTCGTCGAGCGCGCTGCGCGTGAAGAACACCTCGTCCATGTTGCCCGTGAGACCGCAGTACGTCTGGTCGCAGCCGAGCATGAATGGACCGGGGCCCGACCGGATCGGCTTGGTGGCAGCTTCTTGAGCCGCGAGCGAGCCACCGATGAAGACCGACAGCGTGCCGTTGTTTGCGTCATAGCGACAGACGAGGTGGGCCCACCGGTTGCCGGCGATCGAGTCCGGCCCGACCTCGGTCGGCGTCTCCGCCTCGTTGTAGTTGAAGTCGGTCGTCGACCCCGAGAAGCCGATCCGGCAGTACGCGGCGGCCCCGCTGCTCCCGAAGCTGCCCAAGCGTTGATCCAGGTAGAAGACGAACCCGCCCATGTAGGCGCCCGGGCCGTCGTCGCTGATCAGATACTGAAGGTCGCCCGACTGACCGCTCGAAATGCGGAACCACCCGCCCAGCGTGAAGCTGGTGCCGGGCGGCGTCTGCAGGATGGCCGGCAGCGCGGTGCCGCCGGGTTGCACGAAGTAGCCGGGATTGGCCGCATTGTAGCGGAGCTGGGCGGACTTGCCTTCGATCGCCGTCGTATCGTCGGAGAGGGGGAAAAACGGCCCTTGCTCTTCCAGGTGCGTGCCGCCGTGCGCCTCCACGCCCAGCTGACCCTGCCCCAGATCGAACTGGTAGACGACCGAGAACGACGGTACCCAGTCGGGCGCCGGCGTCGACCCGCCCGCGCCGGCGGTGCTCCCGCCGCTGCCCGTGGTGCCTCCGCGGCCGGCCGTGCCTCCGCCCGTGCCCGCCAAGCCAGTCGTGCCGCCCCGTCCTGCCGTGCCCCCACCGGTCCCCGCCACGCCCGCGATGGCGCCACCCGTCCCCGCCACGCCGGTCGTCCCGCCCCGCCCCGCCACGCTGCCGCCGGTGCCCGCCACGCCGGTCGTACCGCCCCGCCCCGCCACGCTGCCGCCCGTGCCCGCCGCGCCGGTCGTCCCACCCCGGCCGGTTCCGGCCGTACCGCCTGCGGCGCCGCCCAAGCCTGTCGTTCCGCCCGTGCCGCCCGTCCCCGCCGTGCCCCCGGACCCGCCGGACGCGCCGGTGCTGCCCGCGACACCGCTGGTCCCCGCGACACCCGTCGTCCCCGCGGCGCCCGTGCCTGCCGCTCCCGTCGTGGCGCCACCGCGTCCCGCGCCGGCCACGCTGCCCGCGCCCCCACCCCGCCCGCCGACACCACCCGCGCCCGTGCCGGTCGTGCCGGCGCGCCCGCCGTCAGCGACGACGCCGTATTCGGAATAGAGGCAGCCCCCGAACAGCAGCACAACCCCGAAAACGAGGACGCGTGCGCGTGCCTGAGGGGCCCCGGTCAGCATCGTGCGCGTCAGAACTCACCGCTCAGCAATGTTCCACCGGGGACGACAGCCAGCCTGACGTTGCCGAAAACGGGGCGGCGCCGCTGCGCCGTCGCGCCCGCGCCTGCAGCCGGTTCTGCCGCTGCCGGCGTCGTCAGCAGCAGGTACGCGCCAACGCCCGTGAGCGCGGCGCCCACGATGAAGCCGATCGCGGGCACCGGGCGAAGGCTGTTGTAGCTGTCCACGTTGCCGGCCTCGCTGGCCGGACACATCTGTCCCCCCTCGCCGCAGCCAACGCTGTCGAGGTGGTTCTTCTTCGATCGCACCATCAAGCCGGTGACCACGCCGACAGCCAGACCTGCGCCTCCGCCGGCGAGGGTCGCCCAGCCTATTGTGCGCGTCGTGCTGCTTCCGGTTGAAACGGAGCCCGGCTGTGTGACCAGCGGGGTATCCGCGCTGCCCGAGGCCCCCGCCGCGTCGGCCAGAGGGGCCGCGAGGCGCAGGACCGCCTCCTTCTTTTCACCCTCCGCGACGACGACCTCGGCCGTCGCCCGCGCAGTTTCGCGGACGCCTTCGATCTTGTGACGTCCGGGGTTCACGGGGTAAGCGCCCGGCGTGGACGCGGCCACCGACGCGCCGTCGATCGTCACCGCGACCTCGCCGGCGGGAGCGCCCTCGACACGCACGAGCACGACCGGGATGCGCCGCCCGACGTCGGCGCGCTCGCTGGTGGCATCGCGCCGGGCTTGCTCCTGGATCGCCTCGTCGCCGACCGACGTCGGCAGGCGGATGACCTCGAGGTAGCGCGCGTCCGCTTCGACCAGCTTCCCCACCTTGGCGAGCGCGCGGGCCGACCACAGGCCCAGCGAAGGAACGCGCAACAGCTGGTACGCGGTTTCCAGGCGATCGTGAGCGGTGGCGAAGTCGCCCGCCTGGTAGGCCTCGACGCCCGCGTAGCCGATCTTGCGGGCTTCCGCGCGCGTGGCATCGTCCGACGGCTGCGCCGCGGCATCCCCAACGGTAAACAACATTAACGCGATCGATCCCAGGAAACCAAGGGCGCGCGCGTGCATCGGCAGCCGTCATTAGATCATCTGGACCGCGAGGCGCGCAAGCGCATTCGGCGTCAGCGATCCGACGCTGCCGACGCTGCCGACGCTGCCGACGCTGCCGACGCTGCCGACGCTGCCGGCGCTGCCGGCGCTGCGACGCGCGGAAACGGGATGTATCCGCGGTGGACGAAGCGCCATTCGACGAAGTCGTTGTCGCGCAGGCCCAGCGTCGCAAAGGTGGCGTCGGAAAGATCGATGCCGGCACGGTTGACCGGCGTGCGGTACGAACCTCGGCCGCGCTCGGCCGCGGGGCGCTGGGTGTTCTCCCAGTAGGCGTCGTCGATGTTCCACGGTCCGACGTCCAGCACGGGCACGACCAGCGCGCGGCCCTGGTAACGGACCTCGACGTCCCGGCGCAGCGCCGAGGGATGCGGGAGCGCCACGAAATGATCGCCCGTCCGGATGATCCCACCGGTGGCCAGCCGGCCGCCCGTCAGCCCCTCACGCGTGGCGAACACGCGCTGCCACGGCCCCGGCTTGCGCCCCTCGTGTACGGTCCAGATGAGCAGCGCGGCCAGGATCGCGACCAGCACAGCCAGGGGCACGCGGCGAAACCGCCACCGGCGACGGCCGCCGCGACCGAACCTCATCTCCTACCCGGATACCGTCGCGGGCCGACCGCCGCAAGTTTCAGAACAGTCCGAGCACCTTCCGCCGGTAGAACGGCTTCGTCTCCTTGGTCATGTAGTCGGAGACGCCGCCGGCCGTGATGCGGATGAAATCGATGAGCTCGCCCTTCTTGGCCGCGCCGTCGAGTACGATCGCCGCCTCGGCGATCAGGCGCGGGTAGTCGACGCCTTCGTCGACGTCGATGCCGATCATCGTGTGGGGTTCCGGGCCGGCCTTCGGATCGAAGACGTGCGCAAGGTAAGCGGCGCGCACCGGCTTCTTCGTCTTGAAGAACGCCGCCAGCGCGTTCGTCACGTGCGTCGGGTAGTTCGCGGGCTGGCCCATCATCACCTCGCGAGCTTCGGACACGACCTCCGACGGCAGCGGCGCGAAGATCGATCCGTCGACGATGCTGGCCATCTCCTGGGGCGTGAACTGCTTCCCATAAGGCGAGCCGGGATTCAGGATCACGTGGTCCTTTCCCACCATCTCGAACAGCGCTCGCGCGTTCATCCCGAGGGTGCGAACCGGACGATCCACCACGGCGCTGATGCGCGCAGGCGACGAGAACACGGGCGTATGGCGTACGCCGTCGATGTCCAGTTGGCGCAGCTGGAGCGCGCGGCCTTTCTCGAGCACGTGACGGCCGGCCGGTTCGGCGGTCTGCGGATTCTCGTCGATGATCAGCAGATCGGACTTGGCCAGCAGCTCGTAGAAGCGCGGGCGCGCTTCCGGGCTCGTCGCGGCCGCCATCAGAACCTTCTCGAGCTCGTTCTCGGGAACGAAGTCCATCGACGGCGATGCTACCGCGTCCCCGGTTTTTCAGTATCGTTGCGCGATGGCAATCCCGGAGGTTCGCGCCTACATGGCCGCGCAGCCGCCTGCCGTTCGGCGGCGCTTGCAACAGATCCGCGCCGCCGTTCGCGCGACCGCGCCCGGCGCCGTCGAGCACTTCAGCTATCGGATGCCCGGCTTCCGGCTGCGGGGAAAGACCTTGATCTGGTATGCGGGCTTCAAGCACCACGTCAGCCTGTTCCCGATCACGCCCGCCCTTCTCCGCGCTCACCGGATCGATGTCGCGGGCTACGTGACGTCGAAGGGCACGATCCAGTTTCCGCTGGACGCGCCGTTGCCGATCGCGCTGGTGAAACGCCTCGTGAAGGCGCGCGCCGCCGAGGTGCGAAAGAACCGGCGCGCCTGACGCAACAGACACGCGCGGCGGCCGATGCTACCGTCATGAGCGTGTCCGTACGGCATCACCGGCATTCGTTCCAGGACTACCTGGCGGTGGAAGAGGTCAGCACCGTCCGCCACGAGTTCCTGGATGGTGAAATCTACGCGATGGCCGGTGGCAGCGTGCTGCACGCGGCGCTGTCGGCGGCGGCGCTGGCGGCGTTGCACAGCCAGCTTGCCGGCCGTTGCCGCGTCTACAGCTCTGACCTGCGAATCCGCGTGCGTGCGACCGGTCTCGCCAGCTACCCGGACGTGACGGTCGTGTGCGGCGCCGTCGAAACCGATCCGGAGAACGCAGAGACCGTGGTCAACCCGGCGCTGGTCGTCGAGGTCCTTTCGCCGGGAACGATGGATTACGACCTCGGCGAAAAGTTCGAGCACTACCGGCAGATCCCGTCGCTGACGGCGGTGGTGTACATCTGGCAGGATCGGCGAAGGGTAGAGATCCGGGAACGATCGGGCAGCACCTGGAAGACCACCGTCATCGGACCGGGCGAGATGGCGACGAACGCGGCGCTCGGCGTCGGGTTGGACGTCGACGCGCTTTACACCGACGCTGGCGCAAGTCCGCAACCCTGACCCGGACGTTTCGCGTGATCGCCGGGCGGGCCGCGCGCTATTGTTGCGATCATGTCCAGCGCCGCGACGCGACTGTTTCTGGTGCGCCACGGCGCCACCCAGCTGACCGCCGAGGATCGCTTCTCGGGGACGGTCGGCGTCGATCTTTCCGACGAGGGACGCCAGCAGGCGGCGTTCCTGGCCGATCGCCTCGCGCACGAGAAGGTCGGCGCCGTCTACGCGAGCCCGCTCGGCCGCACGTTCGAGACGGCGATGATCATCGCGCGTCCGCACCGGCTGACGCCGGTGGAACGCGACGGCCTGCGCGAGATCAGCCACGGCCGCTGGGAGGGTCTGACCCGCCACGAGGTGGAGACCCGCTACCCCGACGAGTACGCGGCCTGGGAGGCGGACCCGTTCACGTTCGCGCCCGAGGCGGGCGAATCGGGCGTCGCCGTGCTGGCGCGCGCGCTGCCCGTCGTGCGTGACATCGTGGTCCGGCACGCCGGCCAGAACGTGGTCGTCGTCTCGCACAAGGCGACGCTGCGGCTGGTGCTGTCCAGCCTGCTGGGGTTCGACGCCCGCGGCTATCGCGATCGCCTCGACCAGTCGCCCGCGTGTCTCAACGTCGTCGACTTCAAGAACCCGGTGCGCGCGCGCCTGATGCTGTTCAACGACATCTCGCACTACCAGAACCAACCACGCCGCGCCGAGGGGAACCTGTCGAAGTGGTGGGACGCGGACGGCGGCGCGGCAAAAAAATGAGCGCGTAGCTGCCGTGATCGGGCGCGACGATCTCGTCGGGCAGCTGCGGGCGCTCGGCGTCGCGCCGGGCGGCGTGCTGGTCGTGCACACGGCGTTCTCGAAGGTGGGGTCGGTCGAGGGCGGCCCGCGCGGATTGATCGATGCGCTCGGCGCGGCGCTGGGACCGGACGGCACGCTGGTCATGCCCAGCATGTCCGACGACGACGAGCAGCCCTTCGATCCGGCGGCGTCGTCGTGCGCGGCCATGGGCGTCGTCGCCGACACGTTCTGGCGCCTGCCCGGCGTGCGCCGCAGCGACAACCCGCACGCGTTCGCTGCGGCCGGCCCGCGCGCGCGTGAGATCACCGCAGCGCATCCCGTCGACGTGCCGCACGGACCGGACAGCCCGGTCGGACGCGCGCTGGCGCTCGACGGGCAGGTCCTGTTGCTCGGCGTCGGCCACGACGCGAACACGACCATCCACCTCGCCGAGATCCTCGCGGGCGTCCGCTACCGGTTGCCGGCGCACGCCACCGTGATCCGCGGCAGGCGGCCGATCCGCGTCGAATATCGCGAGAACGACTGCTGCTGCGCGCGGTTCGCGCTGGTCGACGGCTGGCTGGAGGACGAGCGGCGACAGCGGCGCGGCCGCGTCGGCGACGCCGACGCCCGGCTGGCGCGGGCACGCGACGTCGTCACGGTCGTCACCGCCCATCTCGCCGTCGACGAACTGGCCTTCCTCCACCCGCCCGGCGTCGACGCCGAATGCGACGCCGCCCGCGCGTCGGTGCCGGGGTGACCGACCGCAGCTGGTACATCGCGGCCATCAACCGCGTCGTCGACCACATCGACGCGCACCTGGCCGAGGCGCTTGACCTGGAGACGCTCGCGCGCGTGGCGCACTTCTCGCCCTGGCATTTTCACCGCCTGTTCCAGGCGCTCACGGGCGAGACGCTGGCTGATCGCGTGCGCCGGCGGCGCCTGGAGACGGCGGCGGCGCGGCTGCTGACGACGCCGCCCCAGACCGCGCTCGCCATCGCGCTGGACGTCGGCTTCGGTTCGGCCGAGGTTTTTTCGCGCGCGTTCCGCGCCCACTTCGGCGTCACGCCGACCGCCTGGCGGCAAGGCGGGTTTCGCGCCTGGGCACGCAAGCACCGGGTGCAACTGCGCAAGATTCATCAAGCGGACCGCAAGACGAATCAAGCAACCGTGACGGGGTTCTCCCAGGATGGCGACTTGTGGCCGCATGGCCACCATCCCAGAAAAGGAGGGAAGCCCATGCAAGTCGAGATGAGAACGCTGCCTGAAACCCGCGTCGCGTACATGCGCCACGTCGGACCGTACGGCTCGTCCAGCATCACGAAGATGTGGATGCGCTTCGCCGCCTGGTGCGGCGCGAACGGCCTGCTGACGCCGCGTCCGACCATGTTCGGGATCAGCCAGGACAGCCCGAAGATCACCGCGCCCGACAAGTGCCGCTACGACGCCTGCGTCGAGGTGGACGACCGGTTCCAGCCGCAGCCGAAGGACGAGATCGGCGTCCAGACGATCTGGGGCGGCCGCTACGCCTGCGCGCGTTTCACCGGATCCGCGGCCGACATCCACGACGCGTGGATGCGCTTCATCGGCGGCTGGATCCCCGACAGCGGCTACCAGTGCGAGAACCACCCCGCCATCGAGCTGTACGAGCCCGACTTCACCGTCGATCCCAAGACGGGCGTGTTCTCGTGCCTGCTGTGCATGCCCGTCCGCCCGCAGTGAGCTCGCCGCTGGACCGGGCCTGGAACTTCGGGGTGCTGGCGGTGTCGTTCCAGGCATGGGCACCAGGGGCCGCGGCTGGGCGATCGCAGCAATCGCGGTCAGCGCGTCCGCCTTCGCGGGGTCGGCGGCGGCCGACGAGATCATCCGCCCCTGCAAGCCCGGCACGCCCGAGCACGCCGCCGCCGGCAAGGCGCTGAACGCGCTCGACGCGGACATCCGGAAGCTGGCGCCTGGCGCCGATCCGGAACGGCTGAAGAAGCGCCTCGGCGATCTCGGCGCGCAGACCTGCTTTCAGATCGTCGACCTCGACGCCGACGCCAAGTCGGGCCTGGCGCTGCGGACCTGGTGGGAGGACGGCGGCCACGACACGGCGGCCAGCGCGCTCGACCTGGGTGGCAAGGATCCGTATGTCTGGCTACGGCCCGACGTACGCCGCGCGCTGACGATCGAGACCGCGCCGCATCACCGGCTGGCGCCGCTGCTGTGCGCCGCCTACGACGAAAAATGCGGTCGCGACACCGACGGCTGGCGCCTGCGCGCCGAGGCCGCGCTCCAGCGCGCGGCGCGCGCCCGACACCTCGCGGGCGACGGCGGGGGACCGTTCCTCGCGGAATGGACGCGGGAACGCCGGCCCACCGACGACGACTGCGCGACGTACGCGCGGAAGGCCGCGCCGCGCCGCCAGCTGGTGCGGTTTCGAAATTGCCTGGACGCGACCGCCGAGAGATCGCCGCGGTTTCCGATCGGCCGCGTGAAGAAACCGACCGAGGGATGGCTCGTCGTATCGGGCCGGCGGGGCCACTACAATTTCTGCGACGAGCTGCGCGCGTTCGACCTGGCGACCGGGTCCGCGTATCGCGTCGGCAGCTGCAGCGGCCTCGCGCTGATGTCGGGCGGCGACGTCGATCACCGCGCCACCGACGATGCCCGCAAGACATCCCGCGAACGCGGGACTGTGTCGCTCGACGAGATCCGCGAGGCGGCCTGGATGCTGCTCCAGCTCGGTGAGCTGGATCCGTCGGTGCTGCTGCGCGCGGTCGGGTACGCGCTTCCGAAATCGATCGCGCTGGAGAGTGACAACCACGCGCTGGAAGGCATCGGCCTCGGCGGGATCGCGTGGAACAGCGGGCAGACATCGCTCGAGTGGCGGGTGACCGCGGCGACGCGCGAATTGGGCCGAGGAACGATCACCTGGCCCCGTGACCTCAACGACGACGTGGAGGCGTACGCGACGGAGCTGCTCGAGGTCGCCGAGGCGTCGTTCACGCCTGGCTGCCCGACGGCGACGCCGCCCGCCGCGCTGGCCCAGCAGCTGAACACGCTGTCCGGCAACCGCCTGGACACGGACGCGAAGAGCCTCGGCCACGCGGCGTCCGCGCTGGACGCCAGCTGGCGTGATCTGCTGCGCGACGGCTGCCCCGCGGTCACGCCGCCCGCGCGACGATGATCGTCTCGCCCTCGGGACGCCAGGGGCGCCGGTCGTAGCCGCCGTAGATGGTGAGATCGGTGAAGCCGGCGCGGGCGAGCAGGTGCTCGATCTCGTAGCGGTAGAACCAGCGCAGGCGCACGACCGTGTTGCCGTGAGTCGGATGCGCGGGTTCGAAGCGAAATGTCACCGTCATGATCTGCGTCGCCAGGTCCATGCGCGTGCTGGCGAACCGTCGCGTCTCGACGCCGTCGATCGTGAACGTTGCGTCGAGGCGCTCCGTGTCGGCGGGCGCGCT
>Ga0207669_10001235_pt1 | contig 10883 bp, 8 predicted proteins | sample KBSM33metaG_FD_184329 | JGI IMG/M metagenome (GOLD analysis project Ga0207669, IMG submission 184329) | Miscanthus rhizosphere microbial communities from Kellogg Biological Station, Michigan, USA - KBS M3-3 metaG (SPAdes) (version 2) | ecosystem: Host-associated > Plants > Roots > Rhizosphere >...
TATTAGTTCTGTTACATTAGATGATTTTACGTTTAATAGAGTTATCACTTGTCTACTATCAATTTTTAACGCACTTTTACCTAATTCAAATACAAATCCTATAGTAATAATACCTATAAATAATAATGCTACGATTAATCCATAAATATTATTCACATATGCACTTAGTGCAAAAGGGAAAGTTAAAAGAATTTCTAAATCTAATAACAAATAAACTAATGCAAAAATAAAGAATTTTACACCAAACTGTGTTCTATTTTGCCCTAAAAAACTATGAAAACCACACTCAAAAATACTATATTTTTCTTGATAAGGGTTGTGCGGAGCTAAAATTAAATTTACTAGTAAAAACACTAAGGCTAATATAGATACAAATAAAAAGAAAAAAGTCATACTACTCATTTAATTATTAAATAAAATTTGTACCAATATGGTCAAGGGTGTTAGCAATTAATTAGTTAATGAAATGAAATTTCATCTTAACTTGAATTAATTTATCAATATATTACTATATTGTTCAGACTATGTCTTTATCTACTCAGTTTTTAATACATAAGTAAATATTGGATTTTAATATAGGATTATTGTTAGTATTACTCACCTAATAGTCGTTGAACGTTTTTATCTCACATCTTTAGAGAGGACTCTTGCGCGGAGCGCATGTAGAGATCCCTACTCTAATAATGATAATACTGAGATAAACTTCGCTGCAAATTCTCAATCAAACGTCGGGGTGTTGAAGTCTTTGCAATTTATCCAATGGATTTAAATTTTCCCTCTATATTCTTCCCGCCCTAAGGCGGGAAGAATAAAGGAGGCCGAGGGAAAATTTAGCGGGCTACCTATTGCATCTCGGCTAAGTACTATAAATATAAAAAAAAAGATAAATTATCTTAGCGTATTCATACCGGATTTTATTTTACGTATTTTATCTAACCCCTCTTCGGTTAGATGAGCCTTACATGTTATTAGTTCGGCTACTCTCAATCAATCTTCATAATCTTCTCTTTTAACACCTTCTACTGTATGATCTTTAAAAAAGGGTAATATTTTATCTGAAATATCCGAAAACTTTCTAACAATAAATACCCCTGACCCTGCTGACTTACTTTTTCCATGGTGGTAATTGAATAGACCACATCCAAAAAAAGAAATAAAAGATCTTAACAACAACTCATCTCTCAAATGTTGAGAGACCTTAAAACTTAATGAAACACCATCTAATTTACCTTTACCATATTTAGCTATTTGAACTAAAAAGCATCCCTCACCTGAAACAAACCCTGCCATTCAATCAGGATTAGGGGTAGAAATGTCTTTGATCAAAGGTCTATCGACAGGCACAGTATTAGGAAAAACAGTCTTCAAAGAATCCGATAAACCCAAATTTATCGAAGCACGAATATTTACAATCTCTTGTAATCCCTTTGCTGATAAATGTTCCCCTTTAACTACTTTAAGGATTATTTCCTTAAATAATATGAAATCTCCCTTTTTTTGAGTTATTAAAGGGTAATTATCAAAATGCGAAATTATTTTTAAGATTTCGTCTAAAGATCTTACAACGAATTTTGAATCATCATTAGTTAGATAAATTTTTCCTATATCTCCAAAATAATGTTTAATACGCATTAATAATAAATTATCTCTTGAGTGTACTTTTATATGGAATGAAGGTCGTACATAGTATTTACCGTTCGGATTTTTTTGAAGACTAACATTGAAACAACCTTCTGCATCAGAATAGCCTGATATAAATAAAGGTGAAATAGGGTGAATGTTGTTATGATAAAAAGTTGAGTAACCTGACATTTGTACAGGGGTGATAGAAGAGAATAGAGTATTATATTTAGTACATTTTAAACTATTTTTAACTGAGGCAATCGAAAGACGAGTGCCTGACAATAGATTGTACATACTAAAGAGATGATGACGAGAGTTTGTTAGATAAGCATCCTTACCCGAAGGGTTAGAAATACGATTTATATTTAATAGCATTAATAAATTATGAGCAAAATAATGCCCCTTAGCACATAAGAAGAATAGGAGGTTAATGGTACCCATACTTAATCATTCTTTATTCATAAATATAAATAATAAAATTAATAATGTGATACTAGATATTGTAATAGAAATAGGACTAGTCATCATAATATTATTATATTTGAATTCTAAATTTCTTACTAAAAGATTATCTCTGTTATAAATATAACTTATTAATTTACGATCTTTTAATATAGAATTTAGTTTATATTCAGGTTTATAAAAGAAAATTTCTTTTACAACGTTAAGGTAATATACCCCACCTATTACACTAGTTAATATAGCAACTAAAGATAAGAAAACATAACCACTATCTAAAGCAGCACTTAATACCATCTGTTTAGCAAAGAACCCTACAAGAGGTGGTACTCCTACAAATGAAAATATTGTAATCGCAAAACTTAAAGCTAAAAAAGGATTAATATAAAAATATCCTCTTAGTTGACTTATTAATTGAATCATGGCGGCCAGATTTATCATACAAATAATTACATACAAAATGAAAAAACAAGAACTTACGCTTAAAAACTTAACTTAAATCTATTGAAGTTTTGTTTTTATAATCTACCTCTATTCATACCTTGTTTTAATACACGTAATTTATCTAACCCTTCGTCAGTTAAATGTTCTTTTTTTTTTATTATCTCTATTGCTTTACAAAAATCTGCAAAATCTAAAGATTTTACACCTTGTAAATCTATACTTTGAAATAAAGGAAGAACTTTTTCACACAGGTCTCTAAATTTTAATATTTGAAAATCTACTTTATTCTCTCTAAACCTTAAAAACACTTTACCACAACCTCAAAATTTTTCCAAGCTATACATAAATACCTTGTCGATAGAATGTTGAGTAATTTGATATCTTAATTGTACTTGATATCCAGTTTTTGTGGTTAAAGACTTAGTAATTCTAATACTAAAACACCCCTCTGCTGCTGTAAAACCTACCATTCAATATGGATCGATATTAGAGTTTAATAATTGTTCATTAGAACGTATAGGTCTTATAGCTGGAGTAAGATCAGGAAAAGCCACTTTTAGTGCCGTAGGTAGACCTAAATTCATAGAAGCTTTAAGAGATATAATTGTTTGTAAACCTGAAGCTGTCAAATGTTCTTTTCTATTAACTAAAGTAACAATTTGAGAAAATAACTTAAAATCTTCAAGTTTTTTAGTTAAAAGGGGATATTTTTCAAAATGATTTACTACTACAATCAAGTCTCTTAAAGATTGTACCATATAGTTACAAGAGGTTTCTTTATGATAAATTTCTCCTACACCTAAATATGCTTTTATATTCTCTAATAAGCTCAAATCTTTTTTATGAAGACCTATTTGAAAAACTGGTTGAACAGTTCAACCAACTTTAACCAAATTACTTTGAAAGATTCTTACTGTAAAGTTAGACTCCCCGTCTGAAAAACCAGTTAAGTATAAGGGATTTAGATTATTGGGTAAATTACGTGATAAATTTGTAGATGAAGTGTATGATCTTGTTGATGTAATTAAATGCTTAGAAAGGATTCTGATTGGATAGTTTCTCTCGAAACCCATTAGAGCATACCTTAAATGTATTAAACTAACACATTTATGACCGTCTACTCGTTGCTCTTTTACAGATTTAAAAAAATCTGATTTAGATCCGCGGTAATCCATTAATCTTTCGATCATAATCCGAGTTATTACCATACATGAGTGATTAGTTCATCCACTAAAAATCTTTCGATTAAAGCTTGGTATCAGAAAATTTTGGAGGTCCCCGGAGTTTGGCCATAGCTCCCATTGAAGAGGTTTCCTACACCTCAAGGCAGGAGAATTATTTTTATCTAAAAGTTCTTTATGTTCTTTATTTTCCGTAACATAAAAATAGAAAGAGAATCCCATAGTAACTAATATAATAAATACGTTTAGATTACTTATAGAGTATTGCATTAAATAAAATATAAATGCTTGAATAGATTCTATAGAAGTTATACTTAAAGCTAATAATATAAAACCTACATGACTTATTGTACTATAAGCAAATAATCTTTTAATTCTAAATTGTGTTAGACCTACCACTGTACCTATTATTAAAGAAAGGAAAGAACTCATTAATAAACCAAATGTTCAATTAAGAGATGAACTTGTTTCTGAAAAATAATTACTTGTAAAATACACTATTTCTAATAATAGTATAAAGATAGATATTTTAGCTATAATAGCTACAAATGTTGTAACAATTGTTGGTATAGCGTCATAAACGTCCATATGACGACGGTTAAATTTATCGTTCAAATTAAAGAAAAGAACAACTTTATATGGTTATATTCTTCCCGCCCTAGGGCGGGAAGAATAAAGGAGGCAAAATATTACTCTCAGCCAAATCTTTCAGATTTGGCTATTCCGGTATCCCGTAGGGATAAAGGAGGGATGGGAGGGCACGAAGGGTAGTTAATTAAAGTAGTTTATTTTAGATATCTACCTTTATTCATTCCTGTTCTTATTTGACGAATCTGATCGAAACCTTCGTTAGTTAAATGATCTTTTGTTTGTATCATTTTTGCTACTTTAGCTCAATCTTCAAAATCCTTAGATTTAACGCCAATAATAAGGTATTTATTGAAAAAAGGTAAAATCTTTTCATAATTATCTTTGAATGATTGACATCTAAACTCAGTATAATCTTTATACGAATAAGTTTGACCACATCCAAAGAAATCTACTAAACTTTTCAATAGTAATTGATCTCTAATGTGTTGAGTTACTACAAAAAGTAATACTACACGGCTTCCTGTTTTATGTAATTTAGATTCTCTAATACTAATTTTAAAACAACCATCACCACTTGTAAAACCAGCTACCCATTGAGGGTCTAATTTTACACTAAGTGGTAACAATGGTCTTGCTAAAGCAACAGTATTAGGAAAGGCTTCTAATAGTAAAGGAGTTAAACCTCTATTTTGTCCCCCATCACCCCGCAGGGGGGTAAAGGGGGAAGAAGGAGCTCTAATATTAATTATTTTTTGTAAACCTTCAGCTCTTAAATGTTCCCCACGTTGCATAATAATGACTACTTTTTTAAATAATAAATAATCAGAATATTTATTAGTTTTTAGAGGATATTTTTTGCTTCGCACAAAAATGAGGTATTACTTTTGTTATAATTTGATCTAAAGAACCTATTGTAAAATCACAACAACCATTTCTTTCTTTACCTGCGAAGCAGCCCAGCGCACCCCTTGTAGGTGCGCGCAGGGCTATTCTTCCTACTCCAAAATAGGCTTTAATAAGTTTTAAAAGATCTAGGTCTCTAGCATGAAGATTAATTGTGAAATTAACCTCTAATTGTCAACCTAGTAGGTTTTTTGGTGATTTACGAATTAAAACAAGAAAGCATCCTTCTGCATCAGAGAATCCTGAGATAAATCAGGGGTCTAGAGGTAGTTTGCTGCTATTGTCTAAGTTAGACACAGTAGAATAAAGTTGTCTTTGAATAATTTGGTTAGAAAGGATTTTAACTTGATAACTTCTTTCGAAGCCCAGTAGAGTATATCTTAAACGCGGTAAATTAATACTGTGTGATATATCCTTTTTATTTCCTACCTGTGTTCATTCCAGCTTTAATAGATTGAATTTATTCTAGCCCTTCTTTTGTAAGATGAGCTTTCTTTTTCATTAAATAAAAAACTTGCAATCAGTCATGAAAATCTTTAGATTTGGCACCCAAAATAGGATAGTCTTTAAATAACGGTATAATCTTTTCATCTAATTCTGAAAATTTGGTTATTTTAAATACATAACTATCCCCATTTTTAAAAACATTACCTGCATTAAAAAACTCAGTTAAATTTCTCAATAATAACTCATCCTTATTATGTTGAGTTAATTGAAATATTAACTGTACAGCTTTACCTGATTTAGTAGTAGAAGAATTAAAAATAGAAACAAAGAAACAACCTTCTCCATTAGCAAACCCTGCTAATCAGTTTGGATCTTTAACTCGACTATCTAAAATATTAGGACGTTGTACGGGAGTAATACCTGCAAAGGCAACTTTTAACTCATCTGAAAGGCCATGATTCATTGAAGCCTTAATTGCTACAATTTTATCTAACCCTTCTAAAGTTGAGTGTTCTTTATTTAGGATTAACATAAGTGCTTGCTTGAAAAGTAGATAATCTGCACATTTTTTAGACATTAAAGGGTATTCTTTGCTTCGCACAGAAATGATTTAATATTACTAATAGATTTTCTACTGAATCAACACGATAGTGTACTGACTCAGATCTATGTTTAGTTATACTTCCTATTCCTCCAAAATAACTTTGAATCTGTTCTAATAATGCTATATCTTTTCTATGTAAAGTTATTTGAAAAGAATGAAAAACACGTCAACCTACTTTTCTTTGATCATTTTTAATGATACTAAGAGTAAAGCAAGCCTCAGCATCTGAGAAACCTGTAATAAACCAAGGGTTTATTTTTAAATTTGTATTTAAACACGGGGATGAAATAAAAGTATATGATCTACCACGAAGTATTTTATTTGTAAGATGGTTAAAATTAGTAGGAATTATTACTCTATAATTTAGAGAATTCCTTACTAAAAAAGTCCCACCTCTACCACATCAACTACCATTTACTCGTTGCTCTTTTACAATAATACTCGACTGTTTGGTCGAATGTATTACTGACTTAGATCCGCGATTGCCCATTTCGTTTTTACTCATCTTCTGACTTATTACTATACCTGAGTAATTAGTTCAGCCACTCATATATTTTCATATATGGTTTAGTACCAGAAGCTTTAGGGGTTCCCCGGAATTTGATAATTTACTCCCAACGTTTGTTGATAAGGATTTCCTAAGTCCTTTTTTTAGGAGATCAAAAATGAAATGGTGCAGCACTTACTTTAAATAAAAATCCTATACTAAAAATTAGTAAAGAGAAATTTATATAATAAGGTTGATATCAAGAAGAAGCACCTCCTATACTATCACTTATACTAGTAATTACGTATAAACCATCCATATTTGTTGTACCAGAATTTGCATATAATAAACTTGTACCTAATAAAATAAAACAGGAACTTAAACCTCCTAATAAGAAATAGATTAAACCACCTGTAGTAGCTAATTCTGAGTTTCTATATATAGTACTTAATAAATATAAACCGTAACTTTGTAATTCTATTGATAAAAATATAGAAACTAAGTCATTAGTTGACATTAAGAAAATGGCTCCACTTACTACAAATAATAAAATTAACATTGATAACCAGATCCTGCCAAATTCTAAATAAATTTAGAGTAAATTTAAAACTACTCTTTTTGCTTCATAGTTATTACTACTTAGCAAGCTACAACGTAAAAACCTATACGACCTCCAGGATTTTTATATAATTCTACTACCTTGTATACATCTTGTCTTTAATCGTTTTTATTAATTCAATTCCATCTTGAGTTAAGTGCATTTTATTTTCGATTAAAAAAGATACTTGTTTAAATCTCTCAAAATCTAATAATTTTACACCTGAAAGGGGAAATTTTATTAAAAATTTAATTAGTTTTAAATTAATATCTTCGTTCTTAGTTATAATTAATTCAGCTGTATTACGATTCGGATGTTCTCGAACTATTCCACACCCTAAGTAATTCACGAGTCTATTTAGTAACTCTAAATCTCGAAGATCTTGACTTAAACTAAATACAAGACTTACAGCATACCCTGCTTTTCTTTTCTCGTTAGAATAGATAGAAATAAAGAAAGACCCCTCTGCAGTTATAAATCCCGATAGTCAATGTGAATTTAAGTAATTGGATAACTTTAACTCAGGTTCAACAGCAGGGGTAATATTAGGGTATTCAGCCTTTATAAAGCTTGGTAACCCTTTATTTAGAATAGCTCTAAGTGAAAATATTTTCAATAAACCAGATAAGGATTTATGCTCCCCTTTTTCCATAAGAAGAACAATATTCTTGAATACTAAATAATCTTTATTTTTGAGAGTCACTAAATTGTATTTGTCAAAATGAGGTAAGATATATTTTATTATATCTTTTGTAGAACCCACAGTATAGTAAACTATACCCCTTGCACTAGTATAGATCTTACCTACTTTAAAGTAAGCTTTAATTTGGACCAATAAGTCTAAATCTTTGGGATCTAATCCTATAGTAAATAAAGGTTGTATTTTTCAACCTGTACCTGACTTTTTTTTAGCAATAGAAACACTAAATGAACCATCTCCATCTGTAAATCCTGTTATAAATCAAGGGTTTAGACTAAAAATATTTGTGTTTTTATCAGAAGATTTAGGTTCAAGCAGATTTTTAGAATCCGTGTTACGCACAGTTGTTGAATGTAGTTGTTTATTTAGAATTTGATTTAAACGGAAACTGGAACTAGAAATTCTTTCGAACCTCTTTAGAGTACACCTTAACATTGAATCCCTAATACATAGGTTAATGTAACTACCGTCTACTCGTTGCTCTTTTAAAAACATTTGAATGTTTAATTTAGATCCGCGATTGTCCATTTTTCGAGTTTGTAGCTCGACAGCATAAGAGTCCAATACCCTCATATCACCATTAGTCCACTTTATCAGTAGTAGTGAAGCGCCATCTTTTGACTTGTTACCATACGTGAATAATTAGTTCACCCACCTTGGAAAAATTCAACCTGATTTGGTATCAAAAGCTTTAGGATGTCCCCGGAGTTTGGCAGTTTTCCCCTTAACAAATTATCGTGTTGTAGCCCAGGGTATTCTATTATTTTTAAATGGTCTCCCATTTTATTTGTAATTTTTGTTCTATAGTACACAAAATTATTCATTAAAATATGTTTTAAAGATGAATGTTCTTTAACTCAAACTTTTCTTGGAAAGAAACTTGTTAATTGTAAAATTAACATACTAATTAAAAAAACAAACATATGGAATATTTGTGTAATATTAGTAATATGAAGTAAACCCCCATGTAAACCTATTCCTTTGTTTACTAAAGATAAACTTACCAAATCTTGTAAAAAACAATAAGAAATAGCTATTATAGCTATTCTATTAAATAGAATGGACATATCTCGTCTTAATGTGACAGCATTAGAAAATAATAAACATAATATAGATAAAGTTATCATTATATAATTTGAATAAAAATAAAACTTCTTAGTCCCGAAAAAAAATTTTTTTTTTTCGAGGCTTGTCCTGTAAAGACTATTAAGAACCTTTTATTAAACCAGGAGAGAAAATCGAATTCTCATCTTAAATAATACACGAAATTAAGGTTTTAGCCTATTAAACTACCACTGATTTAAATATATATATATGTATGTATATATTATGTACTTTCAATTACATATTAGGTTTATTTTATTACATTTAGATAAGGTTTTGCCCTTGGGACCAAAGAACTTATATATAAAAAAAATTTTTTTTTTTCAATTAAGTTACAATATCTTCACCTGATATCCCTGATATCACTGATATCAGTGATATCACTACTAACTGTTAGATAAAGTGATAAAGTGATAAAGGAAGAAAGGGACCAAAAATATTAATAAAATAATGGTGATTCTAAGACTAATATACTAAGACTATTTTGACTTATTTCTGTTAAAAGGGTTATTTATAACCCTTTCTTCCCTCGGATATCGAAGAGACATAAGAGAGGGATCAGGTGCCTCTTTATAACGCTATCTATTACTCTGATACCACGGATCCCCCCTTTATCACTAGCTTTCTAATCCGAAGTATAATGGCTTGCCATGCTAAAGCAAGGCGAAGCCTAGTGATAAGGGGGGCAAGAGTGATAAAGGGAAATAAGATCAGTGATATCACATCCCATAATCCCATTATCTATTCCCCAATCCCTAAGGGATTAGGGGTTAGAGATGGGAGGGATTAGGGGGTAAGGGAATAGAATAAGAAAAGAAATATATATTTATTATAATAGACATGTATATATAAATATATATTTTTCTTTCCCTCTTTCCTTCCGGTATCTCTTATCTCATTATCTATTCCCCTTCATCACCCCCCCCCCCTATTCCCTAAGGGAATAGGGGATAGGGGATAGGGGATAGGGGATAGGGGGGGGTCCGGATGGAAGAGATAAGAGATAAAGAAGGGGATAAATAGGATCCGTAGTGGTAAAGGAGACTAAAAATATATAGTTAGCTTGAGGGGAGAATTGAACTTCCATCTTTACTGTATGAAAATAAGGTTTTACCTTTAAACTACTCAAGCTTTATAATTTAATTTATATACTAATTTAATGGGAGGATACCCCGACTTGAACGGGGAACTTACTGTGCCACATACAGTCGCTCTACCGATTGAACTATATCCACCAATATGTATATATTTAATTAATACAGATTAAATAATCATTTAAATTAATAACCTTAGCCAATATTATATATAGTTTTTATATCACCCCTCGGCCTCTAATTTTTTGTTGTGCTTAAGCACAACAAAAAATAAACAGAGACTGCGAAGCGAGTCCTGTATATTTTTGGAATCTTTTTAACATTAACACTATTAAAGATTGTAATATAATTAAAAAGATTTAAAAATATAGGTGGGAAGTGATAAACAAGGAGATGTTTGACTTAAAATACTATACTATACTATGCTATACTATATAAGGTTAAAAACTAATTCCCTTGTATTACCATTATAGTATGTAATAGGAAGAATTTTTAGGGTTTTGTGTGCATATTGTTAGTCTTTCAAACAGATAGCTAAGTTTAAAACTAGCATCGCTGGTATTAGGCCTATATTTTTATTTTTAATTTTTTATAATACTAATATATTTTTTTTAATTTTTTTTTTATAATACTAATCAATTTTGTCTT
>Ga0207669_10001236_pt1 | contig 10879 bp, 9 predicted proteins | sample KBSM33metaG_FD_184329 | JGI IMG/M metagenome (GOLD analysis project Ga0207669, IMG submission 184329) | Miscanthus rhizosphere microbial communities from Kellogg Biological Station, Michigan, USA - KBS M3-3 metaG (SPAdes) (version 2) | ecosystem: Host-associated > Plants > Roots > Rhizosphere >...
ATAAGTCCCGTTTTCACAGGAGTAACTGATGACCGCGATCTTGGATGATGTCTCGTCGAACAGCGCCATGTGCACGTTCGGCGGATCGCCCCAAAGGCCAAGCAGCGTGCGGCTGCCCGCGGCGAGTTGATCGGTCGCCTGGCGCCAGCCGTCCGCGGTCACAGTGGTGCGCGCCAGGGCCATGACGCTATCCCAGCAGCCTGGCGACGTTCTGGAAGCCGGTCACCAGCGGCGGCGGCAGATAGACGCCCGCCATGAATACGATGGCAAGGTGAGCGAACATCGGCACATAGGATGCTTCCGCGGGTGCGGTCGGACCGCGCGGTTCGCCGAAGGCGATGGTGTTGAGTCGCAGGAATAATCCGCCCAGCGCGACCAGGATGCCGAACACCAGGATCAGCACCAGCCAGGGCTGGTGCGAGAAGGTCGAGCTCACGACCAGGAACTCGCTCATGAAAATGCCGAGCGGCGGCAGGCCCGCGATCGCGATCACGCCGAGCACGAGGCCCCAGCCGAGCACCGGATGGGTCACGGTCAGTCCGCCCATGTCCGCGATCTTCTGCGTGCCTTTGACTTGCGCGATGTGGCCGACCGCGAAAAAGATCGCCGACTTGGTCAGCGAGTGCATGGTCATGTGCAGCAGCCCGGCGAAATTGGCGAGCGGACCGCCCATGCCGAAAGCGAACACGATGATGCCCATATGCTCGATCGACGAATAGGCGAACATGCGTTTGATGTCGCGCCGCCGGTACAGCATGAAGGCGGCGAACACGCAGGAGATCAGTCCCATGATCGCCATCAGCGGGCCGGGCGCGATGGCGGCCGGATTGAGCGCCAGCAGCATCTTGAAGCGGAGCAGCGCATAGAGCGCGACGTTGAGCAGCAGACCGGACAGCACCGCGGAAATCGGCGTCGGGCCCTCGGCATGCGCGTCAGGCAGCCAGGCGTGCAGCGGGGCGAGGCCGACTTTGGTGCCGTAGCCCAGCAGCAGGAACACGAAGGCGACATCGAGCAACGCCGGATCGAACCTGGCCGCTTGCGTGACCAGCACGGTCCACACCATGGCGTCGAGACCTTCGCCGGTCACCGGCCGTGCCGCCATATAGACGAGGATCGTCCCGAACAGCGCCAGCGCGATGCCAACGCTGCCGAGGATGAAATATTTCCAGGCCGCCTCCAGCGCCTCGTGGGTGCGGTAGATGCCAACCATCAGCACGGTGGTCAGCGTCGCGAGTTCGATCGCAACCCACATCAGGCCGATATTGTTGGCGACCAGTGCCAGGTTCATGGCGAACATCAGCAACTGGTACATGGCGTGATAGAAGCGCACGTAGCCCGGCTTCAGCCGCCCGATCTCGATCTCGTGGCCGATGTAACTGGCGCTGAAGACGCTGGTGGTGAACGCCACGAAGGTGGTCAGCACGATGAACACCTTGTTGAGGTCGTCCACCAGCAGATAGGAGCCGGATTTGGGCTCCACGACGAACATCGACAGCGCAGTCAGCAGTGTCAGCAGCGCGGCGACGACATTGAGCCCCGATGTCAGTCGGTAGCCGGGCAAGGCGGCGAGCACGCAGGCCGACAGCGCCGGTATCACCAGAACGCCGCCGAGTGCGTCGATCGTCATCGCCGCTCTCCGCGGAATTTGTCCAGCGCCTGCATGTCGACGGTGTCGAAACGCTCCCTGATGCGGAATAGGAAGATGCCGATGACGATGAAGGCGATCAGAACCGAGAACGCGACGCTGATTTCCACCACCAGCGGCATGCCCTTGGCGCCGGTCGCGGCCAGCACCAGACCGTTTTCCAGCGACATGAAGCCGATCACCTGGCTCACGGCGTTGCGCCGCGTCACCATCATCAGCAGGCCGAGCAGCACCACCGACAGCGCGAAGGCGAGATCCTCGCGCGCCAGCGGATCGGCCTCGGCGGTCACGCGCAGCATCACCACCATCGCCAATGCGACCAGCCCGATGCCGAGCAGCATCGCCGGGCCGACGCCGACCACGACTTCGATCTCGCGATGGATGCCGAGCCGCACCATGATCCGGCGCAGCGCCACCGGGATGATGATGGCCTTGAACACCAGCGCGATCGCCGCAGTGATATAGAGATGCGGCGCGCCCTGCGCGAAAGCCTGCCACGCCACCGACAGCGCCAGGACCAGGGCATGCACGGCAAAGACGTTGATCAGCGCCGAGAGCCGATCCTGATAGAGCTGGACGAAGCTCATGACCACCAGCGAGCCGGCCAGCAGATGCGCAATGTCGAAGACCAGCGCGGGCATCAGAAGCTCCCCGACACGAAGCGCAGCAAGGTCGCCAGCAGCGCCAGCATCAGCGCGGCACCGATGAAGCCCGGCAGGCGGAACACGCGCATTTTGGCGATGACGGTTTCAAACACCGCCAGCAGGGCGCCGCCTGCTGCGAGCTTGACCACATAGGCAACGGCGCCCACGGTCAATTCCCACGGTCCGGCGGCTGGCGAGCTCAGGCCCCAGGGCGCGAACAGACACGCAATCAGCGAGATATAGAGCAGGAGCTTGAGCGCGGCGGACAGTTCGATCAGCGCCAGATGGCGCCCGGAATATTCCAGCACCATGGCCTCATGAACCATGGTGAGTTCGAGATGCGTTGCCGGATTGTCGACCGGAATGCGCGCGTTCTCTGCGATGGCGACGATAACCAACGCGATTAGGGCGAGACCGAGCGAAACCCGCAATCCCACCTCAGGCGAATTCATGAAGGCCGCCATGGTGGAGAGCTGGGTCGAGCCGGCGATCAGCGCGACCGCAAACACGATCATCAGCATCGCCGGCTCGGCCAGCGACGCAATCATGACTTCGCGGCTCGAGCCGATGCCGCCGAAGCTGGTGCCGACATCGAGGCCGGCCAGCGCGAGCGCGAAACGCGCGCTCGCGAGCACGGCGATGATCGCGATCAGATCGGCCGACCAGGAAAACAGCAATCCGCTGCGGAAGGTCGGCACCAGCGAAGCCGCGATCCAGGTGGCGGCGAATACGAAATAGGGAATGACGCGGAACAGCCACGAGGCGTTGTCGGCCAGCACCACCTCCTTGCGCATCAGACGGATCAGGTCGCGATAGGGCTGCAGCAGCGGCGGGCCCTGCCGCCGCAGCAGCCGAGCTTTCAACTTGCGCACAAAGCCGGTGAGCAGCGGGCTGAGCAACAGCACCAGCAGCATCTGTGCGCCCTGCAGGGCGAAGTCGCGGATCACGGCCATATCGCGAGCACCAGCAGGAGCAGCACCAGCGCCGCGAACACCAGTGAGAGATAGCTGCGGATGGTGAGGAATTGCAGATAATTGAGGCGGTCGGCGACCACATCGACCCCGATGGCGATCGGCGCGTAACCGTAGTCCCAGATCAGATCGCGCAATTGCACGGTCAGACGCGCCGGCGCGGTTGAGCCGGGTCGCGGCATTTCGCCGATCTCCCGGGCGCGGAACAGCGTCGTGCCGAACACGCGACGGATCGGCTGCGCGAAACTATCGGCGGTGTATTGCATTGCTACGCTGGCATCGGGGTAGCCGCAACCCCAGGCCGGGCCGCGGCGCAATTTGTCGGAGGCGAGGCGGTGAATGGCGAAGGCCGTCGTGGCGCCGGAGACGATCATGAAACTGAATAGGAGGAGCCCGTTATAGGAGCTGCGGCTTTCGGCGATCGGCACGATCGACAGCCATTCGACGCCGGTCTGAACCGGCATGCGACCGCGCACGAGCAATTGCACGACCGGCGCCAGTGCGTCGATGAACAGGCCCGGCAGGATGCCGGCAATCAGGCAAAGGGTTGCAAGAAGAACCATCGCGGCCAGCGAATGTCCGTCGGTTTCCTGCGCGCCGCTCGCCGCCGGGGTCCGCGGTCGGCCGAGAAACGTGATGCCGAAGGCGCGCACAAAACACGCGGCCGCGAGCGCCGCCGAAAGCGCCAGCAAGGCGCCGACGGCGGGTACCGTCAGCTTGAGCCCCCATGACGGCAATTGCGGGCTGAGGAGAATGGCCTGGAAGATCAGCCATTCCGAGACGAACCCATTGAGCGGCGGCAGCGCCGAAATCGCGACGGAGCCAGCCAGAAACACCACGGCGGTGCGCGGCATGCGGTGGATCAGCCCGCCGAGGTGCTCCATGTCGCGCGTGCCGGTCGCGTTGAGCACGCTGCCGGCGCCGAAGAACAGCAGGCTTTTGAACAGCGAATGATTGAAGACATGAAACAGTCCGGCGGTCAGGGACAGCGCCGCCGCCGCTGCGAGGCCTTCGGACTGGAACGCCAGGGCGAGGCCCAGGGCGACGAAGATGATCCCGATATTCTCGATGGTCGAATAGGCCAGCACTCGCTTGAGGTCGCGCTGCATCAGCGCATAGAGCACGCCCATCACGGCCGTGATGCCACCCAGGGCAAGCACCACGATGCTCCACCACCAGGCGGGCGTTCCCAACAGGTCGAAAACGAGGCGCAAGAAGCCGTAGACCGCAACCTTGGTCATCACGCCGCTCATCAGCGCCGAGACGTGGCTCGGCGCGGCCGGATGCGCGAGCGGCAGCCAGGCGTGCAGGGGAACGAGGCCGGCCTTCGAGCCGGCGCCGGCCAGCGCAAGAGTAAAGGTGAGCGCGGCGACGATCGCCGCGGGTTGCGAGGTGCGGATGGCATCGAAGGTATAGTTGCCGCCGGGCCCCGCGAGCAGACCAAAGGCGAGCAGCAGCATCAACGTGCCGAAGCTTGCCATCATCAGATAGACGAAGCCGGCGCGCATGTTCTCGCGCAGTTCGTGATTGGCGATCACCAATGCCCAGGACGTCAGCGACATGAATTCCCACGACACCAGGAAGCTGAAGGCGTCGTCGGCCATGACCACGAGATTCATGGCGGCGAGGTAGGCCGGGTAAAATGGCAGCACCCGTTGCGGCGAATGCTCATGACGTCCGTAACCGAGCGCGAACAGGCTCGCCGCCGCGCCGCCGAGGTTGACCACAACGAGGAAAAACGCTGCGAGCGCGTCGATGCGGAAATGCGCACCGAGCCAGGGCAGGCCGAGCGGCAACGTGACAACTGAGGTCGTCGCGGAATCTCGGTACAGGGCAAACAGCGCGATGGCGCCCAGAATGAGCGTGATGATCAGGCACGCGCCATAGACGAGACTGGTTGCGGCTCTCGCCCCGCGCGGCGCGGCGCTCGCCGCGACCGCGATGGGACTTAACGCCAGCAGCGCTGCCACCGCACAAAGCGCATAGGCGACCATCAGCGACCCCAGTCCGGACGTGCGCCAAACGGGTCAGCGTATGCTCTCATTTGAGCCGTACTCCGCGTCCTCCGCCGCTGCTGGCGGCGCCCTCGGCGATCAGCTCGATGCCGTTCGCGGCAAGCGCGCCGACCAGCTTCATCAGCGAGTCGACATTGCCGCGCACGACGCCACCGGATGCCTCCATGCGTTGGATCGTCGGGAGCGACAGGCCTGACCGACGGGCGAGCTCGCGTTGATCGATGCCAAGCAAGGCACGAGCGGCTCGCAATTGTGCGGCTGTGATCATCGCATCTACAGCGTCGTCAGGACTCAAAGTGTAACTTCAGATATACTAAGTCGCCATTTTGATATGTCAAATATCACGTCTGGCCCTGTTAGCGCGCTCCCGTTCGATCGTCGACCGCCATGTCCGTCACGGTGTTTACGACGACGATGCTCGTGGCGGTCTTCCGCTAAAGTTGGATTCCAGTCGCACCCGGTGAGCGAGATTCCGGCTACAAATTCAGAGACCGTTGGATTTCAGGACCACTCGCTCCCCCGACCCGCCCTGCCCCAAATGAGGCTCTATGCGCTCTGCCACGACGGCCGGATGTCTGCTCATTGGAGTAATGCAGACCTTGCCGGGATGTGCGGCCACGTCCGAGTCTGACCGATTCTGTTGAAAAAGTCAGTTCGTCTGCACTGCAGAATCTTCTGGGCGTCGTAGGCGCTCTCTTTCGAGAAAGACGTGGGGGGACCTCATGGCGCGCGACCGAGTCAATCCAAAACGCCCGTAGTCGATTTGCAGCGGCAGACAGATTAGATCGAAGATCGCATTGTCATTCAGCCGAATTTCGGTCAGCGATCGACTTCGGACTTTTTCAACAGAATCGACCCATCTCGGACAGGCGAACCTTATCTTGCCAGATCACGTTCAGCATCTCGCCAGCAGCGCCTCCCGGCATCGGTGACCTCGGCGCCGAACTGAAAGATCGCGCCCGTCATGTTCCGCCGTTGCGGCAAGGGAGATTGCCGGCCGCTCGCATGCAGGACACGTCCCAGTGCTCGCTCTCGCCGTGCGTCACTTGCGTCGTTGCGCCCAACGCGACGTCCACCCGACTGCATCGCACCCTCAGACGGACTCACCCTGTTCGGCGGCGTGCCAGCGCGTCAGCTTGGCGCTGAAGTGCCTCATGAATTGGACCGTCATGGTCGAGACGATGACCAGCAGCAGGAGCAGCGCCAGAAACTTGTCGATCTCGAACGAGTTGGCGTAGATCGTGAGCCGCACGCCGATGCCGTACGTACCACCGACGATCTCACCCGCGACCGCGCCGAGGAAGCTGTAGGTCAGCGAGAGCTCAAGCCCGGCCATGATGGTCGGCACAGCGGCCGGCACGACGAAATAGAGGATGTGCTGGCGACTCGAGGCGCCCAGGCTCCGCGCCAGATATTCGTGGTCGCGATTAGGCTGCGTCAGTCCGGCAAGAGTCGTCGTCAGCATCACGAAGAACACGAGGCTCACGACCAGCGCGACCTTGGCGGCGATGCCGAGCCCGAACCACAGAACGAACAGCGGCGCGAGCGCGATGCGCGGCAAGCTGTTCGCCGCTACAACGAGCGGAGCGACCGCGCGCCGCGCCGCGCGCGAGCGGAATAGGATGACGGCGGCAAACATGCCGCTGATCGCGCCGATCGCAAAGCCGAAAAGCGTTTCGATGACGGTGTAGCCGAGGTCGATCCCGAGCATCCTATATTCAAGGAACTGAAGGACGAATGCGCGCAGTGTCCCTTCAGGTGTACCGATAAAGATCGGATTGAACGTGCCGGTCGCTCCGGCGACCTTCCACACGATCACGAAAACGCCGATCATCAGGGCGCGTATTGCCCAGACCCGGACAGCCTCGGACCCACTCTCGCTGCGCGCGATCACAGTTCGAACTCTCGCTCGATGTCATTCCAGATGCGCTCGAACAGTCGGCCGAACTCCGGATCGGCGCGTAGCTCGGTAGTCTTGCGTTCCCGGTTGCCAAGCTTGACGTCGTAGATTGCCGTCACGGTTGCGGGCCGCGGACTGAACACGACGACGCGATCCGCCAGGATGATCGCCTCGCCGATGTCGTGCGTCACCATCACCATCGTTCCGGAGAACTGCCGCAGCAGCGCCAGCAGCAATTCCTGCATGCGGATGCGCGTTTGCGCATCCAGCGCCGCGAAGGGTTCATCAAGGATCAGGAGGCGTGGCTCGGTGACGAACGTGCGCGCGAGCGCGACGCGCTGGCGCATGCCTTGCGAGAGTTGTGCCGGATGCCGCGCGCTCGCATCCGTAAGCCCAACGCGTCCGAGCGCCTCCGTGGCCCGACGGCGTCGTTCCTCGGGTGCGATGCCTCTGATCTGCAGCGCAAGCTCTACGTTGCCGAGCGCATCGCGCCACGGCAGCAGCGCATCGCGTGCCAACGCGTAGGCGGTGTCGCGCCGCCCGGCCTTCGGCGGCGCTCCGGCGACGCGCAAGTCGCCCGAGGTGTACCCTTGCAGCCCTGCCACCATGTTGAGGAACGTGGTCTTGCCACAGCCGCTGGGGCCGACGATGACAACGAATTCGCCATCGCGGATCGTCAGGTCGATACCGGCAAGGACATCCGGTCCCGCCGGCACCCTGAAACGGACGTCCTTCGCGACGACGGCCGCGGCCGTCGGGTTAGCCTGCGCAAAGGCCACGGTAGTGCCTCAGCGTGCCAGTTCCTTCACGGCTTGCTGTGTTTCCGGTGTGCCTTCGGCGAACACTTCGTCGACCGGCATCGCGCGCGGCATCACACCGTTTTTGAAGTCAATTGCGACCCATTTCTCGAGGTCGGCACGCGGAAAGTCCGCCGCTAGAATGGTGAGCGCGCCCTGGATGTAACCGTCGCGGACCTTCTCATCCATGTTGGCCGCCACGTGGCTGCCGATGAACTGCTTCGCGAACTCCGCATTGGCAGGGTCATGGATGAATACATCGGCCTTGGCGATGGCCTTGCGGATGCGTCGCACGGCCTCGGCATTCTTGTTGATCCAGTCGGTCATCGCCCACATGCCAATTTGCGAGATGCCGCAGATCTGGAGTTGGCCTGGACAGTTCTTGGTCGACCGAAGATCGATGATGACGCGCGCGCCGAGCATCTGCGAGGTCTCGATCTGTGGTCCCGTAAGGATGGCCGCATCGATATGGCCTGCCGAAAGTGCCTGCGGCGCGCTGAAGCTGACCGCGATGAATTGCACGTCGGTGGCATCAAGGCCTGCGGAACTGAGCATCGTGATCGCGAGGTAGTGCGTCGCCGAAGCCAGCGCCGTGACGCCGATCTTCTTGCCCTTGAGCGCGCGCACCGAGTCTGGGAAGTTGGCCGGAACGTCGAGACCGGGGCGCGTCGCGAACACGCCGGCCTGGCGCGTCTGCCCGGCGATCAGCTTCAGCCCCTGTCCCCGGCCGGCAAGCGCCATGAACACCTCGGGCGCGTTGGTCGCGACATCGACGCTACCGGAGGCAAGCGCCGTGATCGCGGCCGGCCCATGCGCAACGGTCTCGGTTTTGACGTCGAGGCCCACTTCCTTGAAGAAGCCCTTCTCGATCGCCAGCTCAACGAGCGTTGTCACGCCTGTCTTCGGTTGGACCGTGAGGCGCACCGAGATCGGCGCGCCCTGCGCGTACGCCTCGATGACGCCACTGACGATCGCCGCGCATGCGATGGCGGCGAGTGCTGCCTTACTGAAGAAACGTGCCATGTGTACTCCCCCAATAATCATCGAAGTGGCGGACGGACTTAGAGGCGCTCGTTGACGTTGCGGACCTCGAAGAGCCTTTCGGAAGACGCGTTAGTACCGGCCGCGCAAACGAGCTCGTAGGCGTCGGAGCAGAACCAAACGCGGTTCGTCTCTTTCGTTCGCCCGTCCGTGCCGACCGCTTTGCGGCGCAGCACCAGCACGGGCGTGCGCGCGGACAGCTTGAGCAGCCGGCCCGCCATCGCGCCTGCGGCTTCGGCGCGGATTGAAACCTGAGATGACGCGATGTGGATGTCGGCATCGCGCATCATGTCTTCGGTCGACAGCAGCTCGGCCTTCGTGCGCGGCAGCGCGGCAACTTCCGGCACGAGCCAGCCTTGCGCCAGCACGACCGGGCGTCGGCCGATCTGATAGAGGCGATCGATGCTGAGCGCCTGCTGTCCAGCGTGCAGACTGAGCGCATCGGCGACTTCGCGCGGCGGCTTTGCTAGCTCGTACCGCAACAGCTTCGTGCTTGCAGTTTCGGCCTGCGAAAACAGCGAGCCGAGCAGGCCGTGCAATCGGCGCAGGTCGTGCTTGACGGTCGGTTGCGTGACGAACGTGCCCTTGCCCTGTTTGCGCACGACGATCTGCTGATACACCAACTCCTCGATCGCCTGCCTTACCGTGATGCGGCTTACCGCGAAGCGGTGCGACAGCACGCTTTCAGAATCGAGGCGGTCGCCGAGCTTGAGCTGCCCGCTGCGGATCGCACCTTCGATATGCTGCGCAAGCTGACGGTAGAGCGGCTCCGGGCTGGAGCGGCTGAGCAGAGGTTTTTTCGAAGCTGTAACCATCGCGGCCTTGCGGGCAGTGTACTGACGGGCATAATAGGTCGTCATATAACGTCTTAACAAGAGGCAGCCTGCCGGGGGAGCCGAGCGCCCTTCAATGCCTTTTTCCAACTACCTGCCGGAGCACATGGGCTCCGCGACGCTTACGCCGTCCGGCCCGTTTGTGGCTGGCACGCATGAGGAGTTCACGCTCGCCTATACGGCGGGGACATTTGGCATCGACGACACAGGGATGCTGAAGATTTCCTGGCGCACCACCTCCGATATGGCGAAGCCGCAGTTCACTCAGACGGCCGTGCCCAACTACACGACGGTCGAGGCAAGCAACGGCGCGAAGCTCGAGTACTGGATCGAGCGGCTAAACATCCGGCCGTGGGTGAACACGCTGATGATCCGCGTCGGGCGCGACTATCTGCGTGCGGGCGATACGATCACGGTGCGCTTCGGCGACCGGCGCGGCGGCTCGCCAGGCCTGCGCCTGCAGACGAATTGTGAGGAGCACTTCGCGCTCAAGGTCTACGTCGACGCATTCGCCACGTACGAGTTCACCGAACTGCCGAGGTCACCGGGCTTTGTGCTCATTCCGGGCGCGGCTGCGCGGTTTAAGGCGATCCTGCCGTCGCTCGCGGTGACCGGTGAGGCGTTCCGGCTTGCGGTCGTCGCGGAGGATGTGTGGGGAAATCCGACCGCCCTCGGTGAACGGCCGATGTCGCTTGTGCCGTCGGCACCGGTCCGGAATCTGCCTCAGCGGATAACGGCGAGGCCGGGTGAAGGCCCAATAGTGATCGACAATCTCGTGGTCGATGCGCCCACCGATATCGAGCTGCGCCTCAATGATGAAAGCGGCGTCGAGCTTGCGCGCGCCAATCCGATGCGTGTGGTCGCGCGCGCGCCGCTGCGCTGCTACTGGGGCGATCTGCACGGGCAGAGCGGCGAAACCGTCGGCACCAACCCGGCGCGTACCTATTTTGCTTACGCACGCGACAAGGCATTCGTCGATATCGTCGGCCACCAGGGTAACGACTTCCAGATCACCGACGCATTTTGGCAGGAG